>Ga0187784_10001831_pt1 | contig 17011 bp, 15 predicted proteins | sample 1015_SJ02_MP15_2_FD_132964 | JGI IMG/M metagenome (GOLD analysis project Ga0187784, IMG submission 132964) | Tropical peat soil microbial communities from peatlands in Department of Meta, Colombia - 1015_SJ02_MP15_20_MG | ecosystem: Environmental > Terrestrial > Soil > Wetlands > Peat | place...
GCCCGCAAGGTGGCGGTGATGACCCTGCGCAGCGAGGCCGAGATCGACGCGTTGAAGAAACAGGCGGCGCAATAGGTTTCGCTGCGACCACAGGCGAACGATGAAATGCGGCGATCGCTGATATCCGCCGCTTGGGAGGAGATGTCACATGGTGCGCCATGCGTTGATCGCAGCTGCTCTGCCAATCCTTGCTTCCGCAACAGTGGCGGCCGCGCAGGATCGAGCCGCCGATCAAATCAAGCTCGGCGAGCGGCTCGTCAACCAATCCTGCGTCGTGTGCCATTTCGCACCGCAGATTACGAGCGGGATCTACGCCCCTGCCCTGTCCAAGGACTCGCTCGGGGGCAAAGCCGATATCATGCACGAAGTGATCGCCAACGGCACGCCACGCATGCCGGGCTTCAAGTATCAGTTCAAGCCGCAGCAGATCGACGCCATCGTCGCCTACATCAAAACGCTTGCGCCGGCCTTCGCTGCGGCGCCACCGCGCAAGACTCGCAGCGACGCAGGCGCCGACTGAGCGGCGCGTATTACGGATCAAGCAAAGGACATTGCCATGTTGCATTCAAGGACGGTCCAGGCTGCAGCAATCAGCGCCATCGCGCTGGGCGCAGCTTTTGCTTCGCCGGCAGCCCGCGCGGACGCGCTCCTGAGCGGCGTCGTCACCGGTGCGGACGGCAACGCCATGGGCGGCGTGACGGTATCGGCCAAAGCCGACGGCGCCACCATCACCACGACGGTGTTTTCCGACGCCAGCGGCCACTATTATTTCCCGCCGCTGCCGAACGGCCATTATCGCGTCTGGGCGCAGGCGCTGTCGTTTGCGACCGCCAAGGGCGCGGTCGACCTTGCCGCCAACAGCCAGCAGAATTTCACCCTCACACCGCTCACCGGTGACTATTTTCAGCAACTGCCCGGCGATCTCGCCATGGCATCGTTGCCAGAGGCGACGCCAGAAGATGCGTTGCTCAAGAAGATCGTCGAGAACAACTGCACCGGCTGCCATCAGCCAAACTATCCGCTGCAGCACCGTTTCGATGCAGCGGGCTGGAGTGCGGTCCTCGACCTGATGAAGAACGTCAACGTATCTGGCGTCTATCTGGGTGCCGACCATAAATCGCAGGGCGTGATCGATCATAATCAGAAGGCGCTCGCCGCCTATCTGGCGCGCGTTCGCGGTTCCGGCGAAAGCGATGCGAAGATCGTGCTGCGGCCACGACCGGCCGGCGAGACGGCGCGTGTGGTGTTCAAGGAATACGATGTCCCACTCGAAGCCGACATGGCCGTGCCGGCAAAGACGCCGATGACCGACGGCAGCGACTGGCTCAACGGAACACCGTCGCGCCGCGGATCGCTGGTGCACGACGCCTGGGCCGACCTCGACGGCAATCTGTGGTTCACGTCGAACGTTCCCAATCACGACACTTCGATCGGCCGGATCGACGCCAGGACCGGCAAGGTCAAGATGTTCAAAGTATTCTCGTCGAGCGGACTTGCCGCCAACACCCACGGCATGACGCGCGACCCGAGCGGCATCATCTGGTTCAACTGCAATGTCGGGCGCGGCGCACTGTGCCGGCTCGACCCGAAGACCGAAAAGATCGAAACTTTCCTGCCCCCGGAAGGGATGTCGCCGACCGGCGGTGCCACCACGGTCGATTGGGACGGCAAGGGCAAAATCTGGGTGTCGTCACCGGACGGCGCGCTGCGCTTCGATCCTGTGACCGAGAAGTTCACCGCATTCAAATCGCCGACCTTCAATACACCAAACGGCAAAGGCATCACCTACGGCGCCGCCGGCGATCGCGACGGCAACGGCTGGTGGGCCGAGATGATCATCGACACCGTCAATCAGGGTGTCAGCGCTACCGGCAAGTCGGTCGCGCTGAAGCTGCCGCCGGTCGAACTGCCCGAAGATGCGATGTCGGAGGCCGACCGCAAGTTCTATGCATCGTTCTTCGAGCCTGATTTCAATGCGCCGGTGCCGTGGAACCAGGGTCCGCGCCGCATGGGCACCGACAAGAATGGCGACGTGCTCTGGGTCGGCGATTCGTGGGGCCGCAACCTCGCGAAGATCAACATCCACAGCCTGAAGACCACCTTCGTGCCGCTGCCCGGCCCGGGCGTGATGCAGCCCTACCACATCGCCATCGACAGCCATCACGATGCCTGGCTGAACATTTGGACGTCCGACGTAATCATGCGCTTCGACCCGGCGGCGAACACATGGGCGACGTTCGACCTGCCGACCCGCGGCACCGAGGCGCGCTACATTTCGCTGCTCGAAAAAGACGGCAAGATGGAAGTGGTCGTGCCCTATTCGCGCACCAGCAAGGTCGCAGTGATGACGTTCCGCAGCGATGCCGACCTGGCGGCGCTCAAACAGCAGGCGGGGCAGTAACGCCCCTAAAACCCGATCATATCGAGCTTAGTCAGCGTCACCTGATTGCTGATGCGTGCAGCGTTGGCCAGATGCCAGGCGGTGTAGAGTTCGGGGAACAGATCGTCCGCCGACATGGCGTCGACCGGTACGACCACCTTGAAGCCGCGCAGCGCCGCTTCGCCGCCGGTGTGCAGCACGGAGGTCTGCGCCTGCGTACCCATCGGCACCACGGTCTTGATGCCCTTGTCGTGCAGTGTCTTTTCCAGATCGCTGTTGATGAACTTGTCCGGTCCGAGCGGCGGCAACACCTCCTCGCCCGAGGCCGGCGTCAAGTCTTTGAGAATGTCGCCGGGCACCGACTTCGGCACTGCGACGCTGTAGATGATCAGCGCACCCTTGGCGCGCGCCGCCTCGACGAATTTTTTCACCTTCGGCACCGAAGCGGCGCAGCGTGGCCGGCGCGCCTGCGTACAGGTCTGCACGGTAAAGTCCATCACCAGAAGTGCCGTCGTCTTGGCATCGAGCGTGACCGGCTTAAGCTGCGGCGGCCGCGGCAGCTTCGCCTTGTACCAGTCGTCGATAATGGTCGTGTCGGCTCGCGCCGGAACGGATGCAGCGAGCACAGCCGCGAGCGTCACGATAGAAAAAAGCAAAATCGATTTGCGATGCAAGTGTCCCTCCCAACGATTTTCCGGCCACCTTACGTCGCCGTCGTGCGGGCGAAAAGCGGTTCGGTCAGGCCTTTCGTCGCAGCGGCCGAGCCGATACGCTTGTAGACAAAACACAAGGCGACTGATCAGGGGAGGCTCTATGCGCAACGTAATCACGGTTGCCGCGCTCTACGTCATGACGTTGACTGCAGCCGCGCACGCACAGCAGCCGAGCGCCATGGCGGTTAGGCGGCTCGACCCGGCGCTCGATACGCTGATCGCGCCCGACGCCAAGCTTGAAATGGTGAAGACCGGCTTCGGCTTCACCGAAGGTGCGGTGTGGGTGCCGCGCGGCGAGGCCGGCTATCTGCTGTTCAGCGATATTCCCGCCAACGTCATCTACATGTGGAATCCGCTCGACGACAAAGTGTCCGTCTATCTCGACCACAGCGGCTATACCGGCCGGGACATCTGGCGCGTCGGTTTCATGCAGACCAACGGCAAGGACAAGAGCGATCCGAAATTCGAGGAATTTCCGATGATCGGCTCGAACGGGCTGACGCTCGACCGCGAGGGCCGGCTGATCATCGCCACCTGGGCCGGCCGCTCCATTGACCGCATCGAATGGGACGGCAAGCGCACCGTGCTCGCCGACCGCTATAACGGCAAGCGCTTCGGCGGCACCAACGATGTCGTGGTGAAGAACGACGACGCGATCTACTTTACCGATGGTTTCGGCGGCCTCCGCCACACCACCAGCGACCCACGCAAGGAGCTCGACTTCAACGGCGTCTACATGCTCAAGGACGGCAAGGTGACGCTGGTCATCAAGGACATCCCCAACACCAACGGCCTCGCCTTCTCGCCGGATCAAAAGGTGCTCTACGCCAACGGCAGCCGCGACCGTTACGTCAAGCGCTACGACGTTCTGCCCGACGACACATTGAGCAACGGCCGGATGCTGATCGACATGAACAAGGATCCGGAGCACGGCATCACCGACGGCCTGCGCGTCGATGTCAAAGGCAATCTGTGGGAGACCGGGCCCGGCGGCGTCTGGATCATCACGCCCGACGGCAAACACATCGGCACCATCCCGACGCCGGAGCTTTCCGCCAACGTTGAATTCGGCGACGCCGACCGCAAGACGCTCTACATCGCCGCACGCACCAGTATTTACAAAATCCGGACCAGGGTCCCAGGCCTGCCATAGAAACCCGGGAGCAACCACCCATGGCCAACGATCAGAACTTCAATAACGTCGACCGCCGCGCTTTTCTCGGCACTGCTGCAGCAGGCGTTGTCGGGTTACCCGCCGTGGCGGTCGCGCAGCAACAGGGGCCAGCGCCCGCCTTACCCGCCACACTGGATAAGCCGGTCAGCGAGATCATTGCCGATTTCATCGTCGGCTTCGATCTGAAAAACGCCCCTCCCGTTGCGATCGAGCGCAGCCGCACCGCCTTTGTCGATGGGGTCGGCGTGATGCTGGCTGGAAGTCAATTGCCGCCGGCCAAGATCGTCGGCGACGTCGTCAGGCTTACCTCAAGCGCGCCAGCAGCGACGATCGTCGGTCATCCATTGCGCGCCGCGCCGCAACTCGCTGCGCTCGCCAACGGCGTTGCCGGCCACGACATGGATTTCGACCTCACCTATTTTGCCGGCCAGACCATCGCCGGCCTGATCCCGGCCATTCTCCCTGTTGCAGAGACGAGTTCCGCAACATCGGCGGACATGCTCGCCGCGTTCATCATCGCCGCCGAGGTCGCGGGACGCGTCACCCGCGCAGCTCCACTGGCGTTGCGCGCGGCGGGCTGGCATTCGACCGGCACCGTCGGCGTCATCGCTGCGTCCGCGGCTTGCGCGCGCCTCATGAAGATCGACGCCAAGAAAATTCCCGACATCCTCGGCATCACCACCTCGCTGGCGAGTGGTTTGTCGATCAATTTCGGCACCATGACCAAGCCGCTGCATGCCGGTCACGCAGCGCACGACGCCGTGCTCGCCGCCATGTTGGGTGCACGCGGATTTACCGCAAACGCCACGGCGTTCGAGGGCAAGAACGGCTACTACGCCAGCTTTGCCCGCGGCCTGCCATTGTCACTTGAGCCCTTTGCCAGTCTCGGCAAGAGCTACGATCTCGTGGATTACGGCTACAGCATCAAGCCTTATCCCTGCGGCGGGCTTGGTCACACCGCCATCGACGCCGCTCTGGAACTGCGCGACAGCGTCCGCATCGGCGACATCGCCCATGTCGAGGTCGCGATCACCAAGTGGGCGGCGGGGCATATCACCGACCGCTACCCGAACACGGTCGAAGCCGCGAAGTTCAGCGCCCCCTATCTTGCTGCCTATAGCTTGGTGCATGGCGCTCCGCTTCTGGCCGCCTTCACCGAACAGGCGCTGCAGGATCAATCCGTCCGCGCCGCGGCGCAAAAAGTTTCCGTCACGACCTATCACGAATACGCCGATCTGCTAGACGACTCGCCCGCCAAGGTGACGATCACGCTCAATGATGGCCGCAAGGTCGAACGCGCCAAGTTCTATGCGAGCGGATCGGTGAAAGCGCCGATGACCGCGGCACAGATCAAGGCGAAATTCGGCGTCTGCGCCGCACAAGCCATCGACAAGGCGGCCGCGGAGGAACTCTATGCAATGCTCAGTACGCTCGGAGAGCAGCCGTCGCTCGACGGCTTGTGGCCGCTGCTGCGCAGGGCGTGAGGAGTGCCGCTTGACCCGGCGCCGAGCCAGATCGATCTCGCAAGCTCACTCAGCAGGGTCAGCTGCGGGCTCGCGTCCACTCGGCGTGGCCAGCACGGTCGTGCGCAGAGGCCGCTCTTCCATGGCAATCAGCGAAATAATCGCGATGACCAGGAAGAAGACGGCGACTGCAAAAATATGGCTGAAGGTGCGCGCGAGGTGATCGACCGTCACGCTCTGGGCGACGCTGACGACCGGCGACGACACGCTGCCGCGCTGCGGTGCGGTACCGAGATGCGTCAGCATAATGGCGCCCATGACCGCGACCACGAAGGAACTCGCCAGCGCCCGGAAGAAATTCATCGCTCCCATGGCGATGCCAATCTGGCGATGGGCGACTGCGTTCTGAATCGAGACAGTCACCACCGGGTATGAGCTGCCGGTCCCCATGCCGACCAAGCCGGTGACCACTGCCACGGCCCAGACCGGCGCCAGCGGATCGAACACTAGAAATGCCACTGCGAGCGTAGCCATACTGAGCATGATCAGCGGCGCCCACTTGTAGCGATCGAGATGGAGCATGCAGCGCCCCGACAGAAACGAGCCGGGCGTCGTCATGATCACGATCGGGATGAGCGCGATGCCGGAGTCACTTGCCGACAGGCCGTGCACCAGTTCGTAGTAGATCGGCACGTAGATCGTGAGCCCAATGGCGACACCCTGCGCGCAGGCCGAGGTCAGGCTGCCGGCGCGCATCACCGGATTTTTCATGATCGCGAGCGGCAAAAACGGCTCGCGAGCGCGCAACACCCACACGATGAATGCCGCTGTCAGCAGCACCGCTGCTGCCAGCAAAAGACCGATCTGCTGCGAGAACCAGGGAAACCGGGTGCCACCCCAGGTCAGGGCCAGCAGCAGCGCAATCGCGGCCGCCATCATCAGCATGGCGCCGGTGACATCGATTTTGTGCGAACGCTCGTGCACCGGAACCAGCCGTAGCTGCCGATGGGACAGGAACGCGGCAGCGAGCGCCAGCGGCACATTGAGCCAGAAGATCATCGACCAGTGCAGATGCTCGGCGATGACGCCGCCGAGCACCGGACCGGCGCCACCGGCGATGATCCAGACCGAGCCGGTATAGGCCTGATAGTAGCCGCGCTCGCGCGGCGGCACCGCGTCGGCGATGATCGATTGCGCCAGCGGCACGATGCCGCCGCCGCCGATGCCCTGCAGGCCGCGGCCGAGGATCAGCATCAGCATGCTCGGCGCCGCCGCGCTCGCCGCCGAGCCGGCCATAAACACGCCGAGCGCCACCAGCATCATGCCGCGGCGGCCGTAGATGTCGCTGAGCTTGCCATAGAGCGGCGCCACTACGGTCGACGTCAGCAGATAGGCGATCATCACCCAGGACAGATTTTCGAAATCATCGAAGGCGCGGCCGATGGTCGGCAGTGCGGTCGCCACGATGGTCTGGTTGAGTGCGCTGAGAAACATCGCCAGCGCCAGGCCGCCGATGATGGCGATGACCTCGCGCCTGCCAAGCCTGGGCTCGGCGGGCGGTGCCGTGACGCTGTCGTCTGCAGGCTGCTGTTGCGATCCCGGCGATGTCCCGGCCGTCCGATCTGGTGCTGTAACCGACACTCGCCGCGCCCCTGGACAAAATCCGCTTAGCTTTGCGCCGCGCTTGCGCCGGCGCAAGACACCCTTTGCGGATCAGCCATGCAGGCAGCTACTCGGCCGCGCGTTCCTTGGCCGTGCGCAGCGGTCCCTGCAGCGGCTGTTCCTCAACCAAGAGGACGCAAGCACATGAGATACCGAGACAGATCGCCGCCGCGATAAAAACCCAATGGAACGCTGTTGCGAGATCGCCATGCCGCACCGCCAGCGTGTCCAGCGTTGCCGTAGGCGCCTCCTGCCCCATTCCGCTCAACACGATGGCGCCGAAGATCGCAACCACGATGGCGCCGCCGAGGGTGCGAAAGAAATTCAGCGTACCGGTTGCGGTGCCGAGCTGATGCGGCTTGACGGTGTTCTGCATCACGATCGTGCTGACGGGGTACATCGGGCCAAGTCCGAGACCGAGTACGAACAGCAGCGCAACGACCTCGGTGAGGCTGTGCTGTGCCGGGTCGGTGGCAAGCACGCCGAGCACGAGGACGGCGGCGACCAGCCCGCCGATCGGCACGCGCATGTAGTGTTTGATGCGGACGATGAACCGGGTCGATACGAGCGAACCGAGTGTTGCCCCGCCCATATAGGCGATCAATGCCAGGCCGGAGAGGCTGGCCGAGGCGCCCAGCACGGTCTGGCAGTAGAGCGGCATGTAGATGGTCACGCCGATCACGGTGCCGATCGAGAAAAACGCGGCAACGGTGATAGTGCTTGTCACGCGGCCGTGCAGGATCGCAAGCGGAATGAATGGCTCGCGCGCGGTGAGCAGCCGCAGCGCGAACAGCACCCATAATGCCCCGGACGAAGCCAGCAGCGAAACGATCCGCCAGGACGTCCAAGGGTCATGGCTGCCGCCAAGGCTGAGCGCCAGCATCAGCGCCAGCGCGGCACCGACCATCAGCGAAGCTCCGATCACATCAAGCCGATGCGGACGGTCGTTGCGCGGCAGGCGGCGCAGCGCCCGCTCGGTCATCACCAGTGCCACGGCGCCGAGCGGTACGTTGATCCAGAAAATAAACGACCAGTGCAGATGATCGGTGAGGAAGCCGCCGAGCACCGGACCGAGAATGCTGGCGCTCATAAACATGATCGAGGTGCGCCCCTGAACGATCGGGCGCTCGCGCGGCGACAACAGATCGGCGATGATGGTTTGCGCAATCGGCAACAAGCCGCCGCCGCCGACACCTTGCAGTCCGCGTGCCAGCACGAGCACCCAGATCGTCGGGGCCAGTGCACAGGCGATCGAGCCGAGCACGAATATGCCGATCGCAAGCAGCAGCACGGTGCGCCTGCCGTAAATGTCGGACAGCTTGCCGAACAGCGGCGTCGTCGCCGTCAGCGCCAGCAGATATGACGTGATCACCCAGGACAAGTCATCGACATTGCCGAGACTCTTGCCGATTGCGGGCAGCGCCGGTGCGACGATGGTCTGCTCCAGTGCGGACAGAAACATCGCCAGCATGATGCCGGCGACAATGGCGCGGATGGTGGCGTGATCAAGCGCCTGTGCGGCTGGCTGCTCGGCAGCGGATGAGAGCGGCGCGAGCGGCCGCCGAGCCAGCGACGCCGCGTGCGAACCCGGCACGTCGCCGAGTGCACCATCGGCGGCGGCCGTCAAGACATCCTGGGAAGTCGATTCGCTCGTCATCGCGGGAAAACGTGCACCCTAAACAATAAAGCCCCCGAGCGCGCTCGCGGGCCAACCCGCACCACTTGGCGCCCAGCACAACGCAAAGCAACCGCTCTACCCGCAGAGCAGGCCTGTCCATTGTAGAGCCTGCACCGATTTGCGCGAAATCGGGGCGCTTAGTGCGAGGCTCTCAAGTCTCACGGCGCCTGCCGGGCCCGCTTCGGCAGCTTGAGCGGCCAGCTGACGATATAGTCCTCGAGCATATCGTCGGGAATCTGGGTCTCGCTGGCATGGACGCGGCCGCGCACCGAGACGCCCGCGCTGTGTACCGTCTCCGGATCGCCCGACACCAGCGGATGCCACCAGTAAAGGTCCTTGCCCTTAGCGATCAGCACGTAGGCGCACGAGGGTGGCAGCCAAGTGATGGTTTTCAGCGTTTCTGGCGTAAGGCGGACGCAGTCGTCCACCTTTTCCAGACGGTGCTCGTAGTCGCGGCACCGACAGGTCTGGCCGTCAAGCAGCCTGCAGCCGACATCGGTGTAGTACGTCCGGTCCGTGCCTTCTTCTTCGAGCTTGTTGAGGCAGCATTTGCCGCAGCCATCGCAAAGGCTTTCCCATTCAGAATCGGTCATTTCTTCCAATGACTTGCGCTGCCAGAACGGCACATCATCGGTGCGACCGGAGCGCCGGTGGTCGGTTGCCATAATGTTCTCCGAGAGGGTCGGACACCCCGCCTTCGCAGTAGCGACCTTGGATACGTGCACTTTTTCGCGACCGGCAATGTTTAAGCCAAATTTGCCCCCAATTTCCATTCACCTTGTGACCGGCGCGGCATTGGCCGCCGGCACCATGTCGGCTAAACGTTGTCGCGCCTGCGTTTTCCCGGCAATGGTACGGGCGGCCGAGTTGCGGCCGCTGCAGGTAAATCGAACGGGCAAGGCCCTTTCCCGGAGCGTGCAATCGTGACGGACATGTTCCCCGATCCGGGCAACAGGTGGCGGCCGAAGCTCAAGCGCCTCCTCCTCGACATCGATGCGCGCATCGATTTTGCCGTGTTTGCCAGCGGCAAGTGGGCGCGCGAGGTTTACGAGCGGTTCACTGCGGCGATGGACCGCTTCCATGTCTCCGGCTGGCGGCGCTGGCTGATCGTCGAACCGCTGGACGAGCTGGCAACCCTGGGCGCCGGTGCCCTGCTCCTGATGCTTTCGCTATCGGTACCCGCCTACCAGCAGACATCAGAGGGCGACTGGCTGAAGAAATCCGATCTCGCGGTCACCTTCCTCGACCGTTACGGCAACAAGATCGGTAGCCGCGGCATCAAACATAACGACTCGGTAGCGCTCAACGAGATGCCGGACATCCTCATCAAGGCCGTGCTGGCGACAGAAGACCGCCGTTTCTACGAACATTTCGGCATCGACTTTCTCGGCACTTTCCGCGCCATGGTAACCAATGCGCAAGCCGGTGGCGTGGTGCAGGGCGGCTCGACCATTACCCAGCAGCTTGCCAAGAATCTGTTCCTGACGAACGCCCGCACCTACACCCGCAAGATCAATGAAGCGTTCCTCGCCAGCTGGCTTGAGGCGCATCTGACCAAGAACCAGATTCTCAAGCTCTACCTCGATCGCGCCTATCTGGGCGGCGGCGCCTTCGGTGTCGATGCGGCGACCGAGTATTATTTCGGCAAATCGGTGCGCGATATCACGCTGCCGGAAGCGGCAATGATCGCCGGCATGTTCAAGGCGCCGGTCAAATACTCGCCGCTCGTCAACCTGCCGGCTGCACGCGCGCGTGCCAATGTCGTGCTCGACAATCTCGTCAACGGCGGCTTCATGACAGAGGGGCAGGTCTATGGCGCGCGCCGCCATCCGGCAATGCCGATCTATCACCGCGAAGACGATGCGCCGAACTACTACCTCGATTGGGCATTCGACGAGATGCGTCAGCTCGTCGAAACGTTTCCGAAATCCGTCAATGACCGCTACTTCGTCGTGCGCACCGCGCTCGACATGAATCTGCAGCGTTATGCGGAGCATGTCGTCGACGATAATCTGCGCGACCACGGCCGCGAGTACAACGCGAGCCAGGCCGCGGTCGTCATCGCCGATCTCGATGGCGCGGTGCACGCCATGGTCGGTGGCCGTAACTACGACGAAAGCCAATTTAATCGGGCCGCCGACGCCATGCGCCAGCCGGGATCGTCCTTCAAACCCTACGTCTACGCCACCGCACTGGCCAACGGATTCACGCCGAATTCCGTCATCAGCGATTCTCCGGTGTGCATCGGCAATTGGTGTCCGCATAATTACGAAGGCGGCTTTTCCGGGTCTGTGACTTTGATCGAGGCCATCACCCGCTCGATCAACATTATTCCGGTCAAGCTTTCGATCGCGCTCGGCAACGGCAACGCCAAGATCGGCCGGGCCAAGATCGTGCAGACGGCGCGCAACATGGGCATTGTCACGCCGCTGCCCGATACGCCGTCGCTGCCGATCGGCGCCGACGCAGTAACGCCGCTTGAACACGCGGTCGCTTACGCGACCTTCCCCAATCTCGGCAAAGCCGTCACGCCGCACGCTGCGCTTGAGGTGCGCACCGGCACCGGCAAGCTGGTATGGCGTTTCGACCGCGACGGACAGCAGCAGCGGCAGGTGATCAGTCCGCAGGTCGCCGCCGATATGATCAAGATGATGAACTCGGTGGTCGAAAACGGCACCGGCAAGCGCGCCGCGCTCGACGGTATTCCGACCTGCGGCAAGACCGGCACCACCAACGATTGGCGCGACGGCTGGTTCGTCGGCTACACTGGCAACTTCGTCGGCGCCGTTTGGATGGGTAACGACGACTTTAGCCAGACCAACCACATGACAGGCGGCACGCTGCCGGCGATGACGTGGCATGACATCATGGCCTACGCGCACCAGGGCGTCGAATTGCGGCCTTTGCCGGGACTGGCGCCGCCGCAGCATGCCCCAGCCGTGGCAGAGGGATCCTTCAAAGGCGCGGACGAGCCGCATCCGGTCCTGCTCACCCGCAAGGCCACCGACGCGCTCACCCATCTTGAGCAAATCCTCGACGACGCCGATCACGCGCTTGACGCGCAAGCCTCGCCGCCGGCGCGGCTTGGCGCGCTCGATACCAGCAAAGACAGTGACGGAAACGGCGGCACCGATCGGTCCGACACGATCACGGCAGTCGCCGACCAGAAGGCACCGGCGGTGTCGCGCGGCGACTAAGCGCGGGCGGCCATGCGTCTGCTGTTCGGATCATTTTTCACGTTCCTGTTGGCGGCGGTCGTTGGGTTGGGAGCGACTTGGTTCACTCTTACCCGCGGCGTTGCGTTCGGCTCGCTGACCATCGGTGCCTGGACCGCGTGGCCGAAGAGCGGATCGCAAGAGATCGACCCCTACGCGCATGCGAGCATCTCGCGCGATGGCGAACTGCCGATCGGCATTGGCGACGGCGTTGCGTTCTTCGCCCGTGCGGACGACAAGGGCCATGAGCTCGACGGCCGCTGCACATTCACGCTGAGCGGCATGACGCCGCCGGCACGCTATTGGACCGTGACGCTCTACAATGTCGGCGGCGGCCTCGTTGCCAATGCGATCGATCGGCACGGTTTCACCAGCCAAGAAATCATCCGCGACGTGGACGGCCGCTTCACCATCACGGTTGCGCCGCAGGCGCGGCCGGGCAATTGGCTGCCGACGGGCGGCATCGAGCGCTTCGTTCTAGTGTGGCGCCTCTATGACACGCCGATCGGGGTTGCCACCGCGACGATGAAAGAAGGACCGATGCCCGCGGTGGAACGAAAGAGCTGCTCATGATCCGTTGGCTGCTTTGGCTCGTGGGCGGCATTCTACTCGGCGGAATCGTCCATCTGGCAACGGTGCTGGCGATGCCGCGGGCGGCGACGCAAGACGCCTATTCGCGGCTGTTGCCGATGACGGCGGCGAACAGAATGGTGCCGCTGCCTGGGCCGACCGCGAAATCCTCGATCATACCGTTCATGGATCCAGCCTTTGCCGAGGCAGTGTGCCGCTACGACCTGTCCGGCGGCTCAATCAAGCTCAACGCGCCGGTCAGCGACGCCTACACGTCGGTCACCTTCTATACGCGCAACAGCGTCGCCTATTACGCCATCAACGACCGCGCCGCCGGCAAGCGCGCGATCGAACTTGACCTGATGACGCCGGCGCAACATGCGCAAGTTCCGGAAGAAGAAGACGTGACCGCCGCCGACCGGCTGATTATCGATTCACCCACCACGACCGGCTTGATTGTGCTGCGCGCGCTGGCGCCGGCGCCAACCTTTATGCCGATGGCGCGCCAGGCACTTGCCGCCGCGCAATGTCAGAGTGAGCCGGCGCAATAGGCTAGAGCGCTTCCCGATTATGTTGGATCGGCGAGCGCCCTAGCTTTACGGATCGCATTCTCTTCGGAAAACCGGCGGCCACTCTTCCGGAAGATGCTCTATCGCGGCGTGGCGGCGGGAGTCTGCGCGAGCACAACGGGTGCAGCGGCGAAACGCGGCGGCGCCACCAGATTGTAATTCGATATCCGCTGCTGCAGCTGCGTGAGGTTTCGGTCGACATCGCCGGCTTCGCTTTCGGGCTCGGCGATGGCCAAGTGTTCGAGCGCAAACCGGTAGCTGGCGCAACGCTCGGCCAAGGAGTGCTGCACCCAGGCGATCACCAGACCGTTCTCGGCGATGCGCGCCTTGGCGTTAGCGCGCTCAGCCGGACTGAGATCGGCGACGGCTTTCATGCTTGCCAGACGACGGCGATCCATATCGCCGACGCGGCGCGCCACGACAAAAAACGGTTCGATGCGCACGGTGTCGTTGCGGATGTCATCGGAGAGCTGGTTGTAGCGCGCCGACGGCGAACGCTCCCACTTCACCATCAAGTGCCGATAGTAGGCGGTCCGGTCATAGACCCATACATCACGACGCATCAAACGATCGATGCCGTATTCGTAGATTACCGCGTCCCAGCGCTGACGCTCATACGGCGGTTCGATCAACGGGAACGCCAGGTCGCGCAGCATACGCTCATCTTCAGTCAGCCTGTTGGCCGACGGGGGCAATCCGGCATGCCTTGCGGCGTCGCGCCCGACCCAATCGTGAATGCCGTCGGTGACCAGCTCCGAGTCAACCCTGCCGTAATCGCCAATACTGGTGCAGCCTACGAGAGCGCCGAGGCCAATCAGGATCAGAAGGGGTCGTGCGATTTTGCGGCAGCTTCGGGCGCGCGGCGTCATCGCATCAGCCGGCGTCGTAGTGGAGCGGATTTGACATTCGCTACCCACCGAGCCGCGAACTCGAGAAGCGAATGTCAAATCCAAGCTCCACTAGCATTTATATCTGCTAGTGGTCCTTTGATTCGAACATTCGCAAGAGAGCATGCCGAAATGGGATGCGAATGTTAGAATCAGACCACTAGCGGCGCCTCACCCTGCGCCGGCCACCGTTGTCCGCAGGCGGTTGCGGTTCTGCCCCGTCCACCATCGAATCGGCATACCGTTCGATGCGTACGACGGGCAGAATGATGATAGTCGCGGACTCCGACGCGTCGGATCGGCCAAAGCGCACGATGCGCCCGTCGTCGGGAAATTTGATGACGTTGCCCACCAGCCAGCTTCCCCTGACGGCCGGCGCGAAAATCAATCCAACCCACTGATGCCGCCGTCATCGCTGATTAAGCGGCATGCAAGGTTAACGCTCCGCTAACGCGGAAACCTTAGGCTAGGCGGCCGATCATCTCTCTGTACCTGTTGCAATCGAGCCACGCCGATGGAAACACCGAGTCTTTCCAGCCTCCAAGGCTTCACCGAGATTGGCTTGCGCGGCGGGGTCGATATGCGCCCGACGCTCTTGCGCGTCCTCACCGATCTCTATGTCCAGAAGCTGACGCACACGCCCGACGAAGTTCGCCGTTACACAGAACTGGCGCTGCGGCTTCTTGAGTCCGTAGATGTGACGACGCGCGTCGCCGTTGCGACACGGCTGGCGCGTCATCTCTCGCCGCCTCCCGCGGTCATGCAAAAACTGGCGGCCGATCTGCCGGAGGTTGCAGCGCTGTTGCGTTCGATACTTCCGCCTCAGGCGCCGGTAGCAACCGCTGTTGCGAAACAGGAGTTCACGGTCACCGCTATCGGCGATCGGGCGGCGGAGCGCGCGAAGCGTGTCACTTCGCGCGGCAAAATGGACGTCGACCTTTCCGGCGAACTTAACGAGCTGTTCTTCGCAGCCGATGCGCAGGAGCGGCGGCTGATCTTGCTCAACCTTCACATTGTCACGCCCGCTCCGGCAGGACGTGCTGGCGTCGCGCACGACCCCGCGGTCGGCCGCAGGCTCGAAGCGGCCGTGCTCGGGCGGAAACATGAAGAATTCGCACGCGAACTCTCGCGCGCCCTGGTCATATCGCGCGAACAGGCGCGGCGCGTCGCCGGTGATGAACTCGGCGAGCCGATTGTCGTGGCCGCCAAAGCGCTTGGCGTGTCCCGCGATCACCTCCATCGCATCTTGCTGTTCGTCAATACGGCGATCGGCCACTCGGTGGAGCGCGTCCACGCATTGGCGGCGCTTTATGAAGAGATGCACCTAGAGGCGGCGCTTGATCTGGTCGAAGTCTGGCAGGCGCTCGATGCCGGCAAAGGCGGACGTGCCACAGCTGCGCATCAGCCACTGCCGCCTCACGACCGGTTGCGCGCGCAGCTTGCCGCTCCGACCCGGCGCGCATCGCAGCCATTGCGCGAAGCTGAACGGCGCGACGCATCCTAATAGCGGCGGCGCGTTACCCCGCGACGACATCGAGGAAATTACGTCCCGCGCGATCCTCAACTTCGACAATCCAGATGTCCGGGTCGAATTTGATCTCGCGCGCCAGATACGCATCGACCGTGGCATCAGGCGCCGGCTGCTGGTCAAGACTCGGAGTGAAAGCACGCGCCGCGGACGGCGCTGCGTCGAAGGCGCTTTGCGGAGCCGGTCCGAACAAGTCCGACGTACCATCAAGCCTGCTGATGCGAACGAAGATGGCGCCGGCCTCCTCGGCGCCGCGTCGGTGCAGCACGGCAAAGACGCCCTCGACCTGACAGCGGCGCATATAGGCGGCGACCCAGAGCGCGGATTTGAGGCGCATGTCCCAGCTCACAGCGTGGAAGAGCCAGATATGACTCGCCGCGCGGCCGGCCGCAAATCAGCGTGTCAATCGAGAGGATGCCCGACCAGGACAGCGAGATCGCTGACCAGCCGGTCCGACATCCGTCCGGTCACCGGCAGGTTATGTTCGCGCTCGAAGCGAGCGATGGCCGCACTTGTCGGCCGGTCGACCACACCGGTCGGCTTGATCTGGCCGTAGCCGTAATTGGCCAGCGCTCGCTGCACGGCAACGATGCGCGATGACACGCCGATAAGTTGGCCGATGGGATCGTTCCGGCGCGCCGCGGCAGGCTGCGGCGAACGCAACACTTCGACGGTATGACTGACCGGCAGCGGCTTCGGGGCTTGTGTCACTTCGTGACGAGTCGGGACGGCATCCGCCGGCGCCGGGGCCGCCAGCCTGAAAGGCGTCGGCAGCGAGCCGGACTGCAGCAACAGCGCATTGACCGCGATAATGACACAGACTGCAAGCGCGGCGAGCAGCGCAAACGTGTCGACAGGCCGACGCGTCGCCTTTGCCCATACCAGGAACATCACCGAACCCGCGAGCATTGCGGCGCTGGCGGCAATTCCGCGGCTTTCGTTGCGACGCTTAGGCACTTTTCTTCACCACTATTTCGCCGTGCGCCGGAAACATCTCCGCTACGGCCGGCGGGCCCGCAACGGGCGCAGCCGTAGCCTTGGCCATCGGTGGCGTGAAATTTCCAGCGAGATTGTCTGCTTCATGACCGCCCAGGGTGACAGAGTTGGCGTAAGAACGCGACCGCTCGCAATCGAGCGGCAGCCATACCGTCACTCGCGTGCCCTCCCCGACC
>Ga0187784_10001832_pt1 | contig 17004 bp, 18 predicted proteins | sample 1015_SJ02_MP15_2_FD_132964 | JGI IMG/M metagenome (GOLD analysis project Ga0187784, IMG submission 132964) | Tropical peat soil microbial communities from peatlands in Department of Meta, Colombia - 1015_SJ02_MP15_20_MG | ecosystem: Environmental > Terrestrial > Soil > Wetlands > Peat | place...
ATGCGGACGCAGGACTGGGGCATCGAGCAGGTCGGCCTGGAACTGCATCAACAGATCGTTCGCCGCCATGCCGCCGTCGACGCGGAGCGTCGACACGGGCCCGCCGGCGTCCTGCGCCATGGCGGCGAGCACCTCGCGCGACTGAAACGCCGCCGCCTCGAGCGCCGCCCGCGCGATGTGTCCCTTGGCGGAGAACCGCGTGAGGCCAGCGATGATCCCCCGGGCGTCCGGCCGCCATCGCGGCGCGAAGAGCCCCGAAAAGGCCGGTACGAAATAGACGTCGCCATTGTCCTCGACGCTGCGGGCCAGCGCCTCGACCTCTGAACTGCTCTCGATGAGCCCAAGATTATCGCGCAGCCACTGGATCAGGGCGCCGGCGACCGCCACCGAGCCCTCCAACGCATAGGCAGGCTTGGCGTCGCCAAGCTTATAGGCGAGCGTCGTGAGCAAGCCGTTCTTGGAAAAGTGCGGGGTCTCCCCCGTGTTCATCAGCAGAAAGCAGCCCGTACCATAAGTGTTCTTGGCGTCGCCAGGATTGACGCATGCTTGCCCCAGAAGCGCGGCGTGCTGATCGCCGAGCGCACCCGCAAGCGGCGCGCCTTCGAGCGGGCCACGGCATAGGCCATAGAACTCGCTCGAGGCGCGGATAGCCGGCAGACAGCCGCGTGGAATGTCGTAGAGCCGCAGAATCTCGTCGTCCCAATCGAGCGTCGTGAGATTCATGAGCTGCGTGCGGGAGGCGTTGGTGGCGTCGGTGACATGCAGGCCGGTCAGATTCCAGATCAGCCAGGAGTCGATTGTGCCGAAAAGAACTTCGCCCCGCCTTGCCCTCTCGCGCGCGCCCGGAATGTTCTCGAATAGCCAGACGAGCTTCAGCGCGCTGAAATAGGTGGAGAGCGGCAACCCGGTTTTCGCTCGCAGCCGGTCGAGGCCGCCCTCCTGCGCGAACCGCTGGACGAGCGCGTCCGTGCGCGCGTCCATCCATACGATAGCGTTGTGAAGCGGCGCCCCAGTGGCCTTATCCCACAGCAGCGTGGTCTCGCGCTGGTTGGCGACGCCGACCGCCGCGAGATCGCGCGCGCTAAGCCGCGCCTTGGCGAGCACGGCCTCGACAACCTCGCATGTGTTGCGCCAGATCTCCCTGGCGTCATGCTCGACATAGCCCGCCTGCGGCAAGATTTGCGCATGCTCGCGCTGGTGGGCCGCGACCGGTTCTCCCGTCTCGTCGAAGATGATGAAGCGCGTGCTGGTCGTGCCCTGATCGATCGCGCCGACGTAGCTTGTCATGATGGGCTCTCCAGACCACAGCGTTGGACGCAATTTTCAAAGTCTACGCAATAAAAAAACCCGCCTACCAAGATGAGCGGGCTTCAACGTAAGCTTTTCGATTGGCGCGATGCGCCCATGGCGCATAAGCACAATTTCGGGCGCTCATGCCCGACGAACTGGAGTCGAAAATGAGATCCCTTCTCAAGATCGAACCCCGGTGCGGGGATGGAAACTGACCCTTTCCTTCGCCCGCTAGTCCGGAGGAGGTGGGGGAGGTTCGCCCTTCCCCACTTCCGAAAGTCCATATAGCCCAAAATGTGGAATTATTCAACGATCGTTGTCTGGGCTTTCTCGAGATAGTGGACTTCCGCAAGGCTCCGCAGCCGCTCCGCCGCGGCTTCCGGCGTCAGATCGCGCTGCGGCGAGCCGAGCAGCTCGAACCCGACCATGAATTTGCGCACGCTCGCCGAGCGCAGCAGCGGCGGATAGAAATGCGCGTGAAAGTGCCAGCCTTCATGCGCGCCGCCGTCAATCGGCTTTTGGTGAAAGCCCATCGAATATGGAAACGGCGCCTGGAATAGATTATCGTAACGAACCGTCAGGCGTTTCAGAATGTCGGCCAGCGACCGCTGTTCGTCAGCGTCGAAGCCTTCGAAGGAAGCCAAATGCCGGCGCGGCAGCACCAGAGTCTCGAACGGCCATATCGCCCAGAAAGGAACGAGCGCGACGAAGCCTTCATTGGCGCAGACGACCCGCTCGCCAGATTTTACTTCGCGCCCGAGATAGTCGCATAGAAGGCACGATCCTTTGCGAGCCAGGTAGTCTCGCTGCGCCGCGGTCTCCTTGACGATTTCGTTGGGCAGGCTTTGCGTCGCCCATATCTGGCCGTGCGGATGCGGATTGCTCGCGCCCATCGCTTCGCCGCGGTTCTCGAAGATCTGCACGTAGCCTACGTCCTCGTGCGCGCCGAGCGACGTGTGCTCGCTCGCCCAGGCCTCCACGACGCGCGTTATATCGTCGACCGTCATTCGCGAAAGCGTGAGATCGTGGCGGGGGGAGAAGCATATCACGCGGCAACGTCCGCTCTCGCTTTGCGCGACGAGCAGACCCTCCTCGTCAATTTTTTTGCTGGGAGCCTCGCGCGTCAGCGCGGCGAAATCATTGTCGAAGGCGAAAACGCCTCTATACATCGGATTGCGCTCGTCGCTTGCGCGGCTATTGCCGGGGCAAAGGTAGCAGCCCGGATCGTGGGCCGGCGCCGGCGCCTCGCATGACGGTTCTGTTTGCCCCTGCCACGGCCGGCGCGTGCGCTGCGGCGACACCAGCACCCATTCGCCGGTCAGAGGATTGAACCTGCGATGCGAGATATCCTGCAGCGACGACACTTGCGCCTCCTCACAAGGCAACGGGGCCTGCGCCCGCCGCCGGCGCGCAGCAGAATATGTTCGGCGCGACGCCCGTCACGGCCCGAAAGGCCGCGCCGACGCAAGACATGAACGCTTCAGCGCGGTCGCCCTCCACGAGATTGATCGTGCAGCCGCCAAATCCGCCGCCCATCATGCGCGCCCCTAACGCGCCCGGAGCTTTCCGCGCCGCTTCGACCATGATGTCGAGCTCCTCGCAGCTCACCTCGAAATCGTCACGCAGGCTCTCGTGCGACGCGTTCATGAGCTTTCCGCATAGGGCGAGATCGCCAGCCTGAAGCGCTGCGGCGGCGCGCAGCGTCCGCGTGTTCTCCCCCACCACATGACGCGCGCGGCGCAGCAGAACCGGCGACAGCAGCGACGCATGATCGGTGAGCCGTCTGTCGTCCACATCCCGCAGCGCCGAAATCTGCGGCAGCGCGACCTTGAGCAGCTCGACGGCGCTCTCGCACTCGCGTCGGCGCAGATTATAATCGCCATCGGCGATCTGATGGCGAGCCATCGTATCGCAAACCACGAGCCGCACGGCAGGGTCGATCGCCACGGCCTTCGCCTCGAGGCTGCGGCAGTCGAGCAGCAGGGCGGCGCCTTCGAGCCCGCGGCAGGAGATGAACTGATCCATGACGCCGCAGCGCGCGCCGACAAAGTCATTCTCCGCGCGTTGACACAGAAGCGCGAGATCTGTGCGGTCAAGCGCAACGCCGGCGATGGTCGAGAGCGCGAGACCGACGCCGACCTCGAGCGCCGCCGAAGCGGAGAGTCCCGCCCCCATCGGCAGATCGCCGTCGACGAGCATGTCGGCGCCGCGCGGATCGTGGCCGACGTCCAGAAGCGTCCGCACGACGCCGACGACATAGTCGCGCCAATCGCCGCCGCGCGCCGGCAGATCGCGGAGATCGCAGTCCAGAGCCTGATCGAAACGCAGCGAACTCGCGCGAAGGCGAAGATCCTGTCGCGGCGCAATGGCGACATAGGTCGCCAGATCGATCGCCGCGGGGAGGACGAAGCCGTCGTTGTAATCCGTGTGCTCGCCGATAAGATTGATCCGGCCAGGCGCGCGGAAAAGCTGCGGCTCGCGCCCAAACCGATCCCGAAACGAACGAGCTAAGGATTCGGCGAGTTCGCGGTTCATGGCCTTTATTGAGCTTTCGTCACGCCAGTGTCAAAGCCATAGCCCATGAGCGCGCCTTACGACAACCGCATGACAAAAGCTTAAGCCATGACCAAACAGCATCTCGGCGTCTGTTATTACCCCGAGCATTGGACAGAGGAACGCTGGGCGCAAGACGCCGCGATGATGCGAGAGATCGGGCTCTCCTATGTGCGCGTGGGCGAGTTCGCCTGGTCGCGCCTGGAGCCCGCTCCCCGCGCCTATGATCTCGGCTGGCTGCGCCGCGCAATTGATACGCTGGGGCAAGCCGGGCTCAAGGTCGTGCTCGGGACGCCGACGGCGACGCCGCCGAAATGGCTCGTGGATTTGCTGCCCGACATGCTCCCCGTCGGCGCAGACGGAAGGCCGCGCAAATTCGGCTCGCGCCGGCACTATTGCTTCAGCCACGAGGGCTATGCCCGCGAATGCGAGCGCATCGTCACGCTGCTCGCTTGCGAGTTCGGCGCGCATCCAGCCGTCGCCGCCTGGCAGACCGACAATGAGTATGGCTGCCACGACACGATCGAGAGCTATTCGCCCGCGGCGGTCCGGGCGTTTCGCGCCTGGTGCGAGAGAAAATACGGCTCGATCGCAGCGCTCAACGAGGCCTGGGGCAATGTATTCTGGTCGATGGAGCTCACGGACTTTGACGACATCGAGCTGCCCAACTTGACGGTCACCACGCCAAATCCTGCCCATCTGCTCGATTTCAAGCGTTTTTCGTCCGATCAGGTTGTAGCCTTCAACAAGCGCCAAGCGGAGATCATCCGCCGCCATTCTCCGGGGCGAACGATCCTGCACAACTTCATGGGCGCATTCATGGAGTTCGATCACTTCGACTTGAGCGCGGACCTCGACGCTGCCGCCTGGGACAGCTATCCGCTCGGCTTTTTGGAGCGCAGCCCGCATGACGAGGCCTTCAAGCTCAAGCACCGCCGCGTGGGCGATCCCGATTTCCAGGCCTTCCACCACGATCTTTATCGCGGCTGCGGGCGCGGACGCTGGTGGGTCATGGAGCAGCAGCCGGGCGCCGTGAACTGGGCGCCGTGGAACGCCGCGCCGGCGCCGGGCGCCGTGCGGCTATGGAGCTTCGAGGCTTTCGCGGCGGGCGCCGAGATCGTGAGCTTCTTTCGCTGGTGGCAGGCGCCTTTCGCGCAAGAGCAGATGCACGAAGGCCTGCTCCTGCCCAACGGCGAGCCGGGCCCGGCGCATCGCGAGGTCGCCGGGATCGCGCGCGAGCTTGAAAAGCTCAACGCCCAGGTCGAAACGCAACGATCGCCGGTCGTTCTGATCTTCGACTACGAGAGCGCGTGGGCCTGGAGCATCGAGCGGCAGGGCCAGGACTTCTGTTATTTCGACTTGGTGCTGGAGTTCTACGCCGGCCTGCGCCGAATGGGTTTCTCGCTCGATATCGCGCCCCCCACGGCGGAAGCAGTGCGGGGCCGCAAGCTCGTGGTCGCGCCGGCGCTGTTCTGCGCGAGCGCCGATTTCGTCGAGGCGCTGCAAGAGAGCGGCGCCGCGGTTCTGCTCGGGCCGCGCTCGGGCGCGAAGACGACGGATTTTCAGATTCCGCCGCAGCTTCCTCCCGGCGCGCTGCAACGGCTCGTCGACATCGAGGTTCGCGGCGTCGAAAGCCTGCGGCCGAACGCCGAAGTCGAGGTCGCGAACGGCTGCTTCAAAGGATGGCGCGAATTCATCGCGCCGCGCGCGGGCGCCGCGGCCGAGCTTCGATCAGTGGACGGCGAGACTGCGCTCGCGCGCAGCGGCAAGGCGTTTTATCTCGCCGGACGCCCGAGCAAGGAATTGCTCGCGACCGTGCTGCGCCTCGTGGCGGAATCAGCGGATCTCGCGTCAATCGATGTTGGCGACGACATCCGTATCCGCGACAACGGTCCCGTGCGCTATATCTTTAACTACGGCTCGCAGCCGGTCGACGTTTCCAATGCAGTGGGCGATAACCGGCTGTTGCTCGGCGAAAAAATTCTGCCGCCCTGCGGCGTGGGCGCCTTCCGCTTCGACGAGAGGTTGTGATAAAAGACCAGCATGAGCGAGACGGAACTCCTTTCGATCCTGCAATCGATCGACGCCCGCTTGGGCGGTGTCGAAACCCGCTTGGGCGGTGTCGAAACACGCTTGGGAGACCTCGAGGACAGTCACCGCGACCTTACGGAATGTGTGAGGCGGCAGCCCGACTTGCGCCTCCTCGGTCACCAGATGGCGGCGTTAATCGAGCGGGTGAATGAGCTTCACGCGTCCAACACCCGCGCATCGCCGCTCTGAACGACATTGCGCGCGAAAGCGTCACGCCCGGCGAAGTCGAAGCGCTGCACTCGGAACTAAAGGAAATGCGCGCGACCGAGTTCAGCATCGACGTGCGGGTCCGTCGCATTGAAGCGGAGCTGCATCTCGAAACTTAACGTTACGCCTCGCATCGTCGCCCTTACCCTCCATCCCTTTTATCACGGCGCTCCTCGAAACGTCCTCCGTGAACAAACGCCCAAGCTCATCGCCCCCACGCGCCTGGCAGCGCATGCTGTCGGGGCGCCGGCTCGACCTGCTCGACCCCTCCCCCCTCGATATCGAGCTCGAGGATATCGCCCACGGCCTCGCGCGAGTAGCTCGCTGGAACGGGCAGACGACCGGTCCGCACATCTTTTCCGTGGCGCAACATTGCCTTCTCGTCGAAAAAATTGCACGCTCGCTCTATCCTGCTCTAAACGCTCGGCAAAGCCTGTTCATGCTGCTGCACGACGCGCCGGAATATGTGATCGGGGATATGATCTCGCCCTTCAAAGCGGTCATCGGCGATGCTTACAAGACCGTTGAAAACAGGATATTTGACGCGATCCTGCGCCGCTTCTCCCTTCCAGCAGCCTCGGAGCCAGAACTTTTGCTGCTTTGCAAAAAAGCCGACCGCGCCGCGGCCTATGTCGAGGCTGTCCAGCTTGCCGGCTTTACACGGCGCGAGGCGGAGCGCATCTTTGGCCGGTTGGCGGCCAAGGCGGACTTCTCGGCGGAGGCCGCGCCGCTGCCCGTCGAAGCGGCGGAACGAAGATACATCGAGCGTTTCAGGGCTCTGGAGAGCGCAGCCGCGCTGGACGCCAGGCGGCTGTGAGAGGGACGCGCGGGAGCCACGAGCACGATGAACTGCGGCCAGCTCTATGTGTGCCCGCTCGCCAGAGTGGTCGACACGGTGCGCGCCACTGGGGCGCGCTCTCTCGTGACCATTCTCACCGCCGGCGCCGCCTCAGTGCGTCCTTGCGAGATCGCGCCCCCACGTCATCTGCGGCTTTCGCTCTCGGACATAGAGGCGCCGCTCGAAGGCCATGTTCTGCCGAACACCGAGCATGTCGATCGCCTGCTCTCATTTCTCCATGAGTGGGATCGCGCAGCGCCCCTCGTCATCCACTGCTACGCCGGCGTCAGCCGCTCGCCCGCAGCGGCCTATATCGGCGCTTGCGCGCTCGCGCCGCATCGCTGCGAGTTCGAGATCGCCCGCGAGCTGCGCCGCGCTTCGCCGAGCGCGACGCCCAACAAGCGCCTGGTCGCGGTCGCCGATCGCCTGCTTAAGCGCGACGGCCGCATGATCGAAGCTGTGGCGAGCATCGGGCGGGGCGCGGACTGTTTTGAGGGAGCGCCTTTTGCCATGGAGCTGGGATAAGCGCGTTCGCGCGGCTTCAAACACTGAAGCCCGTGGTCGAGCAACTATCTGCGCCGACCGAAACCTGCCTGCGCCGGAACGCCGATGCGGGCGGTTCTTTCCGCAGGAACGGCCCGCGGGGCGCGCAGGAGAGAGGCGAAGCTTTCTTCATCTTCGCCGCCTGGAGAGCCATAGTCGTTCGCGCCTTCGTCGCCGGGAAAGAACAGCATTTTGATCGAGATCCAGATGGCGTAGAGCCCCACTACAAGGCAGAGCACGCCGGCGAGGATCATGAATGGGCCGCTTTGCATGGCGCGCGCGACGGCCGCCAACGCGAGGGTGACGATCAGCGCGACGCCGATCCACAGCTGGAGCCATCCTGAGCGGCCGAGATCATGAAGACGCTTGGCGCCGGCCGCAAGCGTGATCCACATCGTCAGCAGGCGGAGGGGGGCGAGCGGTAGCACCAAGGCCCCCATGGCCGCTTGATATTCCACAGGGGTGTGAGGGAGGGGGAGACCCACGACCGACGCGACGGCGAGGGCGACGAGGATCGAGAAAATCGTCGAGCCGAATAGGACGCTGAAATAGGCCAGCCGACCAATGCGGCCTTTGAAGGAGAACAATAGATCGAACATTTTTGCGACTTTCCTCGAAGTTGCGCCGCGGCGCAGGCTGACTCTCCGGGCTGAGCGAAATATTAAGCGGCGACCGGAATTTGGACGCGTGGTTAAACTTTTCGTACAATCGGCGAGCGTCCTGCCTTGGCATTTGAATGCGCGGATTGCTAAGAGACAGAACCCTTTCATGCGCGCTCCGAGCTCGATGCAGTCCTCCGTCAACCTTCCGCTGGCGATCAATCTGACCGCGGCGATCGTCGCCGCCCGCGAGGACGATCCGCTGATCCTTGCGCTGCGCGCCGACGCCCACGCGCCCGCGGCGCTGCCCTCGGGCGAGTTCGATCCGTTGCGCCATCGCACGTTCGAGATTGCGCTACGCGACTTCGTCGCGCAGCAGAGCGGCGCGCCGATCGGCTATGTCGAGCAACTCTACACCTTCGGCGATCGCGGCCGCCACGCCCGCGCAGGCGACCGGGATCCGCACATCGCCTCGATCGGTTATCTCGCGCTGACCCGTGTCAGCGAGAGGCCGCTCGGCGGTGGCGGAGCCTATCGCTCTTGGTACGAGTTTTTCCCATGGGAGGACTGGCGGCGCGGACGCCCCGAGCTCATCGAGACGACGATCCTTCCAGCGCTGCGCCGATGGATCGACGAGGCGCCGGGCGAAGTCTCCTCCTCCGGGCTTTCGCGCGTCGCGCGGCTCAATCTGCTGTTTCGCCCGCAGGGGCGCGGCTTCTTCGAGGAGAACGTGCTGGAACGCTATGAGCTGCTCTATGAGGCCGGGCTCGTCGAGGAGGCGCTGCGCGACGGGCGCGAGGCGGCCTTGAAGCGCGGGCCCTTCGCGCCGCTCGGCGTTCCCATGCGTCACGACCACCGTCGGATTCTCGCGACCGCCATGGGCCGCCTGCGCGCCAAGATGAAATACCGTCCCGTGATCTTCGAGCTCATGGCTGAGCAGTTCACGCTGACGGAATTGCAGCGAGTTGTCGAGGCGATATCCGGGCGCCATCTGCACAAGCAGAACTTCCGCCGGCTCGTCGAAGGCTCGGACATCGTCGAGCCCTCAGGCGAGCGATCGCTCAACACCGGCGGGCGCCCGGCGGCGCTGTTTCATTTCCGACGCAATGTCCTGCAAGAACGCGCGGCCCCGGGGCTGCGCGTCGGCATCAAGAGCTGAGAGGAGTTTTGCATGCGTTTCGCGATGGCCCTCGCGGCGTCGTTGCTATTTGCTGTCTCGGTCCTCGCCGCGGAATGCCCGGACCAGACTCAATCGGGCATGAATGAATGCGCAGCGAACGACTTTAAGAAAGCCGACGCCGATCTCAACCGCGCGTATAAATCGATCATAGACCGCATCAAGGATGAGGGATCCCTGAAAGCCAAGCTGGTCGACGCCCAAAAGAAGTGGATCGCCTTTCGGGACGCCGAATGCGCATTCAGCGCCGCGGGCCAGGAAGGCGGCTCGATCTATCCGATGATCGTTTCAGGCTGCCTCGAAGCGGTAACGGCAGCGAGAACCAAAGAACTGCAGAACTATCTCAAATGTGAGGAAGGCGTCTTCGGCTGTCCTGTTCCGGCGAAATGATCCCGACGCTGGCAAGAGCGGGGCCTGGCGCCAAGATGAAGCTGCATGGCGGTCCGGGCCGCTCGGGGTAGGAGGCGGGATCATGAATAAAAGCGCCCCTTTAGCTGAGGACCGGTACTTTCTCTCCGCCGACGGCCTGCGCCTGCATTATCTCGAATGGCGCGGCGCAGGCCACGAAAGCCGCACGCCCGTCGTGTGCCTCGCCGGCCTCACCCGCTCGTCCGAGGACTTCCGCGCCCTCGCGGGCGCGCTCGCCGCCCAAGGGCGCCGCGTGCTGGCGCTCGACTGCCGCGGACGCGGCGAATCGCAATGGGATCCCGACTATTCCCACTACACGCTCGACGTCGAGCGGAACGACATTTTGCGCCTACTGCACGAGACGGGGGTCGCGCAGGCGGACTTCATTGGGACCTCGCGCGGCGGGCTGCACACGATGCTGCTCGCGCAGGCGCGGCCCGGCCTCGTGCGAGCCGCCGTGCTCAACGACGTCGGCCCGCAGATCAACCTCGACGGGCTGCTCGGCATCAAGCGCTATGTGGGACGCCTGCCGCCGCTGAACTCGATCGAGGACGCAATCGGCCTCATGCGCCTCTCGGCTGGAGCGACCTTCTCGAGCATGACCATGGAGCAATGGCGCATTTTCGCCCAACAGAGCTTCACGCAAAAAGAAGGCAAGGTCGTGCTGCGCTACGACCCCGCCCTGTCGCACACGCTGGACGACATGCGCCCAGATTGGACGCCGATCGAATATTGGGACGCGTTTTTGGCGCTGACGCAGGGCCCGCTCCTGACCCTGCGCGGCGAGAACTCCGATATTCTGACGCCGGAGATTCTGGCGGAGATGGCCGCGCGGGCGCCGGCGATGGAGATCCACATCGTCCCCGGCCAGGGCCACCCCGCGCTTTTGCTTGATGACGAGACGATTGCACGAATCTTGCGATTTTTTGCGCTGCACGGCTGAAGCTTTTGCCGCTTATTTGAGCAGAAATCTGATGTATTTTTGGGCAGACAGTTTCCAGCTGGCAAGCGCGACTCAGGCGTTCTGCTGGGACTGCGCGTAGGCAGCTTGGAGGCCGCCGGCTCGGCCCCATCGGAGCGCGACTTATCCCCAACTTGATCGCCGCCCCTGCCGAGCTTGGCACGCCGTTTGAAGGCTGGGATGCGCGGCGATTCCCTTCGCGCAGGCTCCATGACCAAGAGCCCGTCTCGAAGACGGGCTCGCGGTTTTTCGGCGGGTTCCAAAACACAGGATAGGCAGATGAAAATCGTGACCGCGATCATCAAGCCGTTCAAGCTCGATGAGGTCCGTGACGCCCTGACGACGATCGGCGTCCACGGCCTTACCGTGACCGAAGTCAAAGGCTACGGACGGCAGAAAGGTCATACCGAAATCTATCGCGGCGCCGAATACGCCGTCAGCTTTCTTCCCAAGCTGAAAATCGAGGTCGCCGTCGCCGCCGCGCTGGTCGACAAGACCATCGACGCCATCGCCCGCACCGCGCGCACCGGTCAGATCGGGGACGGCAAGATTTTCGTCGCGCCCATCGAGCGCGCGCTGCGCATCCGCACCGGCGAGACGGACGAGGACGCGCTTTGATCCGCCTTCACGCAAACATTCGGGAGCTGCACATGAGTCTTCGCCTGCCTCGGAGTCTGGCCCAGGCCGCCGTTCTCGGCGGCGTTCTTTTGGGCGCTTCGCCGGCTTTCGCCGCCAACGCGCCGGTTCCAAATCCCGGCGACACCGGCTGGATGCTGATCTCCAGCGCGCTCGTGCTGATGATGTCGATTCCGGGCCTCGCCCTCTTTTACGGCGGCCTCGTGCGCGCCAAGAACATGGCGTCGATCCTGACGCAGACCTTCACCATCGTCGCGCTGGTCGGCGTCTTGTGGACGCTTTACGGCTATTCTCTCGCCTTCGGCGACGGCGGCGCGCTCAACCCACTCATCGGCGGTCTGGGCAAGGCGTTCCTGAAGGGCGTCGACGCGAGCTCGACGTCCCCGACCTTCACGCCGGGGCACGTCATTCCGGAATACGCCTATTTCGTGTTCCAGATGACCTTCGCGATGATCACGCCGGCGCTCATCATCGGCGCCTTCGCCGAGCGCATGAAGTTCTCGGCGGTGTTCGTCTTCATTCTGCTGTGGGTGACGGTGATCTATTTCCCGATCGCGCATTGGGTCTGGGCCGTGGCCGATCCAAACGTGGTCGTCGACGCCGCGACCGAGCTCGCCGCCGCGACGACCGACGCCGCGAAGCAGGCGGCGCAGGCCAAGATCGACGCAGCGACGTCCTCCGTGGGCTGGATCGCCGGCGGTCTCGCGCCCTGGATGAAGGGTGTCGGCGCGCTGGATTTCGCCGGCGGCACCGTCGTCCACATCAACGCAGGCATCGCGGGCCTTGTGGGCTGCATCATCGTCGGCAAGCGCATCGGCTATGGCAAGGAGGCGCTGCCGCCGCATTCGCTCACCCAATCGATGATCGGCGCTTCGCTGCTGTGGGTCGGCTGGTTCGGCTTCAACGCCGGCTCCAACCTGGAAGCCAACGGCACAACGGCGCTCGCCTTCGTCAACACCATGGTCGCGACCGCCGGCGCAGCGCTATCCTGGCTGCTGACAGAATGGGCTGTGAAAGGCAAGCCGTCGCTCTTGGGGCTTATCTCGGGCGCGGTTGCGGGCCTCGTCGCAGTGACGCCGGCCTCGGGCTTCGCCGGGCCGATCGGCGCGCTTGTGCTCGGCTTCGCCGTCTCGCCGATCTGTCTGTTCTTCGTCTCCAAGGTCAAGAACCTCTTCAAATACGACGACGCCCTCGACGTGTTCGGCGTGCACTGCATCGGCGGCATCACGGGCGCGCTGGGGACAGGCCTTCTGGTCAACCCGGCCTTGGGCGGCGTCGGCATTACCGACTATACGGCGATCGGCGAGAGCTACGCCGGCAAATACGATCTCGTTGCCCAGATGACGGCGCAAGGGACGGCGGTCTTCGCCACTTTGCTGTGGTCGGGAATAGGTTCCGCGATCCTTTATGGGATCGTCAACCTCGTGATCGGCCTGCGGCCCAAGCCCGACCAGGAGCGCGAGGGCCTCGACATCACCGAGCACGGCGAGCGCGCTTACGACATGTGATGAAGGTCGGCCTCGCAGGAGCAAGACAGCGAAGCGGCGCCCAATGGCGCCGCTTTTTTACTGTCATCCTCTACCGCTTTGCGACCGCCTGCGCGCCGCGGCAGGTCGCCCACGCGCGGCAGGCCTATAGAGGGCCACCGCGGCATTCCCCACAAACTCTCCAATCTTTTCAGCACATTAAACCGCCGCCGGCGCGGAGGACGCGCATAATCCAAACAACGGCCAAACAACCAAAAAGGCGCCCGCACGGAGCGCCTTCCTTTCTTGCCGGCCTTAAATTACGCCGCTTTCGCCTCGACGATTCTCGTCGTGGCGGGCTTGCCCGCCTGCGGCGCGCCGATCTCGATCTTGCGCGGCTTTTGCGCTTCCGGGATCTCGCGCACGAGGTCCACATGCAGCAGTCCGTTCTCGAGCGTCGCGCCTGTCACGACCACGTGCTCGGCGAGCTGGAACCTCCGCTCGAAGGCCCGCGCCGCAATGCCTTGATGCAGGAAATCGCGGGGCGTCTCGCCCTCCTTCTGGTCCTGCGCGCCACGGATCGTCAGCGCGTTCTCGCGCGTTTCGATCGACAGGTCCTCACGTGAGAATCCCGCGACGGCAAGCGTCACGCGGTAGGCGTTCTCGGCCGTGCGCTCGATGTTGTAAGGCGGGTAATTGGGCGCAGCCTCGAAGCCGCCGCCTTGCGCCAAGCTATTGAACAGGCGGTCGAAGCCGACCGTCTGACGGAAGAGGGGGGAAAGGTCGTAAGCACGCATCGCACATCCTCCTTGTAAGAAGCGACATGGCTTTCTCGCGGAGCGCTCGCCAAATCGACCGATTTTTCGAGCGCCGCCCGCCTCGCGCGGCCGTTGCGGCCCGCGCTGAGCAAGATGTGGTGGGCGCGTCATCCCTTAGCAAGAGGGCCGCAAATTCTTTACGCGCATACGCGCCCGAATATGGTAAGCCTTGAGGCTCCACCGCCAATCCGCAAGGCCCCCTTGACGCCCAAGCTCATCGAGACGCCGCAAAACCTCATTCCGCCGCATGCGCGCTGCCTCATGCTGCAGGCGTCGGACGGCGCGGCCTTGCGCACGGCGCATTTCGCGCCTACCGGCCGCTCGCTCGGCACGATCGCGCTGCTGGGGGGACGAACCGAATATATCGAGAAATATTTCGAGACGATCGGCGACTTCGTGCAGCGCGGCTTCGTGGTCGCGACGCTCGACTGGCGAGGCCAGGGCGGCTCCGAGCGTGAGCTCGACGATCCCCGTAAGGGACACATCGACGACTTCTCGCAATATCAGCGCGACATCGCCGCGCTCATCGCCGAAATGACCCGGCTCAACTGCCCGAGGCCCTGGTTTGCCGTCGCCCATTCCATGGGCGCGACGATCCTGCTCGAATATGCTCACTCCGGCGGCGCTGAATTCAAGCGCATGCTGCTTTGCGCGCCCATGCTCGACATCTGGGGCCTTCGACTGCCGGGCGTCACGCGCCTGCTCGCGGACGCGCTCGACATGCTCGGGCTCGGAGCGATGTACATCCCCGGCGGAAGGCGGAGGGCCCTCGACGAGCAGCCTTTCCCCGGCAATAGGCTGACTTCCGATCCCCTGCGCTTCGCGCGCCACGCCGGCGTGATCGCCGCGGCGCCGCAGCTCGGTCTCGGCGATCCGACGATCGGCTGGGTCAACGCCGCTTTTCGCCAGATGCGCCGCTGCGAGGATGCGGAATTCGCCCGCAGTCTCCGCACGCCGATGCTGCTGCTGGCCGCCGGGCGCGACCAGATTGTCGACAACAGGGCGATAGAGCGCTTCGCGCAGCAGCTCGACATCGCGACGCTGATTGCGATCCCCGGCGCGCGCCACGAGCTCATGTGCGAGCGCGACGACATTCGCGCGCGGTTCCTCGCTGCCTTCGACGCCTTCATTCCGGGCGACGTCGAATCCTTGAAGGCGAGCGCGTGAGCTGGCGCCGTCTCGCGATCCGCGTCTATTACGAGGACACCGATTTCTCGGGCCTCGTCTATCACGCCTCCTATCTGCGCTTCATGGAGCGCGGGCGCACCGAGCTCCTGCGGGAGCTGGGTCTCGCCCAGCGCGCGCTGGTCGAGCAGGGCGCGCTCTTCTTCGTGGTGCGCGCGATGGAGATCGACTTTCGCAAGCCGGCGATCATGGACGATCTGCTGACGGTCGAGACGGCCATCGCAAGCGTCGGCGGCGCGTCGATCGGCATGGACCAGAAGGTCCTGCGCGATGGAGAGCTTCTGGCGTCGGCCAAGGTCACCGTGGCGGCGGTCGAGGGCGGCCGCGCCAGGAGGCTGCCGGCGCAGATTCGGGAAAAATTCGAGAAAATTTTAGTCACCAAACCTTAACCTTAAAGCGCCCCTATCCTTGCAGCCGGTGAAAAGCCCGCGACGCGGCGCACAAAAGCCCCAGAATCGGCGAAATTGCGCGCGATAAGCGCACGCCGCGCGCAGCCCGCGCGCGTTCAAGGACGATGAGATGAATCCAGCCGACGTCGCCGCTCTCCCCGCCCCCGAAATCACGATCTGGACGATGTTCTGGGGCGCCCATCTCGTCGTCAAGGCGGTGATGATCGGGCTTTTGCTGGCGTCGGTCTGGTGCTGGGCGATCATCATTGACAAGCTGCTGCTGCTGCGCCGCACGCGCAGGGCCATGGACCGCTTCGACGAGGCCTTCTGGTCCGGCAATTCCTTGGACGACCTCTACAACAAGATATCCGAGCGCCCGACGAACGGCGCGGCGTCGCTCTTCGTCGCCGCAATGCGCGAGTGGAAGCGCTCGGTGCAGAATCCGCACGCCTCCTTCATGGGCCTGCAATCGCGGATCGACAAGGTGCTGGACGTCTCCATCGGCCGCGAGGTCGAGAAGCTCGAGTCGAGCCTCTTGGTGCTGGCGACGGTCGCCTCGGCCAGCCCGTTCGTCGGCCTCTTCGGCACCGTGTGGGGCATCATGACCGCCTTCCGCTCGATCGCGGCGTCGAAGAACACCTCGCTCGCGGTCGTCGCGCCCGGCATTGCGGAAGCGCTGTTCGCCACCGCGATCGGCCTCTTCGCGGCGATCCCGGCGCTCATCGCCTACAACAAGCTGCAGAGCGACGTGTCGAAGACGCAGGGGCGGCTCGAGACCTTCGCCGACGAGTTCTCGGCCATCCTCTCGCGCCAGATCGACCACACCGCCGGACGCGACCGCGCAGCCTAACGGAACGGAGTTCGTCATTGCGAGCGAAGCGAAGCAATCCAGGAGTCGAGCGCGCAACCGGAAACGACGCGAGCAGTCAGGCCGCGGCGTGCATTGGCGCGGCCCTGGATTGCTTCGCTTCGCTCGCGATGACGGCCCCGGCGTCGCAGTCGTATTTTCAGCGCGGCGGTAGCCAAGGGAGCTGACATGGGCGTTTCGATTGCTGCGGCGGGGCGGAACAACGGCGGCAGGCGCGGACGGCGGCGTTCGCGCCACGCGCCGATGGCCGACATCAACATGACGCCGTTCATCGACGTGATGCTGGTGCTCTTGATCATCTTCATGGTCGCGGCGCCCCTGCTCGCGAGCGGCGTCGCGATTGATCTGCCGCAGACCAAGGCTGGCCAGCTCAACATCGACCAGAAGCCGATCACGATCGCGATCAAGGATCAAGGCGATGTGCTGCTTCAGGACCAGCCGGTCTCCGTCACCGATCTCGTGAGCCGCTTGAAGGACGTCGCCCATCAGGGCTTCGACGAGCGCATTTACGTGCGCGGCGACAAGAATGTGAGCTACGGACGCGTCGCCGAGGTCATGGCGATCGTCACCACCGCCGGCTATAGGCGCGTCGCGCTCGTGACCGAGCAAGAGAAGAAATAGACCGCGCCCGTGAGCACGCCGCGCAAAACCCCCGGATGGCTGATCTCGCCGGCGCTGCACGCGGGCGTGCTCGCGGCGTCGTTCATGGCCTTCGCGAGCGCGCCGAAATTCGAGGACGCGCAGGAGGCCGTGCCGGTCGAGGTCGTGACCGACAGCGCGCTCAATCAGATCGCAAAGGGCGAGAAGACCGCGCCACTAGCTCAGAAGCCCGCTCTGCATGCGGAGAACCCTGCCGCCGAACCGAAACAAAATCCTCAGGAAGCCAAGCGCGACGCGCCCACGCCTCCGCCGCCGCTGAAGCGCATCGCGGATCCAAGCGACGAGGAGGCAGAAAACAAGCCGCCGCAGGAAGCC
>Ga0187784_10001833_pt1 | contig 16999 bp, 12 predicted proteins | sample 1015_SJ02_MP15_2_FD_132964 | JGI IMG/M metagenome (GOLD analysis project Ga0187784, IMG submission 132964) | Tropical peat soil microbial communities from peatlands in Department of Meta, Colombia - 1015_SJ02_MP15_20_MG | ecosystem: Environmental > Terrestrial > Soil > Wetlands > Peat | place...
CCTCCATGAGAGCGCGGCGATAAGGCTTCTGGTCGTAACTGACGCGCACCATGAAGACCTTGCACTCGAGGCCGAGGAAAGCGCAAGCCATCGACAGCGCCGAGCCCCACTGACCGGCGCCGGTCTCGGTGGCAAGGTGGGTGACGCCTTCCTGCTTGTTGTAGTAGGCCTGGGCGACAGCGGTATTCAGTTTGTGCGAGCCTGCGGGACTGACGCCCTCGTACTTGAAGTAGATTCGCGCCGGAGTGTCGAGCGCCTTCTCCAGGCGGCGGGCGCGAATCAGCGGCGTGGGCCGCCACTGCGCGTAAATCTGCCGCACTTGTTCGGGAATTTCGATCTGGCTCTCGGCGCTGACCTCTTGCAGGATCAGGCTCATGGGAAACAGCGGCGCGAGATCGGCGGGGCCGATCGGTTGCAACGTGCCGGGGTGCAGGACCGGCGCCAACGGCTTGGGCAGCTCGGGAAGAATATTGAACCAGAACTGCGGAATGTGGCTTTGCGGCAGATTGTATTGGATGGTTTCCATGCGCATCATTGTACAAAAAGACGCGGAGACGCCAGGGTGCGCTGCGCCACGTCGGCGCGGCCTAGTCGCGGCAACCGTCGCTGCAAGGGACTACCGCGCACTCGTGGGCCTTGATCGAAATGAGCGTGGAGTAACGCCAATGTCAATGGTTGAGCTTGAAAGCTCGGGGAACCCGGACGCTTTCGGCTGCGAAGTAGTTGACAGGGATAAGTTTGACTCTATAGCCTGGCTGCAAAAATCTCTTCTCTATATGGTTCATGCCTCTTGATGAGGGATGATTTGTCTGCGTGGAGATTCCTTGGGCGGTTTTGATCGAGGCTGGTGTCGGACGCCCGCGCCATCGACCTGTCGTCCGCGCGGTCTCAGGCGTGTTGAACGCCTCCGATCGCACCGTCCCTGTAGACCACATTATTTTTCGCACAGAAGGAGATGGCATGCGTTCTCTAAAGCTTTTGTTTTTGCTCGCCGCTTGTTTTCTTTTTGCGGCTTGCGACGATCTGCCCTGGCAAGGTCCCCCCAAATACAATGTGACCGGGAGCTGGGCCTTGGAGTTGAGCTTTCCCGATCAGGGCATCACGAAGATGGACTTCGCCAACGATTTTGTGTTGCAACAATCGGGGAACGATCTTACCGGCACGGGCATTAATGGCGGATACCTTCGTGGGACAATCAGCCGTTCCGCCGTCAAGCTGACAAATACCCTCAAGGCCGAAAGCGGCGCAAGCGTCGATGTCGTATTTAAAGGAAAACTGGTGGACGAAAACAGCATGAAGGGGACCGTCAGTTTCCTCAGCTATGGGAAGGGTGAGTGGACGGCGAAGCGCCGACCCAAGTAAAGGTCGGGTGCCCCACCCTCGCCGCGTTTTTGTTTTTGCGACTAGGGTGGGGAACTTCAAATTACGAAATCGTGCGGCCGCGCTGCTAGCGCTGGCTGGCTTCGCCGGCGGCGACCTTGCGATTGAATTCGGCGGAGCGGTTGCGCGGGATGCTGAGCGATTGCCAGCTTCGCCCGGCGAAATGCTTTGCCAGAATCACGATTTGCCCAACATGATAGGAGTAATGCGCCAATTGGCGGTTGATGGCCTGCATCACGGAGTGGGCTTCGCCGCGAATGGCGACGGTGCGGCCAAGATCGGCATCGGTAAGCGGCCGAAGAGCCGCAAAGAGGCACGCCCAGCCGGCTTCCCAATCGGCGAGCAGGCCGGCGCGGGTGGGCGGCGGATCGACAAACTCGCTGTCGCGATTGCGATCGGGCTTTTCGCCGTCGCTGGTCAAGAAATCGGTCCAGCGGGAGCGCATGTTGCCCACCATGTGCTTCACGATCACTGCGACCGAGTTCGTCTCCGGGTCGAGGACAGTGTAGAGCCGTTCGTCGGCGATCTGCTTCATGGCTTCCTCGCCGAGGCGCTTGTAAAAACGAAGGATCGCGATAGTGTCCTTGAGATACGAAGTGGTGAATTCGAGGCCCATAGCAACAGATTATTCGACCGCGCCAGGCTTGTTCGACCGTGCCGGGCTTGCTTCCTGCTTGATGCATGTGCTGAGCATCGTTCACGAGCGATTCCCACGAAGTTCGCTTCGCCGGAAAAATATCTGGCTTGGAATGAGGGGGATGGGGAGGACGTCAGGGCAGTGGAGGGGTTGACAGAGCGGTGTGAATCCCGGAAGTAAGACGATTGGGGAATTGACAGGCCGCAATCTGCCCGATTCTCCTATTTCCGTCGGCGTTTTGGGGGCGCCGGCACCCGCCACAACGCCGAAGGTGCTGCCATGAGCAAAGATGATCGTCCTATTGCGGTCGTGTGTGTCGCCAGCCTGTACATCATGGTGGGCGCGGCGGGGGTCGCCCTTCGCTTTCCGCGAAAGCTCGCGTTCCACCAGGACGATCTCTGGATCCTGTTGACAGAGGCGCTGGCGCTCATCGCCGGGGTCTTCTTGCTGCGCGGCAGAAACTGGGCGCGGTGGCTGGCGATTGCGTGGATGGCGTTTCACGTGGGCATTAGCTGGCCGGTGATCGGCGCCATGGTGGTTCACGCATTGATGCTGGCGGCGATCGCCTGGGCGCTGTTTCTCCCCAGCTCACAACGGTATTTCGCAGGTGGGCAGAGCGGCGGGTGAAGCCCCGGTCCGCGGCCATCAAGCGGCGCCAGTTGCTGCCTTCCGATTCTTACGCAGCTTCGCTTGGTGGGCCAGAGAGTCGGCAACGACCCATACGGCGCCGCACATGGCAAGGTTGATTCCATTGCCGGCCCAGTTGAAATGGTCGTGGGGACCGGCAAGAAGCTTGGGCACCCAGATGAGGATTTCGAAACCGACGATCTCGGCCGTGAGCAGGCGTGCGGCTAAGGGAGCGAGGACGCCGGAGAGGATGGCGGCGGCGGCGAGAAGGAAGCAGACGGCAGTAGCGACAATCCAGAAGATCTGGCCGGGCGGAAGCCATGCGGGAAGGCAAGCCCGACGATGCCGAGGAAGATCGCGGCGCCGCCGAAGACGCAAGTGCCGAGGTGCGAGCGGAAGCTGCGCTGGGACATGTGTACCCGATGCCGGTTTAAGGAAGTGATACGGCCCGAGGAAGAGACTACGAGAGCAAGCGATTGGTTAGCACTTTTCGGTCGGCCCTACGGGGCGTGCGGGTCGATCGGGTGGTCTCTTCCCAGGGTTTCACCCTGGGCTATTCTCCTCCGTCCCTCCGGGACGGATGTTGGCAAACGGTATTTCTTCGTGCGGTCGGTGACCTAGTTTGCGGGGGTCTGGAGACCCCCGCTACAGCCGGCCGGGAGGCCGGCGGTACGCCTCGATGGCCCGCGGGCTGGTCGGAGTCTCGTTAGACGGCGAATTTTTTGCGGCGTTCGGCCAGCTCGGCGGCGATCTTCTGGTTCGTCTCGCGGGAGACGGGATAAAAAATGAAGCAGACAGCCGCGCCAAAGAACGCCAGCGCCGCGTAGACGCTTGCGGTGAGCACAATGCCGGTCTGTGCGTGGGCGGTCTGCGCCGTGGCTTCGGAAGCGAAGCCGTAGCCGGACAGAATCCAGCCGGCAATGGCGCCGCCGAGGGCAAGACCTGCCCAAAGGCCAAAGACCACGGCAGCCGTCACGGTGCCGCTGGCGCGCCGGCCCGTCTTCCACTCGCCATAGTCGGCAACGTCGCCCATCATGGCCCAGATGATCGGCCCGGATAGTCCAAAGGCGAACTGGCGGAGCGTTTCCACCGCGATGATGACGACGGTGGCCTGCGGGGAAATGACCAGGAGCGCGCAACTGAGGAAGCCAGAGAGGGCCATGCTGGCAATGAAGAGCACCCGCTTGCCCATGCGAACCGAGACGGCGGTGGAGCAGGCGACGCCGGCGATCAAGGAGGCAAGGCCGAATCCGTTGAACCAGGAGAAGAGATTCACGTTGCCGGCGACATAGCGGAAATAGGGCAGCATCACGCTGCTGCGCACGACGATGGCGGCGAAATAAAAGACGGTGGCGAGGAACAAGACCAAAAAGGGGCGGTTGCGGAAGAGGTCGCCGAGGTCTTGGGCCAGCGAGGTCTTCTGTTGCGGGTCGGGCTGAATGCGCTCTTTGGTGGCAAAAAAGGTGATCACGAATAGGATCATGCTCAGCACCAACAGCAGCCCCATGGTAAGCTGGTAACCTCGCGCATCGTTGCCGCGCCCGAAAAACCAGACCATAGGAACAGCGAGGCTCTGCACGATGAAGCCGGCAGAGTTGGCGGCGATCTGGCGGTAGGATGCGATGCTTAATCGCTCGTCTGGGTCCGTGGTGATGACCGCATTCAGCGAGGCGTAGGGCACGTTGTTCGCGGTATAGATCGCCCGGAGGAGGGTGTACGTCGTCCAGGCGTAAAGGATTCTGCCGGCGGGGCCCAAGTTCCGCACGGTGAAGGTGAGAGAGAAGAGTCCGAGGGACAGCTTGGTCGTCAGACCTGGCGTGGTGAAGGTGAGTACGCCGATGACGCCGAAGGGCACGGTCGTCCACAGGAGCCATGGGCGAAATTTTCCCCATTTCGTGCTGGTGCGGTCGGCGATGACGCCCATGACGGGGTTGAGAAAAGCCGCGCCCAGACCGACGACGAGGAAGAGGGTTCCCGCCTGCGCCGCGGTGAGCCCGAAGGTGTGGGTGTAGAAGTCCAGTTGCAGGGCAAGCATGGCCTGGAAGATGAAGTTGGCTCCCAGATCGCCCAGGCTGTACCCGAATTTTTCTGCGAACGAAAGCTTCTGTGCCATACTGCCTTCTTTCTGCGCGGGCCCGGGGCCAGCCTAGCATTGGTTGCATCCGTCATCCGAGGCGTTGGAGAATCGCCCCTCAGGGGCTAAAGCCCCGCGTCCATTTTGCGATCTTGGCGGCACGACTAAAGTCGTGCACCTTCAAAGCCGGATCTCTGCAATCGGTTCTAGGAGGAGTGCTTTTCCTTGAGCCGCTTTTCGACGTCGGCGAGCGTTCCCTTGAAGGGGCCGGGAGTTTCCATTTTGATGGAAACCAAGGCGGCGGCGAACCTCAAGGATTCGCGGACGTCGTGATCCAACCGCCAGCCGAGGTAGGCGGCGAACGTGGTGTCGCCGCGTCCGGTCCGGCCGGAGATATTGCTGTTGGAGAACTTCTCGTAGTAGGTTACTCCTTTTACGCGGGCGAGAACACCCTGGGCCTGCGTGATGATTGTCTCGGGGCAGCCCCAGGACTCGACGGCGATGGCGGCTTTCTCGAGATCGTCGGTGCCGGTGAGGATGCGGGCCTCGACGACGTCGAGCTTGAGCTTGTCCATCATGGCGGCGATTTCTTTTTTGTCGGCGACGTCGGTGAACTCGATGTCGTGCGTGACGGGAGTGACGTGGCGGACGAAGTCCTGCATGTCGGCGGAGAGGCTGTACCCTCTGGCTTTCAAGCCCTTCATAAGCGGCATATCGAATTCGGTGTCGGAGATGCCGGCGAGATGGACGCAGGCGGAGTCGAGCGGGGGAACGTCGGCGATGGAGATGAGGCCGGCAGATTCGACGAGCGTGAGTTTGCGCTCATCGACGTTTTCCGATTCGTGAAGGACGCGGGAGTAGGTGGTCTCGGCGCTGGGGATGAGGAACGTGTCGACGCCGACATCTTTCATCGGCTGGAGGATGTGTTCGTCTTTGGGCGCCATCTTGACCACGGCGGCGACTTTTTTGCCGATGCGTGCAGCGACCATGGCGCCGCATAGGACGGCGCTGCCGGGGGCGACGTGGGGCTGGCCGCCGAAGGGGATGATTTCGTCGTAGCACATGTGGCCGATGAACGCGATGTCGTAATGCTTGGGCATGCGGATGGATTCCTTTATTGGGTGTTGGAGTTTCTGATTTGCGAAGGGGATGGGCTCACGCGAATTGGAAGAGGAAAGAGAACGCTCGTTCCGATTCCCTGCCAACTCGAGATCTTTCGGCTTCGTCGTGTCGGCCTGTGGGAAATGTACAGATCCGGCAAAAATCATCCCTCAGGGGCTGAAGCCCCACTCACTTCTCTGCTTCTACGGCACGGCTAAAGCCGTGCCCCTTCAAAACGTCAACTTATTCAGGTTCACGCCACGGCTAAAGCCGTGCCCCTTCAAAACGTCAACTCATTCAGGTTCACGCCACGGCTAAAGCCGTGCCCCTTCAAAACGTCAACTCATTCAGATTCACGCCACGACTAAAGCCGTGCCCCTATTACAAAGCCCTCAGCGATTCAGTTTTCCGCATCCTGCGAAGCCGTGCCCCTTCAAATCGCAGCTTCTACGGCACCCTTCGACTTCGTTCAGGGCAGGCTCTAAAGCCGTGCCCCTTCAAAACCCGGCTTGCGCGACGGGCTGCTCTCCGTGTCGATTGGCAAGATTCCCAGTTCCGCTCGATCCGACTTCATTCCTGTGCACCCGGCAATCAGGACCTACTTTCCGTTTTCCGGGCCCTTGAGAAGCTCGGGGAAGAACGGGATCAGGTCCTCGGACTCGATGGTTTTGGATTCCTTCGCTTCCTGCAGGTCCTTGATGTAGTTCATGACCAGATGCGTCCAGACCGCTCCGGGGCGGGGATAGGCGGCGACGATGTAGTGCGGGCCGGGAGCGGTCTCGCCCATCTCCTTTTCGAGCTCGGCGCGGAGATTGTCCGGCGTAATCATGGAATTGGCGTAGTCGAAGACGACGCGGTCCATGTACTTGTAGACTTCTTTGCTCTCGCGGGCCATGCCGTAGTAGTCGAGCAGCTCGGCGAAGACGTAATTGGAGGTGGTGTAGACGTCTTTGCCCTGATCGGACTTGACGGGCTTGCCGTCCTTGGTCTTGCACATGGCCCAGCCCATGAAGGAGCGGTTGTTTTTGTAAATGGTTTTGAGAATCTTCCTGGCGCGGTCCTCGGGGATGAACGGCTCTTCGCCGATGGAGATCAGATACCAGAGAGCATCGAGCTGGTTGGTCCAGACGTCGGTGTTGGTTTTGCCGGACTCGGGATCGTAGCAGGTGATGTAGTACTCGAGTTTGCCGCCGGACTTGAGCTTGGTTTCGCGCCACAGTTCTTCGAGGCTCTTCCAGCCCTTGTCGAAGACCTGCTGGATGTGGGCCTCGGCGGCTTTATCGTCCAGCATGCGAGCCATTTTGATCATGGCCTGGCAGCCGCCGAGGAACTGCGTGGCGTCGTAGGCGTCGGCGCCGAAGAGGACCAGGTTGTCGAAGGTGTTTTTCACCTCGTCGGGGTAGCCCTCGGGGATGCCGTCGCCGTCGAAGTCGAGTTTGAGCGCGGAGTCGAGGCCGAATTTCAGGGTGTCCCAGTTCTTCTTTAGGAAATCGATGTCGCCGGTGAACTTGACGTTGCGCAGCACGCGCATCATGAGCTTGGGGAAGAGATCGACCCAGTAGTTGTTGTTGTACCAGGCGTAGTCGCTGACGTTGCGCAGGGGATGGCCCTTGGGCATAGCGCCCAGATCGTGGGCCACGCTGCCCTTGGTCTTGAAGGCATCGCGGATTTGGGTGAGAGAAACGCCTTCGTATTCTTCGGGGTGCTGCTCGAAGTGCATGCGCGCTTCGACGAACGAAGCGTGGTGGTGGTAATAGCGCGGGGTGGGATCTTCGGCCTGGATGGAATCGATGAAGCCCTGGCAGAGATCTTTTTCGACGCGCGGGAAGAGCATGAGGAGAACCATCGAATACCAGTCCACGTCGGAGGGGTCGATGTAGGCGTAATCGAAGCACTCGAGGAAGCGGGCGCGCTCGTGGCCTTTCTCGTCTTCGACCCAAACGATGGCGTTGGAGAGCGGGAAATGGAGCTCGTTGAGGATCAGCCGGGTGAGGCGGAGAGCGCCGGCGCGGTCGGCTTTGTAAGAGGGAGTGGACAGAATGCGGTCGAAGATGCGCTTTTGAATCGCGACGGTGCGGTCCCACCATTGCGGATAGCTCTCGAGGGCGAGCTTGGCGAGATCGACGGTGCGCGTCTCGGCGTTGTGGAAGCTCCGGAGGTATTTGCGCGGGAATTTCTTGCCGTCGATGTAGACCTGCTCGGGGAAATCGAGCACGATGGCGACAGGAAGCTTGATGGTGGCCTTCGGCTGCAGAGTGAAGGTGAGGCTGACGGCGGCGCCGTAGTCGCTGCGGAGGACCGGCTTGCGCTTTTCGAAGAAGCTGCCGTCGGGATTCAGCAGCAGATCGCCGGTGTAGCGGTTGAGGCAGAAGTACGGCTGCGTGTCGACGGCGACTCCCGTCATTTCGGGGACGGCGATCGCCATGCGGTTATGGGTTTCCGTGCTGCCCATGATGACGCCGCGGACGCCCTCGGAGTGAAACTCCTCGTGCTTGTGGCCGCGAGTCGCCGCGGAGCTAACGTAGACGCTGTCCTGGTCTGTCGGCTTGAGCTCCTTCTCCTGGAGGTTGACGAGGGAGGGCCGCGGGACAACGAGCGTAATCTCTTGCGCCTCGTTGGCGCCGTTGTGCACTTCGAACTCTTCGACGCCGAAGGGCATCAGCACCTGGTCGCCGCCGGAGAGGAGCTGGGAGATCAGACGGCGGACGACTTTCACTTTCATGATTTGGTAGGCGATTTCAAGCGAAGGCGTGGCGATGGTGAGCTGGACGTCCTTTGGGGGGACCGTGGGATAGTAGTAGTTCTTGAGGGCCGGGATGTCGTCGGGCTGCTCGGCCTCGCCCGGGTCCCTTTGCGTCAGCAGGGTGTTCTTGTCGCCGATGCGGATGTAGGGCGCGGAGCCAAACTGGACCGCCTTCTGGTTGACCATGATCAGGCGGCCCGCGTCATTGAGGCGGTTGTAGAGGCCGTAGGGGGAAATGCCAATGGAACAGGTGGGCGCTCCTTGCAGGGCCACCGTTTGCGGGAATTGCAGAGTCTTGGACATGCCCTGGAAGTGGACCGACATCTTGTTGTGCTCGTAGATGGCGGTGACTTTGGGACCGGCGATGGTATAGACATCGCGCACGCTGAACGAAGCGGATTTTGGCATTTTGCATTCCCTCGTGGGTCGTTTGTGTTTTTCCTGCCGAGGCAGGAGCGAATATCGTTTCGTCCCGTAGTGCCGATCCGGGCGCCGGTATCCCAGGTCCCAAAATCGGGACCTGGGGCACCCCAGAATGGTGCAAAATCAAGCGGTCAAAGACCTAGCACTTGCCCGCCCAAGCGTTGACCTGTTTGCCTGTCTTCTTTACGGGTTTGGCGGGAGCGGCGACGACCTCGTCGGGAAGGTTCTTCTCGGCGCTCAGGTCGATGGGCATCTTGGTGGTCGGGACCGGCTTGATGGCGCCGAAGATCAGATCGGCGGCGAGGCGGATCGAGTCGGGCGAACCCGAGAAGTTGCAGATCACGGCATCGGCTTCCTTGGTTACGCCTTTGCGGTACGGGAAGTTGGTCACGACGATGACCGTATGCCCTGCCTTCTTCAAGGCCTTCACCAAGTGCTGGTTGTTGCCGCGCTTCTCGATGCGCGCGTAGTAGTTGGTCATGACGACGAGTTCCGCTTCTTTGGCCAGCCGCAGCGCCTCCTCCGCGTCCTCGTCGCTGCCGTGGAAGGCCGTGTCGTCGAGGATGAGGTTGATGGAGTGCTTGGCCATCTGCTCGGAGAACATGTGCGGGTGGCTGTAGAGGTCCTTGCCGCAGAAGGAGTAGGGGAAGCTCTGTTCGATGACCAGAATCTTCTTGACCTTACTGACCGGCAGCAGCTTCTTGTCGTCGCGCACTACGAGCAAAGCCTTGTGCGCCACTTCCTTCGAGAAGGCCTGGGTTTCCTTGCTCCAGACGTGGGCGTTGGTCTTTTCCGGATCCATCTTGCCGGCTTTCTCGAAGAGGCCCTGATCGTACTTCATCGAGAGCAGGCGCCGGACGGCGTCGTTGAGGCGCTCCTCGGAGAGCGCGCCGCGCTCGACGGCGCCCTTGATGCCGAAGAAGCACTGCGAGCGGGATTCGTCGTCGGCCTTGAGCAGAATGGTGTCGACTCCGGCCTTGATGGCCATGGCGCAGGCCTGGGGCAGCGGCCACTTCTTGAGGATGGCGGCCATGCCGATGGCGTCGGAAACCACCACGCCCTTGAATCCCATCTGCTTGCGCAGTAGATCGGTGAGGATTTTCGACGACAGCGTCGCAGGGTATTCCTTGTCGAAGGCGGGGTAGATGGTATGCGCCGTCATTAGTGCCTTGGCGCCGGCATCGATGCCGGCCTGGAATGGAACCAGCTCCACTTCCTTCATCCGCTTCAGGTCTCCGCGGCAGGTGTCGAGCTGGTCGTGGGCGTCGGTGGCCGAGTCGCCACGGCCGGCGAAGTGCTTGACGGTGGCGACGATGCCGGCGTCCTGGTAGCCGCGCACGGTGGCTGCCACGTATTTGGCGCAGATCTGGGGATCGTCGCCGAAGGAGCGAACGCCGATTTCCGGGTTCAACGGATTGATGTTGACGTCGCAGACGGGGTGATAGAACTGCGTGATGCCGATGAGGGCCATCTGCTTGCCCAGGGTGTTGGCCACTTTATAGGCCAGATCGAGGTCGCCGATGGCGGTCATTCCCATGGGCGGCGGAAACTGAATGACGTGGCCGGAAGTGTAATCGTTTTTGAAGTCGCCTTCCATGTCGATGGTGATGTGGAGGGGGATTCCCGCGGGCCGGCCCAGGGCGATTTCCTGCAGCTTGTTGAGGGCGGCGGTCAGTTCTGCGGGAGTGACACTGACGCCGTAGCTGCGATCGTCGAAGTAGGTGTGGGCGATGTCGAACCAGTCCTTGGGCTTTTTGAAGTTGGGATCGACCTGGGAGCGGCCCCAATAGAGGTTTTTGCAGGTTTCCAGCGCATAGGGCTCCAGGCATAGACCGCCGGCGTGCAACCGTGTGACCTGCTCGATCCCCGAGGGCGTCAGGTAGGCCCCGCGCCAGGTAAAAGTGAGAAGCTGGCCGCACTTCTCGGCCAGGGTCATCTTGGCCAACTTGGCCTCAACAAAAGTGTCTCGTTCCGTCGACATCGCATTTCTCCTCTAGAATTTCTTCCGGCGTCGATTATATTCCGGTTGCGCCTGTTCGTACCTTGCCCACGGCCGCCCCGCAAGATTCGTCGCGGCCGGGCAGCCGAGAGAGATCGCCGGACAATCGCTTGGTTTGGCTGCCGATCAGTCTATCCACCCAAGCGGACCACGAGCAAGAGGAAAAGCGATTTTCTTCTGGGGAAATGGAGGTTGGAGCCGGAGGGGGTGCAGGATATGTTGCGGGGAGGTTAAAGAACGGCCTCTTCCCACCCGCACGCCAATCGGCAGTAGCCCCGTCTTTCCTGCCGATCGCCGCGGTTCAAGGAATTGCGCGGGGCGTTGAGTCCGCGCGGGAGTAATCTACGCAAATCGTGCGGTGATTATCTCTCTTATTCGCCGCATTGCAATGCGGGTCTTGGCGGGCCAAGCCGCCGGGCCCAGGGATCGATCCTTCTTGTCTTCGGCTTGGCTCTCAGCCGGCGACGGTGAGCTCTTCTTCGAGCTGCTGCTTCTGATAGAGGCTGGCATAGTAGCCGTCGAGAGCGAGGAGTTCTTCGTGGCGGCCAACCTCGACGATGCGGCCTTTGTCGAGGACGGCGATGCGGTCGGCATTGCGGACCGTGGACACGCGGTGCGAGATGAGGATGGTGGTGGTGTTGGCGGTGTAGCTGCGCAGGCCGCCGAGGATGCGCTCCTCGGTGTAGGTGTCGACGCTGGAGAGAGCGTCGTCGAAGATGAGGATGGAAGGGCGGCGCAAGAGGGCGCGGGCGATGGCGGTCCGCTGCTTTTGCCCGCCGGATAACGTGACGCCGCGCTCGCCGACCATGGTCTCAAGGCCTTGCGGAAATTCTTCGAATTCGCAGCGGATGTGGGCGGCGTCGGCGGCTTGCAGCATCTCTTCGGAGGCGGCGCCGGGAGCGCCGAACATCAGGTTTTCGCGAATGGTTTCGCTGAACAAGAACGTCTCCTGCGGCACCATGCCGATATTGCGGCGCAGGCCGGCGAGAGGATAGTCGGGCACGGGACGGCCGTCGATGAGGAGCGAGCCCTCGGGCGCTTCAAAGAGGCGGGGAATCAAGTTGACGAGCGTGGATTTGCCGCAGCCGGTGGGCCCGACGATGGCCAGGCTCGACCTGGCGGGAATGTGCAGCGAGATGTCGCGGAGGACGGGCGTTGCGTCAGGGCCGTTGCCATAGCTGAAGTTGAGATGGCGGAATTCGATTTCCCCGTTGAGCGTGAGGCCGGCGGGAATGGCCGGATCGGCGAAACCGTCATCGATGGCCGGCTCGGACTTGAGCAGCTCGTCGATGCGTTTGACCGAGGCGGTGCCGCGCTGAAAAATGTTGACGACCCAGCCCACGGCGATGATGGGCCAGATGAGCAGGATCATATAGGTGTTGAAGGCGACGAACTGGCCGACGGTGATCCGCCCCAAAAGAACCTGGTGGCCGCCGGCGAGCAAGGTAATGACCATGGAAACGCCGAGGATGAACTCGAGCGTGGGCCAGAGCATTCCCATGAGCTGCACGAGACGGAGAGCGCGGCCGATGTATTGGCGGTTGAGGCGCTCGAAGAGGCCGGTCTGGGATTCTTCGCGGGCGAAGGCGCGGACGAGGCGCACGCCGGAGTAGTTTTCCTGGGCCTGGGCGGAGATGTCGGAGAAGCTGGCCTGAATGCGTTCGAAGCGCTCGTGGATGCGGCTGCCGAGATATTGCACGACGATGCTGGCGAGCGGCATGGGCGCCAGCGCCACGAGCGTGAGATAAGGGCTGATGCGCAGCATGAAGAAGAGCGCGAAGACGGTGAGGAAGACGGTGTTGGCGCTATACATGAGCGCCGGGCCGAGCAGCATGCGCACCGCGTTGAGGTCGTTCGTCATGCGCGCCATGATGTCGCCGGTCCGGTAGCGCTGGTAGAAACCCGAGTCTTCGATTTCGAGGCGGCGGAAGAGATCGTTGCGCAGGTCGAATTCGATTTCACGGGAGATGCCGATGAGAATCCAGCGCTGCGCGTAAAGAAAGACGCCTTTGACCAGAGTGATGGCGACGAGAATGAGGGCGAAGACGAGAACGCGCTGGAGGGTGGTTCCCTTGCGGATGGCGTCGACGGCTATACCCAGGATGCGAGGGAACTGCACGGAGACGATGTTGGTGGCGACGCAGGCGAGGGTGCCGCGCACGTATCCCCAGCGATAGCGGCGCATGTATGGAAAAAGCGGGGCGAGATCGCCGAGCATGAGTCTATTGTAATGGGGACGCAGTTGGCGGAGGAAGCTCGTGGACGACCTCAATCTCTCCCACGATGTGCCGGTTGAATTCCTCAAGCTGATCCGCGAGAATCCAATACTCCTGATGGATGCGGGCGCCGGCCGTCTGGATGGGGAATTGCTTTAGATATTCGGCGCCGACCTGGAAGCGCAGAACATATCCGGTGCCGCCGTCGCGCGTGTTCCAGTCGCGCGCAATTTGCGTAGGGTATTCCTCGTTGAGCACGGAATAAAAGATGGGCTGCGCAGGCAGCCGCGGCGGGAACCCTCGCCAGCCGTTGGCGCGAATCAGTTCCAGTTCCGCGTCGCCAACCGGCCGATAGAGTGTCACGTTCTCCACTGCCCGGCCCTCCTTGGCTCCAAACGCCTCAGTCCCTCTTGTCGGGCTCGCGCCATGACAAGCCAAGCTAGTGTTGTGAACCTGAAGTTCGTTGAAAAACAACCGCAGATCCTTTGACTCGCCGCCTGGGCGACTCGCTCAGGATGACAATGTAGTTTTGATGCGAGCTTCTAGTGTGGTGTCCCTGAAGTTCGTTGCATAAGTCGCGCCCTTGAAATGCAGGTCCTTCGACTGCGTTTGGCCGAAAGACCGGCCAAACTCCGCTCAGGATGACCGCGATATTTGTGTTGCGAACTTGAGTTACAGGACACTAGCTCGTGATACGAGTCGGTCGTTCCAGTGTCCTGTTCCCTGTTCCTTGTTCCCTATTCCCTGCTTTTACGTCGGCGTGCGCAGCAGCAAATATCCGCCGGCGAGGGCGAAGAGGATATCGGCGGACCAGGCGGCGAGGATGGAGGGCAGGTAATTCACGTTGCCCATGGCGCTGAAGAGGCCGTCGACCACCCAGTAGGCGAGGGCCACGGCAACTGCGGCGGCCACGCCGGTGAGCGAGCCGCGGCGGCCCATCGATAGCGCGAAGGGAATCGCCAGCACCGCCATGACGACGGCGATCAGCGGGTACGAGAGCTTATGCCACAGCGCGACGCGGAGGCGCATAGTGTCGAAGCCGCTCTGGCGCAGGTCGCGGATATAGCGGTCGAGCTGCCCGAAGTTCATCTCCTGCGATTGCAGGTTTTCTTTCTGGAAGTAGTCGGGCGGCTCGTGGATCTCAGGGAACGACGTTTTGAGAAAGACGCGATATTGGGTTACGTTGGCGCCCTGGACGTCGCGCACCCAGCCGTTCTCGAAGCGCCAGGCCGCGGCATCGGCGTCCCAGACGGCGCGCGATGCGAAGATGCGCCGGGTGAGCGCGAAGCTCGACGGCTCCAATTCGAATATAGAAAGGTTGGCGAATTCCTCCTGATCGGGATCGAAGAACTGGTAGTAGAAGATGCGGGCGGGCTCCCCGGCGCGGGGCTGGCCGAAGATCCACTTCTGCTCCGGATGGAGATACGTCTGCGGCGGCCGGCCCTTGATGACGTTGCGCAGCGCCTCCTGGCGGCGGTTGGCCTGCGGCAGGTAGTACTGATCGAAAAGAAAGAGCGCCACGGCCAGACAAACGGCGATGGAAACGATGGGAATGACGAGGCGGTAGAGGCTGATGCCCGTGGCTTTAATGGCGACGATTTCGCTGTTGCGGTTGAGCACGCCGAAAACAACCAAGGCGGCGATGAGCACGGCGAGCGGCGCGATCTGGTAGAGCATGCTGGGGGTGAGATTGAGGAGATAGTCACCCACTACGGGAAGAGGGATGCGGTTGCGGAGGATGTCGCCGACGAGATCGAAGAAGGTGAAAACGATCATGAGCAGGACGAAGCCCGCGAGCACGAGGAAAAACATGGCGACGAATTCGCGGACGATGTACTCATCGAGGATGCGGGGAAAGATGCCCCGCGGCTTGTTGCGCTGGGCGCGCGGCGGCATTTTGCCGATCAGGCCGCTGAGCGCGAGGCCGTTGGCCGGAACCGGGGCCCTGAGTTTAGGCAGGCGCGAGATCCAGGCTGCAAACCTGCCGATGACACGGCCGCCGGTGGCCATTTGCCATAGCAGAAATATGCCTGCTGCGGCGAAGAGCAGATTTGCCGACCAGACAGCGAGAAAGGCGGGAAGCCGGTTCTGGTGGCCGAGCGCAATGCCCGTGGAAGAGAGGAAGTAATAGACGAAGACCAGCAGGATGGTGAAGACGAAGCCGGAGCTTTTGCCGCCGCGCCGCGACGCCGCGCCCAGGGGAACGCCCACGAGCATCAGCACCAGGCAGGCGACTGGAAATGCGAAACGGTTGTGCAGCTCGATGAGGAAACGCTTTTGGTCCGGCGTGCCCGCGGTCTCGTGAATGCGCGCCATGAGCGCCGGCATGGACAAGGCGTAGAGCGCGGTGTCCAGCCGCCCGAGGTGCACGTCGCTTTGCTGACCCAGAGCCAACGGCATATCGGTGGTGGCGAACGTAGAGATGTTGGATTGCCCGGCCTGGCCGGCTACGGTTTCGTCGCGCAGGCCGTCGCGGAGCCGCATAAGCAGCTCCTGGGTGTTGTCGGAGACGACCGTGGCCGATGCCGCGGTGGTGATGAGCGGGTTGGCAGGGTCGGTGACGTCGGCCATAAAGACCTGGCGCCAGTTGGCGGCGCCGGCGCCGGAGCGCACGTCCTCGACGTAGAGAACGAAGTTGCGGAATCCCTCGTAGAAGACGCGCGGCTGGATTTCGTAGGAGGCCTGCGAGGTTTCGATCGCCTGCTCGATTTCGATGATGGCCTGGTTGGCGCGCGGCGCGAGGTAGAGTGTGTTGCCCAGGCCGAGGAGGGTTCCGGCGACGGCCAGAATCGACGAGACGCGCACCAGATAGCCGATGCCCAGGCCCGAAGCGCGCATGGCGATAATCTCGCTGTCGGCGGCCAGCCGGCTAAGGCCGAGCAGCAGGCCCCACAGCACTGCCATGGGGATGGTGACCTTGAGCAGGTTGGGCAGCGTAAAGAGGAAGACTTCGGCCACGTCTGCCCAGGTGGAACTGCTGCGCACCACCACTTCGAGGATGTGGGGAAGCAGCGGCATGAAGAGGATGAAGGTGAAAAGCGCGCAGCCGATGAGCGTGAGGGAAGAATCTCGCCGAGGATGTAGCGGGTGAGGATGCGCACTTCAGAAGCCCTGAGGCTAGTTTAGCTTGGTGGGGACGGGAGGCGGATGGCGAGGTGCGTCTTAGTCACGCCGCCAGGAAAACTCCCGGCGGGAGCTGGAAGCGCCTTGCCAGTTTCCGGATCTGCGCAACAGTTAGTTTCCGTTGGCCATTCAGGAACATGGATACGGCGCTCTCGGAGCCGAACTGGGGCACGAGGTCGCGCTGGGTCAAGCCCTGCTTCTCAATGAACAGCCGCACAACGGCAATGGGATCGGCGGCGGGAATCGGATAATGCTCCCGCTCGTAGCATTCGATCAGTAAGGAGAGCAGCTCGATCACTTCCAATTCATCCGCGGAGGGATCATCGAGCCCCGTTAAACGGAAGAGCGCGGCAGTGTATTCTTTGAGTTCTTCCTCATTGTGAATCACACGCGGCGCTCCCCGCGCAATCATCTTCGCCGGATTGGCCAGCACTGTGCTCATTTCTTTGTGAACCTCTTATCCCAGTTCCCGCTGCTTACATCCCCTCCGCTTCTTCGACGGTTGCGGCCATCGGGACGACGGTATCCATCTTCGTGATGTGGAAGACCTGCTTGACGCGCGGGCTCATGCCCACGGCGATCAGCTTGACGCCGATTCGCTGGCAGCGGACCAGGTGCGTCGCGACCACGCCCAGCCCGCTCGAATCCATCGAAGAGCACTGCGAGAGGTCCAGAA
>Ga0187784_10001834_pt1 | contig 16987 bp, 19 predicted proteins | sample 1015_SJ02_MP15_2_FD_132964 | JGI IMG/M metagenome (GOLD analysis project Ga0187784, IMG submission 132964) | Tropical peat soil microbial communities from peatlands in Department of Meta, Colombia - 1015_SJ02_MP15_20_MG | ecosystem: Environmental > Terrestrial > Soil > Wetlands > Peat | place...
AGGAGGTTCACGAACGGGGCGAGCGACCAGTAGTCCGCCCAGTCGACCGTCGGCGCTTCCTCCCATGCACGGGCGACCTGGTCCCGCCGGAGCAGCTGTTGCAGTCGACCGATCAGCTGCTCGTCCTCGGGCGACAGCGGTGGGACGTGGGGATAGACCGGCAAGGGGGACGGGCTCAGCGCCACGACGGGAAATCCCCGAAGTCGAAGGTGCGGGAGGAGGTCGGCGCTCGCTTCGTCGACGAGGGTCGAGAAGACCACGGTCGTCACGTCGGGAGGGAAGTAGCGTCGGAGTGCGATCGCGCACCGTTCGGACGGAGCGCTCGCCGGGTCGATGCGGGCCGCGAGGAGCGCGGCGCGGATCCGGCCGCGCTGGGCACGACCCGAGCTCAGCGGGACCGCGGACAGGAACTCGCCGAACACGCCGAGCCCGACCCGCGACTTCGCCCGCAGGAACGACTCGGCGATGCCGGCCGCGGCGGCGCGCGAAATCGCGAGGAGGCGTTCGTCGACCGCCGGACCGAGCGATGTCGCCCGGGTGTCGAGCACCAGGAGGACGTCCCCGGTGCGGTCGACCTGGTAGTCGTTCGTCAAGAGCCGTCCGGCCCGGGCGCTCGCGGACCAATTGATGCGTCGCGCGGGATCGGCCGGCGTCGCCTCCCGGATCCCGTAGAACTCCCCGGCCGGCCCGATGTGCCGGGAGAGCGTTTCGCCCGGCAGCACCATCGTGCGCCGCAGCCGCACCCCGGCGAGCCGCAGGAGCTCGGGGGGATATCGTTCCACGACGAGATCAGGCAACTCGACGAAGGCCCTTCGTTCCACCAACCCCGCCGGGTCCTGCCAGGCAATGCGGGGCGGAGCGACGACCTCGATCGTCGGCTCGAGCGCCTGCCAGGTGAGGCGGAACTCGAGCCGGTCCGAGCGTACCTCGAGGGCCGCGGGCGCGACCTCGCGGAGACCGGGAGGACACGGGCCGTCGAACCGAAGATTGTGCGGGTCGAGCCCATCCGGGGGATGGACCGAGCCTCGGATCGTCACTTCGGGGCCGGAGCCCTCGGCGCCCCAACGACCGGTCAGCCGGGGTGTCGTGCGGGGCCCGGAGAAAGCGGCCGCGGGCGCGGCGAGCAGGAAGGGCAACGCGAGGAACACCGGCACCGGTGTACGGAGGGCGACCGCGGCGACCAGGAGCACGGCCCCCGCCCCGAGCAGGAGGTACGACCGAAAGCGCCAGCGCAGAAGCGTTTCGGGCTCACCGCTCCCCAAGGTCATGTGTCCGCCTCGAGACGGTCGAGGCGGGAGCGAAGATAGTCACGGAACGCCTCGGGGGAGAGGGAAACGATCTCTCGGATTTCGTCGGCCCGGCGGGGGGTCGCCGTCGCCCGCGGGCCGGATCGCTCGAGGTGATCCAGGAGATTCACCAGGCGCTCCCGCCCGAGGGACCCGGAGACGAGTGCCACCCGGACCTCCGAGGAGGCGACGGGCGCCGGCCCGGGCGCCTCGGTCGATCGCGGTCGACGCGAGCGCACGGCGACCTCCGCCAAGAGTAGACCGGCGAGGATGATCGCGATCGTTGCGGCCGGGACGGCGGCGACCAGATTCGGTCCGGCCCATAGCGCAATTCCGGTAAATACGATCGCGAGGACGAGGAGGAATCTCGCGAGCGGGGTGTTCATGCCGGCACCGGGCTGCGGCCGAGGTCCGCCAGCGCCTGGCGCACGGCCTGCCGGGCCGCGGCGACCGCCGCCGCGTCGAGCGGGTGCGAGGAGTACCGTGCCTCCTCAAAGAGTCGCGTCAACGTCTTCGCCGCGTCGGGTTGGATTCCGAGGCGTACAAGGTGGTGCGCCCGGATCTCCTCGGGGGTCTCGATCTCGACACTGCCCACCATGCGCGTGAGCCGATCGATGACCGAGGCGTACAGCGCGAGGATGACCGAGCGTGGGTCGCTGCCGGCCGCGAGCTCCTGATCGGCGACGGTCAAAGCCCGACGAAGGTCCGCGCCCGCATCCTCGGTCGGAGCGGCGCGCGCCTGGCGGGACGGGCGCTCGGCGAGATACGATCGGACCAGCGGAACGCCCACCGCGACGACCACGAGCAGCACTCCCCCCACTACGGCGAGCGGCAGCCAGGCGGGGAACGTCGGGGACCAGAGCACGCCGCCGAGCTGACCGCCGCTACCGGAGGCGTTCGAGCTCGTGTTACCGGATCCCGAGGTGGTGCTGTTGCCTCCGCCCGGTGGAGTCGAGTTCGCGGACACGAGCCCGCCGGGGTAGAGGTAGTGGGCGGCCGCGATGAAGATGACCGCCATCAGGACCACCAGCAGCACCGTGATCACCGGCCGACCCGGCACCGGGACGGTTCCGCCGCTCAGCCGCAGGTAGATCAGGAAGCCGATGATGGCGATCCCGAACCCGAGAAGGACGTAGCTCAGCAACCATTCCGGGAAGATGACGAGGGTGGCTGTTCCGCCCGTGGGGGTGTGGGCTGTCGCCGCGCCGATGAGAAGGCTCGCGGCCGCCCCGACGGCGAGCGCGATCGCGAGGACAAGGATCAGCACCAGCGAAGATCGACTCGAGGTCGGCACGAGCTCCCGGCCCCCACCGGCGGAACAGAAAGACGGGCACACCGCTTAAGGATACTGCGCGGCCCCAGCGACCGACTTGAGATCCCGGGGAGCCGAGCCCGATCGCGATCGGCGCTCGCGCGATCAAATCGCGTTCGGGGGTGGGTCGGCCGATTCGTCGGCTAGATCACCGAGGGGCTCATCTTCCACTTCGGGTCCTGGACCCACGCCCCGGCGACGTCCCGGAGCTCGCCGATCTCGGCCGATGTCAGGGAGAATGTTCGGGCACCCGAATTCTCGAGCGCCTGGGCACCGTCTTTGGCCCCGGGAATGGGAACGGCGCCGTGTTCCATCACCCAACGCAATGCGACTTGGGCGATCGATCGTCCATGGGTCCTTCCGATCGACGAGAGACGCTCCAGAACGGCCGCCAGGGATCCGACCTCACGGGGTCGAAAGGTCTTCGCCATGCGACGCCGCATCCAGTCCGTCGGCAGATGGCCAGGGCGATACTTGCCCGAGAGCGCTCCCATCGCCAGGGGCATGTACGCGAGAAGGGTGACGTCGAGTTCCCGAGCCGCCCTGAGCACGCCATCGAACTCGGGACGACGATAGAGCAGCGAGAACTGGACCTGGTTGGACGCGAGCGGAATCCCGCGGGCTTCCAGAACGGCGTGTGCCTCCCGCATCTGAGCTTCGCTGTAGTTGGAAACGCCGACCGCGCGGACCTTGCCGGCGTCCACGGCATCGGCGAGCCGCCCCATGAGGTCCGGGATCGACACGCCGGATACCGGGTAATGAATCTGGTAGAGGTCGATCGTCGTTCTTCCCAGTCGAGCGAGGCTGCCCTCCAGAGCTTTGGGCAGATGTCGGGGAGAACGCGGGATGAAGAAGAATGGGGGGGCGAGGCTGGGCGCGTATTTCGTGGCGATGATGGCCGCGGTGCCTCGGGCCAGCTCGCCCACGCGACGCTCCGAATTCCCCCGGCCGTACATCTCGGCCGTGTCGAAGAGCGTGACCCCGGCGCCGAAGCTGGCTTGGAACGCGGACTGCTCGTCGGGTCGGCTTCTCGTACCCCCATAGGCCGTCATGCGGGTCTTCACGCCCCACGACATCGTGCCGACGCCCACCGGGGAAGTTTGGACCGGCGATCTCCCTAGGGTAATCGTATCCGACACGGTTCCGCTCTAGAATCGGGGACGGGCGGAATCGGCTCGACAGCGTAAGTCCTTTCGTGCGTACAAACCGAGAAAATGCGGATCCAACGGCCGGGCACTCCGGAGAGAATCGTGAGGGCAGTGAGGGATCCGCAGGCCGTGCCAGCGGCCGGCGCGATCGCGTGGGGCGGGTCAACCGGCCGCGCCGTTCGCCGCACTCGCCTCGTGCGGGGCCGGGGACTTCGAGAGGAGGTAGAAGCTCCGCCGTTCGTGCTCGGGGGCGACGACGGCGAAGTCGTCGATCACGTAGCCGAGGTCGAGCGCCACACGGAAGGCGTCGCGTACGGCGTGGCGCCAGGGGCGCACCGCGCCCGGCTCGTGCTCCCGGACCGCCTCGAAATCGAAGGGGATCTCGAGATGGGCCCGGTCGGCGCCGACCTCCGCGACGGCGGCCGGTACCCGGAGCCCGCTCTCCCCCGCCTCGGTTTCAAGAATCGAAGCGGACCCTTGCCAGCGGCTGCGCATCGCCTCGGGGGACGGCAGTTCCCCGGCGAGCCGGGCGGCCACCTGAGGAGAGTTGATCGACCAGACGACCCGTACGCGATCGGTTTCCATCCCGCGGTTCGCGGCGTCCGGAAGCTGGCCGAAGTAGTGCGGGTAGTACCGGTCGGGCCGGGCCCCAAGTCGCCGGACGAGGAGCGCGGCGGCCCGGCTCTGCAGCGGGTCGAACGTCTCGCGGATCTCGGGCAGGCCCTGCTTCAGGACCTCGTCCCGCTGGAACGCCTTCAGACGAAAGCCGAGGTGATGGTTCTGGTACTCGGGACGCACGAGCGTCAGGTGGGAGTAGTGGTAGAGCGTCACGCCGTCCCAGCCGAGCAGCGAGACGGCGACGCCGGCGAGATAGATGTCCGCGAAGGCGCCGAGCACGAGGCCCCCGTTGTCCTGGACGGCCCGGAGCAGCGGGGCGGGCACCCCGCCGGCAGCCTCGGGCCCCCACGCGGCCTCGCTGATCTCGGCGACCTGGCGGAACTCCTCGGGTTTCTCGAGGCGGCGGAATCGGAAGCCGTCCGCCGTGCCCCCCGTTCGCCCCGCGGCCACGGCGGTTCACCGGGACGCGCTACTTAACGCGTCGGCGCGCCGGTCAGTGACGCATCCGGAACTCGGCGCGCTTCGATTGGTAGCGCGTCTCGTCCGCCGGCGTGAGGTCCCAGAGGAGGTCCTCGATCTCGGGGATGTTGCGGAGGAACTCCGCCTTGCTCTTCGTGACCATCAGGTGCTCGAACTTCCGCCGGGCGTTGTAGTACGACCCGACGAAGTACGCTCCGACGATCGCCACGATCGGGCCTACGACGATGAAGACGAGGTTCCAGTTCGCGGTGGGCAACGCAGTGTAGGTGTTGAGGACCGTGAACGGCCAGTACTGCGAGAGCGGGGTGAAGTACCCCAACGCGAGGACCGTGAGGAAGACGCCGATCGCCATCACGAAGATCGAAATCGCCGCCCGGTAGGTACGGACCCCGTAGCGGAACCTCCGGCCGAGCGGGGCCTTCCTCGAATCCGTCGGCATGCGGAGCGCGGGACGCGGATTGGCTTAAAATTCCTTCGACAGGGCTACGGAGGCCGGTTCTGGGAGCCGTCGGACGAGTTCATCGGCCGATCCGTCCGAGAATAGGGCGTCTCGGCGGGGGGCCGCGCCTCGCGAGGGCCGGTGGCCGGGGGAGGGATCGTCGACAGCAGGGGGCGGAGTCGCTGGTAGACGAGGATCCCCCCGATCAGCGCGACCGCGGCGGCCCCGAAGTCGATCGCGACGCCGGTCGCGGCGCCGAGCCCGAGCAGGAAGAAGCCGACCCCGGCGAAGATGACCCCCGAGATCGGACCGCCGCCGACCCGTCCGCTGCCCGGGCGTCCCCGGAGCGAGAGGAGCGCCCCCGCCGCCTCGAGCGAGAGGATGGCGAACGACTCGAGCAGGACGAGCGCCACCCCCAGGGCGGTCGGGGTCGAAGTGGCGAAGTACTGGGAGGCGAACGCGAGGACGATGATCCCGCCGATGGCCACGCGGAAGCCGAGCGCGTAGAATGGTCCGCTCTCGTCGTGTCGCCCCCAGAACCCGGTGCGCAGGAGAATCCACTGCCCGAGCTCGGTGCCGCCGATGAGGAGCGCGAGGAACAGGATCGCGCCGGGAAGCGCGTAGTTGACCATCGACGTGAGGAACAGGACGAACGAGATCGCGAGCGGGATCCCGACGAAGAGCCCGGCCGTGTAGGCGAACACCTCCCGGCGCTCATCGAAGAGCGTCGCGGGAACCTGGGGCGTCGCGAAGCGACCGACCTCGTACCACACGAAACCTCCCGAGAGGAGCACGCCGAGGACCCCTCCGATGGTCAAAGAGAAGGAGCCGTCCGCCATCCTAGTCCGTCCTCCGGCCCGCCGCGAGGAACCCGGTGTGCCCCAGCATTTCGAACTCGGGCCGGGTGCCGCCGTCCCCCACGTGCAGCCCTCGCTCGAGGATCTCCACGGCCCGCACGTCCTCGAAGCCGAGCGAGCGGAACGCGCGGATGGTCCGCTCGAGCTGGTTGTAGGTCGGCGTATAGGTGGCCGCGAATCCCCCCGGCGCGAGCGCCGCCCGGGCCGACTCGAGGACCGCCCAGGGTTCGGGGAGGTCCAGCACGACGCTGCTCAGTTCTCGCAGGTCGATCCCTTCGGCTGCGACATCCCGTTCACGGAACGTCACCCGGTCGGCGAGTCCCGCGCGTTCGACATTCGAGCGGGCCGCCTCCAGGAAGTCCTTCCGACGGTCGAACGAGGTCACGTGGCCCCCGGCTCCGACCGAGTACGCCAGCGCGATGGTCAAGGCCCCGCTGCCGGCCCCGGCCTCGGCGACCCGCGCCCCCGGACCTACGGCCGCGAGATAGAGCAGCTGCACGGCGTCCTTGGGCGTCACGATCTGCGCTCCCCGATGGAGCGTGGTCAGGAGGTCACCGAGCGACGGCCGGAAGAGCCGGACTTCCGCGCCCGACCACGCGATCGGGGATCCGACCGACATCCCGATCGCCTCCGTAAGGTCGATGACTCCGTCGGCGCCCACGCTCTGGGGCCCCCGCACCACGCGGACCAGTCGGGGCGGGGCGCCCGGCCGTCGGAGGACGGCCGTCTCTCCTTCCTTCCAGATTTCGCTCACGCGGTGCTCCGGGGGGAAGGGGAGGACGTTCGTCGCCGGGTATTAATCCCGCGGACCCCGTCGCGCCGCCCCCGGTGGCGCTAGGCGAACACCAGATTCAGGATCCCCGAGAACGACGAGCCCGGGGAGGTGATGGTCACGTTGAGGCTTCCGTAGTAGAGATTCCCGGTGGAGTTTCCCGGGATCGACACCGGCACCTCCACGTCGCTGAGCGCGAAGCCGGTCGTATTGGTCGTGACACCCTCGATCACGCAGGTCGTGGTGTTGTAGTTCGGCACCTCGAGCTGGAAGGCGTTGGCGGCGCCGGTGGAACTGTTGTACCCGTAGTAGTCGATCGGGTTCGAGTTGAGCCCGCAGACGTTGTCCGGCGCCCAGATGTAGATGGATTGGACCTGGACCGACGGCGCCGACGGAGGCGCGAGCAGCGACACGGCGAGGACCGATGCTACGAGGAGGACCACGACGACCACGATGACGATCATGAGCAGTCGATAGCGACCACGACGGGGCGGGGGGGCCGGAGACGCGTAGGGGATCGGAGGCGGAGGAGGCGGGGGCGGAGCCGATGGGACACCACTGGCCATTGGGGTGCCGGCTGCTGGCAGCGCCGTGCCGCAGAACTGACAGAACCGAGCGTCGCCGGTGACCGGCGCACCGCACGAGGGGCAGGTAAGGGACTGCACGAGCCCCCCCGGGCGTCGCTCGTACTTGTAGGATGCCCCCGCCCGGGAGAGGACCGTCCTACCGAGGACGAGAGCGCGTCCGGACCGGCATCCCCAGCACGACGCGGAGCGACCGGACCAATCGGCGCCGCCGGTCGGCCGGATCGTCGCGCAGGGAGAGGTAGACGAAGGTGCCCGAGAGGAGCATCAGAACCGCGTCGGCCGTCGCCTCGGGGTCCGTGAGGTGGGGGATCCGACCCTGGTCCTCGAGGCGGCGCAGGAACGCCTCCATGTGCTCGGAGTCGCGGCGATGGTCAGTCCGCAACGCCTCCCGGACCTCGGGATCCGAGCCGGCATCGGCGAACAGCTGGTGCCAGACCGTGGGGCTGAACTCGCCGGAGAACGCACGGTCGATCGTGTCCGCGATCGCCTCGGCGACGTCGCCTTTCGCCACCGAATGCTCGAGCCGACCGATCATTTCCTCACGGAAGCGGTCCATGATCGCCGCGAGGACCGCCGTTTTGGACGGGAAGTAGAGGTAGAGCGCCGCCTTGCTGACGCCGAGCTCCTTCGCGATCGCGTCCATCGTCCCGCCCCCGAGCCCATCGCGGCGGACGACCGCGACGGCGGCGTCGATGATGCGCTCCCGCGCCTGTGCCTTGTACTCTCGGACCACCTTCGGCATCTTCGGCCGAGAACTCCCCGCGCCCCCGGGAGGCCTACCGAGGGTATAATGGCTGTCCTGTCGCTACTTTAATGACTTAAGGACTAAATAGTGACCCTGAGTCAGGTTCTGGTAGCACGGGAGACGGCGGTGGGCGACGGCGACGGCTCGAACGGTGCGGTGAGCGGCCTGGCGGCCGGCGTGAAGGGCGAGGGGCTCTCGGCGCGGATACGGGAGCTCGAAGGGGTGCTCGTCATCGTCGGGATCTTCTTCGCGATCCTGATGGGCGCGATGGACGCGCTCGTCGTCTCGACGGTCCTGCCAACGATCGCCACCGACCTCAATCAGGTCAACGGCGTCACGTTCGTCGTCAGCGGGTATCTCGTGAGCTCCACGATCGCCATCCCGATCTTCGGGCGGCTCTCGGACATCACGAGTCGGCGGAACGTCTTCCTCACGGGACTCGCGATCTTCATCGTCGGGTCGGCGTTCGCCGGCCTCAGCCAGAACCTCACCGAATTGATCATCTTCCGCAGCGTCCAAGGGTTCGGCGGCGGAGGGATCTTCCCGGTCGCGATCGCGATGGTCGCGGTGATGTTCCCGCCCGAACAGCGGACGCGCATCATCGGGATCCTGAGCGCCGCGTCCGGTGTGGCGATCGTCGCGGGCCCGCTGTTGGGAAGTTACATCGTCTCGGTCACGACCTGGCGCTGGGTCTTCTACATCAATCTCCCGTTCGGCATCTTCGCCTTCGCGATCGTCTGGCTGGCGGTCGGACCGCTGCGGCCGGCAACGACCGGTCGGTTCGACGTGCCCGGCGCCGCCCTGCTCTCGGGGTGGGTCGCGACCCTGATGATCGCCCTCATCCAGGTCGCGAACGCCGGCTGGGGCTGGCTCGATCCGCGGATTGTCCTCCTGCTCGGAACGACGTTCGCCCTCCTCGGTGTCTTCCTAGTCTGGGAGCTCCGCGCGAAGGAGCCGCTGCTGCCCCTGCGGCTGCTCGGCCGTAGGGTCATCGCGTCGGCGAGCGGCATCATGCTCTTCACCGGCGTCGTCTTCAGCGCCCTGATCACGTTCCTGTCGCTCTACGTCGGAATCGTCCTGGGTCTCCCCGCCGGTGACATTCGGGACATGATCTACTTCGTCGCCGTCCCCGTGATCGTCGCCGCCGCCCTCTGCGGCGCCGTGCTGAACCGTGTCTCGTACCGGACCGTAGTCGTCCCCGGCCTCCTCATCGCCGGTGTCGCCGGCCTCTTCCTCGCGAACCTGACACCCACCACCCCGCTCTGGGATCTCGCCTTCGGGATCATCCCCGTGGGCGGGATCGCCCTCCCGCTGATTCCCATCGGATTCGGCCTCGGCCTGGCGCTCGCCGGCGCGACGATCGCCGTCCAGAACGAGGCCCCCCGGGACGAGGTGGGGGGCGCGATCGCGCTGACCCGGTTCTTCCAGAGCCTCGGCGGCGCGGTCGGGATCTCGCTCCTCACGATCTTCCAGTCGTGGCGATTCCGTACCCTGAGCGCCGGCGCGACCACCCCGAGCGAGATGCTCGACGCGCTCGTGAGCTCCTTCAACGGAGTGTTCCTGCTCCTCGCGATCTCGACCTTGATCGCGTTCGTCTGCGCCCTGTGGCTCACCGGCCGAGTTTCGCCGGCGCGCTCGAACGAGGACGCCGAACTGCCGGTGCCCACCGACCGACCGGCCTAGGCCGGTCTCGGAATCCGGGAACGCCCGTCGTAGCGGTAGACGTCCTCCCAATAGTTCGCCTCGGGCTGGCCCGTGCGCGGGATCCGCGGGGACGAACGACGTGCGAGCGTCCATCCGTGGGCCCGCATCAGCGCCGCGAGGATGTACGGCGACCACATCGCATGGGTGAAATCGGCGATCCATGCGCCTCGGGTCGCCGGACGGCCCCGGATGTGGATCACGCCCTTCCCGAGGTCGGCGGAACGGCTGCGGAAGACGACCTTGCCGCGCTTGTGCTGCTGGGTGAACCCCCGACGGGCCCAGGAACCGTCCCAGAGCATGCCGACCACGTCCCGGTAGTCGAGGAGGAACGTGCTGCCGCGGTGGACGTTGCGGGCGAGATGGTCGAGGAGTCCCTCCATCTCGGCGATCCGCACGTGGCCGAGCGCGTTCCCGAGCAGCGTGACGGTGTCGAACCGGCCGGGAACCGAGAGGCGCGCGATGTTCCCGCGCCGGAACTCGCGCGCGGAGCCCTCCACCTTTGCGGCCTTCCGCGCCGCGCGGATCATGTCGGGGCTCACGTCGACCCCGAGGTATCGCCGTCCGCTCCTCTCGAGCACGGCCCCCAGCACGCCGCCACCGCAGGCGAGGTCCAGCACCGACCGGCCGAACTCGCGACGGTGCCGACGATAGAGCCGGTCGATCGCCGCGCGCCGCTGGCGGTCCGTTACCGTGTAGCGACGGTAATCGTCGGCAGTGCGATAGTACCGTACGACGCCGCGGTCCATGGGCCCCGCCGTCCCCACGTTCCGGTCGCCGTAAAGGTTCGACGCCGGTAGACCTCGGCACGACGAAGGGGTCCGGTGCGCTCGGGAGCGAACCGTACCTCGAGCCGAGGTGCCTTTAGATAGGCCGGTGTTTGGCCTCGGCCGCTGCGGGCATAGTGTAGTCTGGTTATCACATAGGCTTGCCAAGCCTATAACTCGGGTTCAAATCCCGGTGCCCGCACTTCTTGGCCGGCCGCCCGGGCCCCGTCGGGCTCAACGGGGCGGACGCTGGGCGCGGGCCGATTGCCAGCAGGTGAGCATCGGGCCGCCCGGGATCCGTACGACAAAGAAGCTGCCGAGGCCGGCGGCTTCGACCCGGGGCAGGACGAGCGCCCCTCCCGCTTCTTGGGCGCGAGAGAAGGTCGAGTCGATGTCCGTGACGCGGACCCGGCTGATCTCCTCGGCCCGAGCATCCGCGGGAACATGGTGGACGAAACCGGGGGTCCCTTCGGAGGTCTCGAACGCGAGGCCTCCGTTGTTCGGAAGGTTGGCGGGATCGAAGTGCCAACCGAAGACGGTCTCGAGGAACTTCTGGGTGGAGACCGGATCGTCGCTCGTGAGCTCGAGGACCCGCGGTGGTGTCGGACGCGACGCTTTCAACGACGGTTCGAACTCCTCCATGGGGGACCCCTCGGACGTCCCGCACCCGGCGGCCGTCCGAACTCTGGTGTAAAACTCATTCCGGGCGGGGGGTGATAATCGTATCGCTTCCCGCAAGAGCGCGTAAAATCGCCGCCGGCGCCACCCCGGCGCACAGGTCGGGGCCGGTGCGCCCTCCTCCTGGGGGGACGCGATGCTTTTGGGTGGAACGCACTACGGCCAGCGATGGCTCACGTGCGGACGATCACGGTTCCGGGACGACGGTCCTTCGAGTACGTGGCCCAGGGACGCGGTCCGGCGACCCTCCTGGTCCACCCCGGGGGGCCCGGGCTCACCTACCATTACCTGCGCGGACTCCTGAAGCTGGCGAACGCGAACCTCCGCGTGATCCTGTTCAACCCGCGCGGGGTGGGGCACAGTTGGGCGCCGAAGAACCGGAGCGAGTATACCATCGGCAACCAGGCGGAGGACGTCGAGGCGATCCGGCGCGCGTTCGGGATCCGGGAGCTCCACCTCCTGGGGTATTCCGCGGGGGGGTTCGTCGCGCTCGAGTACGCTCACCGCTACGAGAGCCGCCTGACCTCGCTGCTCCTCTGCGCCACCGCCGGGAGCGCCGAGGAGGTCCGCGCCTCGAACCGCCTGATGCTGGCGTCGGCGTCGCCGCGGCAGCGGTCGCGGCTGCGCGAGTTCACGCGTTCGAAGGCGTTCGAGTCGGCCGAGTACCATCGCCTGACCGAGCGGATCACCCAGCCGTTCCAGACCCGGTTCCTGACCTCCACGCCGGCGGACTGGAAGGCGACCCGACTCTTTCCCACGGTCTACCACGCGATGATGAGCCGCTCGGGCGACGAGTTCGCGGTCGACGGCACGATCGCGTCGTGGGACGGCCGGAAGTACTACTCCAAGATCGAGACCCCGAGCGTGGTCGTCGTCGGGAAGTACGACTTCTTCCTCGAGGCGTCCATGGAGATGGCCGAGCGGATCGAGCCGGCGCATCTACGCGTCCTGCCGCACTCGAGCCATCTCGAGATCCTCGAGCAACCGCGGGAGTTCCTCGGCACCGTCCGGGAGTTCATCGAGGACGTCACCGGCTACTGACGCGGGCGCCACGACAACCGTAAGTCCCCCCCGGCGCCTAGTCGCACGAGGCGGACGATGGCGAAGGAATCGACGGAGACGCTCCGGCTCCACCTCACGCCCGACGCCCGGGTGGCGCTGCGGGAGGCCCTCGCGGCCCGGCCCTCGGGCTCCGGGGTCCGGGTCTGGGTCGAGCGCGGGATGCGCCCCCACGCCCAGATGATGATCGACCGACCCTCCCACCGGGACGTGCCGCTCGAGGTCGACGGGGTCCCGCTCCTCCTGGACGAGGAGCCTCCACTTCCTGCGGGACGCCGAGATCCGCTACCACCGCGATCACCACCCGCCGGGCTTCGAGGTCGTCGGACCGTTCCTCCCGTCCTCGGTCGCGGCACCCGCGGCACCGGCGGCGCCCGGGGCGCCCCCGCCGACGTCCGCGGCCCCGCCGTCCGCCGAACACGCCGCGATCGAGGAGAAGATCCGCGCCGCGTTGAAGAACATCTACGACCCCGAGATCCCGATGAACGTGATCGATCTCGGCCTGATCTACGGGTTCGATTGGAGCGAAAGCGGCGAGCTCACGATCCGGATGACGCTGACGAGCCCGGGGTGCCCGGCCGTCGAGGCGTTCCACGACGAGGTCACGCGCGCCGCGCGCGAGTCATCCGGCCTCTCGAACGTGAAGGTCGACATCGTCTGGGAGCCGCCGTGGGGACCGGACCGCATGAGCGAGTTCGCGCGCCGCCAGTTCGGCTACGCCTGACGGCCCTCGCCGCTACTGGACCGGACCGAACGACAGCCGGCGGAACGACGCGACCGCGAGGAAGAACGCTACGATCGCGAGCGCGCCGAGCACGACCCCGGCGATCAGGTCGGAGGGTCCGAAGCTGTGGGTGAACGCGGCGCGGACGGTGTTCGCGGCGTAGGTGAGCGGGTTTGCGTAGACGACCACTCGCAGCGCGAGCGGGGTGTTCGCGCTCACCGGGTAGTAGACCGTCGAGATGAAGATCAGGAAGTACTGGAGCAGCGACTGGATCGTGAAGTAGAGGTTCGCCGAGCGGATTCGGCTGCCGATCGCGATCAGGAGCCCGCCGAAGAACGTCGCGCCGAGGGCGATCGTGCCGAGGATCACGAGCAGCTCCCCGGGCGACAGGCCGGGCAGGCCGATCAGCGGCAGGGCGATGAGCGAGAGGAGCCCGACACCGACCAGCGCGAAGAGGAGCGTCGTCAGGAGCAGCGCGGCGAGGTACTCCGAGCGGCGGAACGGCCCGGAGAAGATCTGCTCGACCATCGACCAGCGCCGGTCGAGCCAGAACGTGCGGCCCGCGAGGACCGCGCCGGTGATCATCTGCGACGCGATCATCCCGGGAACGAGGAACGCGATGTAGCTGCCCGACGAACCGACCGACGGGATCAGCTGGTTGAACATCGTCCCGAGGATCACGATCAGGAACGCCGGCTGGCCGAACATCACGAGGAGAGTGATCGGGTCGATGCTCGCCCGGAAATTCCGGACGACGAGGCGAAGGACCGGTGGGAGGGGCATCAGTCCACCTCGGACGACGGGAGGAACACCGGACGGGGCTCGCTGACCAGGCGTACGAACGCATCCTCGAGCGTCGCTTCCTCGACGGCGATGCGTTCGATCTCGAGCGCGTGGTCGCGCGACCAGATCGCGACGTCGGCGACGAGCGCTTCCGCGTTCCGCGCCCGGAAGATGACGAGGTCATCGTGCGCTTCTACGAGCGCGAACTCCTCCCCCTCGCGCGCGAGCAATTCGCGCAGCGAGGCCGCCTCTTCGCGCGTCAGCGGCCGGCCGAACTCGGCCTCGACGTTCCGCGCGCCGCGGTAGGCCCGCTTGATCTCCTCGGGCGAGCCGACGGTCACGAGGTGGCCGTCCGACATCACCCCGATCCGCTGGCAGAGCCGGTCGGCCTCGTGGAGGATGTGCGTCGTGAAGACGATCGTGAGCCCCTGTCTCGCCCGCGCGGCGAGATAGTCGAGGATCCGGGTCCGCGTGAGCGCGTCCAGCCCGACCGTCGGCTCGTCGAGGAAGAGGAGCTCCATGTCGTGCATCAGCTCGCGCGCGACCTGGAAGCGGCGCCGCTCGCCGCCCGAGAGGCCCCACGGACGCATCCGGCGCTTCTCCCCGAGCTCGAACAGCTCGAGCATCTCCTCGGTCCGGGCCTTGGCGACCTCCCGGGGGATGCCCCAGAGGAACGCGTAGAGCCGCAGATTTTCCTCGACGCTCACGAAATCGAGCGATTCCGACTGGAGGACGACGCCGATCCGGGCACGTTCGGCCCGGCCGCAGTTCTTGAGCTCCTTTCCGAAGAGCGTCCCGGTGCCCTCCGTGGGCGGAAGCAGCGTGGTCAGCAGCCGGACCGTCGTCGTCTTGCCGGCCCCGTTCCGACCCAGGAGGCCGAAGACCTCGCCGCGGCGCAGCTCGAAGTTGAGGTGCCGTACGGCGAACCGTTCCGGGGTGTAGGCGAAGCCGAGGTCGTTCGTGCGGACGATGATTTCGCTCGGGGTCGTAGGTGACGCCTCCGCCGAGACTCGGGGGAAGGAGCTCGGTGGGGGGTCCGAGGGGGCGGATCCGGGGCCGAGACGCCGCTCCGATGGCTCTTCGGTTGCGGCGCCGCCTACTCGACGGCGGAAGTAACCTTTTCCCTCGGCGCGATCGGTTTCGAGCGAGCGATTTTCCGACGCCGGCTCAACCGGCGCCGACCCACAGCTTCTTCCGCCCCAAACCGGCTAGAATAGATCTTAGACCGTTCGGAGGGTTCTTCGATGAGCCGCGCGCGGACGACCGGCCGCACCTCGAATCCGAAGTCGATCGTGCGTCACGGCTGGAACCGGGCGTCGGTCCTGTATCGGACGACGCCCGGTTCGGACATCTTCGGGCACACGCTCTCCGATCACGAAGAGTGGCTCGAGCCGTTCTTCCGCCTGCTCGAGCCCGGCTCGGACATCCTCGATCTGGGATGTGGGTGCGGGATCCCGGACTCCCGGCTCCTCTCCGAGCGCTTCCGCGTCACGGGGATCGACATTTCGGACGTCCAGATCGAGCGCGCACGCCGATTCGTTCCGAGCGCCCGCTTCGTCCGGGCCGACATGACGACCGTGCGGTTCGCGCCGGAGTCGTTCGCCGGGATCGTCTGCCTCTACTCGCTGATCCACGTGCCCCTCGACGAACAGGTACCCCTCCTCGCGCGGATCTACCGTTGGCTGCACCCCGGCGGCCTCGCGCTGCTCATCACCGGCGAAGAGGAGTACACCGGCGTCGAGGACGACTGGCTGGGGTCGAACGCGAAGATGTACTGGAGCCACACCAATGCCGCGACGTACAGTCGCTGGCTGACGGAGGCGGGCTTCACGATCCTGCGGCGGACCTACATCCCCGAGGGGGCGTCGGGCCATGCCCTGTTCCTGGTGCGGAAGATGCCCGGCCCCGGCTACCGACTTCCCGTGCCCGGCCCCGCCGACCTCGGGGGCGAACATCCGTTTCGGCACCTCCCCGGTACCCGGATACTGCGCCCGTAGCGTGCCCACGACCACGCCCGCGTTCCCCGTCCGCGTCTTCCGCACCCCCGAAGGCTACCTCGCGTGGGCGGACGGGGTCGGCACCGTGGAAGGACGGACGCTTGCGGAGACGCGGCGCGCCGCCCGCCGCCTCGTGGAGACGGTCGTCGCCGGGGCGTTTCCCGACCGGCCGGCCGTCGACCGGACCGGAACCTGGGAGATCCTCGAATTCCGCCTCGAAGTGCGTCTGCGGCCTCGCGCTCACGGATCTCCGAGAATGCGTTCGGTGGCCGTACGTCCCCCGGTTAGGGCCGCATCAGGAGCTTCGGAACCTTGAGCTGCCAGTTCCAGTAGTGCGGCTCGGGGTACCCGCACCAGCGCACCCGTACCTCGCGGTCCTCGTAGTGGCTCACGGGTTTGCCGCACTTGGGGCAATGTTCGACACCTCGCGCGGGCGCGTCGGCCGGGCGATCGTCCATGGAAGTATTCCCCTCGGGCCCTCGCGCTAGCGCCCCTGCGCCAGGCCGAACCACTGGCGGAACCTGTGGGTGTTCGCGATCGTCCCGACCAAGATCACCGCGTCCCCTGCGCCAAGCGTCACGTCCCCCGGAGGATCGAGGTTCGTAACGAACTCGCCGTCCGCCCCGCGACGGGCATAGCCGACGAGGAGGCAGCCGGTCGCGCGCCGCATCTCCTGGGCCGCGGCATCGAACGTCGCCCCGGTGAGATGCGTCGACGGTCCGAGCTGGTACTCCTGGATCGCCGAGCCGACATCGGAGGCCGAGAGGTCCTCGAGGGCGTGCGCTACGTCCGGCTCGAAGGCCGCCGCGGCGCAGATCCGGCCTCCCATTTCGGCCGGGCTCGCGACGTAGGTCACCCCGGCCGTGCGGAGCGTGTCCCGCAGCTCGGCACGGCCCACCGACACGACCACCCGCATGGTCGGAGCCAGGAGCCGAACGTTGAGCGCCGCGATCATGCTCTGGGCGTCGTCGCTCGTCGCGACGATCACGCTGTGCGCGGCGGGGACGTTCGCCCGGAGGAGGATCTCCTTCTCG
>Ga0187784_10001835_pt1 | contig 16981 bp, 28 predicted proteins | sample 1015_SJ02_MP15_2_FD_132964 | JGI IMG/M metagenome (GOLD analysis project Ga0187784, IMG submission 132964) | Tropical peat soil microbial communities from peatlands in Department of Meta, Colombia - 1015_SJ02_MP15_20_MG | ecosystem: Environmental > Terrestrial > Soil > Wetlands > Peat | place...
CCCCAGTCAGGACCGCCGGTAACCACGTAAGACGTAGGTAGTGCAATGCTGGGGCCCCAACGCCGTGTCCGTCAGACAGATGAAGGTCGGGGACCAGCAGAACTTCGTCTACCTCCTCATCGACGAGTCAAGCGGTGAGTCCATTGTAATCGACTCGGGTTGGGAGATTGACCCGATTGCGTCCGTTGTCAGGGAGGAAAAGCTCGAAGTGCGGTACGCCGTCGCCACCCACCATCACTCGGACCATGCCGCTACTCTGTGGCAGTTGAGCCGGATATTTGACGCGAGAGTCGTGGCGCACAGTAGTTCGCCAATCCCACACGATCTCGACGTAGATGATGGCGACACTCTGAAGATTGGCAGGCAGGAGGTGAGTATCCTGCATACGCCGGGCCACACCGAGGATAGTATCTGCCTGTACGACGGCAAGCATCTGTTTACGGGAGACACCCTACTGATTGGGAGCTGTGGGAGGACTGATTTCGTGGGAGGTTCGCCGAAGCAGATGTTCCGAAGCCTGCAATCGGTAATCCTGAGTCTACCTCCTCAGACCCTAATTTATCCCGGACATGATTACGGGGATGTTCCGTTCAGGAGGCTGTCCGTCGAGGAAAGAGTGAATCCTGCCCTTATGGTCAAAAGCTACGCGGAGTTCCGTCGCCTCCTCCGAAAGTGATTGCACCTCTCCACCACCAATGGAAGAACGGTTAATACGAAGCCACGGAATATTACAAACTCGGTCGAGGGATGTGGAAGTCGTCCAAAGTCAGAGTAACGTGGAGAAACCCCACCGCGTACAGCGCATGAGGACCAGAGGGTGGAAGATGCCGGCTGACACCGTCTATGTAGGCCGCCCAAGTGTGTGGGCGAACCCGTTCTTGTCCGACCGCACAAGGGTGCACTCTCCGAAGGTGCTGCAGGGCGTCATGGATGTCTACAGGTTGCACGTCCAGCATCTGCTAGAGCAAGATCCAGACTTTCTGGAGCCACTTAGAGGTAAGAACCTAGCCTGCTGGTGCCCGCTGACCAATCCGAAATGGGAGAAGGTCTACTGCCACGCGGACGTCCTTCTCGAAATGGCGAACACCTGAGGACCAGCCCCATCGGCGCGGGCCGGGTGAACAGGTCGACGGCCGCAGTTAGCGAACATTTTCCTGAAATGCCAGCGTGTTTACTGCGGCCCGGGGCGCAGGGCCGAAACATGATTCATTCACGGGCGCTTCTCAGTCCTGAGAATCGACGTTCGGTGTTAACTGCGTACGTCCCAGAATGGCCGACTCGTTCTTGACAACTCCTTCGGACGCGCCCCCGTCTGTAGAGCTTCCTCTCCCGGCCACGAAGGGAAACATATCTGTGGAGGAGGCCTTGGCTCGGAGAAGGTCAATCAGACACTACAGTTTGAAACCTTTGTCGCTCGGCTCCCTTTCACAGATTCTTTGGGCAGCCCAAGGAGTAACGGAAATGGACGGAGGGTTCAGAACAGCCCCCTCGGCTGGAGCTCTGTACCCGCTTGAAGTGTACGTCGTGGTGAGGAAGGACGGGGTTGAGGATCTCCCTGAAGGCGTGTATCATTATCGCCCCAAAGGGCATGTGTTGACTCTCGTCAAGAACGGCGATCTCTCTTCAGATCTGGAAGTTGCTACGTGGGGCCAAGAAAGTGTCAAGGAAGCCGCAGCTACGTTCGTTATCACAGGCGTACTGAACAGAACGGCGGAGAAGTACGGCAGAAGAGGAACCCAGTTCATGTTACAGGAGTGTGGCCATGCCGCACAGAATGCCTTCCTTCAGGCGACTGCCTTGGGAGTTGGCACGGTCGTGATTGGTGCTTTCAGTGAAGGGGCCGTCAGGCGTGTTCTCGGGGCGGTGACGGGCGAGAGACCGCTGTATGTTCAGCCGCTCGGTAAGCCTGCGTGAGATTCCGTCCCAATCGGCGATTCGCAGAGTGCGAAATCTTTTGAAATGTCAAGGCCGTTTGCGTTGGGTGGGCCACCTAGCGGCGATTTTTCGTGCGACCCCGGGTACCCCCGGTGGCATTGTGGCACTCGACGGGGCCAAACGAAGCACTACGTTTCTCTTAACCCGTTCCGACCCCCCGTCGTATCTCCTGGTCCTCGGACTGACTGTAACAGCCATCATTGCGGTCGTGGTGTTCTACTTTGTTGTCAGGCGACAGAGGAGGGCCTTGTTCGCAGGCCGTCAGAAGGATGCACCGGTCATGACATCTCCGGGGACTAGCTTGTTTGTTTGACGTCACCCTCCTTCTGAAAATCTTCTTGGTTCCGGCCCTGATCCTTATCGCCAGCCTGGCGGGGAACCGCTGGGGTCCTGTAGTGAGCGGCTGGCTGGTAAGCCTGCCCTTTACATCTGCCCCGGTAATCCTCTTCCTTGCCATCGATCAGGGGAAGGCGTTCGCTTCGAGCGCGTCAGTGGGGGTAATCCTGGGTTTGGCGTCAATCACGTTTTTCGCCTTCGCCTACAGCTGGCTGGCACTGCGGTGCAAGGGTGCAGGATGGCCCTACCCCCTGCTGCTCGGCTCGGGTGCCTTCTTCCTGCTGACTTTCGTCTTCGTGGGCATCTCTCTACCCCCGTCGGCAGCTTTTGCTGGCGTGGTGCTATTCTTGATTCTCGCTTACAGGTTTCTGCCAAACACTCCATCCGAAGCTGGATCAAGCCCTCCCGTAGCCCAATGGGAGATAGCGTTTAGGATGGTTGCCGCTACCGCGCTCGTCCTCCTCATAACCCAGGCCTCGACGGCCCTCGGCCCCCGGTTGAGCGGGCTCCTGACCCCCTTCCCCGTCTATGTCAGTGTGCTTGCGTCGTCGACCTACCGTCTAAATGGGCCTGTGCCTGCAGCACAGCTCGTCCGGGGCGCCACGCTGGGCCTATTCACGCCCGCAGTCTTCTTTCTTATCGTAAGTACCACCATAGTACAGCTGGGCATCGAATCTTCGTTCGGACTGGCCATTGCAGCGACCCCGTTGACGCACGCCTTCGCCTACAGACTGCTCAAACCCGAGCGTTAGACCCCGCGGCACCTTCGACATAACGGGCGAAAGATTCCAGTTCCCCCATGGCTGAAGACTCCACCTCTGCCTTTCCCTGGGTCTTGAAAATCCAGGACCAGCGCCCCTTCAGCTCCACGTCCAACGACGCCGTTATCCTTGTCCCCTCAGGCACCTCGTCGAACCTGACGACACTCCTGGTTCGGCTGAACCTAGTCTCGCCTTCAGATTCGACCCTTTCGGGAGGGAAAAGCTTCATCCCCCTCGCGCCGCGGATGGTTCCTAGAGCTCTCTCGAAGTAGACGGTGTTCCCTTCTCTTCTTACAACCTTTACTCCGTGCTTGTCGCTCGACCACCTGGGCATGGCTTCGAAGTCGGTGTAGACGGAGTAGGCTTTGGCTCGTTGAACCTTGACGATGAGGGACACCTCGAAGTGCATACTTGAGGCTCGACGTACGGACGCCCATTAAGGGATTCCTCCGTGCCTGGGGTCAGACGTTAATACCGGCGACGCAAGGGCGGGCGGTCATGTCTGAGGAAGACGAAGAACTGGACGAAGACGACGAGGACGAAGAAGGCTGGGGCGACGAAGAAGAAACAGAAGAGTAGGGCAGACTCGCTCCAGAAGGTGTCCAGCAATTAGGTGATTTTCGTCTCGGGCTTGGGTTTGGTCTCCATCGGAGGGTAGGGGCCGGCAGGATGCGATTGCTTGTACTCCTTCTCGAAGGCCTCTGCCCTGGAATCTCCCTCCTTACTGCTTGGCTTCGGAACCTCGGATGAAACCTTGGGACCGACCCGTCTGTTGGAGAGGCCTGCTGTATTAAAGTGGTGTTCCTAACCGGCGCTGAGAACAACACCTCGGTGAGGAAGGGAACCCGCGCTGGGACAGAAGTCGGGTGATGCTGAAGAAGGTTTTGGTCAACGCAAAGAATCCAGTTGCGGGGTCCCTGGTGTAGAAAGTGGTCGAGCTGACAGAAAACGGTTTTATCTTCTGCGTGCCTCGCGAGGAGGCGACCTAGTTGTCAGAGGGCGAGCGAAGACTCGCAGCCATAATGTTCGCCGACATAGTCGGATACTCTCTCATCTCCGCTCGGAATGAGAGGAAGGCCCTGGAGCAGGTGGCCGAACTCCGAAGTCTCTTCCAGGGTGTGTTGCCGAGATTCGACGGCCGGGTGGTGAAAACAATGGGGGACGGCTTCCTCGTCGAGTTCGCCAGCGCGGTCAAGGCGGTGGACTGCGCCACTGAAGCTCAAAGGGAGCTGGCGCGGGTCAACGTTGACAGGGCGGCCGAAGACGTACTTAGGGTCAGGATAGGCATTCATGTCGGAGATGTCATCCATTCGGAAGGAGATGTCCTCGGCGACGCGGTCAATATCGCTTCAAGAGTCCAGGCACTTGCGGACCCTGGCGGAATTCTCGTGACCAGGCAGGTGTTCGACCAGGTGAAAGGGAAGGTTGAGTCCGGAATGAGCACTGTCGGCCTCCGCGAACTCAAGAACATCCCAGGCCAGGTTGAGTTATTTCGAGTCCTCCAGCAGCCTGCGTCTCTCGAGAGCGCAGGAAGGCACGAGCTGGACCCCCACCGCTTGGCCATACTCCCGTTCGCCAATCTCAGCCCAGACCCCAACGACGGATACTTCGCGGATGGCCTTACGGAGGAACTGATCTCCACCATCTCGAGGATCGGGGAACTTAGCGTGATTTCGCGCGCTTCCGCGATGAGGTACAAGGACACGAGGCTGGCGATGGACCAGATTGGCCAAGAACTCAGGGTAGGGACCATCCTGGAAGGCAGCGTGAGGAAGGCTGGGAACAGGGTAAGAATAGCCGCCCAGCTCCTCAACGTCAAGACTGACAGGTACGTGTGGTCACAGAACTATGACAGAGATCTAACTGACATCTTCGAGGTTCAGGGGGAAATCGCGGAAAGGGTAGCCGAGGGCCTGAAAGTGGAGCTCCTCTTGAAGGAGAAGCAGCGGCTGGAGAAGAAACTGACCACAAGCACCGACGCGTACACATTCTACTTACAGGGGCGCGCCCACTGGGGGGAGAGATCGAAGGAGGGCTCGGAGAAAGCAGTCCGGTGCTTCAAGGAAGCGATTGGGCAGGATCCGGTGTTCGCCGAGGCATACTCCGGGCTCGCGGACGCCTATGCGGTCTTGGCAGACTATGGATGGATGGACTCGACGAAGGCCGGGGATCTGGCCAGGGAGTATGCGAAGAAGGCCTTGGCGCTGGACGAGTCCCTGGCGGAAGCCCATGCTTCGCTCGGAATCATATGCGTCAACCATCTCTGGAATTTCGAGGCGGGAGAGAAGGAGTTCAAGCGGGCGATAGAGCTCAATTCGAATTACGCGCCTGCGTACCACTGGTACGGCCTGATGCTCTGGTACAGGAGAAGGTATGAGGAGTCATTCCAGATGATGCAGCGCGCGAGCGAACTCGACCCCCGCTCAAGGGTAATAAAGCAAACCGCGGCTGTCGCGCTGATAGGGCTGGGGAAGGTATCGGAGGGACTACAGCTTCTGGAGAAGCTGGTCCCCGAGTATCCCAAATCTGTCGCAGTCCATTACTGGATGACAATTGCGCACATTTCCCTGGGCGAGTTTCGTGAGGCCATAGAGGAGGCGGAGAGGGAGGTCGAACTGGACGGCTGGTCGAATGATTCGAAGCTTGATCTTGCGTATGCGAAGGCTGTAGCAGGGGAGAAAGGGGAGGCTGCTAAACTGCTGAAGGAAGCAACTTCCAAGGCAGGCGAGTACATCTCTCCCGTCTCAATAGCCCTGGTCGAGCTGGGCATGGGGAACGATGAAGAGGGGCTTGAATGGCTCAGAAAAGCGTGCGAGCAGCACGATCCCGAATTCCTATATTTCCGGAGCATCCCGTTGTTCGCGAAGTACTGGTCTGATCCGAGGACACTCGAAATGGAACGAAATGCCGGACTGGTCTCCTAGGCCCTGGTCACCTGGGAGAGGTCATTCCGCAGAGACCGGAGGTCAAGCCCGGGAGGCGCCTGCTTCAGCTTCTTGTTCAGCCAGTCGGGGCTCAGTACGGCGAAGGCCTCGTCGCAGTAGGCAGTGTAGAATTGCCAGCTCATTTGCTTCAGGGCGCCCCAGGTAACCACCCAGAGGCTCTTCTCATCGTAGGCGAATGCGGGAACGCAGTGGCCGTTATTCTGATTGGGGGCTGCATTCCCCTTGGGACCAGAAGGAGGTACTACCCAGGGGACGCTTGGATCCCCCACGCCGTTGGGGACAGCGAATTCGGGAAGCGCCAGGCCGATATAGCAGCTCCCGAAGAGATGGATGGCGTCCTGGGCTTGGAGGGTGTTATTCAGGTCCAGCTTGGCGAAGGCGAAGATTTTGTCTTTGCCGAAACCCGACTTGCGCCAGAACTTCAGTACATCGAGCATGTTTACCCCTTCGTCGGGATTGCCATGCACGAAGTGATTGTAGACGTCGAGTATGGTGGAATCGGGGAGCGTTTCTTCCTTGCCCGCGTTTGCCGTCCACTCTTGGACCATGTGGCCCGCTGCAGCGCAGGTGCAGTCACCGTACTTGTCATTGCCGTACAGGGGCCAGACCTTTACCCTGGCGGCGTAGTCGACGGACGCTGGTGGAGGCGCGAGTCCCTTGGTAAAGTACTTCGCAAGGAGCAGGGTCCTACGGTCGAACTTCGGTGGTGCCTTGCCCAGCTTCAACGATACGTTTTCTTGAAGAATCAGGTTAATGAGTGTTTGGCGCCGCTGTATACCTCCCTTCATGAGACCTCAGCTCCTTCGCCAGCAACGGATTTTATCCCGGCCTGAACCTCCCGTTGGCATGGACAAGAAGGGGTACCGCGTCATCGCCGAGTTCTCGATACATCCGATAGGAGAAGGGACGAGCGTGAGCAGATACGTCAGGAAGGCGCTGACAGAGCTGAAGAGTGCCGAGGGCCTGAGGCTGCAGGTGACCCCCATGGCGACGGTGATTGAAGCGAAGGAGCTCTCCGACATATTTTCTGCGATTGAAGCTGCCCACGAGGCCCTTTTCCGAATGGGAGCAAAGAGGGTCGACTTCGTTTTGAGGGTGGACGACAGGCGTGACAAGGAAAGACGGATGGAAGATAAGGTAAGGGCGGTTGAGTAGCCAGGAAGGGACCATCGCGAACACTTTCCTTTTCTACAAGCATGGGGTCTGGGAACCGAGGATGCAGTTTCAGGAGTCGATGATGCTGGAAGGTAACGCCGCAGAAGTCTGGATGAAGGTTTCGGCGATCAGGGACATCCCGAAGTACTGGCATGGGACGCGCTCGCTCGAGATCGTGGGGGGAGATGGAAGAGCGGCACGAGCGAAGGTCAAGTTCGCCTTTGGGGGGTTCGGAGAGGCGGACATCTACACCAATGAAGAGAACCGGACCCTAATCATAGATTACACTTCAGGACCTTTCACGGGGAGGCAGACGGTGGCAGTCGAAGACGCCCGCATCACCGCTACATGGGACGTGAAGTTCAGAGGCGTCTTCAGGATAGTCTCGAAATGGAACGAGGGCCATTTCAGGTCGGGAACGGCGAACGCTCTCGAGAGACTGGTCTCCGGCAGAGATGTCTGGAAACCTGAAGTGGAAGACTAGCACACCGCAGGTCTGAGAACTGGAGATGTCAGGGTGATGCTAGCGAAGGCGCTGGATGCCTGCAAGCCGGTGTGCGTCTTAGGGAGTCGGGTTAAGTCGAAGCTTCCGCTCCTTTGACGGCGATGTACTGCCAGAGGTGCGGGAAGGAGCTGGCCCCAGGGGCCGCCTACTGTCAGAACTGCGGCGCCAGGGTCGGAGGGTACTCCCCGGCCGACTGGTGGTGGACCTGGCGAAGAGAGGAGCGGGGACGGCACGAATGGGAGCCCATCGACGCGGCATGGGGCGCAATCAATGGTGTCGGCTACCTGATAATCCTCGGGCTGATGGTCTTCTGGTATCCCGATGTGTTCACTCTTCTCGTGAAATACCTCGGGAGCTGGGGGGCATACGGCCACCCCGTCCTGCCCGGCCATGCCCTCGGGCAGGTTATGATTTTCCTCTTCACGGCGTGCGGCGTCTGGGGCATGTTGAGCTCGGGGGGAAGGTTGGCCCTGACGAGCCGGGTAGCCAGGCCACTGCGTGGCATCGTCGGAGGTTTGTTTTCCCTCTACGTTGCCTTCATCCTTACTTCATTCTATGCGAGGGCAATCAATGGGGCGGGGCTTGTACTCGCATTCTTCGTGGGGGTTGCAGGCATGGTCGTGACCAACGCTCTGATCACATTTTTCCTTCCCCGCCGCAGGGGGCCGAAGCAGATGCCAACCGGGTGAACGCGATTCCGCCTAAAGCAAAGGGAATCTGGTGTTGTTGGTTTCCCGAAGTTGATTTCGAAGCAGATGGCCTGCGCGTTCTAGTACCATACGCTTGGGAAGACGAAGGCCCTGCAGAATTCCGTCTGTTCCCACTACGACTGGATATGGACCTCGGCGGAAGGGTGGCCCGACCGTTGCCCGCATTGCGGGGCTGGGCCATGGAGAATCAAAAACGCGCCCAGGGCGACAGAGTCGTGGGTTTGAACGACCCCGATCCGGAACAAGCCCCTCTTCTCGTCATTCCTACCGGAGGGGCTCTAGTTTCAGTCCGTCCCTGAAGGCCTTCAGGTTCCTCTCCAAGTTCTTCCCAGCCGTGCTTTCCCTGATTGCCTCCTCCGCCGATTCTGCTGCGACGAGCCGGGACACCTGAAGGAGGGCGCCGAGCATGATCATGTTTGCATAGAGCCCATCTCCGAACAATCTTTTCGCGGTCTCCGTCGCGGAGAATCTGACGACCCTGGCTCCCGTGGGAGGGATTTCCTTTACCGAGGTGCCGTCGACCAGGAGGGTGCCAGTCTCTCTCAAATCCTTGAGTAGCTCGTTCATCGCTTCCTGGCTCATTGTCACGAGAATGTCGCTCTTCCGAACGGCGGGGAACCCGATTTGGTCTTCGGAGATTATCACCTCGCTCTTGGTCAGGCTCCCCCTGGCTTCGGCCCCGTAGGCCTGTGTCTGCAGGACGTTCTTCCCGTCCAGCACCGCGGCCCTCCCCAGGACCAGGGCCGCGAATACCACCCCCTGGCCTCCGCTGCCGCCGAAGCGAATCTCAGTTTTCCCCATCGGCTTCCGTCCTCCTCTTTGAGACCGCCTCAACCGCTTCGTTCAGGGTTGGACGGCGGCTGCCGAAGAACTCTCCGACCACAATCCTCGAGTCCAATTCGCTCGGGGTCAGCCTTCCGCTTTCCTCCACCGACACGGCCTTCTCCCTGAACTTCTTCAGAATCGCTCCTGCGTCTCCGTATCCGGACCTTCTGCCGAAGCCTGTTGGGCACTGGGTGACCACTTCGATGAACCTGAACCCGCTCAGCTGGAGCGCTTTCTTTATCGAGTCCTTTAGTTCCCTCGGGTGAGCCGTCGTCCACCGGGCGGCATAGGCCGCCCCCGCTGCCATGGCGAGCTTAACTGCATCTACCGGATGCTCGAAGCTCCCGTAGGGAGTGGTCGTAGTGGTTGTGCCGAAGGGGGTCGTGGGCGCGACCTGCCCCCCGGTCATCCCGTACACCATGTTGTTCCCCATTATGACAAGGATGTCAGTGTTCCGCCTGGCGGCGTGGATGAAGTGGCTCATCCCTATCCCTACGATGTCCCCGTCCCCTCCGAACACCACGACCTTGAGGTCGGGGCGCACCAGTTTGATGCTCATCGCAACGGGGATGCTTCTGCCGTGCAGAGTGTGGACCGAGTCGGCCATGTAGTAGGGAGACGGGATCCAAGAGGCGCAGCCAATGCCGCTCGTGAAGCAGAACCCGTCAAGGTTCCTGTGACCGAGTTCGTAGACAGCCCTGAGGAATGTATCGCTCAGCAGGTATAGACCGCACCCCGGGCAGAAGGGGAGCTTCAGGTTACGCATGTAAGCCCGCGGCGAGAACCCAACTGTGCTTTCAGCTTGCACGCATGATCAGCTCCAGGATGTCTTCGGGAGCAATGAGTTCCCCCCCACCAATCTTGTTCAGTTTGATGACCTTGCGCCCTGCGACCCTTTCTACCTCTCCCGATATCTGGCCTAGGTTCATTTCTGGTACGATGACGGTGTTCGCGCTTTCTACCAGCCTTGAAACGGCTTCCTCCGGGAAGGGCCAAATCGTCTTGAGGCGGACGTAACCTACCCTTATCCCTGCGGCCTCTGCCCGCTCGGTCGCCTCGTACACCGATCTGGAGGTGCACCCGAAGGACACGATTCCGACGTCACATTTCTTCTCTGTGTTACGACTTTCAGTGTCCACGATGCCTCGGGCGTGATTGTAGACCTTGGCGTTCAGTGCCTCAATCATCCTCCTGTGGACCGGCGCCCCCTGGGTGAACCTCATCCCAATCTCGTCGTGGGTCGACGCCGTCACGGCGATGTTGAAACCCTCACCGACCGAGGGCATGGGGGCGACGTCTTCGGAACCGAAGAACCGGGTATCCCCGGGGTTGGGGCGCCTGCGGTTCGCAATCTCGAGGCTCGCCTTTGACGGGAGGTTGACGCGTTCCCTGACGTGGGCTATGGTTTCGTCCGCCAACAGGATGACCGGAGTGCGGTATGTCTCAGAGAGGTTGAACGCCCGTATGGTGAGCTCGAACATTTCTTGGGCTGAGTTGGGAGAAAGGACTATCGCAGCGTAATCGCCATGTGTCCCCCAGCGCGCCTGCATCACGTCCCCTTGGGCGGACTTTGTCGCCTGGCCCGTTCCTGGCCCCGCCCTTTGAACGTCCACGACGACACATGGCGTTTCTGTCACGAAACCCCAGCCGATTGTCTCCTGCATGAGCGAAAAGCCCGGACCTGACGTCGCGGTCATGGCCTTCCTCCCGGCCCAGCTCGCGCCCATGACTGCGCCGATGCTGGCCAGCTCGTCCTCCATCTGCATGAACGTGCCTCCCACCTCAGGCAGGCGCTCGGAGAGGTGCTCGCTAATCTCGTTGGCGGGTGTGATGGGATAGCCAGCGAAGAAGCGACAACCGGCGGTGAGCGCTCCCTCGACGCAGGCCTCGTTGCCGGACCAGAACCGGGCCTCGTTCGCTGCCGTTGTTGTTCTCAAAGCTTGTGGGGCCAACCTTCTCAAGCCCCTCATAAGGGAGGGAGTCGATTCTCGCGGTTAGAAACGATGGGTTTGTGTTTCGCATACCGGCCCAGCCGGCTTGAAGACGCCTGCCGTCCACTCCGCCGAATGCGTACCCTCAGAGCTCTGACCAGACGAGAGAGGTGCATCAGTCGAGAGTCAGAATCTGCGTGTGCCTGGCCATCTGATGAGCTTGCAGAATAGACGGTGCGCATCAGAGAACATCCTCCGGAACCAATGGGTGAACTCTAGTTGGCTCTCGACCATTTCCCTGTGCAACCTTAGGATTCCCAACAGCCTGCGGACGACGGCAGGTTCATCCAAGTTCGCGATTGCGTAACGATACTTGGCATCCCTCACGAACCATCGTCTGCATTGATAGCAGTAGTAGTAATCCAATCTGGAACCCACATAGATCAGAGCGGCCGTCTTCCAGTCGGACAGTTTGGGGCAGCGGGCGCACTTTTCTGACGCCGATTCCCTTGCGAGCGCGTCCACATACGCCTCCTCTTTGGATGAGTTGTCCCCTTGGAACTGGTACGGCGTGGCTTGTCAGGAAGAAAGTGCAACCGCTGGATTTATCGTTTCTCCATGAATTCCGCTTACCTACCTATGTTTCTATTACGAGGCTGATGAATCGTAACATTTGACACGAAAGTCATTGTTGGCCGATAAGGCTCGAGCCATGGCCGGAATCAGGACGGCAAACGGATGGAGAGCGTCTACATTACTGCCTCTGGCCGCTGGCCCTCCGGCGCGCGGTTCACCAAAGTGGTTCTCGGCAGATTCATCCATTCGGGACGGACCACGGCCCCTGTTCAGATGCTCTGAATCATACTCTTGATCTGCGAGCTGACGTCCTGAATCGACAGAGTCGCCGAGCAAAACTGGCACTTTACGAATCGGCCGTTGGGCATCGGCAGTGCCGCGCCGCAGTTCGGGCACTTCAACTCGACTGCGTCAAGACCCCCCTGCCGCTCCGGTGGAGGGAGGCCAGAGCTCCTGGCCTTGTCCTCTTGGAGTATCTGAGTCGAGATCTCGGAGATCTTGTTGTCAAGCTCTGTCTGGAGTGACTTGACCTCGGCCGCATGCTTCTCCATTTCGTTGTCCTTGTGCAGCTTTGATGACAGGGACAGGAGGGCACTGCGCTGAATGCGGCTCTGCTCCCCGTTGAGCACCTCGGAGATGGTAAAGAGGTTGCGCTGTATCTCGGCGAGGTTCCCGACGGCCCGCCTGTTGCCAGGCGACAGGACCTCCTCGCTTACAGGGTGGCCTACCTTGGCCTCCAGCTTCCTGAGTATTTCCTCTTTCGAAGCCTGGGACAGCATCTCAGCTTACATGAATCGCATCATTTGCTGATAAAGTGTCTTGATTTCCTCGGCCGGCCCCGACAAGTCCATCTCTGATTTGAAGCCCTGCACACGGATTATTCCTCTCTTGGCTATGATACCTTCCTCGGTGTACCTCACTCCCTGCAGGTCGTCGAGCCTCTGGACGACGACGTCGTCGTTCTTGAACAGGGTTCCCCTCTCGGCGTACAGGAGAATGCGCCTGTCGCTGAGTATAACCTGATACCTCTTGGTGCCATAGCGTACATTCCGCCTGCTCGAGAACTTCACTTCCTCCCCCGGCATGAGATAGTCTCTCAGCGTCATCTGATTTCAGCTCGAGGATGAAAGGAAACTCCAGGCCAGCACTGACAGCACCATGACCGTAGACCCGAAGAGACCTGCGATGAGGGCTTGGCTCGCGTCGGCGCCGAGGCCGATGCTTTGCAAGAAATTGAGCACGGGAGTCTTGACAATCCATGCGAAACCGCCCAGCGCGAATCCTACTATCCAGAAGCCGAACAGCACCGCCTTCCTGCCCAAGTTGGTTCTATGACATACATGTCGGGTGCCGGTAAATCCGGACATGATAGAATTGCTTTACATGAAAGTCGAAAGTTATAGACGATTTTTGCAGGCAGATTGATGAAACCTGACGATCGCTTGGCTTCTAATGCCTAAGCCAACGTCCGACTTCGGGAATACTTTCGTAGGAGGTTATAGAAACAGGATCTGGATGCGCCTCTTCTTAAATAGCCGGCACGGTCAGCCCCCATATGGACCCAGTAGTCCACTTCGAAATCCCCGCCAAGGACGTCACCAGGGCTTCGGCATTCTACACCAAGGCCTTCGGGTGGAACCTAAACCAGTTCCCTGGCTTTGAATACTGGAGCGTCGTAACCACCGAATCGGACAAGAACGGGATGCCCAAATCCCCAGGCTCGATCAACGGAGGCATGGGGAAACAGGGGGTGATGGCGCCAAAGGCGGTGACCGTCACAATCAGCGTATCAGACATCGACGCAGTCCTGAAGAACGTGAAGAGTCTCGGTGGAAAGCCTGTAGGCAAGAAGATGCCCGTGGGAGACATGGGCTGGTCGGCCTACTTTGAAGATACCGAAGGAAACGTCATCGGCCTCTGGCAGAACACGGGGACGTAAGATTGGTCCGGGGCCTCAGGGCCCTGAGCTCCTCATCTGTACTGGGGCTCGGAACGGATAAATCAATCAGGCAGCGAAATGTCACCCATGAGCGAATGCCCTCGATGCAGTATGCCCATTGAGCATGTCGAATTCTACTCTCAAACGGGGAAGTTCGGGTTGTCGGGAATAATGCGCAAGGATGGGGAGGCTGTAATCAATTTTGGAGGAGACCTGAAGAAGGAGCCCGGGTTCTACTGCCCCGTGTGCGGTGAACAACTTACTGAAGACGTTCAGACAGCTAGAAGAATACTGAGTCTATCTGACCTGGCTCCCTCGACCTAGAAGAGGGTTCGGACACCCAACTGGGTGGCGCCCCTTCAACGTGTGGAAGGCATGAATCTCAGGAACGAATTCACGAGTCGATAGCATTGCAGCTTCGCGGTAAGGAAGCCGAGAAAGACAAGCAGCGCGAGTTCGGAGAATGCGAAGTTGGCCATCGTCGCCACGATCAATGCGACTGCGAGCAAAATCCTCCCTCGTCTAGCAGGCGGCAGGACGGAGGCGAACAAAGCCCACGTCGATAGGTAGAATCGAGAAGCTTCAGAGCGCGTTTTCTCCTTCCACTTGTCAATGGCCCTAAGAGTCGCGGCGGTGCTGATCCTCAAGCAAGGAGCCTTCGTTTGAGAGGTATTTATCGCCTAATTACGTATTGCATAAATCCCACCCCTCCCTCTGTTGGTCTGGCCTTGAGCGCCCCTTTCCCCGACGACCTGCAGAAGGTTCTCGGCCCGAATGAGCAGGCCCAGCTCTACATCGCGCAGAAGATCTACCACCCCAAGATAAGCATCGACTCCGTTCTCATCACCAATCAGAGGATCATCCTCAGGCACCCTCACGCCATGGGACTGAAGAAGGACTACACCGACTACAACTACCAAGACGTGGCCAATGTCGTGATGGACAAGGGATTCACGCGTTCCACCCTCAAACTGGACCTCAGGTTCGGCGGAGAGCCCCTTACGCTGGAAGACCTCCCGAATTCGGACGCCGAAAGGGCCTACGGTCTCATCCGCGAGAACCTGGGCAGGTACCAGCCACCGTTTTCGCCGGGTATGACGGGCGCCCCCGTCTATCAGCAGGCCCCTCCCGTCCAGACTCCTTCCAGCTCTGGACCAACGACGGTGGTCGAAAGAGAAGTGGTCAAGATAAAGTGCAGGTACTGTGGGGCTTTGAACGACGAAACCGCAAAGGCTTGCGTCAGCTGCGGGGCGAGCCTCTGAGATACTTCGCCTTCACCTTACCATAGATTCAAAGGCAACTTCCCCCGTTGATCCGCGACCGGCTTGGAGTCGCAACCTATGGCCCAGAGAACCTGCATGGTCACAGGTGCGAGTTCAGGCATCGGGAAAGAGACATCCAAGAAGCTGGCAGAGCTTGGAGCAACGGTGGTCATGGTGTGCAGGAACAGGAAGCGGGGAGAAAAAGCGATGTCCGAAATCAAGGCCGCTCGCGACCACGCCAGGGTCGAGCTGCTACTAGCTGACTTCGCTCGTCTCGATTCCGTACGGGCGTTGGCGGAGGAGTTCCTGGCGAAACACGACTCGTTGCATGTGTTAATCAACAATGCAGGAGAAGTCAACGTGACGCGCGCGGTAACAGTTGACGGTTTCGAAGCCACTTTTCAGGTCGACTACCTGTCCCATTTCCTGTTGACCAATCTCCTGGTAGAGGTACTGAAGAAGAGCGCACCATCGCGCATAATCAACGTCTCGTCGGCATCACATTACGGAGGCCACCTGAACTTCGACAATCTCCAGATGGAGAAGGGGTATGGAGTCATGAAAGCCTACTCCCAGGCCAAACTCGCGCAGGTGCTTTTCACGTACGAACTGTCGAGGCGGCTGGAGGGGACCGGGGTCACTGTGAACTCCCTTCATCCGGGTACCGTGGCGACTAACATATGGAAGAACTCGATGGGTCCTCTCTCATTCGTTGGAAACGTTTCCAGGCTGTTCCTGCCAGGCCCCGAGAAGGGGGCGGACACGCCGGTGTACCTAGCGTCATCGCCAGAAGTCGAGAGTGTAACCGGAAAGTACTATGATCATAGACTTGAGAAGCAATCCTCCGTGGAATCACGCGACCAGGCAATGGCAAAGAAACTCTGGGATGAAAGTGAGAAAATGACAAGCCTCCCTCTATAACAGAGGGCTTTCCACTTCCGGCACAGCTTGGTCCTTCATACCTCCAACCAATAAGATATTTCTGCCAATTAGCGAGGGCCAGCACGGGATGTCAGTCGACAAGGGAACAAAGAAGCCATATTCCTACACGTTCCGGACGCCGCAGAAGGACCAACTGGGTCCTGGGGGCACCAGCCCTGAGACACTCTTCTCGATTCGGGACACCCTGCTCCTGATGACCGAAGACTGCCTGGTGATCGAGCGCCCGGAGGGTCTTTTCTGCGAGAAGCACAGCCTCCCAGTCATGAAAGGAGCGACGAGGTGCAAGTACCTCGCTTCCCGTTTCGCCAGCAACGAAGGAGAACAGCAGTCGAAAGCCCAGGTCCAGCAGTACGTAAACGAAATCCTCGGAATCAAGGATCCAAAGACAGCGAAGCGGCTTACCGGGTCTTGACGGCGTTCAGCCCCTTCCCAGTGAGCCTACCGTCGTCCCCAATGTACCCGCTAAGTTGAAGCTTCGCAATCTCCCTTCCTAGAGTACCTGGGGGGATCTTCGTGGCCTTGTCAAGCTTCTTTATGCTCCCTACGTGCGGAAGAACACGAAGTATCTGCAAATCCAGTTGAGAGAGGTCTTCGTCGCCTGCCATCGACGGCAACCGAGGCTTTGCGCTTCTATTGAACCCTCCAGAAACGCATGACTGGCGTCGAGTCCCGTGGAACCTGCCATTTGGGAAGGATGAAGGGAGACAAGTGATGGTTCGCGTCCCGTTGGAGACCTGTTTCTATGGTTTAGTCGGGGCCATCTCTGTGTCAGATCCATTGGCATTGCTAATGGTGTCCTGTCGCGTATGGCAGAAGCGAGTCGAGAGTCTTAGGAGGATAGTACGCCCGAATACTTCTCCCTCAAGGGTTTCTTGTCGAGCTTTCCGGTGCTTGTCTTGGGGAGCGCTTCTGGCAGGATGATGAATCGCTCTGGAATCCAGAACTTCGCAATCTTCCCTTCGTCGACGTACCTCTGGAGATGGCTTGAAAGCTCCTTATCGGTCGCCTTCTGCCCCTCCCTCAGTGACACTACTGCGACCGGCCTCTCACCCCAGTGCGCTTCGCGCGCCCCAATCACCGCTGCCTCTAGGACCGCGGGGTGACGCATTATCAAATCCTCCAAGATGAGGGTGGGTATCCATTCCCCTCCGCTCTTGAC
>Ga0187784_10001836_pt1 | contig 16974 bp, 14 predicted proteins | sample 1015_SJ02_MP15_2_FD_132964 | JGI IMG/M metagenome (GOLD analysis project Ga0187784, IMG submission 132964) | Tropical peat soil microbial communities from peatlands in Department of Meta, Colombia - 1015_SJ02_MP15_20_MG | ecosystem: Environmental > Terrestrial > Soil > Wetlands > Peat | place...
CACCGAGACCGCGCGGCGCGAGCTCGTGGACTCCGGCGCCGGCGGTTACGTGAGCTTCGAAGGCTGGGTGCGCGATTTCAGCGAGGGTCGGGAAGTCACGCGGTTGGAATACGAGGCGTTCCAAGACCTCGCGGTCAAGGAAGGCGAGCGCATCCTGAACGAGGCTTGTGCCCGCTTTCCGGTGAAGCGCGCCGCCTGCATCCACCGCGTCGGCTCACTCGCGCTCACCGACCTGGCGGTCTGGGTGGGCGTGAGCTCCGTGCATCGCGCCGAGGCCTTCGATGCGTGCCGCTTCATCATCGATGAGGTCAAGCATCGGGTTCCGATCTGGAAGAAGGAACACTACCGCAACGGGGATTCCGGGTGGGTAAATTGCGAGCGCTGCGCGGCCGCGCCCTCGCGCGAGCACGCCCACGAGCACGCCCACGACCACGCGCACGCCCACGCCCACGAGCACGCCGTAGCGCCGCTCTCCGAGTAGGAGTGGCGCGTGCAGCCTGACTACTCGCGGCAAATGCTCTTGAAGGAGGTGGGCGCGGCGGGCCAAGCCGTCCTGGCGCGAAGCCGCGTGCTCATCGTCGGTGCGGGCGGGCTCGGCAGCCCGGTACTGCAGTACCTGGCGGGCGCCGGCGTGGGTTTCCTCGGGCTCATCGACGACGATGCGCTTCATGCCAGCAACCTGCACCGCCAGCCGATTTACGCTTTTGAGGACGTCGGCTCGCCGAAGGCCGCGTTGGCTCGATCCGCTGTCGCGAGACTCAATCCGAGCGTGCGTGTCGAGACGCATGCCGAGCGCCTCAGCGCAGACAACGCGTGCGCGCTCGTTCGCGCCCATGACGTCGTGGTCGATTGCAGCGACAATTTTCGCACCAAATTTCTCGTGAATGATGCCGCGGTGCTCGCCGAGCGGCCGGCGGTCTTCGCGAGCGTCTATCAGTACGAGGGACAGATTCAGGTCTACAAGCCGCACGCGAGACACGCCTGTCTCAGGTGCCTCTGGCCCGAGGCGACCGCCGACGGCGTCGTGGGAAACTGCGCCGAGGCGGGTGTGCTCGGGCCCGTGCCGGGCACGCTCGGTTCGCTACAGGCGCTGCTCACGCTCAAAATTCTGCTCGGTCTCCCAGGTCAGCTCGAGGGTGAGCTTCTGCTCCTGGACTTCATGAGCTTCACCAGCACCAAGCTCAGATCGCCGCGCCGCCCCGAATGCAGCGCGCCCCGCTGCGCGCTCATTCGCGATTTGCCGCGCGAGGAGCCGGACATCGAGGTCGAGCTGTCCTCGCTCGACGCCGCGGCGGTGCAGCAACTCGAATTGATCGACATCCGCACTCACGAGGAGGTCGCCGCACGGCCCACGCCGGCGAGACACATTCCCATGGCAAGGCTCCTCGCCGAGCCCGAGTTGCTCGTGCCCGGGCCGCAGTATCTGCTCATTTGTGCCTCGGGAAAGCGCAGCCTCGCCACCGCCCGCGAGCTCAGAAAGCGCGGCCTCGGCGTACGCTCGCTCGCCGGCGGCCTGCAGTCGCTCAAGGCCGAGACCCGTTGATAGAGTGACACCATGCGTTTTCGAAGCAAATTGCCGGACGTCGGCACCACGATCTTCACGGTGATGTCGCGCCGCTCGGTCGATGAGGGTGCGCTCAACATCGGCCAAGGGTTCCCCGACTATCCCATCGATCCGCGGCTCGCGCAGTCTCTCGTCGAGACGGTCGCCGAGGGCCACAATCAATATGCCCCGATGGAAGGGGTCATGGCGCTGCGCGAGCACATCGCGCGCAAGGTCAAATCAAGCTATGCGATCGACGTGGATCCGCAGGCGGAGGTGACTGTCACCTGCGGCGCCACCGAGAGCTTGTACGACGCGGTTCAGGCGGTAATCGGACCCGGTGATGAGACGATCATTTTCGATCCCGCCTACGATGCCTATGAGCCGGCGGTGCGCTTGGCCGGCGGCCGCTGCATCCGCATCCCCTTGGCCCCGCCCACCTTCAAATTCGATTGGGATCGCGTGCGAGATCTGCTCAGCGATCGCACGCGCCTCGTCATCCTGAACAGTCCGCAGAATCCGAGCTGCACGGTCGCCGATCGCCTCGATCTGGACGCGCTCGCCGCGCTGGTGCGCGATCGAGAGGTCAGTATTCTTTCGGACGAGGTGTATGAGAACGTCCTGTTCGATGGCCGCCAGCACGCATCGGTGCTCTCGCATCCGGAATTGCGCGAGCGCAGCTTTGCAGTGTTTTCCTTCGGCAAGGCCTTGCACGCGACCGGCTGGCGCACCGGCTACTGCGTGGCGCCGCCCGAGCTCACGCGCGAGCTTCGCAAGGTGCATCAATTCAACACGTTCAGCATCGCAGCCCCGCTCCAGCATGCGATCGCGCGCTATCTCGACCGGTGCCCTGAAGCGTGGGCGGGCCTCTCGGCGTTCTTCGAGGCGAAGCGCGATCTCCTCGCGGGCCTGTTGCGCGGATCGGGATTCGAGCCCGTGCCGGCGGCGGGGACGTACTTTCTCTTGGTCGACTACGCTCGCCTGAGCCGCGCGAGCGACGTCGACTTCGCCGACCGGCTGATCCGCGAGGCCAAGGTGGCCACGATTCCGCTCTCGCCCTTCTACGCCGCACCGCCCGCGATGACGCTGCTTCGCCTGTGCATCGCCAAGCGGGACGACACCCTGAAGACGGCCGCGGAGCGCCTCTGCGGCTTCGCCGCCCGCGCCTGACGCTGCGCGCCGGCCGGGCAATGAGCGAGAGTCACCCTTAAGTCCCGAAGCGCGGCTTCGTGGACGGTAGGCTTTGCCGCTGGCGCAGGCGCGCGGCGTCCATCAGCATGCGCCCCGCCCAGCGATAGACGTTGTTCTCCTTGACGGTCCTGCGCATCAGGCTCATGCGCGCTCGGCGCTCCTCGCGGCTCATGTGGATTGCCATCTCGATCGCCTCGGCGGTCTCGTTCACGTCGAACGGATTGACGAGTACCGCTTCGGCCAGCTCCCGCGACGCACCGGCGAAAGTGCTCAGGATCAGCACACCATCCTCGTCGTCGCGCGCCGCGACGAACTCCTTCGCCACCAAGTTCATGCCGTCGTGCAGGCTGTTGACCAGACAGAAGTCCGCGGCGCGGTACAGCTCGAAGACGCGCTGGGGCTCCTGATGCTCGTCGATGAGCCAGATCGGCCGCCAGCTCTCGTCCGCGAACTTGGCGTTGATGCGCTGCACCTCGCTGTAAGTGTGCTCCTGCAGCATGCGGTAGGCCGGCAGCTGCTCGCGTGAGGGCGATGCGACCTGCAGCAGCGTCACCCGGCGGCGATGGCGGGGATTCTTCTCGAGGAGCGCTTCGAGCGCCTGAAACCGCTCGAGGATCCCCTTGGTGAAATCCCAGCGCTCGACGCCGAGCCCGATCACCACGTCGGGGCCGAGGGCGTAGCGCGCGCGCACCGCCGCGCGGCAGGCGGCGACATCGGGTAGCGCGTTGAGCCAGCGGGGCGGCCATTCGATCGATATCGGGTAGGCGGCGATCCGACACACGCGGCCTTTCAGCGTCACGGTCATGTGCTCGTGATCGATCTGGGCTTCCAGGAAGCGGTCCACGGTATCGAGAAAATTCTGGCAGTGATAGCGGGTGTGAAACCCGAGGATATCGGCGGACAGCATGTGAACGAGCATATCGCGCTTCCAGGGACACACCCCGAAGGTCTCGGAATTCGGCCAGGGAATGTGCCAGAACAGCGCGATGGTCGCGCTCGGTATCTTGGATCTGACGAGTCTCGGCAAGAGGGCGAAATGAAAGTCCTGGATCAGAACCACGGGACTGTCGCTCGCCGCCTCCGCGCGGACCACTTCCGCGAACTTGGCATTGACCTGTTCATAGGCGAGCCAGTCGCTCGGCCTGAACGCCGGTCGCACGTACGCGAGATGACACAGCGGCCACAGTCCCTCGTTGGAGAAGCCGTAATAGTATCCGCGCTGTTCCTCCTCGCTGAGCCATACGCGGCGCAAGGTATAGGCCGGGTTGTCCGGTGGAACACGAATGTGATCGAATCGATCCACCGTGTCACGGTCCGCATTGCCCGCGCCGTGCGCGATCCACACTCCCGAGCAGGCGCGCATGACGGGCTCGAGCGCCGTGACCATGCCGCTCGCCGGCACTTGCACCACGGGGCGCCGATCCGTGTCGAACTGATGCACGTAGGGCTCGCGATTCGAGACGATGATCACCTGCGCCGAATCGAGGTGATCGCGAACCACCTGCCGCAAGGCCTGAGGTGTCCAGTTCTCGCGAAAGTCGATCTCCAATCGCTGCTTTTCCTCGACTTCCGCCAGCACCTGCCGGATCTGGGTGAGGAGCGGGAGCGAGGCACGCGGCGATTGGGCGTTGTCGAGAAAGCGCTTGCCGCGGATGTCGCCGATCAGCATGTTGACCCAGCGACGCAGCTGCAGCCACGCGACCAGGACCACGAAGAGCGCAAGCAGCAGCACCGAGATGCCGATGAAGACCAGGGTGAAATCTCGCGCGGTCCGCTGCCGGCGGTCGACGAAGCTCAAGTCATACAGCATGATCACGCGAAAAGGCGTCGGTTGAGCGGCGTCGAAATCGAACCGCGAGACCTGCACCGAGCCGGAGGGCAGCTGCACGATTCGCGAGGAGAATGCTGCCGACTTGCCGCTCGCCTCGCAGCCGATCGCCTTGGGCGTCCGATCGGTCTTCGCGATGAGGGTCCCATCCGGCCGGCACACCAGTGCCCCGAGCAAGCGCTCGTCGCCCGTCAATTTCGTCAGATAGTTGCGCAGCCGCGCCTCGCTCCCTTGGCCGATGAGCTCTGCGATCGGCTCCTCGGCGCTGTGCATGAGGAGCTGCGCGCGCAGCTCCACGTCGGCGCTGAACCATTCGGCGAGCAGGCGCTGGATATAAGGCAACCCGAAGTACGCGACGACGCAGGAGGCCAGGGCCACCGGCAGCACGAAACGCAACATCACCGAGCGAAACACCGCGCCTCCCTGGGCCCCGCGTGCGAGAGCACGTCGAGCAACAAAATACCTAAATTTTCTGGGCGAGTCTCGCGTCATGGACGACGCAGGAGGCGTGTAAAAATTACACCTGTCCGTGGGAGGCGACGATTGGCCAAGGGCGGCTCTCTTCGCTATGTTGCCTCGGATGAGCAATCCCTTGCCCGCGCCATCGCGCGAGTGGTGCTTGTTTCTCGACGTCGACGGCACGTTGCTCGAGCTGGCCGCCACCCCCTCGGGCGTCGTCGTGGACCAGGAGCTCAAGGCGCTGCTCGCCGCCGTCGCGGAGCGCTTGAGCGGCGCGGTCGCCCTCGTGAGTGGGCGCAGCATCGAGCGGCTCGACCAGCTGTTTGCGCCACTGCGGCTCCCGGTCGCCGGGCTCCATGGCGTCGAGCGGCGCGACGCATCGGGCGCGATCCTGCGCACCAATTACGCGGATCCACTGCTTCATGTCGCGCGAGTGCAGCTCGCGGCCTTCGTTGCCACGCACCCGGGCACCTTGCTCGAGGACAAGGGGCGGTCGCTCGCGCTGCACTTTCGCCTTGCCCCCGAGCTCGAGGCGGACGCTCGTGGCGCCGTCGAGGCCGCCGCCCGCTCGATGGCTCCCTCCTATCACGTCCAAGAGGGCAAGAAGGTGTTCGAGATCAAGCCGAGCGGATTCAGCAAGGCGAGCGCGATCGAGGAGTTCCTGCGCGAGCCGCCGTTCTCGGGAAGGATCCCGGTGTTCGCTGGGGACGACCTCACCGATCAAGCGGCATTTCGCGCAGTGGAGTCGCTCGGCGGCATTGCCATCGCGGTGGGCGATCGCCTCGAGGCCGCATGGCGACTCGAGAATCCGCAGGCGGTGAGGCGCTGGCTCGCCGCAATCGCCGCCCTTGCCTAGCGCGGCTCCAAGACGCTAGCGCGGCCCTGAAACACCAGAGCGCAGGTCTGAGGCCCTCTAGCGCGGCTCCGAAGCGCCCTCAGTCGCGGATTTGTCCGCTGCCCCGCACCACGTACTTGTAGCTCGTGAGCTGCTCAACGCCCACGGGACCGCGCGCGTGAAATTTGTCCGTGCTGATGCCGATCTCCGCACCCATCCCGAACTCGCCGCCGTCGGCGAATTGAGTCGATGCGTTATGCAGCACGATGGCGCTGTCGACCCGCGTGAGGAAGCGCTCGGCCGCGGCGGCATCCGCGGTCACGATGCAATCGGTGTGCTGCGAGCCGTAGCGGCGAATATGCGCGATGGCATCGTCTAGGTCCTCTACCACGCGCACCGCGATGATCGCATCGAGATATTCCGCATACCAGTCCTCCTCGGTCGCCGATTTCACCCGCTCATCGACTCGCGCCGTCGCCTCGTCGCCGCGGACTTCACAGCCCGCATCGAGCAGCATGGCAACCAAGGGCCGCAAGTGCGTCGGCGCACAGGCTCGATCGACCAGCAGCGTCTCCGCGGCCCCGCAAATGCCCGTGCGGCGCATCTTGGCGTTGCGCACGATGGCGAGCGCCATGTCGAGCTGCGCGGCGCGGTGGACGAACACGTGACAAACGCCTTCCAGATGGCCGATCACCGGCACACGCGCTTCCGCCTGCACGCGCGCGACGAGATTCTTGCCGCCGCGCGGAACGATGACGTCGATGTACTCGCGCATCTCCGAAAGCATGTAGCCAACCGCCGCCCGGTCGGTCGTCGGCACCAACTGGATGCAGGCCTCCGGCAGCGCGGCGACCTTCAGGCCCTCGACGAGGCACGCATGAATTGCCGCATTCGAGCGTGCGCTTTCCGACCCCCCACGAAGAATGACGGCGTTGCCGGATTTGAGACACAGCCCGCCCGCATCCGCCGTGACATTGGGGCGGCTCTCGTAAATGATTCCAATTACCCCAAGGGGCACCCGCCGGCGCTGGATCCGCATGCCGTTCGGCCGGCTCCACTCGGCGAGTACGGTACCGATCGGGTCGGGGAGCCGAGCGATGTCCTCGAGGGCGCGAGCGATCGCCTCGATGCGTTGGTCATCGAGCTTCAAGCGGTCGAGTAGGGCGCCGCTCGTCCCCTGCATCGCCGCCTCGCGCATGTCACGCTCGTTCGCTGCCTGGACCCTGGGACGATCCGCTCGCAGAGCCGTCGCCGCGGCCACGAGCGCGCGGTTCTTCTGATCGGTCGAAGCGAGCTCGAGGAGCGAGGCGGCCTCACGCGCTGCACGGCCCATGGATTGCATGACGGGCGCCACCATCACGGCGCCCTCATGAGGACGAGATCATCACGGTGCACGATCTCCTCGCGCCCGCGAAACCCGAGCACTCGCTCGATCTCGGCAGACTGGCGGCCGAGGATGCGCGCTGCATCGCTGTCCGAATAGGCGCAGATGCCGCGTGCCACCTCGACCCCGTCGGGGCCGACGATGCTCACCGTATCGCCGCGCTCGAAACGCCCCAGCGCGCGCGTCACGCCCGCCGGCAGGAGGCTCTTGCCTTGCAGGAGCGCCCGCACCGCTCCCTCGTCCACGGTGATCGCCCCGGCGGGTTTTAGGGTTCCCGCAATCCATTGCTTGCGCATGGCCATCGGCGTCGAGGACGGGACGAACCAGGTGCAGCGAGCGCCCTCCTCGATGCGCTTCAGCGGGTGCTGGTGAGTGCCCTTGGCGATGCACAAATGACAGCCCGCACCGACCGCGATCTTGGCTGCGGCAATCTTGGTTTGCATGCCGCCCGAGCCCATGCCGCTGGTCGAGCCCGACGCCATGGCCTCGATGGCGGGGGTGATGTCGAGCACGCGGGAGACGAACTCGGCCGTCGGATCCTCGTGCGGGTTCGCGGTGTAAAGCCCGTCGATGTCCGACAGCAGCACCAGGCAATCGGCACCGATCATCTGTGCGACCCGTGCCGCCAGCCGGTCGTTGTCGCCGTAACGAATCTCGGCGGTCGCAACCGTGTCGTTCTCGTTGATGACCGGCACGGAACCCAGGGCGAGCAAGGTGTTCAGGGTCCCCCGAGCGTTCAAATATCGACGGCGCTGTTCGGTATCCCCCAAGGTGAGGAGGATTTGCGCCACCGTGATCTCATGGGCTTCCAGGAGCTCTTTGTAGGCATGTGCAAGACGAATTTGCCCCACGGCGGCCGCGGCCTGGCTCTCCTCGAGTTTGAGCCTGCCTGCCGGGAGCCCAAGATGGCGGCGACCGAGCGCGATGGCGCCCGAGGAGACCAGGATGATCTCCTGACCGCGCCTGCGAAATGCGGCCACATCCGCCGCAAAGCTCTCGAGCCACGTGCGATTGAGCCGCCCCTTGTCGTCGTCGACCAGCAAGGAGGAGCCGACTTTGACGACCACGCGCTTGGCGTCGATCATGCGCCGGGCGCTCAATTTTCGCTCCGCGAGGTTCATGCACGCACAATTTTGCCATTTACTTGGGAGAGCAGCCTCCCCTAATATTCGCCCTGACCGGCCAGGGCAGCTTTCACGAGAAGGACGAATCGTCAGTGGCTAGAGAATACGAGCCGACCGTCGGACAGTGGTACGAGGACTTGGAGAACGACGAGACGTTCCAGGTGCTTCGCGTGGATGAGGATCGGGAGATCGTGGAGATTCAGCATCTCGACGGCGACATCGAGGAGCTCGACGTCGATGACTGGGCGGAGCTCGACCTGGAGCTTTCCGAGGAGCCCGAAGGCTGGTCGGGCTCGCGGGCGGAGCGCGATGAGGACGAAGACGAGGAGACGGACGAGGACTGGGAGGACGAAGACGACGAGGATGAGGACGACCTCGATGAGGAGGACGACGAGGACCGCGACGAGTACTGAAGCGGCACGCCCGTGAGGCGCCCGCCGCCGCTCACGCTCCTGCGCTAGCCGCCCGACACCTCGGGCACCCGCCTCTCACACCCGCTCGAGCCAAGCGTGACGGTCGGGCGCTTCTCCCTGTTGAATGGCCACGAGCTGTGCCCGCAATGCACGGGTGTGTGGGCCGACATCGCCTCCCGCCACCCGGTGCTCCGTCCCGCGATAGATGAGTGTGCCGACGCCGGCGAGGACCGCTGCCGTGCCCGATAGAGCCGCTTCTCCCGATTTCACCCACTCGAGCATTTCGGTCACGTCGAAGAGCCGTTCGGACACCTTGAACCCCCGATCGCGCGCGAGCACGAGGAGCGAATCACGCGTCACACCGTGCAAGAAAGTGCTATCCAGCTCGCGTGTCATGAGCTCCGCGTCGCGAATCAGAAGGAAATTGGCTGCGCCCGTCTCCTGGACCTGCCCGCCCGGACAGAAGAGCACTTGGTCGACCTGGTATTGCGCACGCGCACGGAGCGTCGGACCCATCGCGGCGGCATAGTTGCCGCCGGTCTTGACCATGCCCATCTGCGCAGCCGAGCGGGTGTTCTGGTCATCCACCAAGATGCGCAGCGGCTTCATGCCGCCCGCGAAGTAATCCCACACCGGGCTCGCCAGGACCATGAGCAGCGCCTCGCTCGCGGGCGTCGCGGCCGCGCCGATGTTGGGCGTCGTTCCGAACAGGATCGGCCGCAGATAAAGGGCGCCCGGGGCTTCTGGAACCGCATCCCGGCAGCGCGCGATCACCGAGCGGATCATCTGCGCGAGCTGTGCCGCATCCGGTTCGGGCAACACCAGCGCTCGTGCGCTCTGTCGCATCCGCTGAATGTGCCGATCCATGCGGAAGGTGTGAATCGAGCCGTCGGCGTGTCGAAACGCCTTGAATCCTTCGAAGCAGGTGCTCGCGTAGTGCAGGACGTGGGCGGCCGGGGAGAGCTCGATCGCCGCCACCGGCTTCAAGTCGGCCTCGCTCCAGCGACCGTCTCGGTAGGTGGCCGTCGCCATGTGAGAAGCGAGCACGGTGCCGAATGCGGGGCGCGCGGGTTGCGTGGTGGTTTGTGCAGTGGCTCTTTGGGGCTGTGCAGTCATGGGTTCACCTTGGAATGAAAATCATTGCCGGATGCTCGAGCAGCTCTTTCAGCGCTTGAATCATGGCAGCGGCATCATAACCGTCCACGAAGCGGTGATCGAATGAGGACGACAGGTTCATGAGCCGCCGCACCGCCACCGCGCCTTGAAGCACGACCGCCCGGTCGACCGCCTTGTTGAGCCCGATGATGGCGACCTCGGGGGCATTGATGATGGGCGTGGAGGCGATGCCGCCGAGCTTCCCGAGACTCGTGATGGTGATTGTCGAGCCGACCAGTTCCTCACGTGTGGCCTTGTTGGCGCGTGCTCGCTCGGTCACGCGGCGGATCTCTGCGGCGAGCGCCCACAGACCGAGCGCCTGGGCATTGCGTACCACCGGCACCTTGAGGCCTTCGGGCGTCTGGGTCGCGATACCGACATGCGCCGCCCGGTGTCGGATGAGCACACCGCGCGCCGCGTCGTAGAGCACGTTGCATTGCGGAAAGGACTCGAGCACACGCGTGAGTGCGGTCACGATCAAGGGCAGGTAGGTCAGGGTCGGCGCGCCCTTGGCCAATTTGGAATTGAGATGGGCCCTGAGCGCCTCGAGCTCCGTGACATCCACCTCTTCCACGTAGGAAAAGTGGGGAATCGTCCGTTTGGCCTCGCTCATGCGCTCGGCAATCAGGCGACGCAGGCCGATGACTTTGGTCTCCGACGTTTCCGCGGGAACCTCCACGCGCTGCGCGGGCGCTGCACGACTCATCCCCGCACCACCCGCCCCCGAGGTGGCGCCTGCCGCGCTTGCCGTCACCGTGCTTTCGGCCGCCGCCAACAAGTCCTCCCGCACGATGCGCCCGCCCGGTCCCGTACCGACGACGGTCGACAAGTCGATACCCGCCTCGCGCGCGCGCCGCCGGTTCGCCGGAGAGGTCATGATGCGCGCCGCAGCGCCGGCGACGGGGACCGCGCCGCCCGCGGATGGTGCAGGTGCCAGGCTCGCCGCAGCAGATCGCGCCGGTTCGCTCGCGGCGCCGGGCGCGGGAGAGGCCGGCGCGGCTGCGGCCGCGCCGGCACCCGTTTCGAACACGATGAGCGGCGAGCCCACGGCGACTTTGTCGCCGGGGGCACCGGTGATGGAGATCACTCGTCCGCTCACCGGCGCGGGCACTTCCACGGAGGCCTTGTCGGTCATCACTTCCACGATGACCTCGTCCTCCTTCACGACGGCGCCGGGCGCGGTATGCCAGGCCACGATCTCGGCCTCGACGGTGCCCTCGCCCAAATCCGGCATCTTGAATACGAACTGGCTCATGCCGACTCCATGACGGCCTCGATGGCCGTTGCCACCCGCGCTTGACCGGGAAAGTATTCCCACTCGAACGCGTGAGGATAGGGTGTGTCCCAGCCCGCGACGCGCTGGATCGGGGCCTCCAGCTGCCAGAAGCACTCTTCCTGCACGATCGAGAGGATCTCGGCGCCGAATCCGGAGAAGCGCGTGGCCTCGTGCGCCACCACGCACCGCCCGGTCCTCTTCACCGAGCTTACGATGGTATCGACGTCGAGGGGGATGAGCGATCGCAGATCGATGACCTCGGCGTCCACTCCGAGGGATGCCGCAGCCGCGAGCGCGACGAACACCATGGTCCCGTAGGTAAGGATGGTGAGCTGCGAGCCGCTGCGCACGACATCCGCCAGCCCGAGCGGCACCGTGTAATGTCCTTCGGGCACTTGCCCCTTGGCGTGCGTGCTCCACGGCACGGCGGGCTTTGCGGGATCGCCGACGAAGGGGCCGTTATACAGGCGCTTCGGCTCGAAAAAGATCACCGGGTCGTCGTCCTCGATGGCGGTGATCAGCAGGCCCTTTGCATCGTAGGGGTTCGAGGGCATCAGCACCTTGAGGCCGCTCACGTGAGTAAAGATCCCCTCGGGACTTTGCGAGTGCGTCTGACCGCCGCGGATCCCCCCGCCACAGGGCGTGCGGATGGTGACCGGCGCGAAGAATTCGCCGGCGCTGCGATAGCGCAGGCGTGCGAGCTCGCTCACGATCTGATCGAAGCCGGGGTAGATGTAATCCGCGAATTGAATCTCAGCGACGGGGCGCAGGCCGTTCACGGCCATGCCGATCGCGGTGGCCACGATACCCCCCTCGGCAATCGGGGTGTCGAGCACGCGATGCTCGCCGTACTTGCGCTGCAGGCCTTCGGTGGTGCGGAACACGCCGCCGAAATATCCGATATCCTCACCCATGAGCACGACCGACGGGTCGCGGCCGAGCATGATGTCCATTGCCGAGTTGAGCGCCTGAATCATGTTCATGTTGGCCATGGTCAGCGAGGCTCCTTGCGCGCCCGCTCGCGCTCGGCGCGCAGCTGCGCGCGCTGACGCACGAGATGCCTCGGCATCTCCTTGAACACATCCTCGAACATGAGGTCGGGGTCGAGTTTCGGGCCCTCGCTCATCGTGCCGAAGGACACCGCTTCCTGCCAGCTCGCGCCGACCAAGGCATCGAGCTCCGCGGTGAGCCCTCGATGACGCTCCTCCGACCATTCGCCGAGCTTGATCAGATGCTGCTTGAGCCGATCGATCGGATCACCCAGCGGCCAATGCATCTGATCGTCCTTGGCGCGATAGCGGGCCGGGTCGTCGCTGGTCGAGTGCGCGGCGGCCCGGTAGGTGACGAGCTCGATCAAGGTGGGCCCGGCGCCCGTGCGTGAGCGCTGCGCGGCCCACTGCGTGACCGCATAGACCGCGAGGAAGTCGTTGCCGTCGACCCGAATGCCCGCGATACCGTAGCCCGGGCCGCGTGCCGCGAACGAGCGCTGCTCACCGCCCGCGTAGCCCTGAAATGTCGAGATCGCCCACTGGTTGTTCACCACGTTCAAGATGACCGGTGCCTGATATACCGCGGCGAAGAGCAGAGCATGGTGAAAGTCAGCCTCGGCGCTCGAGCCCTCGCCGATCCAACTCGCGGCGACGTGATCTTCGCCCTTGAGCGCCGCCGCCATCGCCCAGCCGACGGCTTGCGGAAACTGCGTCGCAAGATTCCCGGAGATCGAGAAGAGGTTCCCGGCCTTCGAGTGATACATCACGGGGAGCTGTCGTCCCTTGCACATGTCGCGCGTATTCGATAGGAGCTGGCACATGAGATCGACGAGCGCCATGCCGCGCGCGATGTGCAAACCCTGATTGCGGTAGGAAGGAAACAGCATGTCGCCGGGCTTGAGCGCCATGCACGCCGCAACCGACACCGCTTCCTCGCCGAGCGAGCGCATGTAGAAGGAGATCTTTCCGGCCCGTTGCGTGCGCTGCATTCGGTCGTCGAACAGGCGCGTGAGCAGCATGTGCCGCAGGCCGACCTGCAGCTCCTCCGGATCGAGATGCGGATGCCACGGGCCGACCGCCTCGTGCGCATCGTTGAGCACGCGCACCATGTCGGTTGCGAGCGAGCTCAGGTCGCGCACGCGCGCGTTCACGTCCGGCCGGGCCACCGCCCCTGCGGGCGAGAGCTGCACGTAGCTGAAGTCGGGTTTCTCGCCGGGGCGGGCGGGTGGCCGCGGCAAATGCAAGCGGGAGCGTTTGTTCATGGGCGTAAGTTACGCCGAATGCCGGCTCGCGTTGTATTCATTAAGCACACGCGTGATAATTCGGTATATTTCTTTCGACTTGCCGGATAAAATGGAAAGCTCATTCCAAAAGGCGACGATCGATCGACTGGACCTGCGCTTGCTCGATATTTTACAGCGGCGCGGCGCCTTGTCGGTCGCAGAGGTGGCCGCAGAGGCTCGCATATCGACGACGACCTGCTGGAGGCGCATCCAGCAACTCGAGCAGTCCGGCGTCATCAAGGGCCGCATCGCGCTCCTTGATCGCAACGCCTTGGGCCTCGACCTCACCATCTTCGCGCACGTCAAGCTCGCGACCACCGGACGCGATGCCTTGGGCGAGTTCGAGGCGGCGATCCGCGATCGCGCCGAGGTGCTCGAGTGCTACACGCTCACCGGAGAATGGGATTTTCTTCTGAAGATCGTCACCCGAAACATCAAAGCCTACGAAGCGTTTTATCTCGACTATTTGTCGCGGATCCCCTGCGTGCGCTCGGTCAATTCATCGGTCGCGGTCACCGTCATCAAGGAATCGACGGCGCTGCCGCTCGGAGTCGATCGCGAGCCTGCCTGAGCCGCTCACGCGCACCCGCGGCGCGGCTCACCGGCTGTCCGGCAAGAGCACCGTGGCACCGATCGTACGGCGGCTCGCCAAGGCGCGATGCGCCTCGGCCGCATCCCGCAGCGGCAAGCGCTGACCCACGTGTGCCTTGATCTCGCCGGAAGCCAGGCGCGCGAACAAGTCCGATGCCCGCGCGCGCAATTCCTCGCGCTTCTTGATGTAGTCGAACAGGGTCGGGCGCGTGGCGTAGAGCGACCCGCCGCCGGCGAGGTCGGCGAGGGTGAACTCCGTGATCGGTCCGGACGATTGCCCGAACGTCACGAACATGCCGCGCGGCTTCAGGGCCTTGAGCGAACCGCGCCAGGTATCCTTGCCGACCGAGTCGTAGACGACGTCGCACCCCTGCGGCGCGAGTTCTCGGACCCGAGCAGCGAAATCGCCGTTCGAGGTGTCGATCACGTGCGCGTAGCCGTTGGCTCGCGCGGCGGCAACCTTGACGGCGGAGCCGACCGTGCCGATGGCGCTCGCGCCGAGCGCCTTCAACCACTGGCCGAGGAGAAGCCCCACGCCTCCCGCCGCCGCATGCACGAGCACGGTATCGCCGGCCTTGACGGGATAACAGGATGCGACGAGATACTGTGCCGTGAGTCCCTTCAGCATGACGGATGCGGCGACGTCGAACTCGATGGAGCTCGGCAGCTTCACGAGACGCTCGGCCGGCACGACTCGCCGGGTGCGATAGCCCCCGACCGGCAAGGTGTAGGCCACCCGGTCGCCGACCGCGAGATCGCCGACCCCGGGTCCCACCTCCTCGACCACCCCGGCCGCCTCGGCGCCCGGAATCAGGGGGCTCGAGGGCCAGGGATACAAGCCGGTGCGAAAATAGATGTCGAGGAAATTGACGCCGATCGCGCGCTGCACGATGCGCGCCTCCCCGGGCCCCGGAGCCTGGGAGTCGAGCGCCGCCCACTCGAGCACCTCGGGCCCACCTGGAGTTCGCACGACGATTCCCATATCGCTCATGTGGCGGTCCTTTTCACTGCGCGCTCGGCGAAGCGTCGGATGCGAGCGCACCCTTCCGCGAGCGTCGCCTCATCGGTCGCGAAGCACAGTCGCACGCAGCTCGCCGTTCCCTTGCCGAACGCGCCACCGTCGAGCACCGACACTCCCTCCGAATCGTATAGCTCGCTCATGAAATCGTACCCCGACAAGCCGCTCCCGCGCACATCGATCAGCATGAACATGCCCGCCTCCGGAACGAAACAGCGAATCTCCCGTACTCGTTCGAGCTGGGCGAGCACGAAGTCGCGCCGGCTCGCGCAGAACTCGCGCATGCGCGACTCCGCGGCGGAGGCGATGCCGAGGGCGGTCAGGGCGGCTTCCTGCACGAACCCCGGCAACCCGTAGAGCATGCAAATAGCGAGCGCTTCGGCGTGCACGATCAAGGGTTTGGGACCCACCATCCAGCCTGCTCGCCAGCCGGGCATCGCGTGCGACTTGGACAGGCTCCCGATCGTGATCACTTGCCCGGGAAGTTTCACGGCGAGGCTCGGTACGCGGCCCCCGGGGGCGAGCCCGGCGTACACCTCATCGACGACTACCCAGAGCGAGTGCCGCTCGGCCAGCTCGCCGATCACGGCAAGCTCGGCGGCGCTCATGATCACCCCGCTCGGATTGTTGGGCGTCGCGAAGAAGATCGCGCGGGTGCGCGGCGTGATCGCCGCCTCGAGCGCCTTGAGGTCCGGTCGAAAGTCCGATGCGGCGGGCGCCGGTATGCGCACCATGCGCGCGCCGGAGACCTCGATCGTCGCAGGATAGGTGGGATAGAGCGGCTCGAATGCAATGACCTCATCGCCCGGACCGGCGATGCACAGCGATGCGGCAAACAGCGCATTCTGCGCTCCGGCAAGAAAGATCGCGTTGGCCGCATCGACCGCCTGGCCGTTGCGCTCGCGGTGCGAGCGGGCGATCGCCTGGCGCAGCCGCTCGCGGCCCGGAACCGGCGTGTAATGTGTATCGCCCGCACGCAGCGTCTCGACCGCCCGCTCGACCACCGCCCGTGGCGTGTCGAGATCAGGATCGCCGACGCTCAAGATGATGACGTCCTCGCCGCGATCGAGCGCGGCCGAGGCTGTATAGTGCACGTCCCACGCATCGGCGCCCTCGCCGCCGATGCGCTCCACGAGATTCGAATATTTCATCCGCGCAATCCTTCCCTCAATGGCCGGGGCTCGCCGCACCGTTGCCCGGCCGAGCCTCCATCCTAGCGCGGTTTTTCACCGAACGTTCAACAAGAATGCCCCCGGGCCGCCGGGCCTCGTGCGCTTCCCGATGCGCCGGGGCGCGCGCTGCTCGAAATTTTTCTGCTGTGTCGCTTTTCCGGCATGATGGACCGGTGCCCTACGGGCAGCCGATGAGCTCGAGGCGCTCAAGCAGCGCTGAGGCCTTCGGGCACGGCCGCGGCCACGGGAATGGCTCAGATAGGCTCGCAGGTTTCAGGCTTGCTATCATTGCAGCGTGAGAACTACAACCAGGGGAGACCGCATGATGAGATCGATTCGCTGGGCGCTCGCCGCCGCTGCTTTCGTGACCTTGCCTGCACTCGCCGCCGAACAGATCGTCGTGGTCGAACGGCCGGTGGGCGAGACGACGCTCCATCTCGGCGCCAACAAAACGGATGCGGTCGGCGACACCCTCGTGTTCGCCAACAAGGTGTACGACGCAACCAACAAGACGGAAGTCGGATCCGATCAGGGGTACTGTGTGCGGACCGTGGTGGGCAAGAGTTGGGAGTGCTTCTGGACGTTGATCCTGAAGGCCGGACAGATCACCGTCGAGGGACCCTTCAACGATACGGGTGACTCGCTCCTCACGGTCACGGGCGGCACCGGCAAGTATGCTGGCGCGAAGGGCAGCATGAAGCTCCATGCGCGCG
>Ga0187784_10001837_pt1 | contig 16968 bp, 12 predicted proteins | sample 1015_SJ02_MP15_2_FD_132964 | JGI IMG/M metagenome (GOLD analysis project Ga0187784, IMG submission 132964) | Tropical peat soil microbial communities from peatlands in Department of Meta, Colombia - 1015_SJ02_MP15_20_MG | ecosystem: Environmental > Terrestrial > Soil > Wetlands > Peat | place...
CGGCGTTCCGCTTCCTTTCGTTGGTAGCCCGGGTGAGCGCAGCGAAACCCGGGAGGAAAGTCCCGGATTTCACTTCGTTCCATCCGGGCTACTGCGAAACGAAGGGAAGAGAAAAGCGAAAAGCCCCGCATTCGTCCGGGGGAGGGATTTTGAAAGTTTTGATCGGACGCTCCGGCGCGAAAATCGCGACGGAGAACGGGAGAGATTTATCGTTACCCTCCCTGGAGGGGGAGGTGTGAGGCAGACGCAAGCAATAAGAGATGGCAGCCTTACCGATCCCGCATGCGGTCCATCAGCACCTTGTCCTGGCCGCCGTCGATTTCGATCATGGTGCCGTTGACGAAAAAAGCGAGATCGGAGGCGAGATAGGCGACCAGATTGGCGACTTCGTCGACTTCGGCGATGCGGCCGAGCGGAATGCTTTTCGGCGCCAGCTGGTCGGCTTCCTCGTAAGACAGCTTCATGTCGCGCGCCATGGCCTTGACCAGGCCGGTCCAGCGCTCGGTGCGCACCGGGCCGGGATTGACCGCGACGAAGCTGATATTGTCCTTGCCGTATTGGCTACACAGCGATTTGGTCAGGTTCTGCCCGGCGGCGTTGGCGGCGCCCGGCGCGATCTCCCAGTACGAGTATTTGACGCCATCGTTGCCGATCAAATTCACCACGCGGCCTTTCTTCTGCTTCTGCATGATCGGCAAGACGTGCTTGAGGCAACGCACATAACCCATGAATTTGAGCTGCAGGGATTGCGCCCAGTCCGCTTCGGAAAGGTGATCGAGCACCCCGCCGGGCGACGAACCGGCATTGTTGACCAAAATGTCGATGCGGCCGAGCGCGGCGTGGGCTTGCTTGACGAAGTTTTCGGCGTCCTCAGGCTTGGTGAGGTCGGCGACGATCGGAACAATCTTCCGATTGGTTTGCCTGGCGATCTCGGCCGCGGTCTGCTCCAGCGGCTCCTTGCGCCGCGCGCAGATGGCGACGTCGACGCCTTCGCGCGCCAGCACCCGCGTGATCGCCTTGCCGATGCCCGCGCTCCCTCCGGTGACAAGCGCCGTCTTGCCGGTCATTCCCAGATCCATTGCGGCATCTCCCTTTTGTTGGTGCGCGGCACCGCGCGGCAGGCGCAGCCGCACAATATTGTCCGGGATGTTTGCAGCTGTCACGCGGAAATGCGATCGCCGCGGCGGCTTCGCCGTTCGACCGGCGCGGCGCGTCGCGGCGTCGTCCGCAAACAGCCGGTCCGGCCTGCCGCCGCTGTAGTGGAATTCGGCCCGGACGATTTTGCCGTTGATGGCCTCCGGCACGCCGAACCACGGCACCGGATCGCCCAAAATGATGCCGCTGCCGGTCGTCGTCATTGCGCCGCCCGCCGCCGGTTGTCGTCATTGCGCCGCCCGTCGTCGGAGTGCCGTCAAATCGTCCGCCGGTACGGCAAATTTTGTTCTAATTTGCCGGCACGATCGGACCGTGATTCGATGACCAAAGCCTGGAACCTAGCCGGCCGCAGCCGCGATCGCCTGCGCGAACTCGACCGCATGCTTGAGCGCGATCCGGACTGCGACGCGGCGCGCTTCGAGCGCGCCGGCCTGCTGCGGGAACAGGGCGCGTTCGCGGCGGCCAAGCGCGATTATCTCGAGCTCATCCGCCGCAAGCCCGACGACTTCGGCGCGCTCAACGATTTCGCCGCGCTGGTGCTCAACGCCGGCTACCGCGAGGCGGCGCGCTCGCTCTACAGCGAGGCGGTGCGGCGCCATCCGGGCAACGCCAACGGCCGTGTCAATCTGGCGAATCTGTTGCTGCTGCTCGGCGAGATCGAAGAAGCGCGCGCGCATTTCGACGCCGCGCTGGCGATCGAGCCGAACCACATCCATGCCCATCGCGGCATTGGCAATCTGCTGGCCGAGCTCGGCGACCGCGCGGGCGCGCGGCGGCACCGCGACCTTGGCTTCAAGAACGACTTTGTGACGACGCTGCCCTATCGCGGCGAAGGCGCCCCGGTTGCGGTCCTGCTTCTGGTCGCCGCGGCCGGCGGCAATATTCCGACGAGTGCGCTGCTCGACGATCGCTACTTCCGCACCACCGCAGTGGTGGCGGAGTATTACGATCGCAAGACGCCGCTGCCGCCGCACGACGTCGTGTTCAACGGCATCGGCGACGCCGATTTATGCGGTGAAGCGCTGACGGCGGCCGGCGCGCTGATCGAGCGCAGCCGGCGCCCGGTGATCAATCGTCCGGCCGCAGTGCTGCGCAGCGGGCGCGCCGCCAATGCCGAGCGGTTGCGCGGTCTGCCCAATGTCGTGGTGCCGCGGATGGCCAAGCTGCCGCGCCGGGCGCTCGGCGGCTGCGGCGCGGCCGCGGCGGTGGCCGGCAATGGTCTGGATTTTCCGCTGCTGGCGCGCGCGGTCGGCTTTCACACCGGGCGGCATTTCCTCCGCGTCGCGACCGCAGCCGAGCTTGCCGCGGCGGCGGCGCAATTCCCCGGCGACGACGTCTGGCTGATCGAAGAGCTCGATGCCCGCGACGGCGACGGCCTGTTCCGCAAATTTCGCGTCATGATCGTCGACGGCAAATTCTATCCGCTGCATCTGGCGCTGTCGTCGCACTGGAAGGTGCATTATTTCACCGCCGACATGGCGCACACCGCCGCTAACCGCGACAAGGACGCGGCCTTTCTCGACGACATGGCCGGCGTCGTCGGGGCGCGCGGCATGGCGGCGTTGCAGCGGATCGGCGCGGCGCTCGGCCTCGACTATGGCGGCATCGATTTCGCGGTGAACGGCGCGGGCGACATATTATTCTTCGAGGCCAATGCCACCATGGTGGTGCTGCCGCCCACTGCCGATGCAAAATGGGATTACCGGCGGCCGGCCTGCGAGCGGATCGTCGCGGCCGTGCGCCGGATGCTGACCGAGCGCTCCGGCAATGCGCGCTAGCCGACTCAACCCAATTCGCTGCGCGGCGTCAGCCCTCTACTTCAGTCTCGGGCCGGTCGGTGCCGCGCGCCAGCTCTTCGTGCCATTTTCCGTTCTCGTCTTCCCAGGAGATAGTGCGGGTGTCGTCCGGCAGGTGCTGTTCGGCGGCGGCGCGCTGGGCCGCTTGGCGGGCCATGTCGTGCGACGGGAAGGTCTCGGAGAAGACGCCGTTGACCTGATAGGCCCAGCCGTCCTCGTGGCGGACGATATGGTAGACGACCTTGGTCATGTCGCGGCTCCCTCGCAATACCCAATAATAGCCGGCGTGCAAAGTTCACGCTATGCCGCCGGCGGCTGCTCGCGCTTTCGCCGCGCCTCATAAGATTTCAGATGCGCATAGGCGATCCGCAACAGCGGCAGGTCGATGCCTTTCGCTTCGCCGCGCCTGACGAGGTCGCCGACGATGTGGTCGCCTTCGATCGACGCGCCCCGCTCGATATCGCGAAGCATCGAGGCGGCGAAGGTCGAGCCGGGCGCCGTCAGCATGGCGCGATTGCGCAGCGCGATGTCCTGGCGCGGGGCAAAACCATAGGCTGCCGCGATCGCCGCGCACTCGTCGAGCAACGCCAGGGCGAGATCGCCGCCGCCGGCGGCGACGATGTCGCCGACCGCGGCGCGCATCAGGCAGGTGATGCCGGCCATGGTGGCGATCAGCACCCATTTTTCCCACATCTCCTGCAAAATGGCGGCGCTCAGGCGCGACTCGAAACGCGCGCCTGCCATCGCCGCGGCGATCGCCACCGCGCGCGGCGATTTCGCGCCGTTCAATTCGCCAAACGACAGCAAGTGCGTATCGTTGAGGTGCAAAACCCGGCCGTCGGCATCGAGCGTCACCGATATCACGCATTGCCCGCCGAGCACGGCGCCGGCGCCGAAACGTTTCGACAGAACGTCGATATGCGCCATGCCGTTGAGCAACGGCAGGATGGCCGTGTTCGCGCCTACCGCCGGCGCAAAGGAATCCGCCGCCGCGGCGAGATCGTAGGCTTTGCAGCTGAGCAGAATTAGATCGAAGCGCTCGCGCAAGCTCTCGGCGGTCACGGTGGCCGGCGCCGGCAGATTTACGTCGCCCAACGGACTCTTGATAATGAGGCCGGCCGTCGCCAGTTGTGCGGCGCGCCGCGGCCGTACCAGGAACGTCGCGTCGCGGCCGGCCTGGCGCAGCCTGCCGCCAAAATAACCGCCGATCGCACCGGCGCCGACCACCAGGATACGCATTGCAACCTCCCGCCGGGACTATACTTGCGCCGCCGGCCGGCGCGGCACCAGAAGATTGCCGGTGAAGACCAGCACCGCTTCCTCGTTCTGATTGAATGTCGTGGTGCGCACGCGGATCATGCCGCGGTCGGGCTTGGATTTCGACGGCCGCACCTCCAGCACTTCGCTGCTGGCGTGCAACTCGTCGCCGGGACGCACCGGGCGCGGCCAGCTCAACTCCTCGAAGCCGACGCCGAGAATGCCGCCGGCCGGCTTGAACTCGCCCTCGATCAACAGCCGCATGGTGATCGCCGCGCTGTGCCAGCCGCTTGCCACGAGCCCGCCAAACGGCGAGTTGCGCGCCGCTTCTTCGTCGATATGAAAGGGCTGCGGATCGAACTGCCGGGCGAAGGCGAAAATCTGCGCCTTGTCGATGCGGTGCCGGCCGGTCTTGAAAGTCTGGCCGACGGCAAAGTCTTCCAGATAGCGTACCGTCATGGTGTCGCTTGCTCCTCGGCCCCGCCTTTCGCGGCCTCCATCATAGGCGCGATGCACCGCGGTGCACCACTGCGCGATGGCGCCGCGGCGTTCCTTCCGCGGCGATCTTTTGCTATGATGTTGCTATGACGCGCGCGATACTTTGGCTGGTTTTGCTAGGCGGCTTGGCCGCCGCGCTTGCTCTCGCATCGCCGCTTGCCGCGCAGGATTTCGGCCAGGCTCCCGGCTGCTATTGGTGCATCCGCGACGCCATTTACGAAAACACCCGGCTGATCGCGCGCCTGGAGGCCGATCCGGATATCGACGACGGCATCAAAGGGCCGCAAATCCTGGCGGCCCGCGCCGACATTCACCGCTTGCGCGCGCTGCTTGGCCCGCTGCAGTTCGAAGGGCCGGAGCCGTGCTGCTATGGCCGCAAGCCGCTTCATATCCGCTGAAGCGTCGGCCGCCGCTTAGCCCGCAGACGGCGCGGCGCCGAACAGACCGGGCAGCAGCCGCTGCCGCGTGCGCAGCGACCACTGGCCGAGACGATCGAGGTACAGATAAAGCACCGGCGTGGTGTAGAGCGTCAGCAATTGGCTGATCAACAAGCCGCCCATGATTGCGATACCTAGCGGGCGGCGGATTTCTCCGCCGTTGCCGAAGCTCAGCGCCAGCGGCGTGGCGCCGAGAATCGCGGCCGCCGACGTCATCATGATCGGCCGGAAACGCAACAGGCAGGCTTGGAAGATCGCCTCGTAAGAGGTCAAATGCTGCGACCGTTTCGCTTCGATGGCGAAATCGATCATCATAATCGCGTTCTTTTTGACGATGCCGATGAGTAAGATGACCCCGATCAGACCGATGATGTCGAATTCGGTATGGAACAGCAGCAAGGCCAGCAATGCGCCAACCCCGGCCGACGGCAGCGTCGACAATATCGTGATCGGGTGAATGTAGCTCTCGTAGAGCACGCCGAGCAGGATGTAGACAGTCGCGATCGCCGCCGCGATCAGCATCGGCTCGTTGCCGACCGATTCCGCGAACACCTGCGCGGTGCCGGCCAGCTCGCCATGGATCGACGCGGGCATGCCGATCTTGTTGACGGCGGCGTTGATTTCGCTCGCCGCTTCGCCGAGCGAGGCGCCCGGCAACAGATTGAAGGAAATAGTGGAGGCGACGAACAGGCCCTGGTGATTGACCGAGAGCGGAGCGTTGCCGGCAACGTAATGGCTCAGAGCGGCGAGCGGCACCATCGTCTCGATTGCGGTGGATACCGCGGCACCCGACGAGGTCGCGCCTTTGCCGGTATTGGCGAGCGCGTTGATGGCGGCATTGCGCGCCGCATTGTTGTTGGCGGTTGCGGCCGCGGTCGCCAAACTGGTCGTGCTGGCGGTCGTCGCGCCGCTTTTTACGGCGGCCGGACTCGACGAAGCGGCGGTCGCGGTGCCGGCCGCCGCATTCGAGGTCTGGGTTCCGGATGGGCCGCCGCCGGCCGTCGAGACGTAAATGTCGCGCAGAGAGGCCGGAAACTCGGTGTAGCGCGGGTCGATTTCCATGACCACGTGGTACTGGTTGATCGCGCTGTAGATGACCGAGACCTGACGCTGGCCGAACGCGTCATAAAGGGTGTTGTCGATCTGCGCCGGCGTGATGCCGAGCCGCGCGGCGGTGTCGCGATCGATCACGAGATCGGACTCCAGCCCGCGCTGCTGCTCGTCGGAATTGACGTCGGTCAGGACCGAACTGTGCTCGAGCGCCGCGACCAGCCGCGGGGTCCAATTGTAAAGATCGGCGGTATTGTCGGTTTGCAGCGTATATTGAAACAGCGCGGCGCTTTGCCGGCCGCCGGCGCGGACATCCTGGACTGGGAACAAGAACAGCTGGCCGCCGGCCACGCGCGCCAGTTTCGGCCGCAGCCTTGCGATGACCTGATCGATCGGCGGCCGCTGCGAAACCGGCTTGAGCGACACGAACACCGATCCGGTATTGATCTGGCCAAAGCCGCCGCCGCTGCCGACCCCGGTGTAGCCCACGACGTTTTCCACCGCCGGATCTTCCTGCACGATCGACACCATCTGCCGAAGTTTTTGTGTCATCAGCTTGAATGACACGCTTTGATCGGCGCGCAGCGAGCCGATCAGGCGGCCGGTATCCTGTTCCGGAAAAAAACCCTTCGGCACGACATAGAACAGCAATGCATTGCAGACGATGGCGGCAAAGAAGATAAAAAGCACGAGTCGGCTGTGCCGCAAGGCCCAGCCGAGCGTGCGCTCGTAGCCGGCAAGGACGCGGTCGAAAAAGCGGCGCCGGCCGCCATCCGACCGCTCCCGCCGCCCGCGCAGAAAAAGAGCGCACATCATCGGCGTCGTGGTCAGCGAGATGACCAGCGAGATCACGATGGCGAGCGACAGCGTGACGGTGAATTCGCGGAACAGGCGGCCGAGGACCCCGCCCATGAGCAGGATCGGTGCAAACACCGCGATCAACGACAGGCTGATGGACAGCACGGTGAAGCCGACCTCACGCGCGCCGCGCAGCGCCGCCTGCATCCGCGGCATGCCGGCCTCAATATGGCGCGAGATATTTTCGAGCACCACGATCGCGTCGTCGACCACGAAGCCGGTCGCGATGGTGAGCGCCATCAGCGACAGGATGTCGAGGCTGTAGCCCAACAGATACATCGCGCCGAAAGTGCCGACGATGGATACCGGCACCGCGACGAACGGAATCATGGTGGCGCTGATGTCACGCAGGAAAAAGTAGACGACCAGCGTGACCAAAATGACGGCGATCACCAGCGTCACTTCCGTGTCGTGCAGGGACTGGCGGATGGTGGTGCTGCGGTCGATGGCGATGGCGACGTTGACGTCGGCCGGCATCGCCGCTTCCAGGTGCGGCAGTTCGGCTTTGATGTCGTCGATAGTGTCGATGATGTTGGCGCCGGGCTGACGGAACAGAATGACCAGCACCGATGGCCGGCCGTTGAACAGGCCGAGATTGCGCACATCCTCCACCGAATCGCTGACCTTTCCGACGTCGGTGAGGCACACCGCCGCGCCATTGCGATAGGCGACCACCAGCGGCGCGTAATCGGCGGCCTTGGTCGCCTGATCGTTGGTGTAGATCTGATAGCGGCTGCCGCCGTCGTCGATCGCGCCCTTCGGACTGTTGGCGTTAGCCGAGGCCAACGCCGCGCGTACGTCTTCGAGGCCGATACCGTATTTGAACAGCGCCTGCGGGTTGAGGTCGACGCGCACGGCCGGCAGCGCCGAGCCGCCGATGATGATTTGGCCGATGCCGTTCAGCTGCGACAGCCGCTGCCCCAGCACATTGCTCGCGGCGTCGTAGATCTGGCCCGGAGTCAAGGTTTCCGACGTCAGCGATAGAATGAGAATCGGCGCATCGGCCGGATTGACCTTGCGATAGGTGGGATTGCTTCGCAGACTGGACGGCAGATCGGCGCGGGCGGCATTGATGGCGGCCTGCACGTCGCGCGCCGCGCCGTCGATGTCGCGGCTCAGATCGAATTGCAAAGTGATGCGGGTTTGGCCGATGCCGCTCTGCGAGGTCATTTCGGTGACATCGGCGATCTGGCCGAGATGCCGCTCCAGCGGCTCGGCGACGCTGGTCGCCACCGTTTCCGGACTGGCGCCCGGTAGCTGAGCGCTCACCGCGATGGTCGGAAAGTCGACTTGCGGCAAGGGCGCGACCGGCAATTTCGAGAACGCCAGGACGCCCGAGAGCGCAATGCCGAGCGTGAGCAGCGTCGTCGCCACCGGACGGTTGATGAACGGCGCCGAGATGTTCATTCGGCCGGCGCTCCCGGGACCAGCGGCGGCGGATTGGCCGGCCGGCGCCCGCTCAAGCGCGTCGCCAGACGGTCAAAATACAGATAGATGACCGGCGTCGTGAACAGCGTGAGCATCTGACTCACGATCAAGCCGCCGACGATGGCGACGCCGAGCGGCTGCCGCAGTTCGGAGCCGGTGCCGGTTCCCAGCATTAACGGCAGCGCGCCGAGAATCGCGGCCATGGTCGTCATCATGATCGGCCGGAAGCGCAACAGGCAGGCCTGGTAGATTGCGTCGCGCGGCGGCAGACCTTCGACGCGTTCGGCCTCCAAGGCGAAGTCGATCATCATGATGGCGTTCTTCTTGACGATGCCGATCAACAGAATGATGCCGATGATGGCGATGACGTCGAGCTGGTAATGCAGCAGCAGCATCGACAACAGCGCGCCGACGCCCGCCGACGGCAAGGTCGACAGGATGGTGACTGGATGAATGAAGCTCTCGTAGAGGACGCCGAGCACGATATACATCGCCACTACGGCGGCGATGATGAGAAGGACCTCGTTGGTCAGCGACGCCTGAAACGCAGCGGCGGTGCCCTGGAAGGCGGTGATGAAGCTGATCGGCAGGCCGATGTCCTTTTCCGCCCGCTGGATGGCATTCACCGCGGTATCGAGCGAATAACCGGGTGCGGTATCGAATGAGATCGTGGTGGCGGGAAATTGACCGAAATGAGTGATGACCAGGGGACAGGCGAGCTGTTCGACATGGACGATGGCCGACATTGGCACTTGACCGTTGCTCGATGATGTCGATGACGGCAGATAGATCGACGACAGGCCGGTTAAGGTGCGCTGCAGCGCCGGGTCGAGCTCGAGAATGACCCGATACTGGTTGGACTGGGTGTAGATCGTGCTGACGATGCGTTGCCCGAATGAATCGTAAAGCGCGTTGTCTACGGTCGCCGGCGTAATGCCGAAGCGCGCGGCAGTGGCGCGGTCGATGACGAGGTTGACGCAGAGCCCCTGCTGCTGCAGGTCGCTGGCGACGTCGGCGATCTGCGGCAGCTGGTTCAGGCGTTGCACGAGTCGCGGCACCCAAGTCGCGAATTCCGTGGGATTGGCGTCTTCGAGGACGAGATGATAGGGCGATTTGCTGATCGTGGAGTCGATCGTCAGGTCCTGTACCGGCTGCATATAGAGGGAAATGCCGACGACGCCGGAAACCTCGCTCTGCAGGCGGCGGATGATCTCGCTGGCGGTAAGAGCGCGATCGTCATGCGGCTTGAGCGTGATCAGCATGCGCCCGCTATTGAGCGTCGGGTTGGTGCCGTCGACGCCGATGAACGAGCTTAGGTTCACGACGTCGGCATCCTTGAGCACCGTGCGGGCCAGACGGTCCTGCAGGTCGGCCATGGCTTCGTAGGAAACGCTCTGCGACGCCTCGGTGATGCCCTGGATCAGGCCGGTGTCCTGCACCGGAAAAAATCCCTTCGGGATCACTGCATAGAGCACCAGCGTCAGCGCCAGCGTGAGCACCGCGACGGCGAGCGTGACGGGCTGGCGGTCCAGCACCCAGTTCAGCGCCCGCGCGTACTGAGCGATCACGGCGTTGAACACGTGCTCGGCCTTCAGATCGAAGGCGCTGCGCTCCGCATCGGGGTGATGGCGGATAAGCCGCGCGCACATCATCGGCACCAGGGTCAGCGAGACCACCGCGGAAATGACGATGGTGACCGCCAGCGTGATTGCGAATTCGTGGAACAGGCGGCCGACCACGTCGCCCATGAACAAGAGCGGTATCAGCACCGCGATCAGCGAGATGGTTAGCGAAATAATGGTGAAGCCGATCTGCTCGGAGCCGCGCAGCGCCGCCTCAAGCGGATTCATCCCGCTCTCGACGAAGCGGGCGATGTTTTCGATCATGACGATGGCGTCGTCGACGACGAAGCCGGTGGCGATGGTCAGCGCCATCAAGGATAAATTGTCGAGCGAGAAGCCGAGCAGATACATGGCGCCGAAGGTGCCGACCAGCGACAGCGGCACCGAGAGGCTCGGGATGATGGTCCCGGGCAACGTGCGCAGGAACACGAAGATCACCAGCACGACCAGAACGACGGCAAGGCCGAGTTCGAATTCGACATCGGCCACCGAAGCGCGGATCGTCACGGTGCGGTCGCTCATCACCGCAACCTCGACGGCGGACGGCAGCGTCGACAGGATCTGCGGCAGCAGGCTCTGCACGCGGTCGACGACTTGAATGATGTTGGCGCCGGGTTGCCGCTGCACGTTGAGGATGATCGCCGGCGTCGTGTTGGCCCAGGCGCCGAGCTTGGTGTTCTCCGGACCGCTGACGATCGTGCCCACGTCCGACAGCCGCACCGGGCCGCCGTTGCGGTAAGCGACGATCAGATTGCGATATTGCTCGTAAGAGGTGAGCTGGTCGTTGGCGTTGATGGTCAGGTCCTGCGCGGGACCGTCGAAGTTGCCCTTCGGCGTATTGACGTTCAAATTGCCGATCGTGGTGCGGACGTCGTCGATGTTGAGGCCGTAGGCGGCGAGCGCCTGCGGATTGAGCTGAATGCGCACCGCCGGCCGGTGGCCGCCGCTGACGCTGACCAGCCCGACGCCGGTAAGCTGCGAAATCTTCTGGGCCAGCCGAGTCTCGCTCAAATCCTCAAGTTCGGTGAGCGGCAGCGTCTTCGAGGTGACCGCGAGCGTCAGAATCGGCGCGTCCGCGGGGTTGACCTTGGCGTAGATCGGCGGCGTGGGCAGGTCGCTCGGCAACAGGTTGCCGGCCGCGTTGATGGCGGCCTGGACCTCCTGCTCGCCGACGTCCAGGCTCAGATCGAGGCTGAATTGCAAGGTAATGACCGAGGCGCCGGCCGAGCTCGCCGAAGTCATTTGGTTAAGCCCCGGCATTTGCCCGAATTGCCGCTCCAACGGCGCGGTGACCGAGGACGTCATCACTTCCGGGCTCGCGCCGGGATAAAGCGTGGTGACCTGAATCGTCGGATAGTCGACTTCAGGCAAGGTCGACAGCGGCAAAAACGTATAGGCCACGATCCCCGACAGCATGATCGCCGCCATCAAAAGCGTCGTCGCTACCGGGCGCAGGATGAAGGGTTCGGAGACGTTCATTGCACCGTTTTACTGCCGCGCCGCATTCGAAACCGTGCGAGCCCGCGAAGGCGTTATCGGTTGCCGCTCGGCCGTGCGCCTGCCGGCGCCCCAGCCCGGCCGGCCTCGGAAGCGACCGAGACGCGCAAGCCGTTGCGCAGCCGGTCGGTGCCGTCGACGACGACCCGCTCGCCGGCCGATAGTCCGGAAATGACTGCGGTCAAGTTGCCGTCCACCGCGCCGGTCGTGATCTGCCGGACCGACACGGTGCTGTCGGGGTTGACGACATAAACATAGGCCCCCGGCGCGCCGCGCAGGATCGCCGAGGTCGGCACCGTCACCACGTCTTGCAAGGTCTTCACCAGGAGCCGTGCATTGACGAACTCGTTGGGGAACAGCGCATTGTCGGTATTGTCGAACTGGGCGCGGACCTTCACCGTGCCGGTGGTCGTGTCGATCTGATTGTCGACGGCGGCGACACGTCCGGTGGCGAGCTCGCGGACGTTGGCGCGGTCGTAGGCGGTGACGACGAGCGTGGCGCCGGCACTCAGTTGCGGCATGATTTCGGGCAGGTCGTCCTCCGGAATGGAGAAGATCACCGTGATCGGCTGCAACTGGGTGACGACGGCGATGCCGGTGCTGTTGGAAACCTGGATGTAGTTCCCGGCGTCGACCAGACGTAATCCGACCCGGCCGGTGACCGGAGAAACGATGTGGCAGTAAAATACGTTCAGCTTCTCCTGATCGACCTGCGCCTGATCGAGCTTCACCGTGCCGATATTCTGATCGACGACGAAGCGTTGATCCTCGTATTGCTGGCGCGCGATCGAGTTCTGGCCGGCGAGCTTCTCGTAGCGCGCCAGATCGAGCTGCGCTTGCGCGAGCACACCCTGATCGCGCGCCAGTTGGCCTTCATACTGGGCCTTGAGCAGCTGGTAGGGCCGATCGTCGATCTGCGCCAGCGTATCGCCTTTCTTGACCATCTGGCCCTCGGTGAACGGCACTTCCATCAGCTGGCCGTCGATCTGGGTTTGCACGGTCACGGTGGCGATCGGCGTCACGGTGCCGAGCGCATTGACGATGACGCGGATGTTGCCGAGCGCGACGGTTGCGGCGCCGACCGTCTGCAATTCGCCCTGCGGAAAACGGCCGGCGGAAGGAGAGCGCAGTCCGCGCACGATTTCGTAGATGCCGAACGCGAGCAGAAGAACAATCAGGCCGACCACGATGCGGGATCGTGAACGCGACAGCGTTCTGATGTCCGGTAGCGGGATCGACCGGCGCATCGTCGGCGCCGCGCCGTCATCCGTTCTGCGCGTTCGTTCATCCATGTTGGGCGGTCGTCGATCCCGACATCCTCAACCCATAATGTGCGCAAACAGCCTCATCCGCCTAATGAATATTCGCTAATGCGGCGCGCCCTAGGCGGCCCGGCTAGCTGGCGGCGGGAACGATCTCGCGGCCGAGTGCCCCGGGGGCCAAGCTTCGTCGGAAATTGCCTAAGAATCAAGGCCTTGGGCCTTGGCGGCGCTGCGAGCGGCGTGATCGCGCGCTGGAGCGCGAAAACCGGTGGTTAATAGCTGCCGACGCCTGGCGAAGGCGGCGGCGCAGTCGGCGGGTTCGAGGGCGTCTGCGGCGCCGGGATCAGTTCGACTGCAAGCGGAACGCTCGATTCGAGCTTCGGCGTCAGAGCGAACTCTTTCAGCAACTGCAGCTGGTCGGGCACCAGCGTCGTATCCCAGCCGCCGCCGAGCGCTTCGATCAGGCTGACACTGGCGAGGAAAAGATTCTGCCGGTAAGTCAGCTCGCTTTGCTCATCGGACAGCAAGGTGATTTCGGCCTGCACGACGGTAGTGAAGGCAACCGTGCCGGCCTGGAACTGATTTAGGTAAACGTCCACGGCGGTTCGTTCGTCCTTCACCGCCTGCTGCTGCCGGATCATCGCGCCGGCATAGTAGTGAATGGCGGCGAGCTCATCCTCGACCTGCTGAAACGCGGTCAGCACCGCCTGCCGATAATTGGCGACGCTCTGCCAATAAGTTGCGCGCGCGGCGTCGACTTCGGCCGAAATGAGTCCGCCGTCGAACAAAGTTTGCGTGCCGTTTGCGGCGATGGAGCCGATCGAGCGCGTGGCCGAAAACGGCGTCGGGATCGGGCCGACGAATTGGATCATGCTGGACAGCGAGACTTCCGGGAAATACGCCGCCTCGGCGACGCCGATCAGGGCGTTCTCCTGCTGCATGGTGCGCTCGGCCGCGGCGATATCGGGACGCCGCTCCAAGAGCGCCGAGGGAATGCTGACGGGGATCTTGGGAACGGTGCCGCCGAGTAGATGCGGCGCGACGGTGAGCTCCGCGGGCGGCCTGCCGGTCAGCATGGCGATGGCGTGCTCGGCCTGGGCCCGCGCCACCCGCGCATTGATGAGTTGCGCTTGCGCCGCTTCGAGCTGGGCCCTGGCGGTGGCGACGTCGCCGGCGGTGACCGAGTAGCCAGCGTTGAACTGGTTCTGCACGATGTCGAGCGTTTTCTTGTATGCCGTCGCCGTCCGCTGGAAGAGGTCGATCAGTGAATCCGCGGCACGCAGATTGAAATAGGCCGTCGCCAGCATCGCCTGCTGCGACAGTTTGGCGTTGTCGAGATCGGCCGAGCTGGCTTGGGCCCCGGCGACGTTGCTCTCGACCTGCCGGCGCAATTTTCCCCAAACGTCGATTTCCCAACCGACGCTGCCGGCTCCGCCGCCGCCGGCCACTTGCCCGGTGTAGGTCGTCCTGTATGTCGCGCTGGTCGCGGGCGGTCCGGCACCGCCTCCGCCGGCCGCGAGTGGACCGGTCCGGGTGCGGATGACGTTGTAGGACGCGGTAGCGGTCGGAAACAGCGCCGCTTGCGCTTCGCGGATCAGCGCCTTGGCCTGCTCATAGGCGGCGGCGTCCGCGGCGACCGTCTGATTGGAAATCTCGACCTGCGGCATGAGCTCGTTGAGCGCACGGTCGCGATAAACTTTCCACCAGTCGCCGCGATCGACGTCGTCGCTCGGATTGGCGAGCTTCCACTTTTTAAGTTCTGCGCCTTTGAGCTCCTTATAGACGACCGGCACCGGGGCGGGTTCGCGGACGTAATTCGGGCCGACCGCACAGCCGGCAAGCGTCGCGGCGACGATGAAAGCGGCACTCGCCGCGCCGCCTTGCGTACGTGAGACGGCCGCGCCTTGCACCCGAACACCCCGACGCAGACTGGCATGGGCCAACGCAGGCACTGCCGAAAACCCGTTGCTACAAGCCCCAAAAACGCGACGCCGTTGTGATCTTCGCCCCCCGGCGATGACGTCAACCATGCCCGACGCATCATTGAATAGCAACCGCGGCCGGTATTTCGCCAAGCCGCCGAGCGCCGTTGCATGAGGCGTGTGTTATTCAAGCGACACCGAGTTCCGGCTGGACTCACGGCGTCATCGACCGATGCCCTATTCATTCACGCTGACCGCCGCAATTGCCGCCCCCGCCCGGCAAATCCACGATGCCCGGTTCGATGGCGTCACGCTTTCGAAAGATGACCGGCGGCGAAACCCGCATGTCGGACGAACTCGGCGCCGAACCGTCCGGGCGCAAGATCAAGCGCGTCGCCGCGGCAAAACTGAAATCGACGGCCAGGCGCGCCAAGCGCGCCAAGAAGCCCGGCAAGAGCAAACCTGCCAAGGGTAACGCGGCCAAAGTCGCGCCAGCAGCGGTAAAATCGCCCGCGCGGTTTGATTGCCTCCACACACGCAAAATTGATAACACGGGTGAGCTGGCGCGCCCGGGTACCTGCGCACAAATTGATCGACATCAATGTGACGCCGCGGTCTCGCGCTATCGTGCTTTGCTACTTTGAATTTAGTGAGGTGCAGCGCGGCGCTGACGAATGGTCCGGAACATCGGGGGCGATCTGACGTTGGCGTTTGGCGTCGACGCAACGGAGGCATTGCCATGCGAAGCCTGACAAAACGCAATTTTGGAAAACTTGATTTCGGAAGAGTTGCAGGGCGTCTCGGTGCTGGTCTTGGCGCAGTCGCGCTGGCACTTTGCCTGGCTGTCACGCCGGGCGTGGCCAAGAAAAACGGCGGTGGCGGCGGCGGCGGGCATCCCGGCGGCGGCGGGCATCCCGGCGGCGGCGGTGCGCATTTTGGCGGCGGCGGTGCGCATTTTGGCGGCGGGACGCATTTTGGCGGCGCACACTTTGGCGGCGTCCATTTCGGCGGCGCCCACATCTCCTCTCACGTCAGCCATTTCATCAGCGGATCGCACGTGACGCGCCACGTTACGCGCCACGTCACGCCACTGACTCATCCTTTGGTGACGCATCCGCTGACCGGCACTCACGTGACGGCGTTCGCGCATCATCCCTTGGGCGGCGGCGATCCGGCATCTTTCAGGGCGCATCGCCACTTCGCCGGCGATCCGAGGTTCCACAGCTTCTGGGGTCATGGCTGGCATCCCTACCATCATGTCGGCTGGCTCGGCCCACTGTTCTGGCCCTATGCCTACGGTGACATCTTCTATTGCTCGCTGTGGTCGGAGTGGCCTTGGGATTACTGCTATCTCGATCCGTTCTGGGCCTACGGCTACGGCGACATCTATGAATCGATCTTCTGGCCGTATGACTACGCCGGATATGTCCAGGGGCCCGGCGCGCCGGAGCGTATGGCCAGGCTGACCCAAGGCATGGCGCAAAGCTGCGGCGACGAAGCGGCCGAGGTCACCGGCTGGCCGATCAACCAGATCCAGGATGCCGTGCAGCCTAACCAACAGCAAAGCGCGCTGCTCGACGGCCTCGGCAATGCCATCGTCAAGGCCAGCGGCGAGATCAAGGCGAATTGCCCGACCAGCGTCGCATTTACGCCGCCGGACCGGCTCGCCCAGATGAAGCAGCGGCTGCAAGGCCTGGTCGACGCGGTCAACATCGTGGAGCCGCCGTTGACGGGATTCTACGACTCGCTGTCCGACGAGCAGAAGGCGCGCTTCAACGACATCGCCCCGCGGCAGCCGTCCGGCGAAGCCGCGCAAGGCCAAGAGGCCGCACCCGGCCTGCCGGCGCAATGCAACGCCGAGGTGATGTCGTGGCCGGGCGATCAGGTCGACCGTGTGGTCAGGCCCGACGACGCGCAGCGCGCCAAGCTGCAGGCGTTGCAGTCGGCGCTGTCGCAGGCCGCGGACACCATCAAGGCGGCATGCCCCAGCGAGATGCCGGCGACGCCGCCGAGCCGGCTCGCCGCCATGGGCAAGCGCCTGCAGGCCATGCTGCAGGGTGTCGAGGCGGTGCAGCCGGTGCTTGCGGATTTCTACAATTCGTTGTCCGACGACCAGAAGGCCCGCTTCAATACCATGGGCCGGCAGTTGTTCGCGGAGAATGGGTAGGGTGGGCAAAATCGTCGGC
>Ga0187784_10001838_pt1 | contig 16958 bp, 18 predicted proteins | sample 1015_SJ02_MP15_2_FD_132964 | JGI IMG/M metagenome (GOLD analysis project Ga0187784, IMG submission 132964) | Tropical peat soil microbial communities from peatlands in Department of Meta, Colombia - 1015_SJ02_MP15_20_MG | ecosystem: Environmental > Terrestrial > Soil > Wetlands > Peat | place...
CACGACCGGCCTGCTGGCCATGATCTCGGGCGGCGCGACGACCTACTACCACCAGGATCATCTTTCGGTGCGATTCACGACAAACGCGAGCGGAAGCGTGGTCACCCAGGAAGGAACCTTCCCGTTCGGCGAGCTGTGGTACCCGACTGGCGCGGGGAACAAGTGGTTCTTCACCAGCTACGACCGCGACTCGGAGAGCGGCTTGGACTACGCGCTGGCGCGCTACTACGACTCTCGCACCGGCACCTTCTGCTCTGCCGACCCGCTGGCCGGACATCCAAGTGATCCTCAATCTTGGAATCGATATCCCTACGGCAGGAACGATCCCATCATGATCACCGATCCGACCGGGGAGCACTGGTGGGACTGGCTTGCCTTGGGTGGTGCACTCGTGGCCGACTATTTCACGTTCGGAGCGGCCAGCGCTGCGATCGCCGGACTTGAAGCTGGGACTGTCCCAGGGATTAACGCTGGGATTGCGGTGACAACCGCCGCCGCTTCGGCAGCGGGCACGGCCAACGCGGCAAGTCGCGTCTGGCATGATTCGTTTTCGGTACCGTATGGCGGCTTAACCAACGGAATTCAGACTGCATCCGGACTGCCCACCATGGCTGACGCGGTGAATCCGGCTATGGACCAAACGCAGGCTGGTCCGGCAGACTCTCCGAACTGGAATCAGAACTACCAAAACTACCCGCCATGGCTGTTTAGGAAGAGTGTTCTTGACTATCTCAAGAGCGACTCTGACTGTTTGCATTGGCTGAACTCGGGTGGAGGGAACGCATACCAACTTATGAGTAACGTGGAAATACGATCGGGACCATCATCGGGGCCAGGCTGGACCTTTGGGAGTCCGGGTAATCCCCTGCCGATCTTTGTGGGCTCGGAAGGTCCCTTTTACGCACGTAATGGAGGGGGAGTTACCGGGGCCCCTTTCGAGGCGGGAACTTAACACATTAGGCTCACCATTCTGCTTCATGAGCTAGCACATCAATTGGGAATTCCTGGATTTGTAGATGATGGGGATTTGGTTAGAGGCCCCGCGTTGTCAAAGGCGAACACCGAATTACTTCTAAAACACTGTTTATGAGAAAAGCGTGTTCCAAAGGAAAGGAACAACATTCGAATGCCGACACGTATGACCAAAGCGATGATCTTGTTTGCGTTCCTATTGGTGGGGAAGCTGACGCATCTCAATGCAGCTCCGCCTGCGGAGAGCAACGGAACTCTTAGTGCCAGCATAACTGAGGGAGATTTGGACAACACTCCAGCCAAAGACGTGTATGTGGAGGCATACGGATACGTCGCCAGTTCTAAGAGCAGGCAGTCCTTCGTGTTCAAAATGCTTGAAGCTGGGCGCTATGAAGTCTCGCTCCCGCCGGGCCTTTACGACGTTTTTATTAGCGACGGAAGCTCAATCCCTAGATGCAGACGCATGCGCGTCGAATCGGGCAAGGTCAGTTATTGGCTTGTAAAACTGGAGATTGATGACGCCAACGCTCATTTCTAGTGATTCGATGTGCCCCTCGCTACCTGTGAAGAACATCTCGAATTCAAACTGGCGCGCTACTACGACTCGCGCACCGGCACCTTCTGCTCCGCCGACCCGCTGGCCGGCTCGCCCGGCGATCCGCAGTCGTGGAACCGTTACCCGTATGGCCGCAATGACCCGATTGACATGACGGACCCGAGCGGGCAGAATTGGTTCACTGCGTTGCTGGACGTCCTTTTCGCAATTCCTCCGAAACCATGGAACGGCCAGGAGCCTACCGAGCAGGGCAGTCCCAGTGATTCCATGCCGGGAGGAGGCGGTGTCTGGAACGACCAATGGAGCGTACCTTACGGAGGCTTGACCAACGGAATACAAACCGCCCTCGGGCTTCCCACCATGGCGGATATCAGTCCGATTTTTAATGTAGCTCCAGCGTATCCCAGCCTGCCGATCTATTGTCAACCAAACGTCATGGCCGCGATGCAGTTGGCATACAATACCGCGCGACAGATGAATAATTTGAGCCAGATTCACGACGCAGCTCATACAATTGAGGCTGGCTTCCCAGTTTACAGGACAGCAGATGGAGGCGGACTCGTTGGGAACGGTCCTGCTACCGCACCACCCCAAATCCAGACTGGGCCGTCAAGTGGCTTCCAGATTCAAGCGCGCTACAATGCCCAAGATTTCTTTCACACGCACCCGGATTCAGCCTCTGGTGAGCCCTCCTACCCGGGAAACACCGCCGGGGAGGGCACGCCGGATACAGTTTCCGCAGCTGCCAATGGCGGTCGTAATATCTACGTCATCTCTTGGAGTGGACTTTCCGTAGCCCCTGCAAACGGCCCCGTCAAGCCTCCAAAGGATGGAAGCTGGAATCCGTGGATTGTCCAGGGTAACGGTCTTGACGACTGGTTGAAGAAGCTGAAGCAGAATTGCGCACAATGATTCGAGGAACAGTAATGAAGAATCGATGGTACGTCTGGGTAATGTTGCTCGGTTTGGTAACTCCACTGTGTTCCCAGGGAAAGCAACCGCAGGAGCCTGCGAAATCCCGCGTCAGCTGTGAGGAACAGGCCAACGCCATTGCTTCGGGTACCTATATTTACGCGGTAATGGATCGTATCTGGCCGGCGGATCTTCGCATAGGCATCTCTGTGGCGGTGCAGTTCAACTTTGGAAGAAAGGTCATTCTTTATTACGACGGAGAAAAATATGATTTGTGGCTGGGCATTGCAGGAGTACCAAACGAAAATGTATGGAATTTCATGGGAGATATTGCAGACTCTTGCAAACTTCCCCCAGACCCAGCAGAGGCCGTAAAGTTGTTGAAAGTCCATTGGGAGGAAAGACACTTACAGCAGGCGCAATTCGAGCAGTTGCATCGAGACTTTCTCACTGCCTTTACGCAATACAGCTCAACGGTGAAGGAGAGGTCCGCGTATTCGATGGCCACGGGACTCTTTGCAGTGCCATTGGATGCGACAGGTTACACGATCGTCTACGACAACAGCTGGGAACATTTCAAGATCGAAGAGTTGAGCCTAACTAACGGTCAAAAGACACCGTTGGTCAACTGGGTACAGGAGTTTCGCAGTTTTGCAGAGCAGACATTCCATACTGACCCTGAGGGAAAGCCGGAGCAGGCAAGCAAGTGATCTACTGCACCTATTGACGGTTGTGGGTCGCCAAAACTCGATCCCGGCGAAAACACGGGGGGCTTAACCGTTAAGAGGAACGAAAAGGGGCAGGAAAGGGAACCGACGAGGGAAACGGAAGCTCCGTATAAGTATGAGATGCAGCTCAAAAAGCGGGCTGGATGCTGCGACGAGCACACCGAACCTGCAGGCAAGTTCGAATCCTTGCTCGATAAGTCGTCTATTCCTCCGGGAGGCTCAGGCCGCGAGGTCGTAGCGATGATGCAATCCGCCGAGGCGTGGCATGGAGGCGACCTTTGCACTCTCCGTCGGACTTTCGGCGGGTTCCCGGCCAGCCGGAGTCCCCTTCGCCTGGCCAAGATGAGTCCGGTCCTCGTCGTAATAGGCGACGTATTGATTCATGAGCCGCTTCAGGTGCCGCGCGCTCAGAAAGATCACGTGACCGAGCAGGTCGCGGCGGGAGGAACCGACGAAGCGTTCGGCAATGCCGTTTTGCCACGGGCTCTTGAAAGAAGTATGGACAGATTCTACGCCGAGCGTTCTTGCCATTCCCGCGACTTCGGCACTGAACGTGGCGTCTCGGTCGTGAATCAGATACTTCGGTGCCGTGTCATAGGGAAACGCTTCGCACAATTGCTGCGCTACCCACGTTGCGGTTGGATGACGCGTCACGTTGAAGTGGAGAATCCGCCGCCGGTCATGGGCAATGACGAAGAAGCAGTAGAGTACGCCGAAAGTGAGCGTGGGCACGGTGAAGAAATCCATCGCGACAATAGCCTCGCGATGATTGGTAAGGAATGTCATCCAGCGCTTTGCCGGTTCGGGATCGCGAGGCGTTTTGCGCATCCAGCGCAGCACCGTGCGCACACCGAGGTGTCGAAGCCGAGCATTCTTCGCCAAGGTACTCTGTCCCTTGGTGTCCATGGTGTCCAGGATGTACCGAAATCTGGCCCAAACGGTGGACTGTATGGAAAATGTGGAAAACATGGGCGTAATGGAAACGGCTAATTTCAAGCCACTTAAAACAAGGTAAAGAAAATGAACAGCTTGCGGAAAATCATCAGTTCGAATCCCACTCTCTCCGCCAGATATTGATTATATTGTGGATAGACAAAACTTGATCCGGGCGCAAAAGCGGCGAGTGGGAGCTGTCACGAGGGAAGGAAAAGGGGCCACAAAAGAAAGTCAACAAGTCGGAGAAGCAGTTTGTCGGAAGGATGGAAGGAGCAAGCGAACATCGAAAGCCGCAAGCAAGCAAGCACACGGCTGACTATTGACCGTGCATGATGTTTGCAGATTTTCCCGAGAATTAAGCAGCAAGCTGGTATCGATGATGTAAGCCGCCCAATCTTGACATTGCCACGACCTGACAGGAAACGATGGGGTTCAATTCCTTCTCGCGTCCGGCAGGTGTCTCCTTCGCCAAGCCAAGATGCGTTCGGTCCTCGTGAAAGTATCGGACGTAATCGCGCACCAGGCGTTTCAGATGGCGCTCGTTGAGCACAATCACGTGGTCAAGCAAGTCGCGGCGGCACGAGCCAACGAAGCGCTCGGCAACGCCGTTTTGCCACGGGCTTTTGAAAGAAGTACGGACAGGTTCCACACCAAGTGTTCTCGCCGTTGCCGCGACTTCGGCACTGAACGTGGCGTCGTGGTCGTGAATCAGATAGCGCGGCGCGGAATCGTGAGGGAAGGCCTCGCACAACTGTTGCGCTACCCAGGCGCTCGTCGGATGCCGAGTCACATTGAAGTGGAGAATCCGCCGCCGGTCATGTGCGATGACGAAAAAGCAGTAGAGCACGCCGAAGGCGAGCGTGGGCACGGTGAAGAAATCCATCGCGGCAATCGCCTCGCGATGGTTGGTCAGGAACGCCGCCCAGCGTTGTGCTGGCTCTGAATTGCGCGGCGCTTTGCGTATCCAGCGCAACACGGTCCGCTCCGCGATGTCGAAACCAAACATTCTCAGCTCGCCAAGGATGCGTGGGGCGCCCCAGGTGGGATTTTCGGCCACCGTGCGGAAGATCAGCTCGCGCAGTTCTTTATTCGTCGGCCTTCTTCCGGCGCGAACCCGTTTCCGCGACAGCCACTGCCAATACAACTTGAAGCCGGCGCGATGCCAGCGGACGACGGTCTCCGGCTGGACGATGAGCAACGCCTGCTTCCATCGGGACCAGAATCGACGCATGACGATCCAGAAGATTCGCTCATGCACCGCGACACGCGGTTGCGGATGCTTTCGCGCCAGGACTGCAAGCTGCTGACGCAGCGCCAGGTTTTCGAGAAGAAGATTGCGTCGCGAAGAAAAAGAGCGGATGAGCAGGATGAGCAAGAGCCTCAACGAGCGAAGCATATGTCCGTTGTAGCAGGGAACTCGCAACTGAATATGAAAAACGCTTCGTTCCCACATTCAGAGCGGAAACTTCGCCGGGTCGTCCTTCCACGGATTAATGACTGCCGCGCCGCTGTTGGCCACATGGAGCACATTGCGGGTTGCGAGGTAGAGACCGTGCTCGATCGCCGTGGCCGCGAGCAGCGTATCGACCACCGAAGGGAAACTGCCGGTTACGCGCTTGACCGCTCCGCTGATTGCTCCCCACCGAAGCACAACTTGGTCCGAGAGCGAAAGTATCCTCCCCGAGAAGCGCGCTTCGAGCGCCGTCACTGCATGTTGCAAGCGCGGACGCCGCTTGTCGCCGGGAGGCAGGTGCTCGATTCCCTTCCGATACTCGCCGAAGGTCAGAATGCTGAGATAGAGCCCGTGTTCTGGCTGAGACTTAAACCACCTTGCGACTTTGGGGTCAGGCCTCGCACCGCTCATCTCGGAGATGACATTGGTATCGAGCAGCCATCCGTTCAAAGATCGATTTCCCTTCCGGTATCAACCTCCCGCTCGATGTTCAGTGTGGAAAGGCGAAGACCTTTGAGGAAGCGGTCCAGCGGCATTTCTCCCTTCCGCTTGGGAAGGAGACGTTTGTATTGTTCCGGCGCAATGACCACTGCTGCTTCCCGACCCCGGATGGTCACCAATTGCGGGCCGGCGGTTCCGGCAAGGCGAACGACTTCGCTCAACCGCGCTTTGGCATCTTCGAGCTTCCACCGTTCCATGCGGGGGAGAGCAGAAGAAGGCGGGTCAGGCTGTTGTGTTGCACGGCGCGCCAAAGAGGATCGCATGACTACACTCCCAAAGCGACCTGACTATCTGACCAGATTTTACAACGAATCCGCAATCGCAGGTGTAGACGATTTTGTATGTCAAAGCAACCAGAAGCCACAAGAACCAACAAGACGTGGCCCGGCCGCGCCAAGCCATTCAATCGAAAGCAGTTATTTTCTCCAGATTTCAATAGCCTTCAACAAATCGCTTGACCTGTTTTGGGAGCAGAGGGTCGGGGGTTCAAATCCCTCCGCCCCGACCATTCCAAGCCATAGATATTTCAGGCGATAAGGCCGGTTCCGGCCACGCATCTGTTTTTCGCCGCTACAGCACTGTAGTCGATTTTGTGTCGGTCGCTACCTCGCGGGATTTCCATTTGAAATTCCATTTGAAATCCAATTGGCTTTCCTCGGGAGGTCCCATCGGTGGCCAAAGGGCTCAGGGCTCTGAAGGATCGCATCGACGAGAATTCGAAAAGATCGCAATCAATCTATTGGTTCACGCTGAGTAACCATCCCCCTGCTGCCTTAAGGATGAGCTTCATGTTTCCTTTCTCGTCCGTACGGAATACTTTATTGCCTTGCTTGGAACCGCTGCTGTAGCTCGTATAGAGCTCAACAGCCTTCTCATCTGGAAGGTCCCAAACATTTGGCCCTACCGAGATCAGGGTCATCTCCGGCGCGATCTTCTTGATGTGGTTCGTGTAGTAGTGCTTGTCGTCGTTCGGGTCGTCAAAAAAAGTCAGTGACCCGTGATGTGCCCCCAGTAAAATGTTCGCCCGGAGCTTTTCATCGGAATAGAGCGGCAATATGCATTCCCTCCAGGCGAGGAAGCTCGTGTCTCCTGCCAAAAGGACCCCGCTCCCGGCATACTCGACCTTCATCACGACGCTCTGATCATTCGCGTCAGAGCACTCTTCGTTCGCAGCGTTCATGTACCGGACCGTCGCATCTCCAACTTCTAGTTTGGTAAAAGCCTCAATTGTTCTGGCCCCGATCTCTCTTCGGAGGGCCATGTAGTCCTTGTATTCAGGGCTGTTGGTGGTCGTGCCAGGCACGTCTGGGTCACGAATCTCGCCGATTGGATAGGCGTCGTGAACCGTTCTTAGTCCGCGTATGTGGTCCGCGTCGCGATGAGAGCAAATGAATGCCTGAATTTTCGTTCTGCTTCCCATTGCTTTTCCGAGGTACCCGAGAACGTCATCCTCGTTGTCATCGGTCAGGTTGCAATCATAAAGGTAGGTCGTGCCGTTTGGAAAAAGGATCAACGTCATGTTTCCGCAGCCGACATCGAGAAAATGTATTACGAGATCGTTCATAGCGACTCACAGGAGGACAAAAGTCTCTCGGCAAATGCTTCCGCAGGAATCCGCACCCATGACGGAGTGAGCCAAAAAGCCCACACAAAGAGCAATGCCAGATTGATGACGCCACACACGATTACCGTTGGGGAGGGGAGGATGCCCGTTCGATACTCAAGCAAGATGGCTGATATAACCGCCCCGCTGCCAATAGACGAAGAGGCGATTCCAAAAAACTTCATTCCCCACAGATTTCGACGAAAACCGTAGTTGCAGTTTTCTTCGAATACCAACGGAAACGCCTCCTTCTTCCGGGTTCGTTCCAAAAGGTATGCAGTGCATGCGTCATAGACCTCATCCGCGCCACGCGGATTAGCTTGTTCTTCTGCTTCCGTTGGAATATGAATGTCAGGCACGATTGCTTGGAGTTTTTTATGACGGCGTGCGAGCAAGATTTTGTTCGGTGCGTCACAATGCCGCAGCAGCCGCGTTGTCGGTTTTCCGCCCCATCGTTCATACAGCCACGATTCTTTGTTTTTGCCTTTATCTCGCGCCAATTGGGCCATGAGCGCCGTGCCTCCACAAAACACAAACGCGCTCCACGCGGCGCCCCAGCCAGCTATGCCATTCGGCGAAAGCGCCAATGTCGCGAGTGCTAAAGGAAGCGCTATGAGCATTGCTGGTTGGAACCTTGCTCGTCGCACATACGGATTCGAAATGTCAAAGGAGTCTTTCTTCATCGGCATTCAGATTACTCCTCAACTTGTGCGTAGAGTGGCAAGGCATCTGCGGCACCCCAGTTGCCTCGTGCAGGCCAACCAGGTGCGTTGAAGTAGTGACACTTCGTCTGGCCGCCAGTGGCAAATACAGGGGCTCCGCGTCGCCTGAATGCGTTTACGACTTTCTTGGATGGGTGCTTGTCGTCTTCGGAATTGGCAACAGAAACAAACGCGGTGCGCAGTTTAGCCTCCTGCTTCAGCTTTGGTCCAAGAAGGCGATTAAGGATGGTTGGGCCAACATTCCGTTTGCTGCCATGATGCGGAACTTGAATGAATTTGATCTTCGAAAGATCAATTCCTGCATTTTCGAGGAGCCCAATCGCGTTCGTGAGGGCCATGATTCCGGCATCAGCCGTGAAGAATAAATAGTGATCCCCCACAGCGATCAACAGAATGGTACTCGAATCGTTTTCAGCACTCGTTTCGCCGGTATCGTCGAGCGTTTCGATGTCCCAACTCTCCGCAATCCACTTGATGACCTCTTCGACTTGGCGGATAGCTTTTGAAATAAGCCCTGTACGGGGCGTTGTTGGCTCGGGACATCCTCGAAATGATGGAAGAAGGCTTTCATAAAATGCATTGCTAGGGCCGATCACCCATACTGATCCGCTCGCATCGCTAACTCCAACAAACGGCTCAACGATGGGGATCTTCTTAGACTGCGCTATTCGTTCAAGACTTCTCGCTTCATCGAGAGATTTGCGCAGGGCCTCAGTAACGCTGTTGTCGGTCACGCGGCCATCTTTGAACATCTTTGCAATGTCATCCGTGTGATTCCACGGTTGATGCATCCAAAGACATCCCACTTCACACTCTTTAAGAACGGATTCAAGTCCTGCTGCGTGATCGGCATCCGGGTGGGTTGAAACGACAAGATCGATCCGATTGGTGCCGTAGTATTGCCGAACGTGGTCTATAACTTTTTGTCCGTCGTCAGTAAAGCCGCCGTCAATGACGACTACCACCTGTTCGTTGCGCGAGCCGTTCACGTTGCCGAACCGGAGGACAATAGCATCGCCGCTCTGCTCTTTGCCTACCGGAAGAAAGTCAATCTCATAGCCTGGTTCCATGGAGTGCCTCTTAGAATTGATTGATTAGCCCAATATCTGCTCCCCTTTTTTGAGAATCCCGCACACGACGCCCGCGATGCTGAACCCGTGATCGACGATGATGGGCAGGTGCTGCGGGTCTGAGGATTTAGGACGGAGGACGTAGTAGCCGTGCCCCGGCTCGAAACTCTTGATCGTAGCCTCCCCATCAATCAAGGCCACCACGATGTCGCCCTTTTCAGCGGTCGGTTGCTGGCGCACCACCACGAGATCGCCGTTTTCAATCCGCTTTCCGTCCACGATGGCCTGGTTCATCGAATTTCCCCGAACCCGGAGAAGGAAGAACTTCGCCGAGTTCGGTTTCAGCGACGCCTGCGTCAGCCGGAACCACCCCTCGATGTTTTCCTCAGCGACCATCAGAGGACCGGCCGGAGCTTCTCCGACGAGAGGAACGGCCGCGGTTTCAAGTCCCTTGTTACTGCTGCGACGCAGTTTCATGCCCCGTGCCCCCGGCCAGCGCTCAATGTCACCATCTTCCTCAAGCCATTGGAGATAACGGGAAACAGTTCGGGTCGATCCGACATTTAGTCTGGCGCGCAGTTCTTCAACGGTCGGCGGCACGCCACACTCAACAAGCCAATCGTTGATGGCCCCGAGCACCTGTTCTTTGTCGAGCTGCCTCTTGCGTCCCATGTTGATTTCGGCTACGATAATGTCGTGTTCGTGTACTTATTATAGCGCGGCTGACGGCGCCGTCAATGGGCACCGGCGGGAACAAATTTCAGTCGGCGGAATAGTCGTAACCGCCAGAAAGGACCATTTCTATGGCTAAGAACTCAATTCGGACACGGAAGCGCGTGGCGACAACCGCCTCCAATGCGTTGCGGAGCAACGCCACGAGCCGCACAACGAAGCGGATCGCCGGGTCTGCGCTGGCCAATCGGAAGCGCGATTCGCGACGAAAGTCTTCGCGGTAGATGGGCGGTGGTAATGGAAGGTGCTCATTCAGGACGGAGGCTCTATAGGAGATCCGTCTTGATGGGGAATTCTTGCAGGAGGACTGCCTCCTGATCGTTCATAGCCTTAATTCTGCGTGCCACGTTCTCTGCGGTCTCTCGTGAAATCCGGTCGAGTTCTACCGCGAGGCTCGTCTCCTCTTTGCCCCTCCACGATCCGATGCCACGGAACAGCGTGAAGTCGAGATCGAAAGCGGCGAGCGCCGCCTTGATCCCTTCCACGTTCTTCTCTTCCGTGACGATCCGGTACATCTTAGTCTTCTCCGTCAGTGCATCTCACGAAATCACATCAGCTTCATTGTTCGATGGACGACTGCGACCGGCAATGCGATGCGATGCAGAATCTGGTTCGAATCCGTCGGCTCTGATACAAGCGCCTCTTCGGGCGGGAGCATCGATCCGCCCTTCCTCAGTGCTTTGGCGATCTGTTCGCGCAGCCTTGCGATGTAGACACGGAGCGACGCGCGCGTAAATGTGGGCATTTCGTCGATTCGTTCGAATCCATGCGCGCCCAGGCGGCGATAAAAGGGATCATTCACAAGAATGCGCTCCATGCGCGCGATACTGAGTGGTGTATGATGATGCCGCGCGATGCAATCGCAAACCATTGTCGCTGGCTCCGAGAGATGGATCGGAACCTCCCTGTCCTGAAACCTGAGAAGGCATTGCTCGATGGTCTCGCCGGGAAGGCAGATGGTCCCTGGCTGGTGGTAGCCGTGCACGACTTCAAGGCGTGGACGTTCTTGTGCCAGATACCTCCGCCGCGCGAGGAGGTATTCAACTTCCTCGACAATCCTCCCAAGTGGACCGCTATCGTTCATAAAGTACCTGCACATTCCATCGGTGACCCAAGAGGCGCTCGGCGGGGCCTCGGCGCGACCATCTGAGCACAAAGAGGAGTTCTGGCGGGAACTCCAGATGTCTCATTGCCGAACGCGCAGACGCCAGCGCGTCACTCAATGTCATCGGGGAGCGGGGGACCATCACCACAATGTCAGGGCAATCGTTCCTGATGATGTCGAGGGCGTCCTTCTGGTTGCCGTGTACCGCAACTTCGCAGCCGACTGACTCCAGGCTGCGCTGTAGTTCGGCGGCATGAACCCCATCTGGATCGACGATCAAGACCCGTTCCATGCCACCCGTCCCTCCTTTCCTACTCGCTTTTCGAGTAACCCTGATTCATCAAATATGCGGATATCTCATCCAAATCACAGCAATGGTCACTCGAAGAGTCGCTGCGCCGGGGTAAGTGGCTGTGTTTTGAGTGGATAACAACTGAGCGGTAGGCGGTGCGCCCTAGAGTGTGACTGCACTGTGAATCCTTCCGGTGGCAGCTCGAACGAAGTGGAACAACGGAAAATCGTCTTCTTGACTGAAAATAATGTGGTTACGATGGATCTGGAATGTTCTTCGGCGAGGTCTGCCTTCGGCGACGGCGGCGTGAGTTACTGAAAGTGCAATTGTGTGCTGCGCATGGGCTCTTGTCACACCGGAGTGGTAAATACCTCAAGTTGCTAGACTTGCCCGAATCAAAAGGGACGAAATAAATATGCAATGGGGTCTAAGAATGTGTGTGACAGGGCTGGCGTCGAGCCCATAACCAAGTCAGAATTGTTGCCAAGGGCGAAGCTAGCAGGCTTCACCCTTGGCCTCCCGCGTAGAACGCGAGGGGTAACCACATTACGAGGTCAAAATGCGGTCACCTTACGCATTCCATTCAGAATCAGATCTTGATCGAACGCCGGTTCGTCGGTGCGTTGTGGACGGCACACCGCTCAAAGGACGTCAGGAGAGATTTTGCAGCGACCAATGTCGGTGGGCGGCGGACGCGAACTCACGTAAGGCCATCGAACGGGTCAAGACCCTTCTCAGCCGCCGCGAACTAATCTATCGATCGATCGCAACCGTGCTTGCCTTGGCATTCCATTTCGAATCGCTGCCGGAGTCCCCTGGCGCGCGGCGTGGACACGTTGCGACTGTGCTCGATGAACTTGATCTTCTCCTCCATCTAAAGGGACCAAACCATTCCGACGTGCGGGCATATACCCGAGCCAGGGCAGACGCAATCCGGCTGGCGTTCGAGGTGCAGCCTACGCGGCACCCTGACGATGCGCGACATTACGTGCGAGCGCTTGAAATCTTGAGAGACTCAGGTATGGAAGACCCGACAGACCGAGACGGGCTGCTTCGCTATGCGTGGGCCATCGTCAACTTTTATCACGCGCGAAGGGATTGGCTCAATCTTGCGAAGAGTCTGCAGGCGCTCGCCAACGTTTATCGGATGCACGAAGAGGAAGATCAAGCAAAGCAGTTGACCCGTTACGCCTGGTGGATTCTGAGCGAGAAATTCAGCAACAGCAGAGACCCTAAGGCGCTAACCATCGTTCACCAATCCGCGTTCTTTGACCTGCGCCTCTTTGGAGACGAAATAGATCGCCGGGACGCAGAGCGGAAGCGACAACAGATCACCGACCTAGCCGAGCTGGTGGACACACCAAGTATTTGGCTCGAAACGCATCGAGAATTGGCAGGTCATTTTGGACGGGATGAGAGGCATGGGGACCGAGCCAGAGAGGAGTTAAGGGCGATTGAGGAGCTGCAATCCGCGAATCCCGGCCTCACAACCTACGGCGCGCCAACGCTCTTGCGCCCTGAGATCGAGCTGTGCCTTGGGTCCGGAAGCAGCGCCCAGCGAGAGAAGGGGATTTATTTGATTCAAGGCCGTTATCTTGAACTCTATAAGAAGGACCGCCATGCTTATTACTACCGCCTATTGAAGAAGTGGAGGGAGGAATTCCGACTCTCTTTCGACATCCCGACGCCTGTCTATGCGAGCGCCATCCTCGTTCACCTGCCGCGATGAAATTGCCAAAGTACCTTTGTCTAGAACCGTCTCGAAACTCTAAGGCAGACGAGACAAGGTGTCAATGGCTGGGGGGCAGGTGTCGAAGGCGCATTTGGAACACCATGCCGGGGTAGCTTACGAGCAGTTCGAATGTGTAGGCGCGCTAGTTCCTTGCAAGCGCGAACCTCGCGCCTTTCGTCGGCCCTCATTGTGAGGTCATATCGCCCTCGCGTCCGAGCCAAGCCCATTCGTCGGCCCCTCATTATGGTTTCATTTGGCGGACTTCTAATGTCCTAGGCCAACTGGAGGAGGGGCCGGCGAAAAGGCTCAATATAGAATTGGCGGCAAACCCTCCGAAATGGCCGAGGGGTCAATACTGGGGTGTTGCCAATATGCAAGACCGGCGGCAATCGCTTCGAACACCGTCCTCCGCGGATGCTCCGCTTGCCATGCGCGTCGTTTCGGTGGAATGTACGACGACAACTCTGGAAAAATCCGAGCAAGCGCTGCCGCGATTTCTTCCCGCGTTTCACAGCCTATATTCCGAAATGAACTCTTGACATCGAAGTCTGTAATGAGTCGAATCTGAACGGAATGTGCGCTCGCCTGATTTTCGACCATCGCCACGAGAATTCTCATGTGCGGATTCGTTCTGGACAGTTCCCAGCGTTCTTTCTTGAAAACCATCACAGAGGGCGAGAAGAGCCTAATGAGCGACGATAACCGCCTGCTTGCCATAGCGGCCTCTGCTTCTCCAATGGCAGGATAAACCCGGACCCCCCAATCCAGGAGAACACTGTGCCCCTCATACACCGCAAACCCAAAGCGACGATGGCGTAGATCGATTGCCAAGATTCTCGGGTCATAAATTCTGAGCTTCATTCAGTTCGTTGTTTGACTGCGATTCTCTTCGCATGGTCAGGAATTCAAGCATACGGGCGACAGATGCGGCACCTCGACCCTTCACATCGCTCTGATGTAGCTGCCGCTCAAAGTCTGCTAAACGCTCTTCAATCGCCACCTCAACCGACGTGTAAAGGCCTCGAAATTGGGCGGAGATTGGTGTCTGAAAGATGACTTCGTATGCGAGCGCGGTGAGTAGATTGGGAACTGCCTGAGATCGCTCGTGCTGGGCTACCGGAATAGCCGACTCGAAACCCAAAATGCGCGCAAGCTGAATTTGGCTTAAGCCGCTTTTTTTCCGTAGCGTTCGAAGCCCCGCAGCAGTTGGTTCCGATCTCATTTGCTTGTGAAAGATCAGGATTGTTCGACCATGCCTCAAGTTTAACAATCGAGAGTCGCTGCTCAAGGTGGCATAAACTGCTTCGGGCGATGGTTTTTGCCGGATAATGCGAGGAACTCTACGTATGTGAGGGGCGCATTGGCCCATTTTTCGGAACATTTTCCACGATGGCTGTGGAACGGATCGGTATAGGCTGTGGGTCTATGTTTGCCGACACAATAAACGATGCCACCTTGGAAAGCGCTGGCTGCAATTTAGAATTCGTGAGATGACGGTTCCGCGCGATCCCCATGAAATTGATTTGAATCTTCTATTCCCGTCTCTTCCACAGGATCAACGCAACGAGATGCGAGATTTTCTGGATGACTACTGCGAAATAGCGCTCCAAGTCTTTGAGCGATTAGAACGCGAGCGTAGGCCGCTCGTTGACGCACCAAACCCCGATTTGTAGAGTTAGGTAAAGGTCGATTCCCCCAAACAAATCACTTTATTAAATGGAGAAACAATACTTCTCCTACATCCGGGTGTCCACGGCGAAACAGGGTGAGCACGGTGTATCACTTCAAGAGCAGCAGGATGCGATCCACCACTATGCGTCGCGCCAGAACCTGAGAATCATCCGCTCGTTTGAGGAGCAGGAAACCGCAGCCAAGCGTGGGCGTCCTGTCTTCTCTGATATGCTTCGCCTCCTTAAACGCGGAACGGCTCACGGCGTTGTCATCCATAAGATAGACCGCGGTGCACGCAACCTGAAAGACTGGGCGGACCTCGCCGAGTTGATCGACACCGGCGTCGAGGTCCACTTTGCGAATGAAAGCCTCGACCTTAACACGCGGGGTGGGCGCCTGTCCGCCGACATTCAGGCGGTCGTTGCCGCCGACTATATTCGCAATCTGCGCGAAGAAACAAAGAAGGGGTTCTATGGGCGGCTCAAACAAGGCCTGTATCCGATTAGCGCCCCAATAGGGTACCTCGATTGCGGCGGTGGCCAACCGAAAATTCCAGACCCCAAAACCGCACCTTTTGTGCGCCAGGCATTCGAACTCTATGCGAGTGGAAACTTTTCGCAGCCCCGTCTGGCCGAGGAAATGCATCGCCGTGGGCTCCGCAACCATCAGGGCAAGAATATTTCACTCAACGGGCTTTCGACGATGCTCAACAACCCGTTCTATACGGGTCTGATACGAATCAAGAAGACGGGAGAGTGCTTTCCGGGCGTGCACGAGCCGCTGGTGAGCACGCATCTCTTCGACGCCGTCCAAGGCGTTCTCCAGGGCAAGGTCGTGACTCGCACACGACGGCATGAATTCGCATTTAGCAGAATGTTCCGGTGCGCGCTTTGCGCCAAAACCCTGATGGCCGAGGTTCAAAAGGGCCACACCTATTACCGCTGTCATACTCGCAATTGCGAAACGAAGACCATACGCGAGGAACGGATCAATCGCGCTCTTGCGGACGCCTTTGAGCCGCTTCGCCTCAACGACGAAGAGTCCGCCTACATCAAGGAATGGTTCTCTTGGGCGCGTGCAAATGGACAGGCTCGCATCGCCGAACAGATCGAGGCGTACCGCCTCCAGGTCGCGCAGGTGCGAGATCGTCTCGCCCGGCTTACGGACGCGTACATCGACGGAACAATTGAAAAGCCGATCCACGACGAACGACGTGCCCGTCTGATCGTCGAGGAGAGCAATCTCAAACGACGAATAGAGGAACTGGAAGCCGGAAGCGATGAAGCTCTCTCGCGCCTTGAGAAGTACCTCGAACTAATCGGAACCGCGTCAAATCTACTCAAAATGACGCTGCCGCTCGAAAAACGCATTTTGGTGAAAAGATTAACCTCGAACCTGAGCCTGCGACCAGATAATCCAGTAATTACGCTGCGAAACGTGGCTCGACTGATCGCAGATCGGCCGCTAGTTCTGAGTGGTAGCCCTAATCGGGGCATACCTCGAACCTGGGACCGGCTTCTCAAGAAACTCGTGCAACAATTCGAGCACGAGGATGCGCTCGCAGCATGAGACGCTTCCATCGCATTGTACCCAGTTATGCCACCTGAACAAGGTGGCATAACTTATGTCTGGTGCGGCTGGTGCCGGTCCGCCGTACTGTGCAAAACAGAGATTGACCGCAAGACTGCGATTGCTAAACTTAATAGGTTATCGACGAGTAACAAACTTATATCAATTATTGTGACAAATCCACCATCGACGGACAGTAAATTCCAGATCGAGTCGTCAGGCAACAGACCAACCTCAATCGGCCGCCGATTTGCCGCAGCTCTTGTTGATCTTCTAGTTTTGATGGTGCTCATCGGGTGGATCGAACACTATTTTGTCCCTGGCTTGATGGATGATGCAGTCAATCTGCTCGCGACCTTTGCATACTACGGCTTATTGCTTTCAGTATTTGGCAGAACCGTTGG
>Ga0187784_10001839_pt1 | contig 16957 bp, 20 predicted proteins | sample 1015_SJ02_MP15_2_FD_132964 | JGI IMG/M metagenome (GOLD analysis project Ga0187784, IMG submission 132964) | Tropical peat soil microbial communities from peatlands in Department of Meta, Colombia - 1015_SJ02_MP15_20_MG | ecosystem: Environmental > Terrestrial > Soil > Wetlands > Peat | place...
ATGAAGATCCGCCCGGCACATGCCACCATGGCTTCGCTCGTCACCGAGCTTGGCGGCACCAATGTGCAGGCGTCGGCGCCCGAGGTGCGCGACATTCTCGAGAAGGGCGTCGCCGACGCCGTCACCTTCCCGTGGGGCTCGATCGTGCTGTTCGGCATCGACAAGGTGACCAAGTTCCACATGGAGGCCGCGCTCTACACCACCGCCTTCGTCTGGGTGATGAACAAATCGACCTACGCTCAGATGTCGCCGGCGCAGCAGAAAGTGATCGACGACCACTGCAACCGGCAATGGGCCGAGAAGGTCGCAGCGCCTTGGGCCGACTTCGAGCATGACGGCATCGCCAAGCTCAAGGCCGAGCCCGGCCAGGAGGTTTACCCGATCAGCGACGCCCAGCTCGGCGAATGGAAAGCCGCCGCTGGGCCGGTGGTGAAGAACTGGGATGCAGCGGTGAAGAAGACCGGCGCCGATCCCGACGCAATTCTGAAGGACCTCAAGGCGACGCTCGCCAAATACGATTCTGGGTATTGAAAGACTAAGACCCGTCATCCTGAGGCGGCCGCGCGCAGCGCGGCCCTCGAAGGGCGACGGCCCGGCCTCGGCCGCATCCTTCGAGGCGCGGCGTCGCCGCGCACCTCAGGATGACGGGAACCGTCTAATCGTGACTGACCAGCCGGCTGAAATATCCAAACCCGCTGCGCGCCAGCCGCGCAACCTCATGGACCGTTTCATCGACGGCATCGAGCTCATTGCCGCGGTGTTCGTCGGCCTCGTCGCCGCCGACATCTTCGTCTCGGTGCTGCTGCGCTATTTCTTCAGCGTGCAGATTCCCGACAGCTATGATTTCGGCCGGCTCCTGCTCGGCATCCTGATCTTTTGGGGCATTGCCGCCACTTCCTATCGCGGCACCCACATCACCGTCGATCTCGTCTATGCCAATGTCGGCCAGGCGGCGAAGCGCGTCATCGACGTGTTCGCGACCCTGATGCTGCTGTTCGTGGTCACGGTGCAGACCTACACCCTGTTCGACAAGGTCACGAGCACCTATGCCGACAACGTCTCGACCTTCGATCTGCGGCTGCCGGTGTGGCCGTTTTTTCTGGTGGCATGGATTGGCGATGCTTCCGCGGTGCTGCTCATCGCCGTGCGCACTTATCGGCTGATCTTCCACCCCGAGCTCCTCGGCGGCCAATACCAGATCAAGCCGGTCGAATGAGGCGCGCGACCCCATGAGGCGCGGTCCGTGACATGCATCTGAGCACCGACGCCGTCGCCATCATCGGCTTCCTCGCGCTGTTCGCGCTGATGCTGCTGCGCGTGCCGGTCGGCATGGCGATGGGCCTCGTTGGGGTCTCGGGCTACGCCTACATCGTCGGCGGCACGCCGGCGCTGAAGAATGTCGGGCTCACCTCGATGCGTACGGTGACCGACTACACCTTCGGCGTCATCCCGATGTTCCTCCTCATGGGGGCGTTCGTCTCCAATTCCGGGATGAGCCGCGAGCTGTTTCGCGCCGCCAACGCTTTCGTCGGCCATCTCAAGGGCGGGCTCGGCATCGCCACCATCGCCGCCTGCGCCGGCTTCGCCGCGATCTCGGGATCCTCGGTGGCGACGGCGGCGACGTTTTCCACCGTCGCCTATCCGGAGATGCGGCGCTACAACTACCCGCAGTCTTTCGCCACCGGCGTCATCGCCGCCGGCGGCACGCTGGGCGCCATGCTGCCGCCTTCGACCGTGCTCGCGGTCTACGGCATCATCACCGAGCAGGATATCGGCAAGCTGTTCATCGCCGGCATCATTCCCGGCCTTCTTGCCGCGGCGATGGACATGCTCACCATCGTGATCATCGGCCGGCTGCGGCCGAAATTCCTGCCCTCGGCGCCGCGCCACTCCTGGCGCGAACGCCTCGCCGGGCTGCGCGACATCTGGGCGACGCTGCTTCTCTTTGTCTTCGTCATCGGCGGACTCTATGGCGGCCTGTTCACGCCGACCGAAGCCGGCGGCATGGGCGCGGCGGGCGCGCTCATCATCGGCGTCGCCCGCGGCCGGCTGACCCGGCCGGAGATCCGCCGCTCGCTCTTGCAGGCGGTGCGCACCGCCGCCGCCGTGCTGACCGTGCTGATCGGCGCCCTGCTGTTCGGCTATTTCCTCACCGTGACGCAGACGCCGCAGAAGGTGACCGCGTTCCTCACCGGGCTCGGCCTCGGCCGCTACGGCGTGCTGGCGCTGATCATGCTGATGTATCTCGTGCTCGGCTGCCTCATGGACGCGCTCGCCATGATCATCCTCACCATCCCGATCATCTTCCCGGTGATCATCCAGCTCGGCTTCGATCCGATCTGGTTCGGCGTCATCATCGTGATGACGGTCGAGCTCGGCCTCATTCACCCGCCGGTCGGTATGAACGTGTTCGTGATCAAAAGCGTGGTGCAGGACGTGAGCTTCTCCACGATCTTTTCCGGCGTGCTGCCGTTCATCGTCACTGATCTTGTCCGGCTGGTGATCCTGATCTCGTTTCCGATCCTGGCGCTGTGGCTGCCGTCGCACATGTGATACCGGTGTCGGGGACTGTCATCGCTTCCGAACGAACGGAGGTTGCCATGCTACGCCTCATCCTCGCCGCGGCGCTGATCGCGGTGGCCCCGGCCGCTTCCGCCGCCGACGCCAGGCAGATGGAAGTGAACAAAAAAACGGTGACGGATTTCTACGACGCCGCGATCAACCAGAAGGATTTCGACGCTGCGGCAAAATTCATCGGCCCGCGCTACGTCCAGCATAATCCGCGCGCCGCGGACGGGCCGGACGGGCTGAAAGCGTTCCTCGGCGTGCTGCGCGAGAAATTCCCCGACTATCACAGCGAAATCAAACGTGTATTCGCCGACGGGGACTATGTCATCCTGCACGTCCACAACGTGCCGACGCCGGGCGCGCGCGGCGCCGCGATCGTCGACATTTTCAAGCTCGAGGACGGCAAGATCGTCGAGCATTGGGATGTCCGCCAGGAGGTTCCGGAGCAATCCGCCAATTCCAACACGATGTTCTAGCGCTCGTCATTCCGGCGCCTGGCTCGCGCAGCGCCCCGGAACGACGCTACAGCGAAGAAGACCGGTTTGAGGGGGACAAGATATGGATCTGAAACTTTCCGGCCGCACCGCGCTTGTGACCGGCAGCTCCAAGGGGATCGGGCTCGGCGTCGCGCAATGGTTTGCGCGCGAGGGCGTACATGTCTGCCTGGTGGCGCGGTCGGGGGAGAAGCTGGAGAAGGAAGGCGCCGCGATCGGCAAAGCGACCGGCGTCACCGTGCGCACGCTTGCCGCTGACCTTACAGTCGCGGCCGAGCGCGAGCGCGTGTTCAAGGCCTTTCCTGACGTCGACATCCTGATCAACAATGCCGGTGCCATTCCCGGCGGCACGATCGACCAGATCGACGAGCCGGCGTGGCGGGCCGGCTGGGAGCTCAAGCTCTACGGGTATATCGGGCTGACCCGGCTTTATCTGGAAATGATGAAGGAGCGGCGCCGCGGCGTGATCGTCAACATCATCGGCGCCGGCGGCGAGAGGCTCGACTCGATGTACATCGTCGGCGCCGTCGGCAATTCCGGGCTGATGTCGCTTACGCGCGCGCTCGGCGGCAACAGTCCGCAATTCGGCGTCCGCGTCCTCGGCGTCAATCCCGGGCCGGTGATGACAGACCGGATCGAGGCGCTCGGCCGCAGACGTGCGGCGACGCTCTATGGCGACGAGAATCGCTGGCGCGAAAGCTTCTCCACCATGCCGTTCGGCCGGCCGGCCTCGGTCGACGAGATCGCGGCGACCGTCGTGTTCCTCGCCTCGGATCTGTGCTCCTACACCAGCGGCACTATCGTCACCATCGACGGCGGGCTCTGCCATCGCAGCTAGACTGCGCTGCGGCACAATCATCGCCGCTGGCGCCGCGGCAGGCCCTTGGCTTCCGCGCCGGCGCTGACTACTTAACGGTGAGATGGCGAGGCGCCAAACTGACAGTGAGCCTCGCGCGCACTGGCTCCTCTTTCAGAGCGTCCGGCGCATGAAGCACAAACGGGTCAGCGAATCCCGATCGGAGCAAGAGCGCATGCTTGACGAGGCGCTCGCGGAAACCTTTCCCGCCAGCGACCCGATCTCGATCCAGCAGGTCGTCATTGTTGGGGACGTCGAAAGGCCGCTGCGCAGCGGTGGCTCCGGAGCCAAGCCGGAGCATCGTCATGACCTCCCGAAATCGCCTGCGACTCGTTGATTGAGATTAAGTGCGCCGCCGTGCCGCTGGCGCCGCCTGCTGCAGCCAGATTGAAGTTTCTAATTCCGCCCGCCGCCGGCAAGGACGGCGCGCGTTGCCCGATCCGGGCCGAAATCGTCGACGCCATCGATGGCAAGGAGGTCGGCAAGCCGCGTGCGCGCGCGGTTGACCCGGCTCTTGATGGTGCCGACCGCGCAGCCGCAGATCGCCGCCGCGTCCTCGTAGGAGAAGCCGGAGGCGCCGACCAGGATCAGAGCCTCGCGCTGATCCGACGGCAGCTTGGCGAGCGCATTGCGGAATTCGGCGAACTCGACCCGTCCGGTCTGCTCCGGGTGCGACTTCAGGGTTTCGGCATAACGGCCGTCGGCGTCCTCGACCTCGCGCCGGCGCTTGCGATATTCGGAGCGGAACAGGTTGCGCAGTATGGTGAACAGCCATGCCGGCATGTTGGTGCCGGGCTCAAACGAATCGATATGCGCCAGCGCGCGCAATAGCGTCTCCTGCACCAGGTCGTCGGCGCGATCGACATTGCCGCACAGCGAGATGGCGAAGGCACGGAGCGAGGGCACCGTGCCCAGGACTTGATCGCGTATCGCGGGATCGAGCTTCATGCGGCCCCGTTGTCTTGTTCGCTCAAGCGGCGAACCAATTCCTCGATATGCAGCGGCACGCCCTCATTGACGACCGCCTCGTACATCGCACGCAGCTGCTGGCCGATTCGTGCCTGCGCTTCGCGCCCTAGCCGCATCTCGGTCTTTCGCGGCGTGATGGACCGGCCCATGGCATCGCGAGGCTCCGGCGCGTCGGCGCCCGAACCGGGCGTCTCGACCTCATTTGTCTTCCGGGTCTTCATTTTTCCTCATGCCCCTTCACCCGCAATTTTGCATGGCGCAACCCCCGGGGCTGCTACCGAGCGCTGTTACCGTCTAGCGCCAACGCGCTGTCCGCACGTTGGTTCCGGGGTCCGGAACCATTTTTGGGAACTTTGTTGGCTGGACCACGTTTAGCGGGTAGTTTCGGCAAATTGGAGGGGAGGGCCACCCTTGCCAGCATCACAAGCCGTCATCCAGCACCTGCCCTATTTGCGCCGCTACGCTCGCGCCTTGACCGGCAGCCAGGCTTCCGGTGACGCCTACGTAGCCGCCACCCTGGAATCGCTGATTGCCAGCCCGAAAATGCTCGAATCCGGCGGCAACCAGCGCCTGGCGCTCTACCGGCTGTTCACGAAAATCTGGAATTCGGTCCCGGTGAACGACCAGCCGGACGCCGCGACCCCGACCCTGACGCCCGAGCAGCACCTCACCCAGCTCACGCCGCTGCCGCGCCAGGCTTTCCTCCTGGTGGCGCTTGAGGGGTTTTCCGAGGCCGACGCAGCGCAAATCCTCGACTGCGATCTGCCGACGCTGCGCGGTCTGGTCGAGGAATCCGGCCGCGAGCTCGCCGCCGAGATAGCGACCGACGTGCTGATCATCGAGGACGAGACTTTCATCGCCATGGACATCGAGGCATTGGTCGAGAGCCTCGGTCATCGGGTGATCGGCGTCGCCCGCACCCATAGCGAAGCGCTGGCGCTGGCGCGGCAGCAAAAGCCGGGTCTCATCCTCGCCGACATCCAGCTCGCCGACGGCAGTTCCGGCCTCGACGCGGTCAACGAACTCCTTGGCTCGTTCGAGGTGCCGGTGATCTTCATCACCGCTTACCCGGAGCGTTTCCTCACCGGGCAGCGGCCGGAGCCCGCGTTTCTCATCGCCAAGCCGTTCCAGCTCGCGGTGGTCTCGGCGGTGGCGAGCCAGGCGTTATTCTTCGGCCGCAAGGCGCGACAGCGCGAACGCCAGCCGACGGCGTAGGTTGCAGGGACCAGCTCTCGGGCATCAGGCATCAGGTGACTGTGATCCTGAATTGCTGATTGCTGATCCCTGATTTCCTGATCCCCAAAAATATTAGGGCGCAGCCGATCGGTCTATCGACTGCGCCCAGTTAGCCGGCCAAGCACGGGGGGAGGGGGAAAGGATGGCCGGTCGCCACGCTAACCGGCGACGCTGTTGTTTGTTCCGAGCGATGGGCCCGCCACCGGGCGTCCGTCCCGTTCACAACACGGTGACTCCGTCGCGTGGAACATGGAACCAGCGACGGGCCGATACGTTGCAGATGACGCGGGGATGGGCGCCTCGCGCATGGGACGGTGAGGGAGCGGTGTCGACGTTTCGGAGCCAATCCGATGTTCGGGATCCTCTCAGCTCGCATTGCGGGCGTTGTGGGAATGCTGTCGCTCGCGCTGGTCGCTGCCGGGCTCGTTTCAGTTCCGTCATTTCCGATGACGGGCGCGGCGGGCGCGGCGCTGACGCGCACCGGGCCGGCGGTTTTCGTCAATCGCGCGCACAAGGGCGATCGGCTGCCGATTTCAGGACCGAGCGTTCGGCAGCTTGAATCTCAACCGCTGTCGCCGCAGTTCCGCGCGCCGGCGCAGCTGCAGTCGCAGATTCCGCCCGGTTGCGATCCCGCTTTCAGCCCGATTTCTTCGCCGCTGCTGGCAAACGTTTTCAGGCGTTGCATCGCCTGAGCTTGAGCCGCACGCCCCCAACCGACGGGCCCATGCTGAGAAAGCGGCCGAGCCGGCGCAACGGCCGCGTGTGCGCCGGGGTCGTGTTTTGACGCCAGGACGAGCGCGGCGGCGTTGAACCACGAAAAAGCCGCCGAATTGTAAATGTATGACCGCATCTGACGCAGCGAAGACCTCGGCACCGACCCGACCGGATCGGGAAGCCGATGCAGTCGCAATTGAATCGTTGCCGACGACGCTGCGTAGTCTCGAGCAAGAGCTGCGCAGCCGCATCAAACAACAGGAGGCGCTAGCCCAGCTCGGCGAGCGGGCACTGGTGGAAGGCGATCTCGAGAAGCTCCTCAACGACGTGGTCTCGACCGTCGCGCTCACCCTGGCGGTCGATTTCGTCGAGGTGCTGGAGCTGATGCCGGGCGACACCGACCTCCTGCTGCGCGCCGGCTTCGGCTGGAAGGCCGGCAGCGTCGGCTCGATCGTTACCTCGCGCGAGAGCGGCAACTACGCCCGGCAGGTGCTCGATTCCGCGGTGCCGGTCGTCGTTGCCGACTTTGCCGCCGAGACGCGGTTCAAAATCCCGCAATATCTTTGCGACCATGCCTGCGTCAGCGGCATGAGCACGGTCGTCACCGGCCGTGACGGCCGCGCCTATGGCGTCCTCGGCGTCTGCACCAACAAGCCCCGCGTCTTCGACGTCGCCCACACTGCGTTCCTGGCCGCGGTCGGCAATCTTCTCGCCGGCGCGATCCAGCGCCGGCAACTGGAGCAGCGCCACGAGCTGATGATCCGCGAATTGCGCCATCGCTCCGGCAATCTGTTTTCCCAGCTGCTGTCGCTGTTCTCGCAGACGGCGCGCAACTCCAAGACCATGGCCGACCTCAAGGCCAAATATCAGGCGCGCGTGCTCGCACTAGCCAACGCGCACCGGCTCATCACCGAGGCCGGCTGGAAATCGACCTCGCTCGCCGAGCTGCTGCGCGTCGTGCTCGGCCCCTATCTCGACCGGATTTCGTTCGACGGCCCCAATGTCGACCTCGAGCCGGACCCGACCTTCAGCCTCAGCGCCGCGCTGCACGAACTCGCCGACAATGCCGTCAAGCACGGCAGCCTGTCGCGGCAGCAAGGCCGGATCGACCTCAGCTGGTCGCTCGCGCGCGCGGAGCCGGGTACGGCCTTGATCTTCAACTGGGTCGAGCGCGGCGGCCGGCCGGCACGGCGGTCGCGACGGCGCGGTTTCGGCTCGCGGCTGATCAGCCTCGTCATCGAGCGGCAGATGAACGGGAAGGTCGAGCGCAATTACGGCCGCGCCGGGCTCGCGGTGCGCATGTACATTCCGCTGACGCATCAGCGCTGGCCGGCGCCAGCGGCCGGGCCGGCCAGCCCGAAGGCGGACGCCTAACCGCAGGGGAACGGCGGAACTTGCCACGCGTTGACGGGCGCGGGCCCGGCGTCCATGCCTGCAGATCGACAAGCCGTGAGGGACCGGTTGCCTCCGCGTCGTGACCGCAAGGAGACGAGGGCGATCGCCGCGCGCGCTGCGGCGCGGCCCGCCGCGCTCGCAACCGCCATGCTCGTCGGCGCGACCTCGGTCGCCGCTGCCGCAGCGCAACACCCGGCTTCCGGCCAGGCGGAGGCGATATTCTTCGCCGAACTTGGCTTGCTGCTCGTCGTCGGCCGCGCCCTCGGCGAATTGATGCAGCGGTCCGGCCAGCCGGCGGTGATGGGGCAATTACTCGGCGGGCTCCTGCTCGGCCCCTCGGTGCTCGGTCTGATCGCGCCCGATCTGCAGCACGCATTGTTTCCGCAGACCGCCGAGCAGAAGAGCATGATCGCCGCCGTCTCCCAGCTCGGCATTCTGCTGTTGCTGCTGTTGACCGGCATGGAGACCGATCTGCGGCTGGTGCGGCGCGTCGGAAAGTCGGCGATCACGATTGCCGCCGCCGGCGTCGCATTGCCTTTCGTCTGCGGCTTTGCGCTCGGCGAAATGCTGCCGGATTCGATCCTGCCCAATCCCAATGCGCGCCTTGTGACCGCGCTGTTCCTGGCGACGGCGCTGTCGATCTCCTCGATCAAGATCGTGGCCGTGGTGGTGCGGGAGATGAATTTCATGCGCCGTGACGTCGGGCAGATCATCGTCGCTTCCGCCATCCTCGAGGACACTACCGGCTGGATCATCATCGCCATCTCGTTCGGCATCGCATCGTCCGGCACCGCCGATTTCCGCTCGGTCAGCTTTGCCATCCTCGGCACGCTCCTATTCCTGGCGGTTAGCCTTACGGCCGGCCGGCACATCGTGTTCGCGCTCATCCGCTGGGCCAACGACAACTTTATCAGCGAGTTTCCGGTCATCACCGTCATCCTCCTGATCATGATCGCGATGGCGCTCATGACCTACCTCATCGGGGTACAGACCGCGCTGGGCGCCTTCGTCGCCGGAATTCTGATCGGCGAATCGCCGATCCTGACCCGGCACATCGGCGAGCAGCTGCGGGGGCTGATCGCGGCTTTGTTCATGCCGGTGTTCTTCGGCCTGTCGGGCCTCAGCGCCGATCTGACGATCCTGAAAGACCCGCAGCTCCTGTTGCTCGGGGTCGGCCTCATCGCCATCGCCAGCTTCGGCAAGTTCTCCGGCGCCTTCGTCGGCGGCAAGCTCGGCGGATTGAGCGGCCGCGAATCGCTGGCGCTCGCGGCGGCGATGAACGCGCGCGGCTCGACCGAGGTGATCGTCGCCTCGATCGGCCTCTCTATGGGCGTGTTCAGCCAAAATCTGTTCACGCTGATCGTGGCCATGGCGGTGATCACCACTCTGGCGATGCCGCCGATGCTGCGCTGGGCGCTGCGGCGGCTACCGCTGCGCCGCGCGGAACGGCAACGGCTCGAACGCGAGGAGCTCGACGCTCGTGGCTTCGTGCCCAATCTGGAGCGTCTGCTGCTCGCGGTCGACGGCAGCGCAAACGGCGCCTTCGCGTCGCGGCTTGCCGGCGTCATCGCCGGCTCCGGCGACAAGCCGACGACGATCATCGAGCTCGGCCCGGAGCGCTGGCCGGAAAAGGCCAAGCGCGGCGAGGCGGACGAATCAAAGACGCAGGTGCGGGCCGCGGCGTACGCGGCGCTGGCGACCCCGCCCGAAGAGGCAGCCCGCGGCAGCGGCGAGGTGACGACCCGCACGAGAAAGGGCGCCAGCGCCGCGGCGGTGGCCGACGAGGCGCAGAAGGGCTACGACCTCCTGATCGTCGGCATCGATGCGACGCGGGCGCCGAGCGGCGGCTTCAGCGCCGAGATCACCCATGTCGTCGGCGGTTTTGACGGGCCGCTCGCCGTCGCCATCGCCGGCGGCGCGCTGGCCGGTGGCAGTGAGCCGATCGGCCGCATCCTCGTGCCGGTCAACGGCACCGATGTCTCGCGCCGCGCCGCCGAGGTCGCCTTCGCGCTGGCGAGATCCGGCGGGTCGCGGGTCAGCGCGCTCTACGTCGCCAGCGGCCGTGTGCGCGCGATGCGGCGCAGTGAAGAAGCCGTACTCAAGGACATTGTCGAGCTCGCCGACCGTTACGACGCCAGGGTGCGGACGGCGCTGCGCGTCGACACCGCCGCCGCCGACGCCATCCTCGAGGAGGCGACGCGCGGCAGCTACGACCTCATCGTGCTCGGTGTCGCCCGGCGCGCCGGCGAGACGCTGTTCTTCGGCAACACCGCCGCCGCGGTGCTGGAGCGGTGCGATACCGCGATTCTGTTCGTGGCGAGCTGAGATAGGGAACGAGCGTCATTGCGAGCGGAGCGAAGCAATCCAGCGCGGGCGTGAAGTCTTGATTGCTTCGTCGCTTCGCTTCTCGCAATAACGTATAAGCCAAAAGCAGGGCACGGAACCAGACACATGGATCGGCCGCCGACCGGCAACACCGTCGACGAAAGCGAAGTAGCGCAATTCGCGCGCCTCGGCGGCCAATGGTGGAACCCGCGCGGGCCGATGGCGGCGCTGCACAAGCTCAATCCCGTGCGCCTCGCTTATATCCGCGACCGCCTCGCCGCGCGATTCGACCGCGATCCGAGGCGGCGCGACAGCTTGTCCGGCCTGCGCGTGCTCGATATCGGCTGTGGCGGCGGCATCCTCTGTGAGCCGCTCTCTCGGCTCGGTGCGTCCGTCGTCGGCGTCGATCCGGCGCCGGGCAACATCGCGATCGCGCGCGAGCACGCCAGCCAATCCGGCCTTGCCATCGATTACCGCGACGGCAGCGCCGAGGCGCTGGCGCAAGCCGGCGAACTCTTCGATACCGTGCTCGCAATGGAGGTGGTCGAGCACGTCACCGATGTCGGCCTGTTCGTGGCCGCGGCGGCGGCGCTGGCGAAGCCGGGCGGCCTCCTGATTCTCGCCACGCTCAACCGCACCATCAAGAGCTTCGCGCTGGCGATCGTCGGCGCCGAATATATCTTGCGCTGGCTGCCGCGCGGCACCCATCAATGGGACAAGTTCGTGACGCCGAACGAGCTCGAGATCGCGCTCGAGCGGTGCGGCGCGCGCGTCGTCGACGAGACCGGCGTGATCTACGATCTCCTCGCCGACCGCTGGCAGCTCGCCGCCGACATGGACGTGAATTACATGGTGGCCGCGGAGAAGGCGGCGTGATGCTCACGCCCTGGCTCTGGGCCGTCTTCACCGTCATCGCCGCCTTCGCCCAGACCCTGCGCAATGCGATGCAGCGCGAGCTGACCGGCAGCCTCGGCACCGTCGGGGCGACGCATGTGCGGTTTCTGTTCGGATTCCCCTTCGCGCTCGTTATTCTCGCCGCGTTCCTCATCGCGACCGGCGCGCCGCTGCCGCGGCCGGCGCTCGCGTTCTGGCCCTGGGTCATCGGCGGCGCCTTCGCGCAGATCGCCGCCACCGCACTGATGCTTGCGGCGATGGGCCAGCGCTCCTTCGTCGTCACCATCGCCTACCTCAAGACCGAACCAATTCAGGTCGCGATCTTCGGCCTTATCTTCCTCGGCGACGCGGTGACTTGGCCGATGCTGACGGCAATCATCGTGGCGACCGCGGGTGTCGTGATCATGTCGACGAAGTCCGGCGTTGTTCGCTCGCGCAAGCACGAGGAGCGGGGGCGCGGCGGTATCAAGCCGACGCTGCTCGGACTTGCCGCCGCGGCGATGTTCGCGCTTTCCGCCATCGGCTTTCGCGGCGCGATTTTGCGGCTCGGGCTCACCGACTACGGGACCGCCGCGACCTTCACGCTGACGATCGCGCTTGCGGTGCAGGCCGCGTCGCTGTCGGTCTATCTCCTGCTGCGCAATCCCGCGGTGCTCGCGGCCATCATGCGGGCGTGGCGGCCCTCGTTGCTCGCCGGGCTTCTGGGCGCGCTTGCCTCGCAGTTCTGGTTCCTCGCCTTCGCGCTCGCGACCGCCGCCAGCGTGCGCACCCTCGCACTGATCGAGGTGTTGTTCGCCCAAATCATCGCCCGCTTCGCCTTCGGCCAGCGCACCAGCGCCCGCGAAGCGCTGGGCATGGTGCTCGTCGTCGCCGGCGCCGCGCTGTTGATCTGGGCGCAGTGACGGTTCAGTTGAACGCGTGCCGTTTAGTTGACGTCGTCCGGCAGGATGGGCAGCGGATGAAATTCGATGCCCTCCTCGTGCAATTCCTTCGCCTCGTCCGGCGAGGCTTCGCCGTAGATCGAGCGCTGCTCGGTCTCGCCGTAGTGGATCTTGCGCGCCTGCTCCGGGAAGCGCGGGCCGACATAGTCGGCGTTCCTGGTGATCGCCTCGCGCAGTTCCTTGAGCTTCTTGCGCAGCTCGCGCTCGTGCGGCGACATGATCGCGAGCGGCTGCTTTGCCGGCGCCGCACCTGGAGCAGGCGCGGGTAGAGGCGGCGCCGGCGCCACCGGCGGAATGATCGCCGGATCGGCGGCCTCGGCGCGAGACAGACGCGGCGCCATGATCGCCTTCTCGACCTTGGCCGAGCCGCAGATCGGGCACGTCACCAGGTTGCGCTTCGCCTGCTTGTCGAAGGCGGCGGAATTCTGGAACCAGCTCTCGAAGGCGTGGCCGTGCTCGCACTCAAGCGCGTAGCGGATCATAATGGGCCCCGCACCGCGTGCAGATGCGCCGGCTCCGCCATCGGCTCGATGATCTCGAAGCGCCGGCCGTGATGCAGCGATGGAATGCGCGAGCGCGCCGCCGTGACGGCGGCCGGATCGATTTCGGCGAGGATGACGCCCGGCTCGGTTGTGCCCTCGGCGAGGATCTTGCCCCACGGATCGACGGCGAGCGAATGGCCGTAGGTCTCGCGGCCGCTCTCATGCTTGCCGCCTTGGGCGGCCGCGAACACGAAGCAACCATTCTCGATCGCACGCGCGCGCAGGAGCACCTGCCAGTGCGCTTCGCCGGTCGGCCTGGTGAAGGCGGAGGGAATCGAGAAGAACGAGGCGCCGGATTCGGCGAGCGCGCGGTAGAGCGCCGGGAAGCGCAGATCGTAGCAGATGGTGACACCGAGCCGGCCCCAGGGTAGGTCGGCGACGACGGCGAGATCGCCCGGCCGATAGCTGCGCGATTCGCGGTAGCTTTCGCCGCCGGCGAGATCGACGTCGAACATGTGGATCTTGTCGTAGCGGGCAACGACTTCGCCGCTGCGGTCGATCAGGAACGAACGGTTCGCCGCCTTGTCCGGCGAGGCCTTAACCGCGAGCGAGCCGATATGGACGTAGATCGCATGCTTGCGCGCCGCTTCGCGCAGCGCCGCAAGCGTCGGATCGCGCTCCTCATCGACGATCGCGGCCATCAGGCGCTCGCGCTTCGATTCGATGATGTTGGTCATTTCCGGCGTGAGCACGTAGTCGGCGCCGGCGCTTTTGGCTTCGGCGATCGCCGCCAGCGCCGCGGCGCAGTTGACCTCCGGCGCCATTCCCGACCGCATCTGCACCAGGGCGATTTTGAACGCCGAGCCGGCCGCCGCGCTCATGCGGGCTGTCCTTCGCCCGAGCCAAGCAGCGCGTCGAGCTTGCCGCCTTCCTCGAGCGCGTAAAGTTCGTCGCAGCCGCCGACATACGTCCCGCCGATGAAGATTTGCGGCACCGTGCTGCGTCCGTTGGCGCGCGCCGCCATCTGTTCGCGCATCTGCCGATCCTCGGTCACGTCGATCTCGCGGAAATCCACTCCCTTGCGGGTCAGGAGTTCCTTGGCCCAATGGCAATAAGGGCAGTATTTCTGGGTGTAGATTTCGACCGAAGTCATAACGATGCGCTAATTCTATCAGAAGCTTATTTGTATCAAACCTTTATATGGACGTTCGCACCGGATCGGCAACCCTGGCGAAAACGAGGACGTCGACATTGGCGGCCCCGGCGCGCAGCAGCGCCCGCGCACAACCTTCGACGGTCGCGCCCGAGGTGAGCACGTCGTCGATGAGCACGAGCCGGCGGCCGATGATGGCGGGCTTGCCGGCATCGGGCACCCGGAACGCACCCTGCACATTGGCGGCGCGCTCCGAGCGCGACAGCCCGACCTGCTGTGCCGTCGCCTTGACCCGCTTGAGCGCACCGCTCGCAACCGGCACGCCGGTCTGCGTCGCCACTGCGGCCGCGAGCATCGCCGATTGATTAAAGCGCCGCGCCCACAATCGGCGCCAATGCAGCGGCACCGGGACGAGCGCGTCGGCCCCGGCGAGAAGCTCACGGCCGGCATGGCCGATCCAGCGTCCCAGCATCGGCGCGAGATCGAGCCGGTCGCCATATTTGAGCGCGTGCACCAAAGCGCGTGAAATCTCGTCGAAGCGCACTGCGGCGCGGGCGCGGTTGTAGGCCGGCGGATCGGCGATCGCCTCCATCGACAAAATGCCCGGCCCCGGATCGTAGACGAACGGCACGCCGAGCCGTTCGCAATAGGGCCGCCGGATGAAAGAGAGCTTCGACCAGCACGCCGGACAGAGCCCCGGCCCGTCGACCGGCTCGCGGCACGCGGCGCAAAGCCGCGGCAAGGCGAGATCGAGGCCGGCGCGAAGCGCCGCGCTCACCGCCGCCGCGGTGCGCTTGAGCTGAGCCTTCGAGGCGGTTGCGGCGAGCACTCTCATCGCGGCCACGCTAGCGCCGCGCCACGCCTTTGTCATCGCCTCGCCGCGCTTCCGGGACACGAGGCTACGGACATGAGACAATCCGGCCATGGCCGAAGGCCCGCTGATATTCGACCGCGCGCTCGTTCGCGCCCGCCGCCGGCGCGCTTTGGCGTCTGGACCGGCGACGTTTCTCCTTGATCGCGTCGCTGGCGATCTCGCCGACCGGCTCGCGGCAGTGCTGCGGCGCTTCGAGCTTGCGCTCGATCTCGGCACGCCGGGCGAGGCGGTGCGTGTCGCGCTCGCGCGCCTCGGCTCGGTGGGGACGATCATCGCGGCCGGCGCGGCGCCGGATGTCGCCGCGGCGCGCCGCGGGCGATCGGTCGTCGCCGACGAGGAAGCGCTGCCGTTTGCGCAAGGCGCATTCGATCTTGTCGTCTCGGCGCTGGCGTTGCAATTCGTCAACGATTTGCCCGGCACGCTCGTCCAGATTCGCCGCGTGCTCAAGCCCGACGGCCTGTTTCTTGCGGCGCTCGCCGGCGGCGAGACCCTGACCGAGTTGCGCCAAGCCTTCGCCGCGGCGGAAAGCGAAATCGAAGGCGGCGTCTCGCCGCGCGTCGCGCCGTTTGCCGATTTGCGCGATCTCGGCGCGCTCCTGCAGCGTGCCGGTTTTGCGCTGCCGGTCGCCGACGCCGACCGCGTCACCGTGCGCTACGATTCTGTTTTGGCGCTGCTGCGCGATCTGCGCCGCATGGGCGCGACCAATGCGCTCGTTGATCGGCGCCGCACACCGCTTCGCCGCGCGACGCTCGTCCGGATGGCGGAGATCTATGCCGAGCGCTTCGCCGACGCCGACGGCCGCGCGCGCGCGACCTTCGAGATCGTCTGGCTTTCGGGCTGGGCGCCGCATCCGAGCCAGCAGCAGCCGCTCAAGCCGGGCACGGCGAAAACGCGGCTCGCCGACGCGCTCGGCACGCAGGAAATATCGACAGGGGAGAAAGCGGGATGAACGTCGTGACGCGGCGCGTCACTCCAGCGCGGTGGCGACGCTGGAGAACAGGTTCTGCACGTTGCCGCCGATGGCCGCGACCGTCCCGGCAATGACGATCGAGATGCCGGCAGCGATCAACGCATATTCGATCGCCGTGGCGGCGCGCTCTTCACGGAGGAAGCGCCGGAGCGATCGGTGAAGAGCGAGGGTCGGCAGCTGGAACATGGCTTATGGCTCTCTGGCGTTGGCGTCACAACAGGTTGGTCAGGTGCGGGATCAGCGGCTCGTCAGCGGGCGGCATCGGATAGTTGCGTAGCTCGTGCGGCCGCACCCATTTGAGCCGCTGCGCTTCGCGTGCTTCGACGATCCCCTCCCACCGCCGGCAGACAAAGAGCGGCATCAGCAGGTGGAAGTCGGGATAGAGATGACTCGCGAACGTCAGCGGCGCGAGGCATTCCTCCTTGACGTCGATACCGAGTTCCTCCTTCAGCTCGCGGATCAGGCTCTGTTCCGGCCGCTCGCCGGCTTCGACCTTACCACCGGGAAATTCCCACAGCCCGGCCATCGCTTTTCCCGGCGGTCGCTGCGCGATCAGCACGCGGCCGTCGGCGTCGATCAGGGCGCAGGCGGCGACTAGGACGAGCTGGCTGCTCACCGCCCGCCCTCAATCTGGCCAAAGGATAGTAAAGGTGTACTCAATCGGGTTGCAGAGTCGTGGCATTCATCGCGCGCGTTCATCGCAAGGTTAACGGAAGGCGAATAGCCGCTGATGTCATCACGCCGGATCAACTGCGATAGTCGCCGTTGATCGCGACATATTCCTTGGTGAGGTCGCAGGTGAGCACACGGTCGTGGCCCTTGCCGAGGCCGAGCCCGACCTTGAGTGTGATCTCGGGCCTCTTCATCGCCGCGCTGACGGCGGCTTCGTCATAGCTCGGATCGCGCGCGCCTCTGTGGGCGACGCGGATGCCGTTGAACCAGATCGAAAGGCGGTCGCGGTCGGCGCGCTCGCCGGCCTTGCCGACCGCCATGACCACGCGGCCCCAATTGGCGTCCTCGCCGGCGATCGCGGTCTTGACCAGCGGCGAATTGGCGATCGACAGCGCGATCCGCCGCGCCGCTTTC
>Ga0187784_10001840_pt1 | contig 16954 bp, 8 predicted proteins | sample 1015_SJ02_MP15_2_FD_132964 | JGI IMG/M metagenome (GOLD analysis project Ga0187784, IMG submission 132964) | Tropical peat soil microbial communities from peatlands in Department of Meta, Colombia - 1015_SJ02_MP15_20_MG | ecosystem: Environmental > Terrestrial > Soil > Wetlands > Peat | place...
CGTCCATCGCCGCGCCCGGAACCTCGACCACCTGCGGGCCTTCGGTGAAGATCAGTGCCGCGCGAATCGTTTTCGCCGGGTAAATGCGGGCGAGCACCGCCCGATAAAGCGCAAGCTGGGCGACGTAAGCCTCCGCCACCTCCGCAAGCCCGCCGGGGACGGCGCGGTCGGTCTTGTAGTCGGCGATCAGCACGGCATCGTCCGTCACCGCGAGGCGATCCACCTGGCCGGAGACCGCAAGCGGCGCGGCGCCGCCGTAAGCGATGCGGCCGACGATCGGCACTTCGGCGCGGCTTGCCGGCGCGAACACTTCGGCAAAGATCAGGTCGTTGAGGATGGCGAGGACCTGCCGCGCGATCTCCTCCTGCTCGGCGGGGAGAAAATCGGCGGCGGCCGCGGCGAGATAACGCGCGATGGCCGCCTTGCGGCCGGGCGCGGGAATGTCGGGCAGCGATTGCAGGAGCCGATGCACGAGGCGCCCGCGCGCCAGCGCCTTGCGGCGCGCGGCGACGGATGACGCCGCGGGAGCCGCAGCACGCGCGATCTCCGCATCGAATGTCGCGGAGGGCGACAGCGGCAGCGGGCGCGGCACGTCGGCGGGCACCGGCCGGCGCAGCCAGGCCGGCACGGCGCAGGGTTCGGCGCTTGGCGTCGCTGCCGGCGCCGCGCCCGCGCCTGCAGCGGCGGCCGGCGTTTCTTTGCGATAGCGCCAAACTTTTTCGCCGTCGTCGTCGTCCACGAGCAAAAACGGCCGCAGCGGTTCGCAGATGAGATCGTACCAGCAGCCCTTCGGCCGCGCGCGCTCGCCGTCGGCGCCGCAGACGATCAGCCGGTCGGCGGCGCGCGTCATGGCGACATAGAGAAGCCGCCGATATTCGTCCTCGGCCTCGGCGAGCGCCGCCGCCCGCGCGGCGGCGGCGGCCGGCACGTCGTCGTCCTTGCGCCCCGCCCAGATCACGGCGCCGTCGGCGAGGGCCAAGAGCCGCGGCGGCCGCGGCCCCGCCGGCGGCGTCATGGTATCGGCAAGGATCACGATCGGCGCTTCGAGCCCCTTGGCGCCGTGCACGGTCATGACGCGCACTTCGTCGCGCGCGATCTCCATGTCGCGCTTGACCTCGGCGCGCGCCGCGCGCAGCCAGGCGACGAAGCCTTGCAGCGACGGCGTCTCGCGGCGTTCGTAGTCGAGCGCGAGGTTGAGGAACTCGTCGAGCGCGTCGTTGACCTCGGGACCGAGGCGGGCGAGGAAGCGCCGCCGCCCGCCGCCGGCGCCGAGGAGCTGCGCGTAGAAGGAAAACGGCGTCTCGCACCGCGCGCTTTGCGCCAGCGCCTCGAGCCGCGCCGCCGCGGCGGCAAAATCGCCGCGTGCGGACGCTTTCTGCGCCAGCGCCGCGCGCAGCGGCCGGCGGCCGCGATCGCAGGCGACCGCGAACAGGTCGTCGTCGGTAAAGCCGAACAGCGGGCTGCGCAGCACGGTCGCGAGCGCCAGATCGTTCTGCGGCAGCAGCAGCGCGTCGGCAAGCGCGATCAGGTCCATGACCGCGATATGCTCGGTGAGCACCAGGCGGTCGGCGCCGGCCACCTCGACATTTTCGTTCTTCAAGGCGCGGATGATCGCCTCGAACAGCGGCCCGCGCTGGCGCACCAGAATGAGCACGTCGCCGTAGCGCGCGGCGCGGCGCTCGATGCCGACCGGCAGGCGCCGATCGACCAGGGCGCGCACGTGGCGCGCGATGCGTTGCGCGAGCTTCACCCGCGGGCTTCTCTCGCTTACGGTGTCGAACGGCGCGTCCCAGCCTTCGATGTCGCTGCGCGCGTCGGGTTTTTCCGGCTCCCAGATCTCGACCAGACTCGGCGGCGCATCGGGCAAGGCGATATGCGGGGGAAAGCCATCGCCGTCGGCGGCGACGCTCAGCGCTACCTGCGCGGCCTTGAACACCTCGTCGACGGCGCCGAGCACGCTCTCGCCGGACCGGAACGAATGCTTGAACTCGCGGAAGACAAAATCCGCCCCGCCGGCGCGGTGCGCGCGCTCGAAATGCCGCCGCATCTGCGCGAACTGCCTGGGCGCGGCGTCCTGAAACGAAAAGATCGACTGCTTTTCGTCGCCGACGGCGAAGACGGTGCGCGTGACTTCGCGCGCACCCGCGCCGGCGGTGAATTCCGCGACCAGGCGGCGGACGATCTCCCACTGCTTGTCGCTGGTATCCTGCGCCTCGTCGATCAACACGTGATCGATGCCGAGATCGAGCTTGTAGTGCACCCAGGCGGCGTCGACGCTGGCGAGCAGCGCCAGCGCCTTGTCGATCAGGTCGTCGTAATCGAGAAGGCCGCGGCGCTCCTTTTCGGCGGCGTAGCGGGTCAGCACCGCGGCGGCGACGGTGAGCAGGGCGGCGCTGCGGTCGCGGCAGATGACGGCGTTGCGCCGTTCGAGAATGGCGCAGACCCGGCGCTGCTCGGCGCCGAGGCGCTCCACGAGGTCCGCGTTCTTGATCGCCTTGCTGGCGATGGTTTTGCGCGGATTGCCTTCGTCGGTGCAGAAGATTTCCAGATAGATTTCGAGCCGGTTGGCCGCGGACGCCGCCGCGAGCGCGGCAAAGCGCTGCGCCTGCTCGTTGTCGGTCTTGCCGCCCTGCGCCAGCGCCGCGGCCATCGCCGGCCACTGCGCCGGCGCGATCAGCGCGCCGCTGAAAAATTCGGCCTCGATGCCGTCGAGGCTTTCGAGCGGATCGACGCCGAGCGCGCGCGCGAGGTCCGCGATCGCCGCGTCCACGCCGCCGGCGCTACGGAGCCAGCGCACGATGGCGTCGCGGCGGCCGATCGCTTCGCGCACCACGTCGCGAAAGGTCTGGTCGGCGCCCGCGGTCATGGCGGTTGCGAGCGCGCGGCCGACCGCGCCCTCGGGCGCGGACGCGCCTTCCAGCAGCGCTGAGAGCGTCAACTGTTCAAGCAGCTGCGCCTGCGCGGTCTCGTCCAGCACGGTAAAGCGCGCGGCGACGTTGGCCTCGAACGGGAATTGATGCAGAAGCTGCGTGCAGAAGGCGTGGATGGTCTGCACCTTCAAGCCCCCCGGCGTCTCCAGCGCGCGCGCAAACAGCCGCCGCGCCCGCGCGCGCCGCGCCGCGAGCGCCCGCCCCGGGGCTGCGCCGATCGTGGCATCGAGCGCGGCATCGTCGAGCGTGGTCCAGCGCGAGAGCGTATCGAACACGCGCTTGGCCATGTTGGCGGCGGCCGCCTTGGTGAAGGTGAGGCAGAGGATCTTTTCCGGCTCGACGCCGGCGAGCAGGAGATTGATAACGCGCTGCGCGAGCACGTGCGTCTTGCCCGACCCGGCGTTGGCGGCGACCCACGCCGACACGCCGGGGTCGGAGACTTCGCGCTGCAGGCGCAGCACGCTGTCGGGAATGAGGCTCGGCGATCTCATCGCTCACCCGTCATGGGACGCCCGCAATATCGTCTTCGGGACCGCCGGTCGCCGACCATTCCTTCACTCGCGCCAGATGATCGTAATCGCCGTAGCGCGCCTTCCACATCGGATGCACCAGCGAGCGGTAGGGCTCGTCGTCGTTGTCGAAGCGCTGCACCAGCGCCGCGAGCTTGCCGAGCGCGCGGTCGGCCTGGCTGTCCGGCGTGCCTTCCTTGAAGTCGATGGACAGGAATTCGCCGGCGCGGGCCCCGCCTTTGAGCATGACGTAAGCGAGCGCAGCGACCGAGCCGCCGGCCGGGATGTCTTTAAATCCCCCCTGCCGCAGCATGGCGGCTTCGAGCGTGAGTTGCGGCGCCAGCCCGGTGCGCACCTGCCGCTCGGTGCGCGCCGAGCCGGTCTTGTAGTCGAGGATGACGTAGCGGCCGTCGGCTTGGCGCTCGATGCGGTCGGCGATGCCGCGCAGGGTGAAGGTGCCGTCGGCAAGCGTAATTTCGCCGCGGATTTCGGCGGCGATCACGCGGTTGGTGGCGCGCCGCGCGGCTTCCCAGCCGCCGAACCAGCGCGCGATGCGCAAGAATCGCGGCCACCAGAACGCGCGCGCTTCGGGGAAGTCTTCCAGCGCGGTGAAGTGCGCGCGCGAAAGCTCGATGAGCGCGGCCGCCGGATCGGGCGGCAACTCGCCGACGAAACGCTGCGTGAATTCGCCGAGCGCGGCGTGGATGACGGTGCCGCGTTCGGCGGCGCCCGGCGCCGCATCGACGGCGTCGAGCGGAACAAGACGCAGCACGTGCTTGGCGTAGATCGTGTAGGGATCGCGCAGCCAGTGCTCGATCTCGGTGACCGAAAGACTTTTCGGCCGCACGGCGCGCGGCGGCTTCGGCGCCGGCCGCGGCTCCGCCACGATGCGCTCCGGCCGGTCGAGCGCGCGGCTCCATGCGAGATAGCGATGGCCGCGATCAAGCGCCGCCTGCCAGCGCTCCTCGCCGGCGACGGCGGCGAGGCGCTGGATGAAGCGCGAGGGCGCGGTCGGCGCGCCGGCCAGCTTCACGGCGCGACTGAGCACGACGTCGCGGGCGCCGAGAAGCTGCGCGAAATCGTGCGCCGAAAGGCCGATGCGGCGCTCGGGCAGATCGAGGCCGAGGCTTTGCCGCATCGGGCGGCTGAGCCAGGCATCGGTGCGGCTTTCCGGCGGCCATGCGCCTTCGACGAGGCCGCCGAGCACGACGCGGTCGCTGTCGGTCAAGCGCGCTTCGAGGAGCCCGAAGATGCGCACGCGCGCGCTCCGCCGCGGCGGCGGCCGCACCACGCGGCCGGCGAGCGCCGCCGAAAACAGCTCGGCGTAATCCGACGGTGCGGCGGCAAGCGCAGCGGCGGCTTCGCTCGTTGCGAGTTCCTCAAATGCGTCGGCGAGCTTCGCCCCGGCGGCGCCGGCGAAAGCGCCCTCGCCCTGGTCGTCGCGCGCCAACGCTTCCAGCACTTCGCGATGGCGCGCGGCGAATTCGCCGAGCGCGCGCGGCTGCCGGCCCGCGCGTTCGAGCGGCGCGAGCGCGGCGGCGAGTCGATCGACGAGATCGGCGGCGGCCGCAAGCTCGCCGTCGGTGAGCGCGATGCGCGGATCGGAGGGATGCAGATCGCTCGGCTCCTTGCGGCGGAATTTGCCAAGCTGCGCGCGAAAGGCTGCGAGCGCGTGCGCCAGCCCCGCCGTTCCCGAACGCGGACGCGGCCCGCGCAGCACCGCGCGTTCGAGCGCAGCGACGGCCTCGTCGGTACGGCGCAGCCCGAGCCGCAACCGCGGATGCTTGAGCAGGGCCAGAAGCGTCACCGGCGCGAGATCGCCGAGCGCCGCCGCGGCGGCGAGCCGCGCGAACACGCCGACCGGCGTATCGGCGAGCGCTTCGCCGCTGGAATCCTCCGCCGCGATATCCCAGCGCTCGAGCGCGGCCTTGACGCGCCGCGCCAGCGGGCGATCCGGCGTCACCAGGGCCGCGGTCCGGCCCGGCTCTTCCAGCGCTTCGCGCAGCGCGACCGCGATCGCGAGCGCTTCCTCTTCGGCATTGGCCGCCTCGATCACGGCGACGGTGCGCAGCGCGTCGTCGACATGCGCCGCGAAAGCAGGATCGCCGGTGCGCGACGGCCACGCATCCGTCGCCGCCGCCGGACGCAGCGCTTCCGAGACCAGCCGCTCGCGGCTGTTGGCTTCGGCGAGCGGCTCCACGGCGCCGCGGGCGATGCCGATGCGCGCGAGCAACGCTTGCATGGCGAATTGCGGATGTCCCGGCGCGGGAGGAATGCCGACGCCTGCGTCGCCCGCGATCAAGCGCCAGGCTTCCTCGTCGAGATGGGTGTCGAGGCCCGGCAGCACGACGGCGCCGTGCGGCATATGCGCGATGGTCGCGATCAGCGCGGCGGTCGCCGGGATCGACCCGGTCGAGCCGGCGACGATCACCGGCGCGTCGGTCCGCCGCGCCAGCCGCGCCGCCTCGGCCTTGATCAGCGCGTCGCGGCGCGCGGCGGGCTCGATGCGCCCGCGCTCGCGCAGCACCTTCGGCCAGCTCTCGCGCGCGATCTCCAAAAACTTCAGCGTGAGCTGCCAGTACGGATCGAGAAAGTCGGGCACCAGGCCGTCGAGCGCATCCCACGACACGCCGCGCATGGTCATGTCGTCGATGAGGCGGGCGAGGTCGTCGGCGAGCGCGCAGGCCGCCGCCGGCGTCTGCGCCACCAGCGGCCCGCCGCTCGCGCCGCGCACGGCCGGCGAGGCCGCCCATGCGCCGACCATTTGTGCGAGAAGAAGCCGCCGTTCGAGCCCGCCGAGCGCGGGCGGCAGACTGAGCGCGTCTTCGGCGACGGCGCCGGTCGCCGCCTCGGCGAAGGCGATCTCGTCCTCGTCGATGTCGCCGATGGCGACGATGCGCGGCAGGATCGCGGCATCGATGTCGAGCGTCTGCAGGAAGGCGTCGCGCGCGAGCCGGCAGGCGCGCCGCGTCGGCAAATAGAGCGTGGTCGCGGCGAGCTTCAGCGGATCGTCGGGAAGGCGAAAGCCGAGCCGGCCGCCGGTCAATGCCGCAATCAGCGTCGGCAAAAACGGCGCCGACGGCGGAATGGTGAAAACGCGAGCGGGCATTCGATGTTCGATGCTTCATTCGCCGTGGGTTGCCGCCGATGCGGGAGCCAGCGCGGCCGCGTGACCGAATCGTCTAGAGCGTCATCGTTTCAGATTGAATCGATTGTCGCGCTCATATTTTGGCGGAGCATGATCTTTTTTTGGAAAGCCGGTCCCCCTCCCCCGCTCCGTTTCGCTTCGCTTCGCGGGGGCGGATAGGGCGCCAAGATTAAGGAGCGGCGAGGGCGGCTTCCGCGGCCGCGACCGCCTCCGGCGTGCCCACATGCATCCAAACGCCTTCCAGGCGCAAGCCGAACAGGCGGCTTTTGGCCGCGGCACGGTCGAACAGAAGCGTAAGCGGAAAGGTGCCGGCGGGCGCGTCGGCGAACAGCGCCGGCGTCAGGATCGCGGCGCCGGCATAGACGAACGGCACCACCTCGCGTTCGCCGCGCCGGCGCAAGCGGCCGTCGGGCAGCATGGCGAAATCGCCGCGGCCGGAATAGCCGATGCTGTCGGTGGTCGGCGCCAGCAGCAGCAGCGCATCCATCGTCTCGGCATCGAACGCTTGCGCAAGCCGCGTGAAGTTCGGCTTGACGCCGTCGAGCCATACGGTGTCGGAATTGACCAGGAAGAACGGCGCATCGCCGAGCTGCGGCAGCGCCTTGACGATGCCGCCGCCGGTGCCGAGCAGTTCTCCGCGCTCATCGGAGATCACGATCTGCGGGCGCCGGCGCGCGGCGAGATGGCGGATGAGCGCGTCGGCGAGATGATGCACGTTGACCACGGCGCGCGTCACGCCGGCGTCGGCGAGGCGATCGAGCGAATAATCGATCAACGACTTGCCGCCGACCTGCACCAAGGGCTTCGGGACGTCGCCGTTGTGCGGCCGCATCCGCGTGCCAAGCCCGGCCGCCAGCACGATCGCGCTCGTCGGTATCATGACGTTCCCCGCCCGACCCTCAACACCGCCGATTCGCGCCATCATACTCCATCTCTCGCGCCGTCCCTGGAAAGGGCGTTCGGCGGCAGATTGGCGGCATACCAGGTTTTGAGCGGCGCCAGCGCCGGATGCGCCAGCGACCGCTGCAAATAGCTCAATAGGCGGGGCACATGACGCAAATATTGCGGCTTGCCGTCGCGCCGGTCGAGGCGGGCGAAGATGCCGAGAACCTTGGTCGCGCGCTGCGCCGCGAGCGTGGCGTAGATCCGCGCAAACTCGGCGGCATCGAAGCGATGGTCTTGAAGACGGGCGCGCGCGTAACGGCTGAGCAGGGCGACTTCGAGCTCCTCGGGAACGTCGACGCGGGCGTCCTGCAACAGCGAAGCCACGTCGTAGGCCGCAGGCCCGATCAACGCGTCCTGAAAATCGAGAAGCCCGATGCGCGCCACGTTCTCGCGGTCGGACAGCCACAACAGATTGGGCGAATGATAATCGCGCAGCACCCAGGTGGCGGGGCTCTCGACCGCCGGCGCCAGCGCCGCGCGCCACAGCGCGACGAATTCTTCGCGCGCGGCATCGCCGGGCGCTGCGCCCGCGCTTGGGAGATACCAGTCGAGCAACAGCTCGGCCTCGATCAGGAAAGCGTCCATGTCGTAGCGCGGCAGCCGATATTCGCGCTGCGGCGCCAGCGGCAGGCGTTCCGGCAATTTGCGGCGGTGCAGCGACACCAGGAGATCGACGGCAACCTCGTAGCGCTCCGCGATCGGCGCCGGCGGATCGCCCTCGACGATCCGCTCGTTGCCCAAGTCCTCCATGATGATCAGCCCGCGCTCGAGGTCGGCGTGCAGGATGTTCGGCGCCGAAAGGTTGCGATCGCGCAGCCCCATGGCGACGGCGACGTAGGCGGCGACATCCTCGGCGAGGTGGGCGACGGCGCTGTAAGGCTTGCCGTCGCGCACCGGCGGACCATCCGGCCGCCGCGGCGCATTCATCAGGATGGTCGTGTGATCGTCGAGCGCAAGGCGCTCGAAGATGCGCGTGGAGGCGTCACCGACCACGCGCCGCCGCGCCGCCTTGCCGAAGCCGCATTCTTCGAGAAACGCGCGCACCTGCATCGCGCGCTCGATGCGCGCGCCGAACGCGCCGTAACCGACGACGCGCGCGTGGCGCACGTGCGCCCCGAGCTGCGGCGCGAGCGTGAAGGTGACGTCGAGCCGGTGCGGCGGCAGGAAGCCGGCGGCGCGATCGGGCCATTCCAGCAGCACCACGGTGCCATCCGGCAGGTCGTCGAACCCGAGCTCGGCGAGTTCGGCGGCGCCGGAAAGCCGATAGAAATCGGCATGCACCAGCGGAAAGCGCGGCAGCGCGTAGCTTTGGATCAGCGTGAAGGTCGGGCTCGGCACCTCGATCGCGTCGTCGCCCGCGAGGTGGCGGACGAGCGCGCGCGCAAAGGCGGTCTTGCCGGCGCCGAGGTCGCCGGACAGCGTGAGCAGATCGCCGGGCTCGAGCATGGCGGCGATCTCGGTCGCGAACCGCGCCGTCGCCTGCTCGTCCGGCAATGTCACGGTGAAGCTTGAGCCGCCGGCGGCGGTCGGAAACATCGCGGTGTTCCGGCTAATGGGTTCTTGTCTTGCTCATCATAGGGACTTCGCAACCGCCCGCTAAGCCGCGGTGCGCTTGGCCGCCGCGCCGAGCGGGAAGCTGCAGGTCACGGTGGTGCCTTCGCCGACGACGGAAGCGATCTCGACCGTGCCGCCGTGCAGCTCGACGAAGGAGCGCACCAGCGACAGCCCGATGCCGGTGCCGCGATGATGCGAGCCGAGCGAGTGCGTCTCGAACCAGTCGAACACCTTTTCCAGCACCTCGGGCGGGATGCCCGGGCCGTGGTCGGTCACCGCGAAGACCAGGGCGTCAGCGCGGCGTTCGGCCAAAAACGTGATGGTGCCGCCGGGCGGCGAGAAGCTCGCGGCATTGGCGAGCAGGTTGAACAGGATCTGCCGCACGCGCCACGCGTCGGCGGTGAAGGTGCCGATGTCGCTTGCGGCGCGCATCTCCAGCACGAGGCCGGCGCTGACCAGGCGGTCCTGCACGCCTTCGGCCGCCGCCGCCATGGTCGCCAGGATGTCGACGGGACCGAGGTTGAGCTGCATGCGGCCGGCATCGATGGTGGCGAGATCGAGGATGTTGTTGATCAGCGCCAGCAGCGTGTTGGTGGAGACGGTGATGTAATCGAGATATTCGCGCTGCTTCGGCGTCAGCGGGCCGGTCGCCGGATCGGCGAAGAGATGCACGAAGCCGATGATGTTGGTGAGCGGCGAGCGCAGCTCGTAGGACACGTGATGGACGAAATCGATCTTGATCTTGTCGGCGTCTTCGAGCGCTTCGTTGCGTTCGCGCAACGCCCGCTCGACGTTCACCGAATCGGTCACGTCGTGGAAGGTCACCAGCGTGGCGCCGTCCGGCAGCGGCACGGTGGTGCAATCGACCACGCTGCCGTCGCGCCGTTCAAGTCGCCCGGCGACGGCGTCACGGCTGTCGATGGCGGTCACGACTTGGCGCAGCGCCTGCCAGGTCGGATGGTCGCCGTGCAACGGCCGGCATAATGCCGAGATCGTCTCGATGTGCGGCCGCTCGGCCAGCATTTGCGGCGGCAGCCGCCACATGCGCGCGAAGGCGGAATTGGCGAGCCGCACGCGGCCGTCGCTGCCGAACACGGCGACGCCTTCGGCAAGATTATCGAGCGTTTCGCCCTGCACGCGGATCAATTCCTGGAAGCGCCGCTCGAGATCGAGCCGCTCGGTGACGTCGTCGAACAGATAGGTGACGCCGCCGTCCGGATTGGGCGTGGTGACGACGCGCACGGTGCGGCCGTCGGGCAGATGCCAGGTGTGCTCCTTCGGCTCGAGCGCCCGATAGGCGGCGTGGAGCTGCGCCTTCCACTGCCGGAAGTCCTGCTCCTCGGGCAGCCTGCGCGCCATGCGCAGCTCTTCGAGCACGGCGGAATCGGTCGGCGCCTGATCGAGATAAAAAGCGTCGAGATTCCAGAACGCGCGATAGGCGGCATTGTAGAAGACGAGCTTTCCACCGGCGTCGAAGGTGGCGACGCCGGTGGAAAGCTGATCGAGCGTGCGGCGATGCGCATCGACCATGCGGGCGAGCGCGCCGCGCATGGTTTCCGCTTCGGTGGCGTCGATGCCGAGCCCGGCGCTGCCGGTTTCGGTGTGGAAGTCGAGCACGTCGAAGCTGCGGCGCGCGCCGGCGACGACGGCGGCAAGTCGGCCGGCATAGACGCCGTTGGCCGCGCGCGCCCGCGCCATGTTCTCGCGCGCCGCGCCGCCGAGGAGTTCCAGGTTGCGCTCGACGGCGTCGGCGGCATCGCGCGCTTCCACCGCACGCGCATAGGCGGCGTTGACGAAGTTCAGCCGCCCCGCCGCATCGCGCGTCCACACCGGCAGCGGCAGCCGTTCGACCAACGCGTGCAGGGAAGCGATTTCGCGCAGCAACGCCTCGTGGCGTCCGGCAAGATCGAGAAGCTCGCGCTTGACGCCGCTGGCGTCCTTAAGCCGCAGCACGGCGCGGCCGGCGACGGCGCGGCCGAGCGCCTCGATCGGGCGGCCGCCGAGGGTGGTGAACGCCATCGCGAAGGCTTCGCCGCGCATGCGCAGCGCCTCGACCGCATGCTCCATGGCGGTCGCCTTGCCGGCATCGAGCCAGCTGCCGAAGGCCAGCACGCGGTGCGGCGCGGACGCGCCGACGACGGCGGGATCGCCTTCGATGGTGGGCTCGTCGGCTCCCGCCGGCCAATCCACCATCACCTGCGGTTCCGACAGCAACAATGCGTTGGCGCGGTCGAGATCGGCGCGCAACCGCGCGATCTCGTCGTGCGCGGAGGCCTCCATTCGCGACGACCGCGCCCGCGCGCGCAGCAGCATGATCGCGGTGACGACCGCGAACAGCAAAAGCCCGACCAGCAGCACCAGCACGGCGATCTCGTGGCGGTCGATGCTGCGCGAGGCGCCGAGCACGAGCTCGTGCAGCCGCAGCGCCGGGCGGTCGTCAGCGCGGGCGGTCAGCGGCGCCAGGACGGCAACGGCGCAGGCAAATCCGCGCCACCACGGACAAGCACGGCCTCCGTTCCTCCGGATCGTATCCGGCATGCCCCTTCACCTCTGCTGGCTCCACCGCCCTCGCCAGCGGGTCCGTCGCGAACAATGCCCGCGAATCGCGCGACTTTACTCTCAAGCGGATTCGCGCCGAAAGAGTCCAGATCGTGAACGCCGCCGGGCCGCATGCTCGCGAGCGGTACCGCCGCTTCAATCGCATCCGCGCTCGTCGCGCTTCTCGGTAACATTCGCGGCAATCCCGGTGGAACCGAAGGCGCCGGTTGCGCGCGCGGTGGCGTCCAGGCTCGCCGAGACAACAAGTCTGGCACGGCTGACCGGGGCGATGACGAGTTGCGCGATGCGCATGCCGCGGCGGATGGTAAATGTTTCGGAGCTGAGGTTAACGAGAACGACCAGCACTTCGCCGCGGTAATCGGCATCGATGGTGCCGGGGGTGTTCAGCACGGTGACGCCGTGGCGGCTGGCGAGGCCGGAGCGCGGCCGCACCTGGCCCTCGTGGCCGGCCGGCAGCGCCAGCGCAATGCCGGTCGGGATCGTGGCGCGCGCCCCCGGCGCAAGCTCGACCGGCACATCGGCCGGCACCGCCGCCGCGAGATCGAGGCCGGCAGCCAGCGCGCTGTGGTATTGCGGCAGCGGCAGATCCGCGCCGTGCGGCAGCCGCAGGATACGGACCTCGACGCCCGTATCGGCGCCGTCGGTGTCCCCGCCGTCGCTCACCGCTTGGCCTCCGCGAGCGCAGCCGCGATGCGCCCGACCAGCGCGCGCGCCACATCGTCCTTCGCTCGCGGCGGCCAGGATTCGACGCCGTCGGCGGTGACGATGTGAATGGTGTTGACGTCGCCGCCCATGACGCCGGTTTCCGGCGACACATCGTTGGCGACGATCCAGTCGCAGCCCTTCTTCGCGAGCTTCACCTTGGCGTGAGCGACGACGTGATCGGTTTCCGCGGCAAAGCCGATGACGAGCCGCGGCCGGCCGGACGTCATATGCGCGACGGTGGACAAAATGTCGGGGTTCTCCACCAGTTCGAGCGTCGGCGGGCGGCCCTGCTTTTTGATCTTGTTTCGGCTCGCCTGCTGCGGGCGCCAATCGGCGACGGCGGCGGCGAAGACGGCGACGTCGGCGGGCAGCGCCCGCTCGACGGCGGCGAGCATCTGCCGCGCGGTCTCGACACGCACGACCGCAAGCCCCGGCGGATCGGGCAGATTCACCGGACCGCTGACCAGCGTCACGTCGGCGCCCGCCGCCGCGGCCGCCGCGGCGATGGCGTGACCCTGCTTGCCGGACGAGCGGTTGGCGATGAAGCGCACCGGATCGATCGGCTCGCTGGTCGGGCCCGAGGTGACGAGCACGCGCTGGCCGCTGAGCACGCCGCTGCCGCGCATGATCGCCTCGGCGGCGGCGGCGATTTCGAGCGGCTCGGCCATGCGGCCGATGCCGGCCTCGCCGCGTTCGGCCATTTCGCCCGCGTTCGGACCGACGAAGCGGATGCCGTCGGCTTTGAGCTGCGCCAGATTGCGCTGCGTCGCCTTGGCCGCCCACATGTGCGGATTCATCGCCGGCGCGATCAACACCGGATTGTCGGTCGCCAGCAGCACGGCGCTCGCAAGGTCGTCGGCGCGGCCGCCCGCCATTTTGGCGATGAGATCGGCGGTCGCCGGCGCGACGACGATGAGGTCGGCCTCGCGCGCCAGACGGATATGGCCGACGTCGAATTCGCTCTGCGGATCGAACAGATCGGTGAAGGCGCGCTCGCCGGCGAGCGCGCCGGCCGCAAGCGGCGTGACGAAATGCTGCGCGGCGGCGGTGAGCACGCAGCGCACCTCGGCGCCGCGCTCGCGCAGGCGGCGGATGAGATCGAGCGATTTATAGGCGGCGATGCCGCCGCCGATGATGAGGAGGACGCACCTCGTCGACGCCGCGGCCGCGGCCGCGGCCGCGGCCGCGCGCATCGCCTGCCGTTTGCCGCCGGCGTCATGCTCCGGGGCGGTGCCGGCGATGAGGTCCGCCTCCGCGGCGGCGCTGCGCAAGATGGTGCGCACCTCGTCCTCGACGGAGCGGCCGTGCCTGGCGGCGCGCAGCCGCAGCTGCCGCTTGAGCGCCTCGTCGAGCTGCCGGATCGTGAGGCTGCCCATTGGGGCTCCTCTAGAAAGATCAATAGTTTAACATAGGAATGATCGCATTGCAATCAATGCAATCATCGGACCAACAGGATGACGATGCACGACAGCAGGGCGACAATCGCCCACAGCGCGACGGTCGACCAGCGGCTGCGGCGCGCCTCGGCTTTGCCGATGTCGACGACGGTCCGCGGCGACAGCACGAGACCGTCGCGGGTGATCTCGTCGAGCTGGTCGAGCACGCGGGCGCCGCGCGCGAGCAGGCTCGGCGCGTTGCCGAGAACGTGGCCGATCTCGGTCGCCCCCTGCACCGCGCCTTCGAGCTTGCCGGCGGGGCCGAGGTACCGCGTCATCCATTCGCGCACGACGGGCTCGGCGGTGGACCACATGTCGAGCTTGGGATCGAGCGAGCGCGCCACGCCTTCGACCACCACCATCGTCTTCTGCAAGAGCAGCAGTTCCGGCCGCGTACGCATGTCGAACAGGCCGGTCACCTCGAACAAGAGCGTCAACAGCTTCGCCATCGAAATATCTTCGGCGGTGCGGTTATGGATCGGCTCGCCGATGGCGCGGATCGCCTGCGCGAAGCTCTCCACCGAATGGCTGGGCGGCACGTAGCCCGCCTCGAAGTGAACCTCGGCGGTGCGGTAATAATCGCGGGTGATGAAGCCGTGGAGGATTTCCGCAAGAAACAAACGCTCCTTCATGCCGAGCCGACCCATGATGCCGAAGTCGACCGCAATGAGCCGGCGGTCGTCGTCGACGAACAGGTTTCCCGGGTGCATGTCGGCGTGAAAGAAACCGTCGCGCAGCGCGTGACGGAGAAAGGTCTGGATCAGCGCGCGCGCGAGCGCCGCCAGGTCGAAGCCTTTTTCCTGCAGGCGCACGCGGTCCGACAGCGGCGTGGCGTCGATCCATTCGAGCGTAAGCACTTCTTTGGTGGTGCGGTTCCAATCGACGGCGGGCACCCGAAAATCCGGATCGTCCTTGGTGTTCTCGGCCATTTCCGAGAGCGCTGCCGCCTCCAGGCGGAAGTCCATCTCGACGGTGACCGAGCGCCGCAAGGTATCGACCACTTCGACGAGTCGCAGCCGCCGCGCCTCGGCGGAAAAGTCTTCGGCGCGGTGCGCGATGAAGCCGAAGGCGCGCAGATCGGCGTGAAAGCGGCGTTCGATCCCCGGCCGCAACACCTTGACGGCGACGAGCCGGGTGCCGTGCGCGGTCGCGACCTCGGCGCGGTGGACCTGCGCGATCGAGGCGGCCGCGAACGGCGGGCCGAAGGTCGTAAAGATCGCGGCGACCGGCTTGCCGAAGGAGGCGACGATCGCGGCTTCCGTCGCACCTTGCGGAAAGGCGGGCATGCGATCCTGCAACGCTTCAAGATCGCGGGCGAGCGCCGCGCCGACCACGTCCGGCCGCGTCGCCAGGAACTGGCCGAGCTTGACATAGCTCGGGCCGAGCCGGGTCAGCGCCGCCGACAGCCGCGCCTCGGCGGCGCCGCTCGACGGCCGCTCGATCAGGCGCGCCAGCCGCAAGAGCGGACGCGCCGGGACCGGCACGGCCGCGGGATCGATGATGCCGAACACGCCTTCGCGGGCGAACACAAAGCCCGCTTGGCCGAGGCGGAAAAGATGCGCGGGAGCGGGGATCACAAACGCCAGCCGGAGTGCAGCGTCACGATGCCGCCGCTCATGAGCCGATGGGAGACGCGCGCAAAGCCCGCCGCGCGCATCATGGCGGCGAAAGCCTCCGGTTTGGGAAAGCGACGGATCGATTCCACCAGATAGCGATAGGCTTCACTGTCTCCGGCGACCGCGCCGCCGAGCGCGGGGATGATCTTGAACGAATAGAAGTCGTAGAGCGCGTCGAGCCCGGGAACGGTCACGGCGGAGAATTCGAGGCAGAGAAAGCGCCCGCCGATCTTGAGCACGCGGAACGCTTCGGTGAGCGCCGCCTCGATGCGCGGCACGTTGCGAATGCCGAAGGCGACGGTGGCGGCGTCGAAACTGCGATCCTTGAACGGCAGCGCCTCGGCATTGCCTTCGGTAAAGGTCAGGCGTTCGGCACAAGCGCGCGCGGCGGCGCGCGCGCGGCCGACGGCGAGCATGTCGGCATTGATGTCGCAGACGGTCGCCTGCGTGCCTTCGCCGCCGGCCTCGATCACGCGCAGCGCGACGTCGCCGGTGCCGCCGGCGATGTCGATGAGCGAAAACGGCCCGTTGCGCGGCGGATTGACCGCGGTGACCAGGGCATCTTTCCAGGCGCGATGCAGCCCGAACGACATCAGGTCGTTCATCAGGTCGTAACGGTGCGCCACGCTGTGGAACACGTCGTCGACCAGCGCCTGCTTGTCGGCGAGCGGCACCTCCTGCGCGCCGAAGGGGGCGGTCTCTGCCATCGCTCCTCTATTCGTTCCGCTATGGTCGAGATGAAAACGGGTGAAGACCATAGCGCGGCAGCGCCGACGGCGCTATGTCTGCGGCATGAGGAGCATGATCTTTTCGGAAAACCGGTGTCCACTTTTCCGGATCATGCATTAACCAAATCGCAGACGCTGCGAACGGCCGAGATGCCCGAACTCCCCGAAGTCGAGACGGTGCGCCGCGGGCTTGAGCCGGCGATGCAGGGCGCGCGCTTCAGCAAGGTCGAGGTACGCCGCCGCGATCTGCGCTGGCCCTTGCCGAAGGATTTCGCGCAGCGCCTGCAAGGCAAGACCGTGACCGGGCTGGGGCGCCGGGCGAAATATCTGCTCGCCGACCTCTCCTCCGGCGACGTGTTGCTCATGCATCTCGGCATGTCCGGCTCGTTCCATGTGTTCCGCGAACGCGGCGCCGAGCGTGGCGCCAAGAGCAGCGTCAAGAGCGGCACCAAGAGCAGCGCCAAGCGTGGCGCCAAAGCGCTCGGCCGCACCTACCACGAGCGCGCGCAGCAAAAGCCCCACGACCACGTCGTTTTTCATATGTCGTCGGGCGCCGTCGTGACCTTCAACGATCCGCGCCGCTTCGGCTCGATGAAGATCGTGCCGCGCGCGGCGCTCGACTCCGAACCGCTGCTCAAAGGGCTCGGCCCCGAGCCGCTCGGCAACGCCTTCGACGCCGCGATGCTGGCGCGGGCCTGCAAGGGCAAGAAGACGAGCCTGAAGGCGGCGCTGTCGGACCAGCGCGTCGTGGCCGGGCTCGGCAATATCTACGTGTGCGAGGCGCTGCACCGGGCTCGGCTTTCGCCCAAGCGCAGCGCGGCGAG
>Ga0187784_10001841_pt1 | contig 16940 bp, 15 predicted proteins | sample 1015_SJ02_MP15_2_FD_132964 | JGI IMG/M metagenome (GOLD analysis project Ga0187784, IMG submission 132964) | Tropical peat soil microbial communities from peatlands in Department of Meta, Colombia - 1015_SJ02_MP15_20_MG | ecosystem: Environmental > Terrestrial > Soil > Wetlands > Peat | place...
ACCGCGGCCGAGACCGCGAAGATCGAGCTCGCGGCGACGACCGACGAGGCCAAGAAGGCCGCCATCGCCAACCAGATCGCCGAATGGGAGAAGACCGCGGCGCGCTACCGCTCCGAGCCGGAGGCCGGCGGCGGCAAGGGTGAAGGCACGGTCGAGCTCGCCAAGCGCGCGCAGGCGATGGAAAAGGATCGCGACCGCCAGCTCAACGGCTACCACAATTACGAGCTCGCCTCGGCGGCGTTCCAGATCGGCATCGTGCTCTGCTCGGCTGCCGTCATCACCGGCATGGTGTGGCTTGCCTGGGCGGCGATCGGCGTCGGCCTCATCGGGATCGTCTTCATGGCCGGCGGCTTGTTCATGCCGGAGGCGCTGCACAACGTGATGCACGCGATCGAGGCGCTGTTCGGCGGCGGCGGCGGCGAGCATCATTGAATCAACCGTAGAGTGGGCACGGCGCGCGTCACTGTGTCGAAGACGCGCGTAAACGCGCTGATGGCGCGCCGTGCCCACCGAGACGCAGACGGTGGGCACGGCGCTGCGTCGTTCATGCGCGGAGCGGCCGCCGCGCTGGGCCGCGCCTTAGCCCACCCTACAGAACAAATCACTGTGCGAAGGCGCGGCGGCGGATGCGCGCGATGCGGCGGAAGAAGCGGCTCGGCCGGCCGGGCTTCGCCAACCAGATCAGCCGCTGCAGCCGGTGCTTGATGCGCTGCTTGATCGGATCGACCAGCGCGTGCGCCTTTGCGAGCCAGTCGAGCAGCAGCGCGTAGAGCCAGCGGAACCAGGCGAGCTGCAACAGCTTCGGCCTGGTCACCTCGAAGATGAAGGCGGTGACGCCGAGGCCGAGCAGCTTGGCGAGCACCAGCACGAGGATGGCCGCGATCCACTGCCGATGCACGATGAAGTAGACCTCGAGGAACTTCAGCGGCAGCAGCAGGATGAACGGGACGATGAAGACGACCAGCACCGCATAGGGCGGCAGCCGGTCGACCAGCGCGGCAAGGCGCGCCCGCAGCCGCTGCCAGACGACGTGGCTGACCACCCAGGCGACGATCGGGCGCAGGTGCTCCCACAGCCACGCCTCGAACAGGAAGACGAGCGCGAGCAGGATCAGGAAAGGCTTGAGGACGCGGCGCATTGGCGAAGGCCCATTTCAAACCTTGGTCGTACAACGACGCAATCGGGTTCGACGCCATTTGTCATCCCGGCCGACGCGAGGCGGAGAGCCGGGATCCATGTCCTCGCGAAGCAGAAGGGCTGTGCGATCCCGGATCAGCCTGCCGGCTGTCCGGGATGACGCCTACGGCCTCACATATGGATCGCGCGCTTGGCGACCGCGAGCGCCGCCTCCTTGACGGCCTCCGACAGGGTCGGATGCGGGTGGCAGGTGCGGGCGATGTCCTCCGCGGCGCCGCCGAACTCGATCGCGAGCGTCAGCTCGGAGATCATCGTGCCGGCGTCGGGGCCGACGATGTGCGCGCCGAGCACGCGGTCGGTCTTCGCGTCGGCGAGAATCTTGACGAAGCCGTCGGTGGTGCGGTTGACCTTGGCGCGGCCGTTCGCCGTGAACGGGAACTTGCCGGCACTGTAGGCGATGCCGGCCTGCTTCAGCTCCTCCTCGGTCTTGCCGACCGAAGCGACCTCCGGATAGGTGTAGATCACGTTCGGGATCGCGTCGTAGTTCACGTGACCGGCCTGCCCGGCGATGATCTCGGCGACCGCAACGCCCTCGTCCTCGGCCTTGTGCGCGAGCATCGGCCCCGCGATGACGTCGCCGATCGCGTAGATGCCGGCCACGTTGGTCGCGTAATGCGTGTCGGTGACGACGCGGCCGCGCTCCATCGCGACGCCGAGCTCGCCAAGCCCGAGGCCTTCGGTGTAGGGCACCCGTCCGATCGCGATCAGCGCGACGTCGGCCGCGATCGTCTCCGCGGCGCCGCCGGCCGCCGGCTCGACGCTCGCCTTCAGGGTCTTGCCCGTGCTGTCGATCGCGGTGACCTTGGAGGAGAGACGGAACGTCATGCCCTGCTTCTGCAGGATGCGCTGGAATTGCCTGCCGACCTCGAGGTCCATGCCGGGGAGCACGCGGTCGAGGAATTCGACCACCGTCACGTTCGCGCCGAGGCGGCGCCACACCGAGCCGAGCTCGAGCCCGATCACGCCGGCGCCGACCACCAGCAGGTTCGTCGGCACCTTGTCGAGCGCGAGCGCGCCGGTCGACGACACGATGCGCTTCTCGTCGATCTCGATGCCCTTGAGCCGCGCGACGTCCGAGCCGGTCGCGATCACGATGCTCTTGGTCTCGACGGTCTGCGCCTTGCCGTCCGCGCCCTTCACCTCGATCCGGCCGGGCGCCGTGATCCTGCCGTGACCGATGAACGCGTCGATCTTGTTCTTCTTGAACAGGAACGCGACGCCCTTGACGTTGCCGTCGACGCCCTCATCCTTGAATTTCATCATCGCGGCAAGGTCGAGCTTCGGGCCCATGATCTTGATGCCCATGGCGGCGAAGGCGTGGCCCGCCTCCTCGTAGAGCTCGGAAGCGTGCAACAGCGCCTTCGACGGGATGCAGCCGATGTTGAGGCAGGTGCCGCCGAAGGTCGGGCTCTTCTCCACGACCGCGACCTTCATGCCGAGCTGCGCCGCGCGGATCGCGCAGACATAGCCGCCGGGGCCGGTGCCGATGACGGTGAGGTCGTAGCTCATATGATTGCGATCACTCCGCGGCCGAACGACTCGAGCGATAGCGATCCGCCATTTCCTCGACCTTCTGAGTCTCGATCTGAATGCGGGTCGCGTCAGCACAGAAGTCGATTTCGTGCCCGATGTCGTCGAGATTCCATCCGAAAGCTTGGCCGTGGTCAGCAACCGCGACGGTGTTGAAATAGGCCGGGTCTTTCAACCGCGCCAAAGCCGGCCCGGTCGCAATCATCTCGGAGAGGTCGTACTCGCCTGACAGTCCGTCATCGAATGTGACGCGCAGGACCGGATAGCGCACGACTTCAACACTCATGATCCGATATTTCATTTATCGATCCTGCCGCCCTGATAGCGAAGCGCGCGAACCTCTTGCCAAACGTAGGCGACCTGGTCACGGTGCGCCGACAGCCAGTCCTTGATGGCCTTCAGCTTTGCCCGCGGCAGCGAGCCTTCCAGGACATCGCCGGTAGCGATCGAGATCATAGCCTCGTACTCGGCAAATTTCACGTGAAGATGCGGCGGCAGGTGGTCCTTAGGATAGATGATGACCCGAACACCGGCGACAATAGCGATGGTCGGCATTGTCAGCGTGTCGTCGGGGCGGATCACAAATCCAGCACGATCCGCGCCGGATCCTCCAGATTCTCCTTCACCCGCACCAGGAAGGTGACCGCGCCCTGGCCGTCGACCACGCGGTGGTCGTAGGTGAGCGCGAGATACATCATCGGGCGGATCTCGACCTTGCCGGCGATCGCGACCGGCCGCTCCTGGATCTTGTGCATGCCGAGGATGCCGGACTGCGGCGCGTTCAGGATCGGCATCGACATCAGCGAGCCGTAGACGCCGCCGTTCGAGATCGTGAACGTGCCGCCCTGCATGTCCTCGATCTTGAGCTGACCGTCGCGCGCCTTGCGGCCGAGCGCCGCGATCGTCTTCTCGATGCCGGCGAGGGTGAGATGATCCGCGTCGCGCACCACCGGCACGACCAGGCCGCGCTCGGTGCCGACCGCGACGCCGATGTGGTAGTAGTTCTTGTAGATGATGTCGGTGCCGTCGATCTCGGCATTGACCTCCGGCACCTCCTTGAGCGCCTGGATGCAGGCGCGGGTGAAGAAGCTCATGAAGCCGAGCTTCACGCCATGCTTCCTCTCGAACAGGTCCTTGTACTGGTTGCGCAGGTGCATGATCGCGCTCATGTCGACCTCGTTGTAGGTCGTGAGCATCGCGGCGGTGTTCTGCGCGTCCTTCAGCCGCCGCGCGATGGTCTGGCGCAGCCGCGTCATCTTCACGCGCTCCTCGCGCGCGGCGTCGTCGGCCGGCGAGGGGGCGCGCACCTGCACGGCGGCGGCGACCTGCGCGACCGGCGTCGGCGCCGCGGCGGCACGCTCGATCGCGGCCATCATGTCGCCCTTGGTGACGCGGCCGTCCTTGCCGCTGCCTTCGACCTTGGCCGGGTCCATGCCGGTCTCGGCCGCTATTCTGCGCACCGAGGGCGCGAGCGGCGCGTCGCTCGCGACGATCTTCGGCGGCTCGGGCGGCGGGGCGGGTTTCGGCGCGGGCTTCGGCTCTTCGGTCACAGCCGGTTTGGCGGCGGGCGCAGGCTTGGCGGCGGCCTTCGGCGCGCCGGCGCCATCCTTGATCTGGCCGAGCAGCGCGCCGACCGCGACGGTGTCGCCATCCTTGGCGGCGATCTCGGCGAGCGTACCGGCGGCGGGCGCCGGGACCTCGATCGTCACTTTGTCGGTCTCGAGCTCGACCAGCGGCTCGTCCACCGCGACGGCATCGCCGGGCTTCTTGAACCACTTGCCGATCGTCGCCTCGGTGACGGATTCGCCCAGCGTGGGCACGCGGATCTCGGTCATGGTGGGTCCTCTGGATTTCCTTCGTCATGCCCGGCCTTGTGCCGGGCATCCCGGCAAGCTGGGCAGTGCGCTCGCAATCGGTATGGCCGGGACATTGGGGCGTTTACGCCCGTCTTCGACGGGCTATGCCCGGCCATGCCGGGCGAATTACCCCAACGCCTCTTCCAGCAACGCCTTCAGCTGCGCGAGGTGCTTCGACATCAGCCCGGTCGCGGTCGCCGCCATCGCGGGGCGTCCGGCATAGCGCGGCCGGCGATGCTTGGCGCCGATCTGGTTCAGCACCCACTCGATGAAGGTGTCGACGAAGAACCACGCGCCCATGTTGCGCGGCTCCTCCTGGCACCAGACGATCTCGGCCCCTTTGAAGCGCGACAGCTCGGCCATCAGCGCCTTGGTGGGGAACGGATAGAGCTGCTCGATGCGCAACAGGTAGACGTCGTCGAGGCCGCGCTTCTCGCGCTCCTCGAGCAGGTCGAAATAGACCTTGCCGGTGCACATGACGACGCGGCGGATCTTGTCGTCCGCGACGAGCTTGATCCTCTCGTCCTTGTGGGTCTGCGCGTCGTCCCACAACAGCCGATGGAAGGTCGCATCGGGGCCGAGCTCGTCGAGCCGGGAGACCGCGCGCTTGTGGCGCAACAGGCTCTTCGGCGTCATCAGGATCAGCGGCTTGCGGATCTCGCGCTTGAGCTGGCGGCGCAGGATGTGGAAGTAGTTCGCCGGCGTGGTGCAGTTCGCGACCTGCATGTTGTCCTCGGCGCACATCTGCAGGAAGCGCTCGAGCCGCGCCGAGGAATGCTCCGGGCCCTGCCCCTCGTAGCCGTGCGGCAGCAGGCAGACCAGGCCGGACATGCGCAGCCACTTGCGCTCGCCGGACGAGATGAACTGGTCGAACAGCACCTGCGCGCCGTTGGCGAAGTCACCGAACTGCGCCTCCCACATGGTGAGCGCGTTCGGCTCGGCCAGCGTGTAGCCGTACTCGTAGCCGAGCACGGCCTCCTCCGAGAGCATCGAGTTGAGCACCTCGTAGCGGCCTTGATTGGCGGCGATGTGATTGAACGGCGTGTAGCGCGCCTCGCTCTCCTGATCGATCAGCACCGAGTGGCGCTGCGAGAAGGTGCCGCGCTCGGAGTCCTGGCCGGACAGGCGCACGCGGTGTCCTTCGCGCAACAGCGTGCAGAAGGCGAGCGCTTCGCCGGTCGCCCAGTCGATGCCCGCCCCGCTCTCGATCGCCTTGCGGCGGTTGTCGAGGAAGCGCTGGATGGTGCGGTGGACGTGGAAGCCCTGCGGCGCCACGGTGATCTTCACGCCGATGTCCTTCAACGTCTCGAGGGCGACGCCGGTATCGCCGCGGCGCGGGTCGTCGATGTCGTCGGCGAACTTGAACTTGGCCCATTGTCCGTCGAGCCAGTCGGCCTTGTTCGGCTTGTAGCCGGTGCCGGCCTCGTACTCGGCCTCGAGCCGGGCGCGCCAGTCGGTCTTCATCTTCTCGACCTCGCCCTCGGTCACGACGGCTTCGGCGATCAGTCGCTTCGCGTAGATCTCGAGCGTGGTCGGGTGCTTGGCGATCGCCTTGTACATCAAGGGCTGCGTGAAGGCCGGCTCGTCGCCTTCGTTGTGGCCGTGGCGGCGATAGCAGAACATGTCGATCACGACCGGCTTCTGGAATTTCTGCCGAAACTCGACCGCGACCTTGGCGCAGTGGACCACCGCCTCCGGGTCGTCGCCGTTCACATGGAAGATCGGCGCCTCGATCATCTTGGCGACGTCGGAGGGATAGGGCGAGGAGCGCGAATAGCGCGGATAGGTGGTGAAGCCGATCTGGTTGTTGACGATAAAATGGATCGAGCCGCCGGTGCGGTAGCCCTTCAGCCCGGACAGGCCGAAGCATTCGGCGACCACGCCCTGGCCGGCGAAGGCGGCATCGCCGTGCATCAACAGCGGCATCACCATGGTGCGGTCGTCGGGCGAGGCGCCATGCTGGTCCTGCTTGGCGCGCACCTTGCCGAGCACCACCGGGTTGACGATCTCGAGATGCGAGGGGTTGGCGGTGAGCGAGAGATGCACCTTGTTGCCGTCGAACTCGCGGTCCGACGAGGCGCCGAGGTGATACTTCACGTCGCCCGAGCCCTCGACGTCGTCGGGCGCGGCCGAGCCGCCCTTGAACTCGTGGAACAGCGCGCGGTGCGGCTTCGCCATCACCTGGGTCAGCACGTTGAGCCGCCCGCGATGCGGCATGCCGAGCACGATCTCCTTCACGCCGAGATTGCCGCCGCGCTTGATGATCTGCTCGAGCGCCGGGATCAGCGACTCGCCGCCGTCGAGGCCGAAGCGCTTGGTGCCGGTGAACTTCAGGTCGCAGAACTTCTCGAAGCCTTCCGCCTCGACCAGCTTGTTGAGGATCGCGCGCTTGCCCTCGCGCGTGAAGGTGATCTCCTTGTCGGGGCCCTCGATGCGCTCCTGCAGCCAGGATTTCTGCTGCGCGTTCGAGATGTGCATGAACTCGACGCCGACGGTCTGGCAATAGGTGCGCTGCAGGATCGCGACGATCTCGCGCATGGTGCCGAATTCGAGCCCGAGCACCTTGTCGAGGAAGATCTTGCGGTCGAGGTCGCCTTCGCCAAAGCCGTAGGCGCGCGGATCGAGCTCCTCGTCGTCCTTCTTGCCCTCGAGGCCGAGCGGATCGAGATTGGCGTGGAAATGGCCGCGGATGCGATAGGCGCGAATGAGCATCAGCGCGTGGATCGAATCGCGCGTCGCCTGCTGCACGTCGCTCGGTGAAAGCTCGACGCCGACGGCCTGCGCCTTGGCGCGCACCTTGTCGCCAAGCTTCTTCTCGGTTTCGGCCCATTGGCCGTCGAGCGCCGAGAGCGTCTCGTCGCGCGCGATCAGCAGCGGCTTCTTCCACGAGGCGCCGCGCGCGTCGCGGACCGCGTCAGCGCCGTCCTTCAGGCTGCCGAAGAAAGCCTGCCATTCGGCATCGACCGATTTCGGATCGGTCTCGTAGCGCGCGTAGAGATCCTCGATATAGGCGGCGTTGCCGCCATAGAGAAAGGATGAGATTGCGAAGGCCGCGTTGGCATCCTGGCGAGACATTTGCCGCATCCATCAGTGCTTGGGAGCGCGTTGCACGCCCCTGCTAAATGGCCGAAATCGGCCGCGAATCTGCCCAAGGCCCCGGTGAGCGGACCGCTTCTACCCTATTTAGACGCGCGAGATGGCAATTAAAAGAACAAGAAGTGAATATAAAATCAGCACTTGGCGCGCGGCGCAGCAAGGAGCACCGGCGCGCCCGAGGTGCGAGTCGGTCCGATCAGTACTTCGCGACGACCGGTCCGCCACAGAATACGAAGAGGACGCAGTCAGTGAATTTGTAGTTCACGCCGAGGCGCACAATGTGCTCGTCGAACGGGACATCCAGTCTGCTATTGAAGCCGGCAGGCGGCGGATTGAAGTAGCCTTGGCTGCTGAGCCTGACGTAGAGATAGTCGGCCTTCGCAGACCATCCGCCGCCGAGCGCGTATTCGAGCCCGCCGCCGGCGGTCCAACCCCATCGCGTCCTGGTTTCGGAGATGATGCCCGCACCTGTCGCGGTGGCGTCCGCGACGGCCTCCACGCTCGCGGTCGCGAGGCCGCCGGTCGCATAGACCAGAAGCTGGCCGCTCGGGAGGTAGCCGACGCGCAGGCGGGTCGTGCTCAGCCAATGCTCGTTGGTGCTGGAAATCACCGACCGGATGAAAGGCTGGGTGTTGTTCACGCTGCCGCGCACGTCGGTCCACGAAAAATCACCCTCGGTGCCAAGGACCCATGAACCGGTCTGCCAATTGCAGCCGTACGTGAGACCGGCAACGCCACCGCTGACATCAAACGGATTTGTGATGCTTTGACCGATAGTAGGCGCGGTGCCGCTGATGTGCTCAGTGCGCCCGAAGCCCCCGCCCGCTGCGGCGCCGACAAAGCAGCCGGTCCACGAATAGGGGACTGGCGCGGCGTTGAGGACCGGTGCCTTCACCGGGAGGTCGGCGGCGCCGGCAATGCGGCCCGCGGCCAAAAACACCAATGCCGTCGCCAACGCGAGATTTCGCACCGCGGCCCCCTGATTCCCCGCGGCGGCCCAACCTGGCCGCCGCCCCGGTTGCAGCCTAGTCCATCCGGCGGCTCATGGCTGTGGCCGCGCGGTAACAGGGAACCAGAATCTACCGCTTCAACACTTCGACCAGCGTTTTACCGATCCGTGCCGGGGAAGGGGAGACCTTGATGCCGGCCGCCTCCATGGCGGCGATCTTGCTCTCCGCGTCGCCCTTGCCGCCGGAAATGATCGCGCCGGCATGGCCCATGCGGCGGCCGGGCGGCGCGGTGCGGCCCGCGATGAAGCCGACCATCGGCTTCTTGCGGCCCTTCTTCGCCTCGTCGATCAGGAACTGCGAGGCGTCCTCCTCCGAAGATCCGCCGATCTCGCCGATCATCACGATCGCCTGCGTGGCCTTGTCGGCGAGAAACAGCTCGAGGCCGTCGATGAAATCCATGCCCTTCACCGGATCGCCGCCGATGCCGAGCGCGGTGGTCTGGCCGAGGCCCTCGGCGGTGGTCTGGAACACCGCCTCGTAGGTGAGCGTGCCGGAGCGCGACACGATGCCGACCTTGCCGGGCTTGAAGATGTTGCCGGGCATGATGCCGATCTTGCAGGCGCCGGCGGTCATCACGCCCGGGCAGTTCGGGCCGACCAGGCGCGACTTCGATCCGGCGAGCGTGCGCTTCACCTTCACCATGTCGGCTACCGGAATGCCTTCGGTGATGCAGACGATCAGCGCGATCTCGGCGTCGATCGCCTCGGCGATCGCGTCCGCGGCGCCGGGCGGCGGCACGTAGATCACGCTCGCGTCGCAGCCGGTCTGTTGTTTCGCCTCGCGCACGGTGTCGAACACCGGCAGATCGAGATGCCTCGAGCCGCCTTTGCCGGGCGCGGTGCCGCCGACCATCTTGGTGCCGTAGGCGATCGCGGCCTGCGAGTGGAAGGTGCCGTTCTTGCCGGTGAAGCCCTGGCAGATGACCTTGGTGTTCTTGTCGATGAGGATGGACATGGAAACCTCGCGCTCAGTCGGCGTAGGGCGGGCAAAAGGCGGGCACGAGAGCCTGGAGGGGAAACGCCGGGCGATACGCCGTTGCCCGCCGCCGGTCCGATGGCGGGCACGGCGCGCAAGCGCGTCGCAGAACCGCGCCCCCGCAGCAGGCGCCTTTGCCCGCCCTACGGGCCGATACATCGATGAGGATGGACATCAGGCGCCCTTCACGGCCTTCACGATCTTCTGCGCGGCGTCGTCGAGATCGTCGGCCGAGGTCACGTTGAGGTTGGACTTGGCGATGATCTCCTTGCCTTCCTGCACATTGGTGCCTTCGAGCCGCACCACCAGCGGCACGCGCAGGCCGACCTCCTTCACCGCCGTCACCACGCCCTCGGCGATCACGTCGCATTTCATGATGCCGCCGAAGATGTTCACCAGAATGCCCTTCACGTTGGGGTCGGAGGTGATGATCTTGAACGCCGCGGTGACGCGCTCGGTGGTGGCGCTGCCGCCGACATCGAGGAAGTTCGCCGGCGCCATGCCGTAAAGCTTGATGATGTCCATCGTGGCCATCGCGAGCCCGGCGCCGTTCACCATGCAGCCGATCTCGCCGTCGAGCGCGATGTAATTGAGCTCGAACTTCGAGGCCTCGATCTCCTTCTCGTCCTCCTCGGTCTCGTCGCGCAGCGCCGCGACCTCCGGATGGCGGAACAGCGCGTTGTCGTCGAAGCCGACCTTGGCGTCGAGGCAGATCAGCTTCTGCTCGCGCGTCACGACCAGCGGGTTCACCTCGAGCAGGCTCATGTCCTGCTGGGTGAACGCCTTGTAGAGGTTGCTGACCAGCGGCCCGAGCTGCTTGGCGAGGTCGCCGTCGAGGTGCAGCGCCTTGGCGAGCCGCCGCACGTGGAACGGCATCACGCCGCCGACCGGATCGACCGTGATGGTGATGATCTTCTCCGGCGTGTCGTGCGCGACCTGCTCGATATCCATGCCGCCCTCGGTCGAGGCGACGATCGCAACGCGCGAGGAGCCGCGGTCGACCAGCATCGAGAGATAGAACTCCTTCTCGATCGCCGAGCCTTCCTCGATATAGACGCGGTTGACCTGCTTGCCCTTCGGCCCGGTCTGGTGCGTGACCAGGATCGAGCCGAGCAGGCGCTTTGCCTCCTTCTCGACGTCCTCGACCGACTTCACCACCTTGACGCCGCCGGCCTTGCCGCGTCCGCCGGCGTGGATCTGCGCCTTCACGACCCAGACCGGGCCGCCGAGATCCTTCGCCGCCTTGACCGCCTCGGCCGGACTGAAGGCCGGAAAGCCGCGCGGCACCGGCACGCCGAACTGCGCGAGAACGGCCTTCGCCTGGTACTCGTGGATATTCATGCGGCGGTCCCCTGCGCCCTGTTTCGTAGGGTGGGTTAGCGCGCGAGAGCAGCGCGTAACCCACCGCTGCGTTGCGGCGGGTTACGGCCTTCGGCCTAACCCGCCCTACCTGCCATCACTTCCCGAGTTGCGGCGCAATCTTCTGGCAGGCCTCGACCAGCGTGCGCACGGCGGTCACCGACTTGTCGAACATCTCGCGCTCGGCGCCGTTGAACTCGAGCTCGAGCACGCGCTCGACGCCTTTCGCGCCGATCACGACCGGCACGCCGACATACATGTCCTTCACGCCATACTGGCCGTTGAGGTAGGCGGCGCAGGGAAGCAAGCGCTTCTTGTCCTTGAGGTACGACTCCGCCATCGCGATCGCCGAGGAGGCGGGCGCGTAGAAGGCCGAGCCCGACTTCAACAGGTTCACGATCTCGCCGCCGCCCTTGCGCGTGCGCTCGACGATCGCGTCGAGCCGCGCCTGCGTGGTCCAGCCGAGGCGCACGAGATCGGGGAGCGGGATGCCGGCGACCGTGGAGTAGCGCACCATCGGCACCATGTCGTCGCCATGGCCACCGAGCGTCATCGCGGTGACGTCCTCGACCGAGACGTCGAACTCGTCGGCGAGGAAGTAGCGAAAGCGCGCCGAGTCGAGCACGCCGGCCATGCCGACCACCATGTTCTTGGGCAGGCCGCAGCATTTCTGCAGCGCCCACACCATGGCGTCGAGCGGATTGGTGATGCAGATGATGAAGGCGTTCGGGGCGTATTTCTTGATGCCGGCGCCGACCTGATCCATGACCTTCAGATTGATGCCGAGCAGATCGTCGCGGCTCATGCCGGGCTTGCGCGGCACGCCGGCGGTGACGATGCACACGTCGGCGCCCTCGATGCCCTCATAGGCGTTGGTGCCGGCATATTTGGCGTCGAAGCCTTCGACCGGGGAGGACTCCGCGATGTCGAGCGACTTGCCCTGCGGGATGCCCTCCATGATGTCGAACATCACGATATCGCCGAGCTCCTTCAAGCCGATGAGGTGAGCGAGCGTACCGCCGATCTGGCCGGAGCCGATCAGTGCAATCTTCTTGCGCGCCATGGAGACGGGACCTTGTTGATGGTGCGCCGCGGGACCGCGGTCGCCGGTGGTTAAACGCCGCGACGGCATCAAGTCAACGACCGCGCGCGCTACAGCAATTTATCGCGCCGTGCGTATACATTATGCCAGGACCGTTCGACCTGCCAAGGCGGAATCGCGTCACCCACGTCGGAGGCGGTTCCGCGCTCGCGCAGCGCGCGCGGCCGCGCCGTCCTCGAGATGCAAGGCCTTCAACGTGCAAGGCTGTCAATGTGATTGTGTAGCGGCAGCGTTGCGGACCATACCGGCGCCATGGCGCACGACCACCACCTCCATCACGATCACCGTAATGATCATCATCGCCATGATCATCACGGTCATTCGCATGCGCCGGCGCGCTTCGGCATCGCGTTTGCGATCGCGACCGCGCTCAACCTCGCGCTGGTGATCGCGCAGGTGGTCGCCGGGCTCGCCGCCAACTCGATGGCGCTGCTCGCGGATGCCGGCCACAATCTCGGCGACTGCCTCGGCCTCGTGCTGGCGTGGGGCGCGCATGTGCTGGCGCAGCGCGCGCCGACCGTGCGCTTCACCTATGGCTATCGCTCGGCCTCGATCCTTTCCGCGCTGGTGAATGCGGTGATGCTGCTGCTCGTGACCGGTGCCATCGTGGCGGAGGCGATCCGGCGGCTCGGCGATCCCGGCGCGGTCGGCGGCCTGACGGTGATCATCGTGGCGCTCGCCGGGATCGCGGTGAACGGCATCTCGGCGCTGCTGCTGATGGCGGGGCACAAGGACGACCTCAACATTCGCGGCGCGTTCCTGCATCTCGCGGCGGATGCCGGCGTGTCGGCCGGCGTGGTCGTTGCCGGCAGCGCGATCCTCGCGACCGGCTGGAGCGTGATCGATCCGGTCGCAAGCCTTGCGGTTTCCGCCGTGATCCTGCGGGGCTCGTGGGGCCTGCTGCGCGAATCATTCCGCCTGTCGATGGACGCGGTGCCGTCCGGCATCGACCCGGAGGATGTGCGCGCGTTTCTCGCTGCCCTGCCCGGCGTCGCGCGCACGCATGACCTGCACATCTGGGCGATGAGCACGACCGAGACCGCGCTGACCTGTCATCTCGTGATGCCGGCCGGGCACCCCGGCGACGCGTTCCTGGCCGAGGTCTGCCACGCGCTCGCGCAACGCTTCGCGATCACCCACGCCACCTTCCAGATCGAGCTCGGCGACGCTGCGGTCTGCCGGCTCGAGCCGGAGCACGTGGTCTAGCGCGGGATGACTTTTCTTCGAATCGTCATCCGCTCTAGGTTTTTGGTGGAGCATGATCTTTTCCGAAAACCGCTGCACACTTTTCGGGATCATGCTCTAGTACCGAGGCGTGCTCAGTAGTTCTGCAATTCGCGGATGCGCTGACGATAGGAGTCGGCGATGCAGTCCGCGTCGCGGCCGCAGGCCATGCGGCCGCGCAGCCAGGTCGCCTGGTCGGCCTCGAGCGAGGCGCGTGCGCCGCCATAGAGGCTGTTGCGCAGCCGCGCATAGATCGCCGACATGCGCTCATCGAGCGCGCCGAGCGCTGCGTCCTGGCAGATCAGCACCTCGTCGGCGCTGCGCGCATAGCGGCAATTGAAGCTCTGCGCCTGCGCCGCGACCGGCGCCAGCAGCAGCAACGACAGACAGATCGCCCGCAACATCATCGCCTCCCTGATGCAAACCATGCGGCCAACGGTTAAACGCGTTCGATGGACAAAAAATGTCAAGTTTCGACGATGCCGGCGGTGGAGCCCGACGCGCCGAGCACATGGTGGCCGTGCGGCAGCGCGAGATATTCGTCCGAGCGCATCTCGATCAGGCGCGAAGCGGTGCGCTTGAACTCGCTCGCCTCGTAGCCCTCGGTCGCAAGGTAGAGATCCGGCGGCTCGGCCTCGGCCGAGGCGACCAGCTTCACGGCATTGTCGTAGAGCGTGTCGATCAGCGCGATGAAGCGCTTGGCCGCGTCGCGTTGCGGATAGTCCATCACCGGAATGCGGTCGATGATGAGCGTGTGGAATTCGCGCGCGATGCGCAGATAGTCGTTCGCGCCGAGCGGCTGCTCGCACAGTTGCGCGAAGGAGAAGCGCGCGACGCCCCGCGCCGCCTCGGGGACGCGGATGACGCGGCCTTTCATCTGCAGCGCGGTGGGCGCGCCGGCGAGCGTGCCGGTGAGCCGCTGCCAGGTCATGTCGAGCGCGACCCCGGCGTCCTCGTCCGGCGGCACGTACCACACCGGCTGGCCTGCGAGCTTCTCGAGGCGGAAGTCCTTCGGCGCCCGCAGGTGGACGACGTCCATGTGCCGATGCAGCAGCGCGACGAACGGGACGAACAGCGCGCGATTGAGGCCGTCCTTGTAGAGCTCCTCCGGCTCGACGTTCGAGGTCGCGACCACCACGACGCCCTGCTCGAACAGGCGCGTGAACAGGCGGCCGAGGATCATCGCATCGGCGATGTCGGTGACGTGGAATTCGTCGAAGCACAAGAGCCACGTCTCCTGCGCGATCGCATCGGCGACGTGACGGATCGGATCGCCGTCGCTGATGCGGCCCGCCTTCATCTCGCGGCGCACCGCGCCGAGGCGCTCGTGCACGTCGGCCATGAACTCGTGAAAATGTGCGCGCCGCTTGCGCTTCACCTGCGAGGCGGCGAAGAACAGATCCATCAGCATGGTCTTGCCGCGGCCGACCTCGCCGTGGATGTAGAGGCCGCGGATCGGCCCCGCGGGCTTGCTCTTGGCGAACAGCCAGCCGAGATGCGAGGACTTGCGCGACAGCCGATGCTGCGCGAGCCGCGCCTCGAGGCGCGTGAGCCGCGCGGCGACCGCCTCCTGCGCGCTATCGCGCTCGATCTCGCCTTCGCGAACGAGGGCGGCATAGCGTTCCGAGACGGTCGAGGACATCGGCTGACGGAGGTGGGAAAAGCGCGGATTAGGTGAGTGGTGAATGGTGAATGGTGAATGACCGGCGGTCAACTCGCCGCTTACCATCACTACTCACTACTCACTACTCACTACTCACCACTCGCCATTCGCTATTCGCTATTCGCCATCCACGTACGCATCCCGGCGCGAAAGTTTCATACACGCGCCGATCACATAGGGTTCACGCGTTCGGTGATTTCAGGCGCTACCTCGTGATTTCCTATTGAACGGCTGGCTGCGTATCTCCGCCGCATCAGTCGGGCACGGAAGTCTCCGACGATGGAGCCGAAAACAGGAAGAATCGGCTTCAGCTCAACGTCAACCCTGGACCCATACGAAGGAGAACCATCATGTTTACCAAGAGCGCGCTTATCGTCGCCCTCACGCTTGGCACCGTTGCGGTCGCCTCGGCGCAGGAGTTCGACCCGAACCTCGGCAACCGCTATCCGGCTTACAACGAGCCGGCCGCGGCGCACGCGATGCAGAGCCGCAACGCCGCGCTGGTGAGCCGCCACGCCGGCATGGTGCGCACCGAATCCTACATCGACCGTGCGTCGCAGAGCTTCGACGGCGGCGGCCGCTGATCGACCTTTCCCGCGAACCGGTCTCCCCCGCCGGTTCAACCTGAGGAACAGCCGGCTTCCCCGCGCCGGCTGTTCCCTTTTGGCGCGATGCGCGCGGTCCGGCGTTGACGCGCGGGCCACATCATTACGTGGATTTAATTGTTGCAGCGTGCGTCATGACTGACATGCGGCGTTACGCGCGCTCTTCAATCCGTTGTGAATGGAGCATCGGCGCCGCGTGGCTTTAGGATTTGGCTGGACGCAGGAGATCCGAAGAGAACCAAGAATCTCCTCGCGGAGCCGGGGCGACGAGCGGGGCGACGCAACTCAAGGACTTGAACGACAATGCGCGGGAAGATGATTTTGCCGGCCGCCATCACGATCGTGCTGGCGACGGCGACGGGAGCGCTTGCCCAAAGCATGCAATATGACCGCACTGGCGATCATATGTTGTCCTACGGAACCGGGCCCTATCCGTACGCCAACTACAATCAGGCATGGGTGGAGCCGACGCGGGTCCATGTCCAGCGCCGTGGCCATCACCACGCGACGACGCTGAATGTGCCGATCGATCGCACCGGCGATCACATGATCTATTACGGGCCGATCGCCCAGTAATCGCCACGAGGTAACAACAACACCAACACCTCGGGGAAGATCGTGGCGACGGCGCCTAACACGTCGCCACGATCACCCGGTTGGATCCGGCTCGGTTCCCGGCACAGCGCCGTTAACCATCGCTTTGCATATTGCATCGGGGCAAATTGAGCTTGCGCGCGAAGCGTGCCCGTTGCGCGCGTCGCCTGCGAATGCGCATCGCGTTGCGCCCTGCCGATCGAAACGGCGTCACATTGCTGATTCACGCAACTTCATTCCACGAGTCATCACGCGTGGCGCTGCATGACGCGCGTCACTTCACAGATGCGTTCACCGATTCGGTGATCCCGGTCGAGTTCTCGTGATTGGCGCTGCGCGCCCTCGCACCATACCTGCGGCTCATCCGCCGGGGCATCAGTCCTCGACGAGAAGGAGTCGCGACAAGAACACGACTTCAAGAAACCCAACCGTACTGACTCTCAACTCGAGGAGTATGACCATGTTGACCAAGACCAAGATCGCCCTCGCGGCGGCTCTCGTGCTCGGCAGCGCGTCCGTTGCGCTGGCTGACGGCGGCGAGGCCGACCCCAACCTGCTGAACCGCTATCCGGCCTATAACGGAGCCGTCACGAGCCAGGGCGCGGTGCAGACGCAGCGCACGTTCCAGTCGGCGCCGGTGGCGCTGCGCCGTGGCGGCACGCTGTACACGGCCCCTGCGGGTCTGCAGGGCCGGGAGAACTTCAATGCCCCGACGCAAGGTGCCGGTCA
>Ga0187784_10001842_pt1 | contig 16939 bp, 13 predicted proteins | sample 1015_SJ02_MP15_2_FD_132964 | JGI IMG/M metagenome (GOLD analysis project Ga0187784, IMG submission 132964) | Tropical peat soil microbial communities from peatlands in Department of Meta, Colombia - 1015_SJ02_MP15_20_MG | ecosystem: Environmental > Terrestrial > Soil > Wetlands > Peat | place...
CGTCCGCTCTGGGATTACTGCAAGCAGCGCTTCGCCCAGGTGACCAATCCGCCGATTGATCCCCTCCGCGAATCGCACGTGATGTCGCTCGAAGTGCCCATCAGCCACGGCCATTTTCTGCCCAGCCCGATCCTCAGCGCCGCGGAACTTGCCTCGCTTGTCGCGCAACTCGGGCCGGCCCAGACCATCGACTTTACGCTTCCTTCCACCCTGGGAGTTCCGGGTGCGCGCCGCTGTTTGACTCAGTGCAAAACTACCCCTCTGAGTAGCGGCGAACTCCCGGAACTCCTCCTCCTTTCTGACCGCAAACTGAGCGCCGATCGCGCGGCTGTACCAGCCCTTCTCGCGGCCGCCAACGCCTGGAGAAGCTTAGTCAATCAGGATCGCGCCCATGTGCCGCTGGTTGTCGAAACCGCGCAGGTGCTGGAGACGCATCACGTGGCCATGTTGCTCGCGGCAGGGGCCAGCGCCGTTGTGCCGTATCTGGCGGAGGAGTTCGCCGAAACCGAGGAGCCCGGCGCCTTCGAGAAAGTGCGCAAAGGCATGCTCGCGGGTCTTCGCAAAGTTCTGGCGCGCATGGGCATCTCCACGCTGGCGAGCTATCGCAACAGCCATCTTTTCGAGCTTCTTGGCCTGGACCAGGACATTTGCCACGACTTCTTTGAAGATGCCGCCTGCTATCCGGGCACAAAGACGCTCGATCTGCTGCTGCAGGATTATCTTCATATGCATGCAGCCGCTTTTTCTGCGCCTGCCGACGAGATGGCCGATCACGGCCTCTACCGTTTCCGCAAAGGCGCCGAGCTTCACGCCACTTCCCCGGAACTCGTCCGCCGCCTGCACGCTCACGTTCGCAAGCCCGAGGGAGGGAACTACTCCGCGTTCGAGCAGCTCTCTAAGGCTGACGCTCCGACTTTTCTCCGCGATCTTCTGGAGATGGTTCCGGAACAACCCTTGCCGCTCGAGGAAGTCGAGCCGGTCGAATCCATCTTTACGCGCTTCAGCACTCAGGCGATGTCTCTCGGCTCGCTGAGTCCCGAAGCGCACAAAACTCTTTCCATCGCCATGAATCAGTTGGGCGGGCGCAGCAACACCGGCGAAGGCGGCGAGGACAGCGACACCTATCAAACTCCGGGCTCTTCCAACAAAATCAAGCAAGTGGCTTCCGGCCGCTTCGGTGTTACCGCCGAATATTTGGTGCGCGCCGAAGAGCTGGAAATCAAAATGGCGCAGGGCTCCAAGCCCGGCGAAGGCGGCCAGCTCCCGGCCCGCAAAGTCACCGAGTATATCGCGCGCATTCGTCACGCCACGCCAGGCACGCCGCTCATTTCTCCTCCGCCACATCACGACATCTACAGCATTGAAGACTTGGCCCAGCTCATTCACGACCTGCGCGCTGTCAATCCGCACGCGCGCATCGGCGTGAAGCTGGTTTCTGGCACCGGCATCGGCGTGATTGCCGCGGGAGTCGCGAAGGCTGGCGCGGACGTCATCACCGTCAGCGGCCACAATGGGGGTACCGGCTCCTCGCCGCTTACTTCCATCAAAAACACCGGCCTCCCGTGGGAAATCGGTCTGCGCGAAACTCACGAGACCTTGCTTCGCGCCGGTCTCCGCTCGCGCGTAAGGCTCCGTGTCGATGGCGGCATGCGCTTCTCTCGCGACATTCTGATTGGCGCGATTCTTGGGGCTGATGAATTCGGCTTCGGCACTGCTGCACTCGTCGCTATCGGCTGTGTCATGGCGCGCCAATGCCATCTCAATACCTGCCCTGTCGGCATCGCCACACAAGACGAAACGCTGCGCACCCGTTTCAACGGCAAACCCGAGATGGTTGTTGCCTACTTCCGCTCGCTCGCCGAAGAAGTGCGCAAGGGCCTCGCGGAACTTGGCGTGCGCAACATCAGCGAACTCCGCGGCTGGTACGATCGCCTGGAAACCCGCTCTGGCGTGGATGCTTTGCTGGTCATTCCCGCCGCCAAGGTCCGGAAGATTCTGCCGCAGCAAACTTCCATCCTCGATGCGGGCGTTCCCGAGTCGGAGATGCAACTCGACCGCCCCCATCTGCGCGGTTTGCACACACCGGAAATTCATAATTTCAATCGCAGCATCGGCACGCACGTCAGCGGCGACCGCATGCGCCTGAGCATCCAGAAACAGGAGCCGGGTCCCACGACGCGCGAATTTCACGGCCATGCTGGGCAGAGCTTCGGCGCTTTTCTTTCTTCCGGCGTTACGTTAAAGCTGTTTGGCGAAGCGAATGATTACGTCGGCAAAGGACTTTCCGGCGGCACGATTGTCATCCGCGCCGGCCAAAACGCCTCCAAGCGCGGCGACGTTCTTGCGGGCAATACCGTTCTCTATGGCGCTACTTCCGGCCAACTGTTCATCGCGGGTCAAGCGGGCGAGCGCTTCGCCGTTCGCAACAGCGGTGCCGTTTCTGTCGTCGAAGGCGTGGGCCAGCACGGCTGCGAATACATGACCGGCGGCCTGGCCGCAATTCTTGGTCCCGTGGGTCTCAATTTCGGATCGGGCATGACCGGTGGCCTGAGTTACATTCTTCGCAGCGAAGCGGAACACGTCCTCAATTTGGAGTTCGTCCAGGCGCATGATTTGGAAGACGCAGAAGAGCGCCGCTTGCGCCAATTGCTCGAGTCGCATTTTGCCCTGACCGACAGCCCTGTAGCGCTGCGTCTTCTCGCTCTGCGTTCCTCTTTGCCGTTTGTGCGTATTCAACCCATCCATTTTCAGGGTACCCTCGAGTCCGCCTGGCGCGTTGTGCCCGCAACGGTTTTGGACTCCGTTCCTGCGCGAATTCTCCCGTACGTCGGCGCAGCGGCGAGTGCCGCATCGCACTATGCGTGAGGCCCCCGGGAACTTCACTATTCCTTTATCTAAGTTTCGTTATACTCTTACGCGTAAGCGAGAACGGAGACTATGGACTTCGATCAGCTCACTACTTTTGTACAAGTTGCCAAGCTGAAAAGCTTTTCCAAGGCGGGCCAAAAGGTTTTTCGCTCGCAATCCGCAGTCAGCGCGCAGATTCGCCAACTCGAGCAGGCATATCACGCCAAGCTTCTCGATCGTTCTGCCAAATCAGTCGAACTCACCCCCGCGGGACAAGTACTTTTCGAATTCGCCGAGCGCCTCCTGCGCCTCCGCGACGAATCCATGCAAGTCGTTGCCGACCGCGGCAATGTGGTGCAAGGCCCGGTGACATTCGGCGCCAACGAAGCCACCTGCCTCTATTTGCTTCCGGATATCCTCGCGGAATTTCAGCGCCGTTATCCGCTGGTGCACATCAGCATCTATCGCAATTTCAGCCACAAAATCTTGCAGCGCCTGGAAGAGGGTTCACTGGACCTCGGCATCGTCACGCTGCCTTTGAAATCGCCAAATCTCAAGATGCACGTCATCAATCGCGACCGCTTGCGCTTTATGGTGAGCAGCAAAAATGCTTTGGCGCAGCGCAATCACGTTACGCTCGACGAAATCGCCGCGGCTCCCATGATCTTCCCGAAGACCGGATACACTCGCCAGGTCATGGACAAGCTGTTTCGGCCGCACCGCTCCCGGTTGCGCATCGCCATGGAATTGCCCAGCATAGGGATGATTAAAACCTTCGTAGCTGCCGATGTGGGCATCTCTATCATTAGCGAGAGTTTTGCAAAGGATCAGGTCAAAACCGGCGAAGTGAAGTTGCTCAACGTCGAAGGCGTGGACCTGTGGCGGGAACTCGCGTTGGTGTATCGCCGCGACCGCAGCCTGCCCCGCGCGGTGCAAGCTCTGATCGCCATGATCCGTGAAAACCGCAAACCCCAGGAAGCCGTCGCCTCCTGACCTGGAGCGCGGGAGCCCCGCTGCCACGACCGAAAATCGCAGCGCCGCCTCCCGATTCATCGCCTATAGGCCTAAAACCCTTTCGACTTCGCCAAAACTTCGAACCGTGTGCGTCTTCCGCGAACCGCGTGTAGCAGCGACAGCATTCGCGGAGTGTTCTTTCGTATCGTTTCCATGTCCTGGCGCGGTGCGCCCTCTCTCCGCGTCTGACGAATCTTTCCATCGTCCAGAATCTCGATTTCGTACCCCATTTCGCGAAGTTCGCGAACGGCCTGTTGTCGCTCGGATTCGCTCACAATTTCCACTCCGGCTTTGCGCCCGATCACGTAACCGTAATCCATTGCAGTAAATGCGGTCTCCAGGTCCCGCACGATCTGCGGTAACTGTTCCGAGTGAACCTCTTCCGGAATCTGCACGGCAATTCCTTCCCATTTCCGGCCGATCCGTTCCCCATCCCAGTAGGAGCGCTTTCCTGCGCGCTCGTAGGCAACGTAAAGACCTTCGCGCCCCGTCGGTTCGATACGCAACCGGAAATCGCTGCCACGATATTCCTGGTCCCGGTAGCCCAAGCGTCTTAGGAGCCAATTCATCTGTGGAAGTACGATTGTTTGATGCGAAGCTTAGAACTTCCCAAAATCCAAACTGGCGATCGACCGCGCGATTACGTTTTCCTGGATCTGAATCAAATCCGAATCCGCAAACGTCATCCCCAGCACCGTGAGGAATTCGCCTTCGTGCGCGATCACCGAGAGCGTCCCGGACCAATCGTGTTCCTCGGCCATGCCCCGGTACTTGTATTCAATCGCGGGCTGTCCACCCACAAGCGTCTTGCGCTCGGAGATCAGCCGGTAATTGTCATAAACGTCTCGCAAGCGTTTTTCGACGCTCTGTGCCGACGCTTCCAGCGACTCCTTGGCCTTCTCGTGTCCCACAATCAAGAGCGTCGATTCGTTGGTCGTTCCCATGGCCACAATGGCATTCGGCAGAGTCTGCCCCGCGCCTCCGATGAGCTGCCAGCTGGGCGCCTTGTACATCCGGAATCCGTATTCGTGGTTGATATATAGGTTCCCTTGAATTTCCTCGTGGGGCTCTTCTTTCGGCGGAGGCGGAGGCGCGGCGCTTGTTGGCAGAGTCGTCTTCGACGTAGCCACCGCAGTGGTCAACGCCGGAGCATTCGCATCTAGCGTGGTCTTGGTGCGAGCGGGAAGTTCCGGGCGGACGTTCGCATTGGTGACAATCGCCGCGGCCTTCTCCCTGTTTTCCGCGGCTGCGTTCTTGACAGGCACGACAGGCGTTACCGCCTTAACTTCGGCAACCGGCTCCGGCTTCTTCGGAGCTTCCGTCTTCGGAGTGGCCGTATCGGTTGGCGAATCCGGAATAATCGAAGCAATCTTGTCCTTTTCCACCAGCACATATCCAAAGTCCGTCTTGACCTTGAACATGTTGTCTTCGTACGCCACGATCACGCCGTAGAGCTTCTTGCCATCCTTGAGCCGGATTTCATCGGCAAAGGCTGTTCCCGCACACAGGCACCCGCCCGACAGGAGTAAAAGGCTAAGTTTAAGGGTGTAATGGCACCGACCAGCGTTCATGGGCTGAGTATGCGACCCCCCGCCCCCCGCCGCAAGGCTCATGCGCCATACGCGTGTCCGCCCCGCCACCCCTTTGGAGTGCGGAAATCAAGGATTTGGGAAATGTGCTAAATCATGCAAGAATAGGCAAAGACTTGCCGAGCCCAGGAACGGGACTTGTCGGTTTCGGCATCCTCATTTCTGTTTGTCTTTCTTTCACAATTCCGTCCTGACAACCCAAAAGGCAATGGCAGCCGTCAAATTTCATTCCAAGCACCTTCCAGAGGGCTTTATCCTCTTTGCAAAGGGCGGGTTTGATGTTTCCCTTGAGGCTTCCGACCGCAAAGCGAAACATCTCGACCTGCTTTGCAAAAGGGATACGGTACTTAAACCCGGAAGGATCTTTCTCCTCCGTCAGATACTCGAAGATAGTTTCGTCCCGCCCGTTGGCCTTGGACGCATTCTTCAACCCGTTGTAGGACGTGGCACGCAATGCGCCAAGCGTGACCATCTCGGGCGACAGTTCGTTGATGTTACGGATTGCCTCACTATAGCCTTTCTTCCAATCTAGGTAGGGAATCATGGGATCGAGGCGGAAACGGATGGGCCACCCGGCCTTTTTCATTTGCTTGGCCGCGGCAAAGCGAGCCGACGGCAACGGCGCACCATGTTCCCACTTTGCGGCCACTTCCTCGGCATTCACCGACCACGAGAAGACCACCTGAGGCGTTGGTTCGAGTTCCAAAGCGTGCTGGATTTGGGTGGATTTCGTCAAGAAGATGAGCCGATGTCTTTTCTGCGCAGCAAACAACGGAATAATGTGATGCGTCAGCGGCTTTCCGCTCGTCTTTTTATACGCTGAATCAAAAACGAGGCCATCCTGAAGTTCACCGGCAATCATCATCTTTGGAATGGGATCGGCAAGCCATTCCTTAATTTCTTCGACCATGTCTCCGACGTTCGCATAGACCAGACCGTAGAGTTCCTCCGGGCGGAAGCGAAACCACGGAACTGTCTGCAAAAAGCAGTAGGAGCATCGGTAGGGGCATCCGCCAGCCACAACTAGTTGCCAGAACCGGAAGCAGACAATCTGCGAGGCCTCCCCCGGCCCCCCAAACTGCCGGATAAATCGTGACCCTCTGTTTTTGGTAAGCATTAGAACCCCGGAAGCTGACGTTGTCCGTGCGAGTCAATGAGCCTTATTTTGTGCCAGAATTCTGCGCCACGAGGATGCTTGCTCGCAAACAGTAAATAGTAGAGGAGTGCATCTCTTTCAGTTCTGACCGGTATCTTATCGCTGTCTGATGCAAGGTAGCCCAGCGCCCGAAGGTTCTCCAAATACTCTTTCGCGATAAGCCGACATGTGTCGTCGAAGGATGCTGGTGTCTGCCTGATTTTCTTTTTCCAACGATCGCTGCCCATGAATGATGTCAGGGCATTCTCATCAGTTGCCGTGTATTGATGCATGTTCATGCGCACTCCCATGCCCTCATGGAAGTTGATGATCAAATCTATTCTTCGTCCAGTTGTCAGCTGCTGGATGGTTTTAAATGGTAGTGGTGCGATCCCGGTGGGGTCGATGAACGCGGTGCCTAAGCTATTTGACAAGGGAAATTCAATCTCCTTTATCTTCAAATTGCAGTCGCCGGAATGAATTCAATTTGCTTTAATTTCTCGGGGCTGCGGCTTTCGACCCTGCTTTTGAGCGCAGAAAAGCAAACGGAGTCCGATTCAAAGAAGAAATACTTCGTAAAATTGAATTTGAGCGCAATAAGCGGAGATCCGTCAAACTCCACTTGTGTTTCGGGTATCATGCAGCTTCCAGGGCCAGAAAAGAGATCGATATAGAACAGGTTTCCAGCCCATATTTTGCTCATCCCGACGGAGAAGATGTCCAGGTAGCGCTCGAGGTAATAAAGTTTCTCGGTCGCCCATATACCACTCTTGCGGACCGGCAAACCATCACTGCCAAGTAGTGATGCCATGGTATAGATATTACTTATGTATCAGAGGCATAGCCATCCCGGTCTGAATCAATTCCTTTAACGGGTGGCGTTCGGTTCCGAAAGGCCAGTGAAAAGGCCAAAGGACCGAAGCCACCCGTTTCCCGTTTCCTCTACCAGCCCCCACCATAAGCGAAGAAAAAGCGAAAGTCAAGCCTTTCCCCATGGCGGTAGTGGGCCAGTTTCGGTTAGGCCGCTGGCCCACTACCCCCATGGCACCTTCTTTGCGCTATAGTGGCTCGGAACCCATGCTTATCCACTCCCGCGTCTCGCGCCGCCGCTTTCTCCAATCTTCCTCCCTAGCCCTTGCCGGGGCCGCTCATCCGCGCCTGTGGGCGACGCCGTCGTCCTCGGCGCCTGCTAGCCCGTTGGAAGAGTTCACCTATGGGGACGTCTCCCTCTCGAGTGAACCCCACGAGCGCCAGTTCCAGCACACCATCTCTGTTCTGATGAATCTCAGCGACGACAGCCTGCTCAAGCCGCTGCGCAAAATGGCGGGTCAGCCTGCTCCCGGCGAGGAACTCGGCGGCTGGTATCTCTACAATCCCGATTACGATTACCACAAGGATGGGGACAACGGTTTCGCGCCCGCGTGCACCTTCGGCCAATGGGTTTCCGCGCTAGCCCGCGCCTATGCCATAACGAAGTCACCGCAACTTCGCGACAGGCTTCTAGGCTTGAATCGGCTCTACGCACAGACTGTTTCTCCCGCCTTCTACATCAAGAATCGCTTCCCCGCCTATTGCTATGACAAACTCGTCTGCGGGCTGATCGATGCGCACCAATTCGCCGGCGACACGACCGCATTCTCCATTCTCGAGCAAACCACAAAAGCGGCCCTGCCGAATCTTCCACCCAAAGCCGTTGAACACGGCACAAGCTGGCGCCCGGGCACTGACGAGTCCTACACCTGGGACGAGTCCTACACCATTTCAGAGAATCTTTTCCTGGCCTACCGCCGCCGCGCGGGCGAGCGTTACCGCGACCTTGCCGTCCAGTACCTCGACGACGCTTACTACGACCCACTCTCCGAAGGTCATAGCGATCTCAACGGGCGACATGCCTACAGTCATGTCAATTCGCTGTGTTCCGCGATGCAGGCGTATCTAACCCTCGGCAGCGAAAAGCATCTGCGCGCCGCGAAAAACGGTTTCGACATGATTCTGGCGCAGAGCTACGCCACCGGCGGCTGGGGTCCAGACGAGACGCTGCGCGCTCCAGACAGCTCCGATGTTGCAGCCAGTCTCAAGAACACGCACAGCTCTTTCGAGACACCCTGTGGCTCCTATGCGCATTTCAAGCTGACCCGCTATCTCCTGCGCGTCACCGCCGACCCGCGCTATGGCGACAGCATGGAACGCGTCATGTACAACACCATCCTCGGCGCCAAACCTCTTCAGCCCGACGGCCGCGCCTTCTACTACTCGGATTACAATTTCGATGCCCGCAAGGTCTACCATCCCGGCCGCTGGCCTTGCTGTTCCGGCACGTTGCCGCAGATCGCCGCCGACTACCGCATCAGCGCATACTTCCGCGACCCGCGAGGAGTCTACGTCAACCTGTACGTATCCTCGGCGCTGAACTTCGAGCAAAACGGCACAAAGGTGTCGCTCTCCCAACACGCTTCCTATCCGTTCGACTCTCTGGTTCATTTCGTAGTGAAAACCTCGCAACCTGCCACGTTCGCGCTGCGTTTCCGGATTCCCACGTGGGCCGCCAACCCCTCCGTGACAGTCAATGGCAAGCGGCTTCGCGATTCCGTAATCCCCGGAACGTTCCATAGCGTCGAGCGCGAGTGGAAGACCGGCGACCAGATCGACCTTGATCTACCGATGCCGCTGCGCCTCGAGCCACTGGATCGCCAGCATGAGGAGACTGTCGCGCTGCTCAGCGGCCCTCTGGTTCTGTTTCCCATCGGCAAGGGCCCTTGCACCGCGACACGCCAGCAATTGCTCGCTGCCACGAAAAGCGCCCCGGATCAGTGGCAAGCCGAAACCCCCTCAGGCCTTCTCCGTTTCCTGCCCTTCATCACCATCGAAGATCAGACTTACTCCACCTATCTCAAGCTGGCCTAGTCTTAGGCCGGGCCGCTTGCAAATACAAAAATCCCCGCCTCGAAAACGCGAAGTGGGGATTTGTGTTTTGTTTGATAGAAATGCGCTAGCGATAAGGGTTGAATTCCAGCGAGACCGTCGTGGTTGTGGACGCTTCGGCGGAGACATATTTCCACTTCTTCACCGCGGCGACCGCGGACTCTGCAAGGATGGGATTTCCGCCCAGCACTTTGGGATTCTCCACATTTCCCGCCGGGGTAATGGTGATTTGCAGCCGTACGGTTCCGCCAATCTGCCGCATTCGCAACACCGGCGGGTAGTCAGGCTCCACGCGAGTCACGAGTTTGCGATCATTCTTGGTGTCTTCCTGGGCGCGAGATGGAATCACGAGCACGGCGAAAAAAATCGCAATACAAGCTAGCGCGAACCACGCAAACTTCTTTCTGCCGGTTAACTGCCTTGCCTGCTGCCTGCCGTTCCTTGGTGCCACACAGAATCCGAACATTTTCGTTGCTCCCCGAATCGCATCACGTTGCTTGCACGATCGATTGAAAGTTTCTGGCAGGCGCGCCACTACGGCAAATCCACCCGCAGCTCATAAATTTCACGCGTGCTGGCCTCCTGAACGAACAAAACCGAACCATCCGGAGCGCGCCCCGACCACAGCCCGAACGGGCCCAGATGTCGTTCGATGCCGTTCTGGAGGAATACGTGTTCGTAGTGGTTCTCGCCGACTTTCGCGCGGCAATAGGCTCCTTCTCCGCTCAACAGGTCATCGAAATAGATGGACTTGCTGTCAGGCGCCCAGACGGGATAGTTGAGCGCTCCGGATTCCAACGTCTGCCACTGGGACCATTTTTGAGACTGTGTCTCGTACAGCATCAACCTGGTCAAGTCCCCCGAAAGCGCGGCGATATAAAGGCCGTCGGGCGACAACCGCGGGCTGAAGAGACCTTCGGAACCCGGGATAGTGGAAAGCTGTTGGGTCTTGCGATCGTAGCTCACGATACTCAAGCCTTGCGCGGTGTGTTCGGTGATGCGCCCAAAGATGATTTTGTCTCCTTCGTGTGACCAGTTGATGTCGATCTGGGTGTGCTGTTCGGCAACCAAAGGCTGCGGAGTTCCGCCTTGCGCTGACACCACGAAGATCGCCCAAGGTTTGCCCTCTTGAACATTTACGTAGGCGATTTGTTTTCCGTCAGGAGACCATCTAGGAAGGGCCGCTCTCCCCGGCGAAAAAGTGAGTTGCTGCTTTTGCGTGCCATCTGTCTTGCAGCGCCACAACGTGCCTTCGGGAATGGAGACGTACGTGACCCACTGTCCATCCGTCGAGAAGTCCAGATCGCTGGCAGAAATGCCGGAGAGAAAGGGCACGTACTTGCCGGTCGCGGGATCGTAGCTCACCACCGTGCCGCGGATGTTCAGACCCATAGCCCAGATCTTCTTGTTATCGGCGGCCGGCACGGGGCGGGAGAAAGAAACCGCGCCTTCTGTGAGTCTCACCGGCTTTTCGAGTTTTCCACTCCCCGCAGGTGAGGCCGTCTCTGCAATCGCAAACAGATCCCCGGTGCTGCCCAGGGTCTTTTCCGTGGCTTGGAAAATGTAATAGCGTCCATCCGCGGTCCAGCTGCCACAGCATTTCGAGGAAACATCCGTCCAGTTCGGAAGAAACGCGTGAAGTCCGGAACCGTCGCTGTTTACTTCCCAGATTGACGACGTGTTCTGGGAAATCTCTCCGACGCTAAAACGGACCCGCTTGCCATCCGGTGAGTAGCGCGGGTAGTAGGGCGTGCCTGTAACGCTCGCCAGCTCTTTGCGCTGTCCCCCGGTGGCGTCGGTAACGAACAAAGTGGAGCCTCTTACCAGCAGCACGTGCTTTCCATCGGGTGCCCATACACCTTCTTGGCCACTCAGGTTGCCGACACGTTGTGCGGCGCCGCCGCTCAATGGATAAACCCAAAGAGGATTCTCGGACGATGCTCCAACTTTATTTTCAGCCACCAGCAGGGAGGAGTGCGCAGGAGAGACGTCGAGTAACTGCGCGCTCGCAAAACCAACTGGCACTTGCGAAACCTCGCCGCCGCTAGCCGGCACTTTCGCAATGATCGAGTTCTCTCCCGAGAGTTCGGTGAAATAGAGATTCGAGCCATCGGATGCCAGGTTGGTTTTCACCAAGCCGTCGTGAGTGATTTGGCTACTGCTAGTGACCTTCGGCAGCAGCGAGGGGCTATCGGACCACAGCAACGACGATCCGATAGCGAACGGTATAATTGCGATGAACAGGGATGCGGACAAGTTTTGTCGCGGCACGAGGCACTCTCCGTCGATCTATATCTTCCACTATGCCCCGCGGCGTTCCGCAGTCAACGATGAGTTCCCCACGTCCTAATAACCGATTGGCTCCATGCGCAGATTGGCCGGAATTGTGAATCTGGGTGCTACGCGCCCAGCCTCTTCAGGCACTTGTCGCAGTCGGCCTGCATTTTCTTGACGCGGGCTTCGAGGTCCTTGTCCGGCTTTGCCGCAAGCAGCTTGGTGGCAACGACCAGATTGGCCTCCACCACCTGATTCACGGTCTTCAGCTTGTCCGTCTCATTGGTGCCGCGAACGTCAAACATCTGACCGATGCGCAGGAAGTTGTCGCTCAGCTCGATAATGTACGCGCGAGCGTCGACGTTCACCTTGCCGGTGCTGTACAGGTCCCGTCCCTTGTTAAGATCCTGACCCGCCCCGCCTATGGCGGTCAGAATGCGCGCCAAAGCGTTGCGTTCCAACTGCAGTTCGCTGTTCGCGCGGTCGGTATCCGAAACGAATTGGCCGCTCTTGATGCGCGTTAGGACTTGGTCAGTTCCGCCAGTGAAGCCGGGAAACGGCGCGTCGATGGTCACGGGATTGGCGCCCAAGTTGGCGCGCTGGTTCATTACTGTCTGCATCGCGTCCATCAAGTAAGAGCGCGCCGTATTGTTGTAGTCCGAACGCACCTTATAGAACGCGCCGGTTTTCGACTGCGCCGCAGGCTCCTTGGCTCCGGCGTGATAGGCTTCGCCCATTTCTTGATAGGCGTCGGCCATCGCGGTGATCAGCGCCACGCGGATTACAGATGCTTGCTGGCGCAAACTCTCGTCATTCGTCGTTTTGATGGCGATGTCGAGATTCGTAAGCGCAGCTTTGAAATCCGAAGATTGCAGGTTGCTTTTCGCATCGGCGAAATGCTGAACGTCTATGGTGGGTTGCCCGCCGGAGCACGCGAAAAGAAGCAAGGAAAAAGCGATTAACAGGAAGGACCAGGCACGGTGTGGCATCGGCGATACTCCTCTCTGAAATTGGGACTCAGGTTGGAGCGCACCTTGCCGCGATACTAAATCCAGGCTTAGGCCGCAGTCAATGAGGTGTGCACCAGGAAACGGTCCTGGTACGAGTGTGTCGCCCGACCTTGCGCAGGGCAGCAAAATTGAGGATTATGGGGCGACGAACAATAAGCGCATGGTTTTTCCATCTTCGGTGCCTCGCTCCCGCCGGTGCTGGTCAGGGAGAGTTGAGAATGGCATTTTGCCTCCGAAGAGCGCGCTGGCTGATTGTCGGTTTGGTAGCGGCAGCATGCTTCTCACCCCTGAATCCGCCATCCGGCCACGGCGCCTCGCGACCCAGTTTGTCCGAAGGTGCCCAAAAGCATCTGCTGAGTTTTATCGCTGAGCCCTTGCCAAACCACGCCGCAGTCCAACGTGCGCCTTCGTTCTACAGTCCAGATAGCCTGTACGACTTCATGGACGGCGGGGCTGATATTTATCTGCTTTACGACTTCCAAGTGCTGCTGCATCAGGACTTTAAGAGCGGACCCGCGGACGTAAGCGTGGACATTTTTGATATGGGCAGCCCCGAAGATGCCTTCGGCATGTACGCAGCCGAACGCTCGCCGAACTACAGGTTTCTGCCCATTGGCATTGAAGCGTACCGCAGCCAAGGGGTTCTAAATTTTCTGCAAGACCGCTACTACGTCAAACTGGCGGGGTCGGGTACCGGCTCAGACGATTTGCTGGACCGATTTGCCCGGTTGCTTTCTACGCGGATTGCCGGGGTACGCTCCTTCCCATCGCTGCTCGAAAAGCTCCCGCAAGAGCATCGCGTAAGACATGCGGAACAGTTCTCTCGGAAGGACCCGCTGGGGCACTCCTTCCTGAGCCCGGCATACATCGTCAGCTATAAGCAGGGCGCGGCGGAGAGCAAGATTGTCGTCTCCGTGGCCAAGGATCCAGCAGAGGCAAACGCCAGACGCGAAGCATTGGCCAAGTATTTCAGTGAAACCGGGAAGTGCGAAGCAGTTCCGAGTTTCGGCGCCGGTGCACTTAAGGCCAGCAACAGCTTCGAGGGAAGTGTGATAGCCGTCGCTCGCGGCCGGTACCTTATTGTGCTTGTGCATCCCTCGAGCGATGCGGCCGCGCTGCTGGATCAGACCGCAAGAGTTTTAAGGTGATTGTTCAAGGAGCAATCATGAAAGACCAGAACGTGTGGAATCGCAGAGACTTCATCGTTAAACCGCTGGCCTTAGCTGGTGCCGCGGGAATCTTGGGACGGCCTGATCTTCTTTTGGCCAGACCACCGCTGCAGCCAACCGAGTCAAGCGCAATCTTGAAGCGCACGCTCGGCAACACCGGCCTGACGCTTCCGGTTGTCAGTATGGGCGTGATGAACGCGGATGTGCCAGGATTGCTGCGCCGCGCGTACGAACTGGGCATACGCCACTTTGACACCGCGGCCGGTTATCAACAGGGGCGCAATGAGGAAATGGTCGGCCAGGTCATCAAGGATCTAGGCGCTCGTGACCAGGTCGCTATTTCTACCAAAGAAGCGGTTCGTGGCGGCGATCGAGACCTCAACACCTCCGACGGCAAGGCGCGGTTCATTGCCAACACTGAGAAGAGTCTGAGGCGCCTGCAGATGGACCACGTGGATATCCTTTACCACCACGCGGTGGATTCCGTGGAAGCCGCGCAGAATGAGGGCCCGCTGGAAGCGTTACGGGCTTTGAAGAAAGAGGGTAAGACGCGCTTCATCGGTCTCTCGACGCACCAGACCGTGGAAGTGATCAGCGAAGTGATCAAGCTGAAAATATTTGATGTCGTGCTGGTCACGCTGAATTACACCATGGCGCACGATGAGGCCATCTTAGGCACGATCGAGCGCGCGGCAAAAAGCGGCATCGGCGTCATTGCCATGAAGACACAAGCAGGCGGCACCGTTCGTCCGGACGTTCACCTCCCCAATCCGCTTCCGCCCGTAAGCCAGACCGCGTTGCTGAAATGGGTGCTCAGCCACGAGTTTGTGACCACCGCGATTCCCGGCTTCAGCACCTACGAGCATCTGGCACAGGACTTCTCCGTTGCCGGCGATCTGGCTTACACCGAAGAGGAGAAGAAGTTCCTTGCCGACAAGAGCTTCGCGGCGCAAGCGGAATTCTGTCAGCAGTGCGGCGCTTGCCGGGAAGCTTGCCTCAAGCACGTAGAGGTTTCCACACTGATGCGCTCGCACATGTATGCCCTGCAGTACGGCAACACGGACATGGCGCGAGCCACTCTGGCTTCGCTCCCGGCGGGCAAAGGCCTGGACGCCTGCGCGAGTTGCGAGGCGTGCAGCGTGGCGTGCCGCAACTCCGTGAATGTGGCTCGCAAGATTAGGGACCTCAAAGCGTTGCGACGCGCAAACGCTTTTGCGGCCTGAACAAAAACGCTACCTGAGCGGCAATTTCCTAGGCCGATCTGTGCATCCACACCTAGTGCGTCACCTGCAGCTCGCCTGAAAACAGAGGCTCTGGCTGAAAAAGGGGATCACATGATTCTGGAAACGCTCAGCCACCTTACTCGTGTGCGTGCCTTGATACACTTCGAAGCTGTGCGCGATTCCATACTTATCGAGAACATCGTGCAGCTTGCCGGCATCAACGCGTAAACCGTCCTGATCTCCTACATCGATGGCAATGGCGCGATACTGTCGCAAACCTCGGATGTACTGATCCACGAAAGCCAGTGGTGCGTTCGCCGCCCATTTTGCGAGGACGTCCAGTTGGACCGTACCGTCCTTCATAGGAAGGTCAAGATAGAGAGGCGGGTTCTTGGGATCGGGCGACCAAGCTGCTGCCGTCGCAAGCTGGGCGCGCTGAAAGAACCCCAGCTTGGCCGAATCTTCGGGTGTTCTGACGGCTTCGAGGGTTTTTTCATCGTCCGGGTTTAGCGACCCGGCGGATCGCGCGGATAAACAACACGGGCTCATGATGTACAGGCTCCCGAACACATCGGAATGCTTCATGCCGATGCGAGTCGCGCCGTAGCCGCCCATGGAATGGCCAACCAGACCGCGGCTCAGTCGGTTCGGAATCGTGCGGTAATGCGCGTCGATGTATGCGACCAAATCGTGCGCGATAAACCGCTCGAAATCTCCAGTGGTCACGGAACTCGAATACATAGAGCCGTTGTGTATCGTCTTCGAATCGGGCAGCACCACGATCATCTCTTTGGCGCCTTGCGCGAAAGCGCCTTCTACGGTCTGCGGCACATGGATCTCGTGAGTCCATTGCTCGGCGCCGATGGAATAGCCGTGTAAGGCGTATACGACCGGATAGTGTCGGGATTTCTCCTTGGCGTAACTGGGCGGCAAAAAGACGAAGACGTCGCGATCAACGGCATCTCCCTCCAGATTGCCTTCCAGGGCTGTCCCGTGCACCTTGATATGCTCCACTGTGACGGGCTTTGCGCCGGGAACCACTGCAGGCACTTCCGTCTGCACTTGCGCTGCGACCCGAGGCCCCAGAGCAATGGTGATCGCTAGCATCATCACCCAAGCCAATTTCGTCATTCTCATGGTTATCCTCTCTCGAAACACTTCTGCAAAACTGGGTGTCACTCGACCTGGATCATTGTGCGATTCTGTGAAGCGTGCCCTTCAGAACCTGCACAATATGTAATTGTCTTTGTGTCTGGAAACTCCGTACTCTCCCGGAAGCCAAGGACCACCACGCGTGCCGTAAACACTTTCGCCGTTTTGTTTCGAATGCACGGGATGATGTGCCCTAGGTTGAGGATCCTGGCTCGCGGTCGGGCGTCACTGCTCCACGGAAATTACGGTCACCGACTTGGGCTCGAGTGTCAGAGTCAGCCTCCCGCCTTGCACCTTCGCTGAAATCGGCTTGGGCACGACGGTTTTGGGCGCGTCGAAGGTGTTGACGCTGTCGACCTTAGGTGCGGTTAGTGTTTCTCCAGCCGCCGACTTAGGTGTGATACCAGCCAAACTTGCCTCGACTTCGATGGGCTGATTGGGATCGAGATTGGTCACCGCCAGCCACAGCTTGCCGGCCGTGTCCTTCGCGGCGATGGCATCCACGCGCGGCAAACTAACGTCTCCGTGCGCGTAGGTACCCGCGTCGAAAGTAACCGGCACAAAGGTGGCATCCTGGAAGGGCACGTACATTTTGAAAACGTAG
>Ga0187784_10001844_pt1 | contig 16930 bp, 5 predicted proteins | sample 1015_SJ02_MP15_2_FD_132964 | JGI IMG/M metagenome (GOLD analysis project Ga0187784, IMG submission 132964) | Tropical peat soil microbial communities from peatlands in Department of Meta, Colombia - 1015_SJ02_MP15_20_MG | ecosystem: Environmental > Terrestrial > Soil > Wetlands > Peat | place...
GAGAATGGCGGTGGAGAGGGTAACAGCGAATTCGCGGAAGAGACGACCCACGATGCCGCCCATCAGCAGGATGGGAATGAAAACAGCAATCAGCGAAACGCTGATTGAGAACACAGTGAATCCGATCTCGCGCGCGCCCTGGAGCGCGGCGGCCATGGGCTGCATGCCGGTTTCGAGATGGCGGGAGATGTTTTCCATCACCACAATGGCGTCGTCCACTACAAATCCGGTGGAGATGGTGAGGGCCATCAGCGACAGATTGTCGAGGCTGTAGCCGCACAGGTACATCACGGCGAAGGTGCCCACCAGTGACACGGGGACGGCGACGCTGGGAATCATGGTCGCGCGCACGTTGCGCAGGAAGAAAAACACCACCAGCACAACGAGGATTACCGACAGGACGAGAGAGCGCTCCACATCGTTGACACTGGCGCGGATGGTGGTCGTGCGGTCGAATACGTTGGTGATATCGATTCCCGCCAGGATTGACGCTTTGAGGGAGGGAACGGCCGCTTTGATGCGGTCGACGGTATCGATGATGTTTGCGCCCGGCTGCCGATAAATGATGATGGTCACGGATTTCTTGCCGTCCATGTAGCCGGCATTGCGCACATTCTGGACCGAGTCGATCACGTCGGCGATGTCGGAGAGGCGGACGGCGGTGCCGTTGTGCGTGCCCACGATCAGCGGCTGGTAGTCGGCGGCTTGCATCATCTGATCGTTGGCGACGATGTCCGCGGTAGTGCTGCCATTGGCTACCTGGCCGAGAGCGAGGTGGGCATTGGCGAGTTGCAGCGTGTTCTGCACGGCCGCGTAGGAAATCCCGTAACTGTTCATCTGCGTGGGATTCAGCTCGACGCGCACGGCAGGATATGAGGATCCGCCAACGCTGACCTGGCCGACTCCCTGGATTTGAGAAATACGCTGGGCCAGCACGGTTGATGCGGCGTCATACATCTGGCCCTTGTTGTAGACGTCGGAGGTGAGCGCCAAAATCATGATGGGCGCGTCAGCCGGGTTGACTTTGCGGTAAGTGGGGTTGGACGGGAGGTTCGCCGGAAGATAGGTGCGGGCGGCGTTGATGGCTGCCTCCACGTCGCGGGCGGCACCGTCGATGTTCCGGCTCAGATCGAACTGAATGGTAATGTTCGTGCTGCCCAGCGAACTGGACGAGGTCATTTCCGTGATGGAAGCGATGTGGCCAAGTTGCCTTTCGAGAGGCGTGGCCACCGATGACGCCATAATTTCCGCGCTCGCGCCGGGCAACTGTGCCTGGATGTTGATGGTCGGGAAATCCACCTGAGGCAGGGGCGAGGCGGGCAGGACGCTGTACGCGATGGCTCCGGCGATGCCGATGGCAACGGTGAGCAGGGTGGTCGCGACCGGGCGATGAATAAATGGAGTTGAAATACTCATACCGGCCCCGTCGCCGGCAGGTTCTCGCCGGTGTTATTCCCACCGTTTTTCGAGAAGCGCTGGCCAATCCTGTCGAAGAAAATGTAGATGACCGGGGTGGTGTAGAGGGTCAGGATCTGACTCAAAAGCAGGCCACCGACCATGGCGATGCCGAGAGGACGGCGCAATTCCGAACCGAGACCCCGGCCAAAGGCCAACGGCAAGCCGCCGAGCAGGGCTGCCATGGTGGTCATCATGATGGGACGGAAGCGGAGCAGGCTGGCTTCGTAAATGGCATCGGTCGAGGATTTGCCGCGCTGGCGTTCAGCCTCGAGCGCGAAGTCAACGATCATGATGCCGTTTTTCTTGACGATGCCGATCAGCAAGATAATGCCGATGATGGCGACCACGCTCAGGTCCTGGCCGAACAACATCAGGGCGAGCAATGCGCCCACACCAGCGGAGGGCAGGGTGGAAAGAATGGTGATGGGATGGATGAAACTTTCGTACAGAACGCCCAAGACGATATAGACGGTGACGAGGGCGGCGAGAATCAACAGGGACTCGTTGGAGAGTGAGTTATGGAACGCGGCCGCAGTCCCCTGGAAGCCGACCTGAACGCTGGGAGGCGGGTTGAAGTGTGAAGCAAGACTGTCGATTTTACTGATGGCAGTTCCCAGCGACGCCTTGGCCGCGAGATTGAAGGAAATGGTGACAGCGGGAAACTGTCCCTGGTGCGTGATGGTGAGCGGCTGCTTGACCAGGTCAAGATGGGTGAAGGCGCTGAGCGGAACTGCGTTGGCGATCTGTGAGCTGTTGGTCAGGTTGGTGGAGACGGTGGTATTGGACAGGGCGGTCTGGAGGGGCGCCAGAAGGGCCTGAGCGGGAGTGGGCGTGTAGAGCACGGGTGCGGTGATCGCATTTGAACCCGCGGACGCGGAACTGGAAGAAGAGAACGACGTGGCTGCGGCGGCGCCGACGGCATTGGCCGAGGCATTGGCCTGAAGGAAGATGGACTGCAACTTGTCGGGAGTGGTTTGAAACGAGGGCAGGGTTTCCAAGATGACGTGATACTGGTTGAGCTGGGTGTACATGGTACTGATCTGGCGCTGGCCAAAGGCGTCATAGAGGGCGTTGTCGATGCTGGAGGTTGCGATGCCGAGGCGGGAGGCGGTAACGCGGTCGATGGTCAGGGAGACGGCCAGCCCGCCGGGTTGCTGATCAGTGGCCACGTCTTCGAGTTCGGGCATCTTTTTCATGTCGGCCACGAACTTACTGGTCCAATCGTTCAGTTCGTTCACGTCGGGGGCTTCGAGCGTGTATTGATATTGTGTGCGGCTGACGCGATCGTCGACGGTAATGTCCTGGACAGGCTGCATGAAGATCTGGAAGCCCTGCACCTGTTTTGAAATGCTGGCCTGCAGGCGGCGGATGACGTCGGAGGCGCTGAGATGGCCGCGCTCGTCGAGCGGCTTCAGATTGATGGAGTAGCGCCCGGAATTGAGGGTAGTGTTGGTGCCGTCAGCGCCGATGAAGGAAGAAAGGTTTTCTACGGCCGGGTCCTGCAGGACCAGTCTTGATACTTCCTGCTGCTTCTGCGCCATGGCGTCGAAGGAAATGGTTTGCGGCGCCTGCGAGATACCCTGGATCACGCCGGTATCCTGGACGGGAAAAAATCCTTTGGGAATGATGATGTAAAGCGCGACCGTAAGGACGAGCGTAGCCAGAGCAACCAGCAGAGTGATGGTCTGATGCTCCAGGACCTTCTTGAGGGTGCGGCCGTAGAAGGCGATCATGCGATCGAAAGCGTCTTCCGACCGACGGTAAAACCAGGTTTGCTGCGATTCCGGTGTGTGTTTGAGGATGCGCGCCGACATCATAGGGGTCAGAGTCAGGGACACGACGGCCGAAATGACGATGGTTACGGCCAAGGTGACGGCGAATTCGCGGAAGAGCCGTCCCACCACATCGCCCATGAACAAGAGCGGGATCAGCACAGCAATGAGCGAGACGGTCAGCGACACAATGGTAAAGCCGATCTGCTCAGCGCCCTTGAGGGCAGCGGTCATGGGCGGATCGCCATCCTCGATAAAACGGGAGATGTTCTCGATCATGACGATGGCGTCGTCCACGACGAAGCCGGTGGAGATGGTCAATGCCATGAGGGAGAGGTTGTCGAGGCTATAGCCCAGCACGTACATCACCGCGAATGTGCCCACCAGCGAGAGGGGCACGGAGACGCTGGGGATGATGGTGGCTTTGAGGCTGCGCAGGAACAGGAAGATGACGAGGACCACGAGGCCAACGGTCAGCATCAATTCGAATTCGACGTCATCGACTGAGGATTGAATGCTGGTGGTAAGGTCAGTCAGTTTGGTTACCCGGATGGCGGCCGGGAGATTGGCTTCCAGTTGGGGCAGCAGTTTCTGGATGCTCTTGACGACCGTGATGGTGTTTGCGCCGGGCTGCCGCTGGATGTTGAGGATGACGGCGGGCGTGTCGTTCATCCAGGCAGCCTGCTTGGCGTTCTCGACGCCATCGGCGATGTTGGCGACATTTTTCAGGAACACGGGAGCGCCGTTGCGGTAAGCAACTACCACATCGCGATAGTCGGAACTGGTCTGCAACTGGTCGTTCGAATCAATCTGATAATCCTGGCGGGAGCCGTCGAAATTGCCTTTGGCGGCGTTAATGCTGGTTTGGGTCAGGGCGGTGCGCAGCGACTCCAGATCGATGCCGTAGGAAGCCAGAGCCACGGGGTTGGCTTGAATGCGCACGGCCGGTTTTTGACCGCCGCTGATGCTGACGAGTCCAACGCCGCTCAATTGGGAAATTTTTGGTGCGAGCCGGGTATCGACCAGGTCCTCCACCTTGGACAAGGGCATGGTGTCGGAAGAAATGGCGAGCGTGAGCACGGGAGCATCGGCGGGATTGGTTTTGCTGTAGATCGGCGGTACGGGCAAGTTGGCGGGGAGCAAGCTTTGGGCGGCGTTGATGGCCGATTGAACCTCTTCCTCGGCTACGTCGATGGGCAAGCTGAGGACAAATTGCAGGACGACGACGGACACGCCACCCGAACTGGTCGAGGTCATCTGGCTCAGACCCTGCAATTGACCGAATTGCCGCTCGAGAGGCGCAGTGACCGTGGTGGCCGTAACGTCGGGGCTGGCGCCGGGATAGAAGGTCAGCACCTGGATGGTGGGATAGTCGACCTGGGGCAAGGCCGAGACCGGCAACTGGAAATAGGCCACGATGCCGGCCAGCATAATTGCGGCCATCAACAAGGAGGTGGCGACCGGCCGCAGAATAAATGGCCGTGACGGACTCAAGGCGTCTTGCTCCCCGAGGGCGAGGGTGATGGCGAAGCGGGCTGGGCGCCAGTACCTGGTTGTTGGTTTTGCTGTCCGCTTTGCCCGGAGTTCGTTTGCTGGCCGGGTGTTGTCTGTTGCACGATGGTGACTTTGGCGCCATTCTGCAGTTTTTCAAAGCTGCTGTCGGCAACGACCTCGCCCGGATTCAGGCCGGTCACCTGCGTCAGATTGTTGTCGGTGGCTCCCGTCGTCACGTTGCGCGTCTGCGCCTTGCTATCCTGGATCACCCAGACGAATGCCTGAGTGCCGTTGTGCTGAATGGCGGAGGAATCGACCAGCGTGACATCGTAGAGTGTGTCCACGAGCAAGCGGGTATTGACGAACTGATTGGGAAACAACTCGTTGCTCTTGTTGTCGAAGACGGCTCGCAGCTTGACGGTTCCGGTGGTTGTATCGATGAGATTGTCGGTGGTCAACAGCTTGCCCTGGGCGATCAATCTGGTTTGAGCGCGGTCCTGTGCCTGCACTTCAAGCGATGTCTTTTTGTGCAGTTGGGCGAGCACCTGCTGCAGGCTGTCCTCGGAAATCGTGAAGACCACGGTGATCGGCTGCAATTGGGTAATCACGGCGAGAGTGGTCGCACCGGCAGAAGTGACGACGTTACCGGGATCGACCAGCCGTAAACCCACCCGGCCGGAGATGGGAGCGACAATGTGGCAGAAGTCGAGCTGGACGCGATCATAGTCGACCGTGCCCTGATCCAGTTTGACCGTGCCTTGAGTCTGGAGAACGAGTTTTTCCTGGTCATCGACGGTTTGTTTGGCGATGGCGTTACGCGCCCACGCATCCTGGTAGCGTTTCAGGTCCATTTCGGCCTGCTCCAGAAGATGGGTATCGCGTTCCAGAGTTCCCTCCGCCTGCTTCAAAGTGGCGGCATAGGGACGTGGGTCGATGTCCACGAGCGCATCGCCTTTTTTTACCAGTTGCCCTTCGTGGTAATGCACGGCGATGACCTGGCCGGTCACCTGGCTCACGATGGAATCGGTGTAGACGGGAGTTACGGTGCCGATCGCGGTCAGATAGACGCCAATTTGGCCTTTCGAGGCCTTTACTGCGGTTGCGGTGACGGGCCCTCCGAAGGCTCCGCGCCCGGTCGGAGTGGATGTTGGAGCGCTGCTTTGATGCAGGACCCACCACAGGACGAGAGCGAAAATGGCCAGAATGATGATCCAAACCCACGCGCGACGCTTCGGTGTCTCCGAAGGTGCGGCGTCATGTACAGGGCCAGGAGGCGGCAGGTCGGGCGGAGTTGGTGTACGTGAAATTTGATCGCTCATCGCATGGTTAGACGGTTGGCAGTTATGTTCTCCAAGAAAAGTACGGGCGCTTCCTGAACCAGGAACAGCCGAAAGTGTACTGTTGACTATTATGGACTAACGGAACAGCCCCTGGCGTAAAGTCCTGTAAAGGGGGAAATAAGATAAGCAAGATCGAGTTTGTTTTTTGCGGGGATTTTTCCAGGGCAAGACTGAACATGCATTGACACAGGTTGCGGATGGATTGTGAGGCGGGCGCGGGGCCTCAGACGACAAAATACTTTGCCGCCGGGTGGTGCACGACGATCGCTGATGTGCTTTGTTCGGGCTCGAGCAAGAAGGCGGAGGTCAGACGCACGCCGACATTTTTTTCAGGATCGAGCAGGCGGAACAGCTTTGTCTGGTCCTCGAGGTTGGGACACGCGGGATAGCCAAAGGAATAGCGCGAGCCGCGATACTTCTGATGAAACAGATCGCGGACGTGGGGCGAGTCCTCCCCGGCAATTCCCAATTCCTCGCGCATTTTCTTGTGGTGAAATTCGGCCAGCGCCTCGGCGGTTTCCACGCTGAGGCCGTGCAGGTAGAGATAGCGGGTGTACTCGCCGCCTTCGAACAAGCGCTGGGTTTCGACCGAAGCCTTGGGCCCGATGGTAACCAGCGAGAGACCGAGGACATCGGTCTTACCCGAATTGGCGCGGGCGAAGAAATCTGGGATCGAGAGTTTGCGGCCTTCTTTCTGGCGGGGAAAAGTGAAGCGGAGGATTTCTCTGGGCTTGCCCTCAGGGGCTGAAGCCCTCTCTTGCTTATTGGAGACGTGTTCGGCGCGGCTGAAGCCGCACCCCTTCAAATCTTGTCCGGTCAAATCTGGCGCTGAAATGCGCGCGTCCGAGCGGGCAGGAGTGCCGACACCACAGGAACTCGGATCGTAGACGATGAGGTCATTGCCTTCGCCAGCGGCGGGGAAATATCCATAGACAACTTTCGGTTCAAACAAACCCGACGCGATCACTTCCTCTTCCAACTTTTTTTTGATCGGCCGATATTTATCTTCCACGAGGCGGGCGTAATCTTCCGGCGAAGCGGTTTTCAACTGCCACTGATTCTTGAAGAGGGCAGTTTCGTTGATGTAGTGGAAAAGTTCGCGCAGATCGTAATCGGCGTGCACACGCACGCCCCAGAATGGAGGAGAAGGAATGTCCGGGGCGTCGGTTACGACGGCGCTGCGCTCGGCAAACACGGGGCCGGTTTGTTCGTCGACGGCGGCTGCTTGGGCGTATTCTTTGACCGTTTTTCCCTCCAGCATGCGCGCCACTCGGGCTCCGTCCTCGGTGGCGAGATCCTCCATCACATGCAGTCCGGCGAATGCGTCCTCGGCGTAGAAGACGGCGTTGGAATACTCGCGGCGCAGATCGTCCTCGACATACTTGCGGGTCAGGGCAGCGCCGCCGCAAATGACGGGATACTCCAATTGCTGACGCTCCAGTTCCTGGATGACGTACTTCATTTCCAGCGTGGACTTGACCAGCAGTCCGCTGAGACCGATAGCGTCAGCCTCATGCTCTTGCGCGGCGTGAATAATGGCGTCACCGGGCTGCTTGATGCCCAGATTGACGACTTTGTATCCATTGTTCGACAGAATGATGTCGACAAGATTCTTTCCTATATCGTGGACGTCACCCTTGACGGTGGCGAGCACGATCGTGCCCTTCTGCTGGGGGCCGGTTTTCTTCTCCATTTTCGGCTCAAGATAAGCGACCGCGGCTTTCATGACGCCGGCGGAGTCGAGCACTGAGGGCAGTTGCATCTTGCGGGCGCCGAAAAGGTCGCCCACGGTTTTCATGCCATCGAGCAGCACGCTGTTGATTAAGTCGAGCGGCGAATACTGGGCCAGAGCTTCGTCCAGCAATTGCTCAAGGGTACGTTTCCGATCGCCTTCGCCCACGGACTTTTCGCCGTTGATGATGGCGAACTTGAGCTTGTCTTCAATGGACAGCGTTTCGACGTGGGCGGCCGCGCTGGTCTGGGGCTTGCCTTTCTTGCCGGCGAAGTGCTGCATGTAAACCTGAAGCGGATCGCCGCTCGAATGATCCCGATAAATCAGCTTGCGGGCGAGGTCAACCTCTTCCTGGGGAATCTTGTAGAGCGGATAAATCTTGGTGTAATTGACGATCGCGATGTCGAGGCCGTGTTCGACCGCCTCATGCAGGAAAACGGAATTCAGCACGCGGCGGGGATAAACGTCAAGACCAAAGCTGATGTTGGAGACGCCGAGGACGGTCTTGACGGCGGGTAATTCCTGGCGAATGCGCCGCACCGCGTCCAGGGTTTCGATACCGGCGGTGCGGTATTCTTCCTGGCCGGTGGAAATCGGGAGAGTCAGAGCATCGAAGATCAAGTCCACCGGGCGAATGCCGTACTTTTTCGTCGCCAGCTCGAAAATGCGTTTGGCAATGGCAACCTTCTTATCTGCGGTGAGCGCCATGCCCTCTTCATCGATGGTGAGGGCAATCACCGCCGACCCATAACGCTTGGCCATGGGCAGAACCTTGGAGGTTCGCTTCTCGCCGTCTTCCAGGTTAATGGAATTGATGATGGCCTTGCCGGGAATCCGCTTGAGCGCCTCTTCGACGACATCGGCTTCGGTGGAATCGATCAGGATGGGCGCCGGGACGCGAGTCGCGATTTTCTCCAGGATGGCGGAGATGTAGCCTTTTTCGTCTTCGCCGACAATGGCGCAGCAAAGGTCGAGCATGTGCGAGCCTTCGTTGGCCAGTTTTTTTGCAAGGGCGAGAATGTCGTCGTATTTCTTCGCGCGGACAAGGTTGCGAAAGTGTTCGACGCGCGTAGTGGTGTTCATCTCTTCGGCGACGATGAGAGGTTTGGGTTCGAGGTCAAGCGGCACGGAGGTGTAGGCACTGGAAGCCGCGCCCACCGACTTGACCTCACGCCTAGCCGGCTCAACGCCGGAGACGGCGTCGACGACGGCTTTCAAATGCTCGGGGCGCGTGCCACAGCACCCGCCGACGATGCGTACACCGTAATCGACGACGAAATGCCTGTGGAACTTCGCCAGCTCTTCGGGTGAGAGCTTGTAAACCGCGTGGCCACCCTCGTTCTGGGGAAGGCCGGCATTGGGCAGGACCGAGACTTCCTTGGTGGAATTGAGCGCGAGATAGCGTACTGCCTCGTTCATTTCCACCGGGCCGGTGGCACAGTTCAGACCGATGACGTCAATGTCGTAAGGCTCAAGCGCGGTCAGCGCGGCGCCGATCTCGGTGCCAAGCAACATGGTGCCGCTTTCCTGCAACGTGACCTGAACGGTGACGGGCAGGCGCTTGCCGGCCTTGCGCATGGCCTCGAGGACACCTATCGTGGCGATTTTGGCCTGCAAGAGGTCCTGCGCGGTCTCGACGAGCAGGATGTCAACCCCGCCTTCGAGGAGTGCGGCAGCTTGTTCCTCATACGCTGCGACCATATCGTCAAACGTGATGTGACCAAGGGAAGGGAGTTTAGTGGTAGGGCCGATGGATCCGGCAACAAAACGCGGCTTGTTTTTAGTAGAAAATTGTGCGGCGATGTCGCGAGCGAGTTTGACTGCGGCGAGGTTGATCTCGCGGACGCGGTCGGCCAGGTCGAATTCCCCGAGGACAATGCGGGTGCCACCGAAAGTGTTGGTTTCGATTACGTCGCAACCGACTTCGAGGAAACTGGCATGAATGTCGCGAATGATATCGGGACGGCTTAGAACCAGGACTTCGCTGCAGTTTTCCTTTCCCCAGAAATCGTCGAGGGAGGGCTGACGCAACTGGATGTTGGTGCCCATCGCGCCGTCGTAAACGATAACGCGCTCGCGAACGAGTTGGAGAAAGTCAGACATCAGACCCCAGTTATCCGTTCTCAGTTCTCGGTTCTCAGTTTTCTGCCGCCAGTGCCCACTTTAAGGCTTGGTTCAACTTCCCCAGCTTTCAACTTCGTCCATTTTCGATTCCCGCATCTGCTTTGCCTACGTGCCTCCACTGGATGGCAATTAGACGACGCCAACCGAGAGCTGAGAACCGGGAACCGAAAACTGGTTCCATGCAGAAACGCCGGCCCGCGGGGGACCGGCGCTCGATTGGACAAAAATACTGAAAGCGCTTTAACTCCCTGCGACTATTTCTGCCGGAGCCCCACCCTCCGCGTCTGCGCCATTAAACACGGAATTCGCGCCCATATGTGCCGGTGCGATGGCGAGCAGTTGCTCCTTGCGGTAAACAAGATTGCTGGCGTTGAACGTCGCCAGTTCGAAGCCGTGCCCATGCGTGATCGCGTCCGTGGGGCAGGCCTCGACACAGTACCCGCAGAAAATGCAGCGGTTGTAATCGATGTTGTAAACCTTGGCGTAACGTTCAGCGCCGGAAATACGCTTCTCGGCAGTGTTCTCCGCAGCCTCGATGTAGATGCAGTTCGAGGGACATGCAGCGGCACACAGAAAACAGGCTACGCACTTCTCCAAGCCGTTTTCATCGCGTTGCAGGACGTGCATGCCGCGGAAACGTTCCTGAAATTTGGCACCTTTGAGCGGACCGGGGCCGTCGGGATAATTTTCTACAATCGACGGCTGGAACATTTCCTTCAGGGTGATGGTCATTCCCTGAGCGATTGCGCCGATGTTCTTGATTACCGACATGGCACTTCTAGTATAGCGAAATAGGCTGTGTTTTGCGGGGTGGAGGGGATCCGGTGGCTGGATGTACTTTCGGGATCGAGCGCGGAATGGTGAACTGAAACCAGTTGCCAGTGCGATATCTCCAGAGATTGATGTTCAACGGCTTTCCCAAATTGACACGCGTTCTACCTAGGTTGGGGCCACTTTCGTAGGCGCGATTACTGCTGGCGATCACATTCCTGTGCAGGTCTTTATGAGTAGATTCGCACAGGTGGTCGACCATGAACACACGTTTTGCGCCGACAGCGTCTCATTGTGCCTTTCCGCTTTTTCCTAAACTGCGTTTTGTCGCCATCCTCATCATTGTCTGCTGTGCTTGTTTCTGGGGCGGAACGGTCTCTGGCGTTTTGGCGCAGCAAGCCAATCGAGGGACCGAGGGCTCCGCGCAAGCAAGAGGTTCAGATGCAGCAAGAGACAAGAATAAGGACGGTTTTGAGGCGCGCGACCGCTGGATGATGCGCGGGCGAGGGGCACCGGCGGGAGAGTCTGCGGTGGCATTGCGGCTAAGGGCGTACCGGCAGAAATTGGCCATGAGAGAAGCGGCAGGCAAACGACGAGGTGTAGGGCAGATTCGATCCGGTATGCGGATGCGATCGTTTCCTTTGACCGGTGCGGGAACACCCTGGGTTGCGCTGGGACCGGCACCGCTGATTTCAGACCAGGATGCCTACGGCCCGGTCTCCGGGAGGGTGACGGCCGTGGCGATTGATCCTGTGGATGCGAGCGGCAATACCGTGTATGTGGCGAGCGCATCTGGTGGAGTGTGGCTCTCGACGAACGCGGCGAGTGTTCCCGCGACGAATGCGGTTTGGACAGCATTAACCGATCAGCAAGCATCGCTGGTCAATGGCGCGGTGTCGGTGAGACCAGATGGGAGCGTGATTCTGGCAGGGACGGGCGAGCCCGACAATGCGATCGACAGCTACTACGGGGTTGGAATTCTGCGGTCGACCAATCAGGGCGCAACATGGACACTGATTCCATCGGCTGACGGGGGCAGCAATTCATTTGCGGGCCTGGGTTTTGCCAAGTTTGCCTGGGATACGGCACTGACAACCACCGTGGTGGCGGCCACGGGCACAACTACAGTTGGATTCAACGACGGCGACATCACCAGCGCAACCAACCGTGGACTGTACTATTCGAGCGACGCAGGGCAAACGTGGGCGTTCCAAGTCCCGCAAGATGCCGGAGTTGCCATCAGCCCGGCCTCTATTTCGGCGACCGACGTGGTGTACAACGCGGCAGCGGGGCTGTTCTTTGCGGCGATTCGTTATCACGGAGTTTATTCGTCCACGAACGGGCAGAACTGGACCCGGCTTGCGAACCAGCCAAATCCCTCGGCGCTGAGCACGGCGAATTGTCCCGCGCAAATTCCGCAGGGCGGCTCGAACTGTCCGATCTTTCGCGGGCAACTGTCGGTGGTGCCCGGTCGAAATGAAATGTATTTCTGGTTCGTCAGTTTGGCCGAGGAGGATGGCGAGACAGAAGTGGTGGATGAAGGCGTCTGGCGGTCGCTCAATGGAGGCAACACGTGGACACAGATCAATGAGAACGGCATTGCGAACTGCGGCGACCCAGGCGACAACGGATGCGGCGTAGAGGAGGGATACTACAACCTTGAAATCGCGGCCGTGCCGGACGGCCAGGCCACCGATCTTTACGCCGGCGCGGTGAATCTTTTCAAGTGCGAACTGCTGACGGGCGCAACCGCGTGTGCAACGCTCGACCCAAATTTCCCCAATCAGTGGATTAACCTCACGCACGTTTACGGTTGCAGCAACATTGCGAGCGTGCACCCCAGCGAGCATGGATTGGATTTCATGCTGGTCAGTGGCAGCGCGATCATGTATTTCGGCAATGATGGCGGCATCTACCGGACGCTCAACGGCTACACCGACCTCGACAGCGGGACCTGCGGCGTGCCGAACGGGTTCGACAATCTCAACCAGTCATCGGTTGAAGGCGGCACGATTGGCCCGCTGACGCAATTTATCTCGTTCTCGCTGCATCCGACGGATCAGGACACGATGCTCGGCGGTGCGCAGGGCAATGGTTCTCCTGCAACCAGCTCGGCAACGGAGAATCCCCAATGGATGACGGTCAACGGCGGCGACGGCGGTTACAACGCGATCAACACCTGGACGCCCAACGAGTCGTTCACATCGAATCCGTACGTCAACATTTATATGTGCACGAACGGCATCAATTGCACGGATGCCGAATTTTCCCAGACGGTCAGCAGCCAGGAAGTTGGAGGCGACATTGGCGCTTACTACACGAGTTATATCCTCGATCCGCAGGACCCCGATGAGATGCTTTTGGGGACGTGCCGCGTGTGGCGCGGCGCACCAACGGTGCCGGCGAGCGCGTTTTCCGCTCTGAGCGTGGATTTCGATACGCTGGGCGACAACACCTGCACTGGAGAAGAGATCAACCTAGTCAGCGGGTTGGACGCAGGTGGACCGACGGCTGACTTCATGTCGACGACGGTCTACGCCACGACCGAAGGCACTGGTCCGAATGCAGCCAGCCCTTCGGGCGGCGAGGTCTGGGTCACGACCAACGCCGGGATCATTCTGATGACACAGGTGACAGGAGCGATCAACCCGGCGAACTACACGATCTCATCGGTTGCGGTAGACCGAAGCGACACGAGCGGCGCCACGGCGTATGTGGGCATCATGGGGTTTAATGTCTCGCACGTTTTCAAAACCACCACCGATGGCGCGACGTGGAGCGATTGGTCAGGCACGGGCAGTGCGGCTCTGCCCGATGCGCCCGTGAATGCGCTGCTCGTCGATTCCGAGGCGCAGGCGATCTACGCGGGAACCGATGTGGGCGTATTCGTCAGTTCGACGGCCAGTCCGGGTTGGACTGAAGTCGGGACGGCGCCTCAACCTGGCGGACCGTCCGGCTACCTGCCGAATGTTCCGGTCTCGGCGATGGAGATGTTCAATTACGACGGAACGAAGAAACTGCGGGTTTCGACCTACGGGCGAGGCATTTGGGAGTATGCGCTGGTGGTTGGGCCGGATTACACGAATGTGATCGCGAACACGCCGCAGACGATCTATCCGTCGCAGACGGCGACCTTCAATGGCACGCTGACGTCGATTGATGGATATGCCAGCGTTGTCAACCTCAGCTGCACCGGAACACCGCCGGCGACGTGCAGTTTGAGCCCCACGCAGCAAACTCCTACCGCGCGCGGCGCGAGTTACACGATGACGGCCAGCGGGGCAATTGGCGATTACAGCTTCAGTGCGCAAGGCGTAGGAACGGATCCGGACCAGATTGTGCACGACGCGGCGGTGATGCTTGAGGTCGTCGACTTCAACATCTCCACGCCCAACCCGGACGCACTGACCGTGGAGGCGGGCGGAACATCGAACGCAAGCACGTTCCAGGTGACTGGGGAGGGATCGTTCTCAGGCACAGTCACGCTGAGTTGCAGCGAACTGCCGGCGGGCACAGTCTGCGTGTTTTCACCATCGAGCACGGTCAATCCGACGGCAGCCAATCCGGTGACTGTGACCCTGACAGTTACAGCAGCATCCGGTACGGCGGCGAGCGGCCCGGACACGGTAACGCTGGCCGCAAATGTAGCGGGCGCGCCGGCGGCGAAGACACAAACCTTCACGTTGACGGTGACCGCTCCAGCTCCAGACTTCACCGTGGCCGTAACGGCTTCGCCTTCGACGACCGTGGCGGGCCAGAACGTGACGTGGAATGGGACGCTGACAGCCTTTAACGGATACGACGAAAGCGTGCAACTGAGTTGCGTGGGTTCGTCGCCGGGGACGTGCGCGATAAATCCTCAGTCGTTGGTGCCTACCCCGACCGGTGCGGCATTTACCGTGACGGCGGGAAGCTCAACGGCGGCCACATTCAGCTTTGGTATTCAAGGGACCGACGGCACGCGGACGCACATGCAAGCTGTCAGCCTGACTGTGGGCACCGATGTAACGTGGAGCAACACGGGAAGCGCTTCCGAGACGGTCGAGGCGGGACAGAGTGCGATTTATAGTTTCTCGGCGGTGCCATTGGGCGGAGCCACGTTCACCGGCACAGTGAGTTTGACATGCGCGAACCTTCCCGCGCTCACCAGTTGCAGTTTCAGTCCGACGTCGATTGCGGCTGGAGCGGGCGCGACCGCGGTAACGCTGACCATTTCGACAACCGGGCCAAATCAGGGATCACAAGGATCAGGAGTACGGCGACGGCAGTCGAATCCGGATGGCAAGCCTCGGTTGTCGGCCGAGAATGAAGAACTCCGAAATACCTCGAAAGGCAGGGGACGAGCCGCGATGTTTTGGCTCACAATCATACCTCTGGCGGGAGTTTGCGTGATGGCGCGCGCGCGGAGAAATGTCAATGTGGCGGGCGCAAGTTGGGCCTGCTGCATTGCAGTCGCAGCACTTCTGCTGCTGGCTGCTTGCGGAGGCCTGGGCGGAAGCGGCGGCAGTAGTGGCCAACCCCCGCCGGTCAGTGTCACGGTCACTCCCGCTACAGCGAGTCTCTATGCGGATGAGCCGGGCAACACGTGGCCTGCTTCTGTGACGCAGCAGCAATTTTCCGCGACGGTTAACAACGATGCGAGCCAGACTGTGACCTGGGCGGTTACAGGCGGCAGCGCGAATGGAAGTATCGACGCGAACGGGCTTTATACAGCGCCGTCAGCAGCGCCGAATCCCGCGTCGGTTACGGTGACGGCGACTTCCTCGCAGGCAGGCACACCGGGATCTGCGACGGTGACGATCGAAACCCCAACCGCCGTGGGAACGTACTCGAACATCCAGGTGACGGCGATCGCTAGCGGCGGCGCAGCCCACACGATCGACATATCGCTAACGGTGGACTAAATAAAGATTCGAGATTAGGTTGGAGGCGCGGACAATGTCCGCGCCTCTTGTTTATGCGTCACATCGGGAGAGATTCGCATCCGATAGCATCAATACGGACGCACTATGAGACCAGGGCATGAGCGTTTCAAGGCACCAGTTATGACCGGCCGGGATCGTGCGACACATGCTTAGCTATGAATTCTTCGTATGACATTGCGGTCATTGGCGGCGGGATCGTAGGGCTCTCGTTTGCGATGCAGGCGTCCGAGTCATTCCCCGGTGCGCGCATCCTCGTTCTGGAAAAGGAAGATGGGTTGGCGCGACACCAGACCGGCCACAACAGCGGAGTCATCCACAGTGGGGTGTATTACAAAGCGGGATCGCTGAAGGCGCGGATGTGCGTTGCGGGCGCGAAGGAGATGGTCGCGTTCTGCGCACAGCATGGGATCCCTCATGAGGTTTGCGGGAAGCTGATTGTTGCGACTAATGCGGAAGAAGCAAAGAGGCTTGAGGACCTGCGGGCGCGAGGGGAGGCAAATGGCCTGACCGGCCTGACGTTACTTGAAGGCGAGGCGATGCGCGAGATTGAGCCTCACGTGGGAGGGCTGCGGGCGCTCAAAGTACCAGCAACGGGGATCACGGATTTTGCGCTCGTTTCTGCCAAGTACGCGGAGATTGCGACGGCGCGCGGAGCGGAGGTCAAGATCGGCGCGGGAGTGGTTGGGTTTCGACACCGCAATGGCGAGGTCGTGCTGCGCACAAGGGCGGGAGAGTTTTGTGCCCGCTACGTGGTCAATTGCGCCGGACTCTATAGCGACAGCATTGCGCGCCTGGCCGGCCACGAACCGGGAATGATGCTGGTGCCTTTTCGCGGGGAGTATTACGATGTGGCACCGCAGCGTGCTTATCTGGTGCGGGCCCTAATCTACCCGGTTCCCGATCCTGCGTATCCGTTCCTGGGTGTGCACTTCACGCGGCGAATTCATGGCAGCGTGGACGCGGGGCCGAACGCAGTACTCGCCGGGCGGCGCGAGGGATATCGGCGGATCGATTTTGACCTGGGCGAAACGATGGACGTCGTGAAGTACTCGGGCTTCCGAGCCATGGCGCGAAAGCATTGGCAAAATGGATTGGGTGAGATGCGGCGAAGCTGGTCGAAGCGAGAATTCGTCCGCTCCTGCCGACTCCTGCTTCCTGAAGTGCGTATGGAGGACATGTCGCCGGGAGGATCGGGTGTGCGGGCGCAGGCGGTGGGGCCGGATGGCACGCTGGTGGATGATTTCCGTTTCTTGCCTCGTGACCGGTTCCTGCATGTGCTGAATGTGCCGTCTCCGGCAGCCACTGCGTCTTTGC
>Ga0187784_10001845_pt1 | contig 16929 bp, 9 predicted proteins | sample 1015_SJ02_MP15_2_FD_132964 | JGI IMG/M metagenome (GOLD analysis project Ga0187784, IMG submission 132964) | Tropical peat soil microbial communities from peatlands in Department of Meta, Colombia - 1015_SJ02_MP15_20_MG | ecosystem: Environmental > Terrestrial > Soil > Wetlands > Peat | place...
CGTCTGTGCCATCACTTGGACAGGGCGGTATCTCACGTCGATTTCATGCGGATCTGCCATGGCCCCCACCAGATTGATGTACTGCAAGGCGTCGCTGAAACGGGCTCCTGTGGCAACATCGGCCAGCGTTGACCACCGGCGCGGTTGGCACAGATCGTCCAGCCATGAGGCTTCCCCGCCAATGCTGCAATGGTTGCGCTTGCCATAACCGAATTCGCATTTGCGCGTGAGGTCCCGGCCATAAAGCGTGAAGCGCTTTCCCGCCTTCTTCACCAGGTTCATGACGAGATCAGGCGGGATCTTGACGATATGCTTCTGCCGGTCCACGGTGGCGCCCATATCGGCAAACCTGCTCAACATGCCCTCGTGGGGAATTAATACGCCAGCCCTTTCAAGGATGGCGAGGGAAGTCTCATGAATGCTCTGAATCTGCTCATCCGTTAGAACTCGAATTAACATATTCTGTCCTTTCTACGCGAATTCCAATTCTGGTTACGGTTCTCTGAGTCCGCAGCCAAGGAAATTGGCGTTCTTGCCCTCTGCCCGGTAAAATTGTTTATTCAACTCTTGCCACCAAGTGCACTCGCTCCTGGCAGGGGTAGATTTCGCGCGCCATCATCGATCACTGGCACCCAATCACCTCCCGCCGGAGGGGTGAACTCCCGTAAATGTGGGTAGGAAGTTCGCCAGCGGCGGTAGCGCTTCCTGCCCGCGGATTGAACCACCACACCTTCGTCTGGCTGCCAGACATAGGCCATCACCGTTGCGCCATCGAAAGTTCCCGTTGCGGCTAGGTAATACCTCCATGGTGGCAAGGGGGCCGATGGTAAAGAGGGATTGCACCGTAGGTGCTGGGATTTCGCGCGCCCCGAGCTTGGAGGCAATAAAGAAAGACGCCCATATGATGACGCAGGAAATTGAATACCAGAACCAACGAGTTCGTAGAGTGTCCCCCACAGCCACGTTGAATAGCAGGCCCGGGGGCTAGAGCGACGCCTTCGCTGCCACCTCGCTTCCCAACCGGCGGACCAGTCCAACTGCGCCGCTGGCGTTATCGCTGTAGCCGTCTGCGCCAATCTCGTCCGCGTAACGCTGGGTGACCGGCGCTCCGCCGATGAGGACTTTCACTTCGTCTCGCACGCCCGCCTTTTTCAGTTCGTCAATCGTCAGCCGCATTGAGGTCATAGTCGTGGTCAAGAGCGCTGAAAGCGCCACGAAACGCGGTTTCTGCTCCTTAACCATCGCTACGAACTTCTCCGCGGGCACGTCCACGCCTAAGTCGATAATTTCGTAACCGGCACCCTCCAGAAGCGACCCAACCAGGTTCTTGCCGATGTCATGCAGGTCACCCTTTACCGTACCAATCACCACCCGTCCCGCCGGCTTGACGCCTTTGGCGACGAGCAAAGGCCGCAGCAACTCCAGGGCAGTTTTCATCGCGCGAGCCGAGATCAGAAGTTCGGGCACATAGCAATCTCCGGCTTCGTACCTGCTACCCATTTCGCTCATGGCGGGGATCATGTAATTGTTGGCGAGTTCCTCTACATCCGCATTTTGTGCCACAGCTTCTTTGGCGAGCGCCGTAGCACCCTTAACATCACCCTGCAACACGGCATCCTTCAGCTTGCTGAAATCCGACATTTCTCCTCCTTCTATTGATCGCTGCGGGTGACGAGCTTACCGCACCATGTCGCGGCGTCCAACATCAGTAACACCGTCAATTCATATCAGCCAATCTTCTCGAGCCGGGGGCAGGAAGGTCGAGGGCGGCCTCGTCGACAACCAATACCCAGTCGCCCGGAGCGGGAGGAGTAAATTGCCTTGACCCCTTCGTGGCGAATTCTCCAATTCGTGTCGAGGTTCCGTCTCTCGGACTGAACCACCATGCCGTCGCCGAATGTCCTGTAACTTTGGTCATATCTACGGTCACGGTACGACTGGTGGGGAGATAAGCTATCAGGGTAGTCTGGTCCTCTGTGATTGCCGCAGCGACGTAATCGAGGCCGGTGAATTCGCCGAGGCCGCCAGTAACCACTCGATGCGCCTGATCGGGGACTAGTTTGTACCAAGGCCTCGAGTGAAAGAGTTCGTTCAAGTAAGCCATGGCCTGCGAACCCGGGGCGTCCATAGCTTCCTCCCAAGTCGGTTTTTTTGCCGGCTGGACCCCACTTGCGAATGCTTCAAAGAAGCCAGGGGCGTCGAAGTGCCAGAGGGGATTGTTCCCAAAGACCTGCCCCGTGGAGCCGCTCAGGTCCGCCCAATACGCTTGTCGCCGGATCTGGACGTCGGAGGCGTTGTGCTCTCCCTCATAAGAGGACTCAATCAGAATAAATGGGGTCGCCGGTGTTCGATTATAGTCCGCCAACAGTTGGCTATGGACAATCCCGTAGGTATAAGTTGTATCGAAGTCGAGCCAACGGCCCCCGGAGAAGTAATCCGATGCGAAATGCTCGGGGTCGGCTTCTGCTGAGAATAAGTGGCGGTGGTCATATTCCTTGATCCCCAGCGCAATCATGTCGACATCCTCCAACGCTGGCCCAGGATCCAGATCCGCACCCATCATCCAGATGATATTGTCAAAGTCCTTGTAGCGCTGGCCGAGAAAGCGGCCATAAGCAAGGCATTTTGGGGGGCCGTTAGCTAGGGCCTCTTTCACCCACCCGTCATCGGTGCCCTTGTATCCCAAGTAGATGGGGTAAAGAAGCACCTGGATGCCGTTTTCCGCGGCCTTCCGAATGACCCAATCGGCATGAGCAAAGTATTTCTCATTCGGAGTGGAAAAATCGCCGGGCGTGGTGAAGGGGCCATCGCCAGCGGCGTTCAGGGGCGGATGCTTGCAGAACTTGTGCTCGATCAGGTTCACTTGAATGCTATTGAAGCCCTTTTGCCGTCGGTTCGTCAGGTACTGTTCGACTTGCGCATCATTCAACCCCACGATGATTGACCAGCCTGCGTCACCCTGGATGAGAAATGGGGTGCCGTTCTGGTCCACCAAATAACGATGGTTGGCGCTCACCCGAGGGGGGTAGGTCGGCCCGACGGCAATGAGGGGTGAAGTGAAAAAAAGGTACGGAAACATCGTAAAGAGTGTCATTCGAAACCAGGCTTGTCTGATTTGGTTTCCCGTCCGACTTTGCATCAATCGCCTCCTGAATTGCTAGGTTAGATCGCACACCGCCGCTCGCTGGCCCCCTTTCCGTCTTCGTAGTCAAGCGGACCCATGGGCCTTGGGCTCCACCTGCGATTGAACGAACTGTGTTAATGCCTTCGATGATTCCCTGCATTAAGTAGAGCTCGATGGTGAAAGCGACCATATGCAGCTGTGGGCGGAGAAAATGAGGCTGACATGCGCCTTGTCATCTCCACGAACGGCTTGTCGCCAGCCTCACAATTCCACGCCGCTTTGCTCACCAGTAGAACTTCAGGCCAAACTCCATATTGCGAGCGTCGGTCTGTACATTCGTAATCTTTCCGAATTGGCAACCAAACTGATGCACCAAGTCGGTGCTTCCATCCGGGTTCGGAGGAAGGCACCAGTTGGAATTAGGAAGGCCGAGATTCTGGTGATTAAGGGTGTTAAGGGTGGTCCAGCGGAACTGGAAGTACTTCGCCTCAGAGAGGTGGAAGTCTTTGGCCAGCGTGGCATCCAGATTCCAGAACCCTGGCGCCCGTCCATCTGGAGGCCGCAAGCCGGCTGTACCAAACCGCCACCAGGGGTCGAATGCGTTGTAGTTAAAAGGTGTCCCATCGGGATTCAGGCCCGTAGAAACCTCTTGGATAACGGTTGGGTCAGACCCGAAAACCGCCTCGAAGGCGGACGGGTCATACCACTGATTCTCGCGCTGGCTCTTCGACTTACTCTTGCGACCGCTGGAGGGGTTCCCGATAAGATTCGGCCGGCAGGTTAAGGCATTACAAGGGCCGGTAAAGACGAGCGGAACTCCTGATTGGAAATTCCAGTCTTGCGTCAAGTTCCATCCGCCGAGGATTCGGGAGGCCCAGCGTGGGCCACTCAAAAAGTGTCTGCCCTGACCAACGGGCAGATCGTAGATTACAGCGAAGTTGAGGATTTGGGGGATATCGTCGGGAGCTAAGGCCACATCCCCTAAACGATTGTCCGGGTCCTGGTACCGTCCGCTGATACCACTACGCTCAGCCGAGCCGCCGGAGTCGCCCCCGGGCACGAGCGAGAGCCGGCCAACGTTTCGCGCAAGCCCTGTCGGTGTCGAAGGGTCTCCGATTGTACTGCCCGTGTTGGCGGTCTCGATATTCTTCTGGATGGTGTAAGCCACGGTGAAATTAAGGCCGTGCGAGACCCTCTTCTCAACCTTTGCTTGGAAGGAATTGTAGCGATTGAAACCATCTGGGGTGGAGTTGGGTTCCACGTCATCATATTGCGGGTACGGCCTGAGTACAATGTTGGCGGGACATGAACTCCCACATCCGTAGATTGCACCGAGCGCTGGATCGGTCGGAATTGGATTGGTAATGTTGCCTCTCAACTCCTGACGAACGGCGGTGGGAACATAATCGTAACTGCGGAACTCATCGCCGTAGAGATGTAATCCGTGAGTCTCCACATATCCGAGGCTAACGCCAATATCGCCGGGGAGTTCCCGCTGAACATAGAAACTCCATTGCTCCGCATAAGGGTCCTTATCGCCCTGCGTAAACGCCTCAAGTAGCGCACCTAGAAACTGGTCTTGTTGTACCTTGGCAAAATCCGACGAAGGAATATTCAGCGGCGGGGCGCCTCTGCTCAACTGAAAAGCCGGACGCTCACCGGTGAAGTCCCCATAGTACCCGATAAAATTGGCAAAGCCAGGAGGGCTGACAGCCCCGTTGTCATCTCCGAAAGCAGTGCTGATGCCGTTGCTAAAAACGATCCCGAAGCCGCCGCGAATGACCGTCTTACGGTTGGCGAAGGGCGACCAGGAGAAGGCAATCCGCGGGCCGAAGTCGCCCTTGTGGGCAGGGAAGACATTTCGGGCAGGATGCAGCGGAGTTCCAAAGTAAACAATCGCTCCCGGGTAACTGGGCAACTGGGGGTTCGGCGTAGTAAAACTGAAATTGGCAAGGTCGTTATAGCGCTCGCGGAACCAACCAAAAATATCGTAGCGGAGACCAAAGTTCAGGGTGAAACTGGGTGTGATACGCCAATCATCTTGGGTGTAGAAGCCCCAGTAGTCGTTCGTGGACCATGGGGCGTGATAGGTTCCGCTGCCGGAACCCTGATCGACGGCGCCCAGCAGGAACTGGGCAAGCCCGCTGCCTCCTAGACTCGTAACCGGATCATTGGTCAGACCACCGCCGAAGTTCAGGCCGTAACCCCAGGCAGCGAGGTTGAAGCCGTTGTCACGGCGAAACATCAAGCCGCTCTTCCAAATGTGCTTGCCCATGATCTTCGTCACGTTATCAAGAAATGTGAAGGCTTGTGCGCCCTGGATACCGTTTTGCCACTCTTGTGGCCCGAATCCTCCAATGTCGCCAATCCCAACACTCGGAACAGTCTGGAAGGGTGAGAACAAGTAGAAATTGAGGCCCTGAACATGGTTTAAAACGGCAGTATTATCTACTACGCTATCGGGATTGGGTCGGGCGATCTGGTTCTGTCGGCTGAACATGAAGCGAGCTTCGTTAAGCAAAGTTGGGCTGAAGGTCGAGGTCCAGCCAATGGCTGCGATCTGGTTGATGGTGCGGTAAGGCTGTGCGCCAGCCATGCCTGTTTGCGTTTGGGCGGTAGGGCCATTCCAGGGGTAGCGATAATTTATGTAGTAGCTGGGGTTGAAGAGCCACTCAACGAAAAGCTTGTGCTTGTTGGAGATATTCCGGTCAATTTTGATGGAAAGATTGTGGGTGGTTTGGCCGCTGCCCACCGTTCCCAGAAAGTTGTTGCAAAGGTCTCCGCAGCCGTAAGGCCCCTGCTGCAAGGGGTCGACAAAGTTCGGATCTGGATATGTTGAAACGTACCACGCCGCCAGCGGATCGATCATGTTCGAAGGGATCACAGGGGTCGGGAAGGCTACACGGTGGAACAGCCCCTCGGCATCCGGCCCGGTCGTGGTATACGGATTGTAGAGGCAATTCGTTGCGCCGTTCACGCCACAGACTGGCGCGAATCGTGGATCACCCGTAAAGTTACCCAGTTTCTCGTTTGCCAGCGGGACCGTCAGGATCGTGGGCTTGTTTTCGTGAAGCATTGAAATATCCCAGGAAACGAAAAAGAAGGTCTTGTTCTTGCCGTTGTACAACTCAGGAAGATAAACAGGCCCGCCGAGCGTCCCACCGAAGTTGTTGAAGTTGATGCCCGGCTGCAAGAGAGGTCGGCCTTGCGCATCGCGGCGAGCAAAGGGATTCGTGGCATTGAAGTAAGAGTTGCGATTAAACTCGTAAAAGTCGCCATGCACATTGTTCGTGCCAGACTTGAGCACGACGTTAACGACCGCTCCGCTGGTGCGGCCATATTCCGCCGCGAGGCCGTTGTCGACCACGTTGAATTCCGCGACGGAGTCCGGAGAGGGATTCACGGCCACATTTTCGGCGCCCACGACCGCGTTCAGACTTCCATCCAGATACCAGGCATTGGCGCCGGCTTGGCTGCCATTCGCACTGACCATCGATCCGACGAGATGCAGTGGGTCGGGGAAGCCTCCATACTGGCTATCGAAACCGAACAGTGCACCGCTGGGGCCAGCGGACTGTGTCATGCCGGGAATCAACTGAATCAAAGCCTGAATGTCGTGACCGGGCAGCGGAATGTCCTGCACGTAATCGGTCGCCAGGCTTGTGGTGAAGTTCGAAGAAGAACTATCGGCCAGCGGCGCCGTGGCGGTCACCTGGATGGTCTGGGTGGCGGTACCCACCTTTAATTGCACGTCCACCGTGGTTGTGACGCCCGCAGTCACGAGGATGTCATTGATACCAATTGGCGAAAACCCGACCGCTAATACGTGAATGGAATATTTCCCCGGCACCAACTCGGGAGCCAAATAAAACCCCACCGGGTTAGTCGTTAAGTTGAGTTGAACATTGGTCGCCTGGTTCTTCACCACAACTCTCGCCCCCGGGACCGCAGCCCCCGACTGGTCGGCCACGGTGCCGCGAATCGCACCGCGGTCAATGGAGCCCAGCAAAGGAATCGCAAAACTGAGCGCCACCCCAAGAAACGCCGTAGAACTCAAAAATAATCGTTTCACAGTTTTCCCTCCCCCAAGGAGTTCCATGCAACAAGTGAAGGCAGAAAGCAGCTTAAGCATACTTTGAGGTCTCTCGCCATCTGCGGAATCTTTCGACTTAGGGCGGTGCACACACCGCTTTCACAACGCTAAGGACAGTCCAAGCTTCAGTTTTGTGACACGTGGAAGAAGGATTTTCCGGCATGCCCGATTGAGGTGAGGCCCAGCCCAAGTAAACCACTCACGCCGGCTAGGCTGACCCGTTGGACCGGGGGCTTCAAGAGGTGCGGATTGACACGGCCCAAGGATTATTCTCTGTGACCTGAACCCGAGCGTAATGCGGACGCTGCGGTTCGACTCGCATAATGATGGAAAATCTGCCTGAAGTTGTCATAAACTTGCGGCCTGCACTGTCCTATACGGTGAGGCTGGGTAGGCCCACGGGGAACATTGGCGGAGTCACACTAATCGGTTGACGGCTTATGAAATTCCAAAGTGGCGCGGCGCAGCGAAGAGCATATACGAAGCCTCCTGCGGAGTCCCGCTTCGGCCCGGAATTGGCGGGCTACGAGCAAGGACTCTCGCAGTTGGGTCAAGAAGTCACACAACTCTTTGAGCACTTGCGGGGTTCTATCTACCGCTACGTTGTAGTTGTTCTCGAGAACCCTTCAGAAGCAGAAGAAATAACCCAGGACGTTTTCTTGCAGCTCTACCGTTGTCTCGATGGCGGCCAGAAAATCGCCAACCTTCGGGCTTGGACCTTTCGGGTGGCCCGCAATCTTGCCCTGAACCATAAAGACGCCACAAAGCACTTGGTGAGATTGGACCTGACCGCCTGGGACGAGCTTTGCGAACTGCTTCAGGATCCGGACCCTAACCCTGAACAATCTCTGCTTTGGCAGGAACAATGGCAGACGTTTTGCGAGGCGGTTAAACAGTTAACATTACAGCAAAAAGAGTGTTTGATCCTTAAAGCGGAAGGCGTTCGATACGCGCAGATTGCGGAAATCTTGGGCATCAGCGTTGCCAATGTGGCTCAGTTGGTTCGGCGTGGAATCAAGAGACTGATGAGGAACGTCCATGAACAATCCTTTTCGAAACCATCAGGTCAGTCAAGACTGGCACCTTACTGAGGATGATTTGATCCTTTACGTCGGCGGCGAGCTGACGGCGAAGGAGAGTGTGAAAGCTTCGGAGCATTTGCAAGTGTGTTGGACGTGCCGTACGAAGATGGCAGGGATCGAGGAGACGATCTCGGGTTTCGTGTCTTATATGGATGCCGCCCTGGTTCCAAGCCTAGGTTCACCACCCCGTGGGTGGCAAACATTCCAGAGCCGGCTCCGCCATGTGATGGACGAGACTCGAAAAGCGCCCACTCGATCGTTTGCGCCCTTAAGAAGTCTCCTTGCCGCGTGGCGTTTATCGTTCAGGCACGTTACGGGTGTCGTCTTGACAGTGCTGGTAGTAATTCTGGCCATCGTATTTCGAAATCCGCGTATCTCAGCCGATCAGCTTATCCAAAAGGCGGTGGCTCAGGAGCAGCGCGCCCCAGCAGTCCCACAGCCAGTGGTCTACCAGAGGCTACAATTGTGGCGCCAAAGCAACAAGTTTGCTGAGGATGGCACCGTCACTTGGGAGATCTGGAATGACGTTGCCAATGGCCGTTTCAGGCAGCGTGCTGAGTATGCGAGCGGCCAGGATTTCGGTAGCCCTCGACTAGAGCGTGCCATTGGCCCGACGGATCGCGAGAGCCGGCGTCTTCCACCAGTACGAGGAGGTGCACATTACGAAACCTCGGAGTTGGCAGCCTTGCCGCTGGTACGGGAATTTCAGCAGATCCTTCGGGCCAACGAAATGAACCCGGAGAGACCGCTTTCCGCCATCGGTTACGCATCGTGGCGGAAATTCATCTGGCGAAGTTCCGAGGGAGTGAAAGATACAACTCTACCTGGTGGGGGTAGAGCCTTGATGCTTACAACGGCGGCTGAACCTCCCTTTCGGGTTAATGCCATTATCAAGGCGGCGCTACTCGTGCGAACTAAGGACTGGCATCTTGTTGAGCAGCGGCTTGAGGTTCAGGAAACTGGCGGCGTGCAAGATTATGAGCTGACTGAGGCCGCTTCTGAAGTAGTACCGCTGAATAGCCTTGACCCATCGATTTTTGTGGAGCGGACGGCGCCACCCCCTGCCGCAGTCACTCCACCGCGCGGCACACCATTCTCTTCGCTTTCCCCTAGTGCCGCCGAATCATTGGCCGCCGAAATCAATGCCCAGTATGCCCTACACCGCCTCAAAGCTTGTGTCGGTGAGCCCATCGAGATCTCGAGGGATTCCGCCGGCCACGTGGAAGTCCGCGCCGTTACGGAAAGTCCTGAGCGGAAGCAACAGCTTTTGACGGCACTCCGGGGTATACCTCTGGTGAGAGCAAGTATCCAAACCATTGCGGAAGCGAGCGCGGGTGGGCCGACCACGCCTCAATCGCTGAGCGGGGCCGAAGCGCAGAACGAGGGTTCAACCGCGTTGCAGGGGGCGATTATTCACGTGCAGGGCAGCAAGCTTCCCATCGAAGATCAGTTGCGAGAATATTTCACCGCGCTCCCTGGGGCTACGGGAGGTGGCAGCGAGCCAGCGAGCATCGATCAGCAGATCGTTGAGATTTCTAACCGAGCCGTCGCTCTGGCACTCGCCGCCTCAGCCGAAGCTGGCGCTCTGCGACAATTGGCCGTGCGGTATCCCCCCTCGCGGAACAACGAGCTTGATCCCGCCAGCCGCTGGTTGGTGGAAGTCATGGTGCGAGACCACCTGGCCGCGCTCAAAACCCAGATGGACCAATCAGGCACCCTGTTGGGCCCGATCCTGTGCGCGCTGGAGCGGGGAAATGCCAAGTCTGCGCCAGTAAAGGATAGCCCCGTTTCAGACTTATCCGACTCGGCGGATTCGAACTGGGTCGCCCAGGCTTTTCACATTTTTGCCTGGGTCCAGAATGCGGAGCAACTTACGGATTACTTGTTCGCCCACGGCACATTCCCTGGCGGACGAGAGGAAGCCGTCGCCGCACTCTTGGCTGACCTCAACCGTTCAGAGGATGAATTCCAAAACTTCCAGGCGGAGGTTGACGAAGACTTTACGGGCGGAGCCCGCTTAGCCGACGTGGAAGATCATCCGCATTAGGGAGTGCCTGTAACGGCGCGGCCTCAGGCGATTCGACAATAGTAGCGGTCGTGTCCAAGATAATCCTTTGTGGGCTGGATGCGGGTCATGGCTACCCGTGGTGTAACGGCGAAAGTGCTGATCGTTTGCGTCGCATGCGTGAGGCTGATGGCAATCACGGACGCCCAGGCCCACCTTGGCGCTGGGCTCAAGCTTATTGACCAGGACCGTTACTCCGAAGCCAGCAAGGAATTCGAACTCGCGCTTCAGGCAGATCCGGGACTCGTGGAGGCACGCTATCACCTAGCGGTTTCCTACTTTCGCCTATATCGCTTTCCGGACGCGCGCCAGCAATTCAAGCGAGTGCAAGCGGCCGGACACCGGAAGGACTGGGTCACTTATTACCTGGCGCGGATAGATTTGCAAGACGGGAACCTCGAAGCGGCCATCCGGCGGCTGGAATCCTTGAAGGGTCCGCAACCGCTCCAGGATGAGCTCTATTATCTCGGCTCGGCTTATTTGAAGTTGGGCCAGGCGGAAACGGCCATCTCGTTCCTCCAACGGGAAGTCGCGTATAACACGCGCGACTTTCGCGCCTACAATCTGCTAGGAAGAGCGTACGCCAAGCTGGGGCGGACGGTCGAATCGGAGCGTGCCTTTCAGAAGTCTGAGGACCTGCACGCTTATTACCTTCAGGGGAAAAAAGACCTTATGGAATGCCAGACCCGGTTAGAGGCAGGGCAGGTAGAATCTGCCTGGACCCTCTGCGGACCAGTCCTTCAGACGGATGATATCGACAAGCTTGTAGTGGCGGGGATGCTCTTCGGGCAGGCGGGAGCACATGACCGCGCCCTCGTGCTCTTCCGGAAAGCAGAGGAACTGGACCCTGAGTCACCCGAGGCGAATTACGATCTTGCCCTGACCTTGTTCCAGATGAAGGAGTACTCGCAGGCGCGCAAATTTGTCGAGGGCGCACTGCTTCTCCGGCCAGACTTCTTTGAGGCACTGGCCCTGGACGGTTCTCTGCTCTACTTGCTTCACGATGACGCAGCGGCACTTGCCGTGCTTCAACATGCTCACAAGCTGCGTCCCGAGGACGCCGGAGTGAGGCAATTGTTGGCCCTGCTGGAGCGGAGCCCATCGAAGTGAGGAGGCCAACCGTCAACGCTCACGACTTTGTGATTTGGGAAGAGTCATCTCGCTGCTGGCTCTGGGTAAGCTGGATCCTACCCCGATCGAAGTCGCCGGCAGCAGTTCGCTAGAGTCGTACGAATCTTCCGGAACGAGAATCGCATGAACAACCGGAACCTGGATCAGGGGAAGTTGACGAGGTTCGAGCTATGGTACGGACGTAACGAGCCCCCACCGCCGTGTAGCTGCCTCCGTGCCGGTCCGCTTGCGGCATTGTGGGAAGGCGGTGACCTGAGGGCGGTACGGCTAGGAGATATCGAGATTCTGCGGCGGATCTACATCGCCGTGCGCGATGAAAACTGGGATACCATCCCCAACTCGCTGACGAACGTGACCACGGACCTCCAGGCGGATCGCTTCCTCATTTCCTATGACGCAAGGAATTGCTCTCGCAATCTCGACTTCCAGTGGCACGCCACGATTACGGGCGACCCATATGGGACGATCAGGCTCGCGATGGAAGGCCAGGCAACCCGTGATTTCTCGTACTGTCGCTTCGGCTTCTGTCTGCTGCACCCGCTCGCCGAATACTGCGGACAACCCTATTGGGGGATTGGCCCAGACGGTCCGGTGAGCGGGAATTTACCCACATTAATAGCCCCCCAACGTTATGAAGGCGGATTTTTCTTACCTTTGTTTCCCTCCGTTTCCAGTTTTAAAGTCTCGCTGAAGCGCGGTGTCGAAGTGGGGTTCGCTTTTGAAGGCGACTTATTTGAAATGGAGGACCAACGGAATTGGACTGACGGCTCCTTCAAGACCTATTGCACGCCACTGTCGTTCGGCTATCCCTTTCAGGCGCAGACGGGCCAGACGTTCAAACAAACGGTGACAATCACTGTGCAAGGTTCCGCGCAGGAGAGTACGAGCGACTCTAAGATTCAACTTGAGGTCGGCCCTCCCCTTCAACGAGGGCTGCCGCTAATCGGGTTGGGCCTTGCCTCGCACCTAACAGACCTCTCGGCTAGGGATACAGCCTTGCTTCGAAAACTGCGCCTGGATCATTTGCGCGCTGACCTACACCTGGGCAAAGGTGCTCTGGAGGTCCAGTTGGCGCGTGCCGTAACCGAGTGTGGTGCGCTCAACTGCGGCTTGGAGCTGGCATTATTCTTGACGGACGATGCTGACCGGGAGCTTCAAACGCTTGCTTCTCTTCTTCCGTTGCCGGTTGCCGTCTCGCGTGTCCTCGTCTTTCACGAGAAAGAGTCGACCACCTCCACGAGGTTGATCAATCTAGCCCGTGTTGCGTTAGCTCCACTGCTACCGCAAGTCCCCATAGGAGGTGGCACCAACCTCTACTTCGCAGAGCTCAATCGGTTGCGACCGGATGCCTCGGCGGTCGATGCGGTCGCCTATTCCATTAATCCTCAAGTTCACGCCTTTGATGAAAGATCACTGGTGGAGAATCTGCAAGGGCAGGCGGACACGGTGACAACGGCGCAGACGTTCTGGGGAGGCCGGCCAATCATTGTCACCCTAATTACTCTCAAGCCGCGCTTCAATCCTGACGCTGTGGTACCTGAGACAGCGTCGGTTCCCGACGAACTTCCCAGTTCTGTGGACCCTCGGCAGATGTCACTGTTTGCCGCCGCCTGGACACTAGGCAGCGTCAAACAGCTCATCGAAGCCGGCGCCGCCTCGCTCACGTTCTACGAAACGTCCGGCTGGCGCGGGGTCATGGAAACTGATCGTGGGTGCCCGCTTCCCAAAATCTTTCGTTCGTTTCCGGGCATGGTCTTCCCTGTTTATCACGTTTTTGCTGACTTGGCGGACTTTAAGGAAGGGGAGTTAATCACCTGCAGCTCGTCTGACCCGTTGAGGATCCAGGCACTCGCCTTGCGGACGGCTGGAATTCTGCACCTTCTGATCGCGAACTTCACAGCCGAACCGCAGGAATGCGTTGTCGCCCCGATCCGGGGAAGCCAAGTTCTTATGCGGATTCTCGATGTCAACTGCGCCCCGTTGGCACTAGCTCATCCCGAGGAATTTCGTTCGAAAGCGAAACTCAGAACCGAGGTATGTGATTCGACCCTTGATCTCACCCTGCAACCTTACAGCACGGTGCGAATCGATTCCGCGTCCTAGCGCGTCGTAGGGGGAATGCGATATTTGCTACTCCCGTACAAGATAATCTTAGGAGTCGATGAGGGAAATCTCTCGTTGGGTCATCGCTAATTTCAATCGAGGAGGGTTCTATGAAGGCCCCTTTACGGATCTTGTCGGACGAGCAGCTCAAGATGGTTCACAACGCCACCTTGACTGTTCTCGAGAAAACCGGCATGAGGGTGGATCACGCTCAGGCGCGGGAGGTGCTGCAAGCTGCGGGCGCGAGAGTTGACCACGATACCAAGATCGTCAAATTTCCCCCCGCCTTGGTAGAAGAGAAGCTCAAGCTGTTGCCCCGCAAAGTCACTTACTACGGACGCACACCGGAATTTGACTTCACAGTGGAAGCAGGAGGAGAGATTTATTCACGGGTAGCCGGCGGCGCGATCAACTACATTGATCTGAAAACTGGGGCGGCCCACCGCTCCTGCTTGGCTGATTGGGTGGAATTCGCTCGTCTCGTGGATGCCCTTCCTGATATCCACTGCGTGTGCACCATGCACTGCGGCGACGTACCGGCGGCCACCGCAGACATTCACGGCATGCGCGTGGTGATCGAGAATCAGCGCAAGCCCCTCATTCACACTGCCTTTAGCCTTAGAATTCAGCAATATCTGCAGGAACTAGCAATCGCCGTGCGCGGCAGTAGACAGGCCTTAGCCGAGCGGCCCCTCTACCATCACGTGCTCAGTCCCATCTCGCCCCTCATCCTCGACGAGGACAGTACGGCCCAGCTCTTCTTAGCCTGCGATTACGGTATTCCGACCGATATCCCGATCATGCCGATTTCTGGCGTCAGCGCCCCTATCACTCTGGCCGGGACTCTCGTGCAAGCTAACGCTGAGTTCTTGGGCACCATGACACTGGCGCAAACTTACAAACCTGGGCATGTCATGCCCTACTTCACGGACCCGGTCGTGGCCAATCTGCGGACCGGTGCGACCCTTTTCGCCGCTCCGGAGGGGGGCCTGTTGGTGGCCGCCATCGCTCAACTGGGCAGTGAACTCTACGGGCTGTCGCCGCAGGGAATCGGCCTGGACAGTGATGGTTACACTGTCGAGCAAGCCTTGTTTCAGAAATGTCAAAACGCCATCTTTCAGAGTATGGCCGGCGGCAGGCTGCTGATCGGCGCTGGGGCGGTCGAGGCGTGCATGGCGCTTAGCCCTGCCCAGCTCGTGATCGACGACGAAATCGTACGCATCGCTCGCCGCTGGACGCGCAGCATCAAGGTCGATGAAAGCACGCTGGCGGTGGACGTAATCGCCAAGGTAGGCCCGGGGGGTCAGTTCCTCATGGAAGAACACACCCTGGACAGACTCCACACGGGCGAACTGATCACGACCGAGATATTCGAGCGTGACAAACGCGAGCTGTGGGAAGAGAAAGGCTCCCGGAGCCTTGAACAGAAAGCACGCGAAAGGGGTCTGGCCCTTTTGGCCAAGCACCAGGTGCCACCGCTGCCTGTGGAGGTGCAGCGCGAGTTGGCCGCCATTATCAGAAGTGCCGACCGCGAATTGGCCGAGGCGGCGTAGCGGCTGAGTCCAATGCGGTCATACCACAACGAAAAACAGAAAGCGGCGAGCCTGGGTCCGCCGTTCGCTGCGCCGAAAGGGTGCCTCCTCCCACGAGGCGAATCTTACACAACAGCCGTAGAGTTTCTGGAGAACGAGACACTGCGTTACGCGCTCGCTTCTGCGAGAAACAGCGCGATTTCACAATAGCATCCAAGGAGGTGCGATTTATGCGTTTAAAGGATAAGGTCGCTATTGTTACGGGGGCGGGGGCCGGCATCGGGGAAGCGATTGCTCGACGCTACGCACGCGAGGGCGCCCGTGTAATGATGGCGGAAATTGACTCAATGAGGGGAACGTCCACGGAGGAAGCCATCCGCAAATGTGGCGGCGAGGCGACTTTCATACCAACCGACGTAGCTTCCGAGGAACAAGTCAAGGCCTTGGTGGAAACGACGCTCCGCCGTTACAAGCGGATCGACATCCTGGTGAATAATGCAGGGATTGTTTTTGGTCAGCAAGAGGGGCGTGCCCACGAATTGAGCAATGAGGCGTGGGACCGCACCATGGCTGTGAATCTGCGCGGTTATTGGCTCTGCGCGAAATACGTCATCCCTTCTATGCTCGCCCAAGGTCAGGGCTGCATAATTCTGATCGCTTCGCCCTGCGGGATGCTGGGATTTACGCGTTTGGCCGCTTACAGCACTAGCAAGTGCGGAGTGCTTGGCTTAATGCACTCCATGGCCGCGGACTATGCCCCGGACCACATCCGCGTGAACGCCATCGTCCCAGGCACGATTGACACCCCCATGAATGCCGAAGAGTTCTTGATTCCCGGAGCCCGGGAGAAGTGGGCCGCTGCGGCGCCGGCTGGGCGGCTGGGGACCGGTGAGGATGTCGCCGGGATGGCGTTATTTCTGGCGACCGAAGATGCAGATTACTGCGTGGGGGGAGTCTACATGGTGGACGGAGGGCAAACGGCAATCTGAAAAGAGCGGCAATCACAGGCCCTTTTACGATTCAAAAGCCTCTGGCGCTGACCGGCCGTGGCCTGCGCGCCTGGACGAACGAACAGATCGGGGCGAGGAGCAGCATATGTGCGGGGATGCGCTTTTAGCGGCGAGAATCAGAAGGTTGGCCGTTTAATGTCGAAAGCGCACGAAGCCGCCGGTTTGTGCAGCAAGATACACGATGCCCACCGCCGTCCATAAGGCGCCAACACGCATGGCTAATGACGAAATACTTAACCAGATGTAAAAGCAAATGGCAAAACCGAGCGCCGGGCTGAGGAGGTTGGTCCAAATGCAAAAGCCCCTCCTTTGTTGCAGCCGCACAAAGTAGTGGCCCAACACGGATAGGTTGACCGCCATGAAGCCCAGGCAGGCGCCGAAATTGACCAGTTCTGCACTCTGATCCAGATTGAGCAGCAGGGCGCCAAGGTAGGCGATGGCTCCCATCAGCAGAACACTATAGATGGGGGTACGCAGCACAGGGTGGACGTAGCCAAACAGCCGATGAGGCAAGCGACCGTCGCGTGCCATTCCGAACAACAGGCGTGACGCACTCGCCTGACTGGTTATTCCGCTGGCCCACGCCTGGGCGATTACCAGGAAGGCAATCAGGAAAAACAGACTGGGCCCTCCTATTAAGCGTCCGATATCGGAAAAGGCGGTCTCCATCGGATGGAACTGACGGTAATCGGGCCAGATTAGCTGGCCAAGATAGGTCAGGAGTATGAAGATCGTGCCCGCCACGAAACACACCAGTACGGTTGCGCGGGCGACGTTCTTCTGCGGCTC
>Ga0187784_10001846_pt1 | contig 16919 bp, 19 predicted proteins | sample 1015_SJ02_MP15_2_FD_132964 | JGI IMG/M metagenome (GOLD analysis project Ga0187784, IMG submission 132964) | Tropical peat soil microbial communities from peatlands in Department of Meta, Colombia - 1015_SJ02_MP15_20_MG | ecosystem: Environmental > Terrestrial > Soil > Wetlands > Peat | place...
CGCGGGGGCGCAGGCTGCCCCGGTACACGACGGCCTGGGTCCGTGTCGCCCCCAGCGGGCAGCGCTGGCACCCGCGGATCTCCGCGGAGAGGGTTTCCCAGGTACTCCGGTCCGTTCGATCGCGCCGGCCGCGACGCCCGGCCGTGGGTCCGGACGAGGGTCGAGCGTCCCGCATCGCGCGTCGGACGGAGGAACATTCCACCGCCGATAGCGCGACGCGGGAGGGACCTTAAATAGGGGTACCCAGTGGCTCGGCCCCTCCGCCACCATGAGCCCACCCTCCGGACTCAATACAGCGGGCCGGCTGGCCACACTCCGTCAGCGGAGACGCTGGTCCGACCGCTACTACAAGCGCCGCACGCTCCATCTCAAGGAGCGCTCGGACCCGCTCGAGGGCGCCCCGCAGGCCCGCGGGATCGTCATCGAGAAGGTGGGGGTCGAGGCGAAGCAGCCGAACTCGGCGATCCGCAAGTGCATCAAGGTCCAGCTCATCAAGAACGGTCGGCAGGTCACGGCGTTCGCGGTCGGGGACGGCGCGATCAACTTCATCGACGAGCACGACGAGGTACTGGTCGAGGGGATCGGCGGCCGGATGGGCCGGTCCTACGGCGACATCCCGGGCGTGCGGTACAAGGTCATCCAGGTCAACAACGTGTCCCTGGACGAGCTCGTGCGGGGCCGCAAGGAGAAGCCGACGCGATGAGCGGCACACCCGAAGGCATGCTTCCGCCCGAGACCACGGGCGAGGAACCCGGACCGGTCGTCCAGCGGCCCCAGCCGCCCCCTCCGCCCCCCTTCGCGATCCCGCCGTTGTTCGGCAAGTACCCGTTCGAGGGCGTCGAGGTCCACGATCCGGGGCTCCTCCCCTACCTCTACCTCCACCCGGTGTACTCCCCGCACACCGAGGGGCGCCTCTCGGGCAAGCCGTTCCTGAAGTCGCGCATGCACCTGGTGGAGCGCCTCGCGAACCACCTGATGAAGGGCGGGAAGTTCACGGGCAAGAAGTCGAAGGCGCTCACGACGATCCGCAAGGCGTTCGACGAGATCGCGAAGAAGGAGGGCAAGAACCCGCTCCAGCTGCTCGTGGACGCGGTCGAGAACGCCGCGCCCCGCGAGGAAGTCACGCGGCTCCAGTTCGGAGGGATCTCGGTGCCCCGCGCGGTCGACGCGAGCCCCGCGCGCCGGCTGAACGTCGCGATCCGCAACCTCGCCCTCGGCGCGATCCAGGCGTCGCACAAATCCACGAAGCCGATCCACTCCTGTCTCGCCGACGAGATCCGCCTCGCGGCGAAGGGCGATCTCACGTCGTTCGCGGTCGGTCGGAAGGAAGAGCTCGAGCGGGTCGCGCAGTCGGCGCGCTGACGGCCGGGAGGGAACGAACATGACCCACATCCGTAGCGAACTGGCGAAGGCCATTCCCGAGATGATGCGGAACGTCGACCACATCCGCAACATCGGGATCGTCGCCCACATCCACCACGGGAAGACGACGCTCTCCGACAACCTGCTCGCGGCCGCCGGGATGATCTCGAACGAGCTCGCGGGCAAGCAGCTCTATCTCAACTTCGACGAGCAGGAGCAGGCGCGGCTCCTCACGATCAACAACGCGGACGTCACGATCGTCCACGAGTTCGAGAAGGAGAACTATCTGATCAACCTCATCGACACCCCGGGGCACGTCGACTTCGGCGGGGACGTCACGCGCGCGATGCGCGCGGTCGACGGCGCGATCGTGGTCGTCTGCGCCGTCGAGGGCGTGATGGCGCAGACGGAGACCGTGCTGCGCCAGGCGCTGCGCGAGAAGGTCAAGCCGACGCTCTTCATCAACAAGGTCGACCGCGCGATCAAGGAGCTCCAGCTGACCCCCGAGTCGCTCCAGAAGCGGTTCGCGTCGATCATCTCCGAGGTCAACGAGCTGATCCGCAAGATGGCCCCCGAGGAGTTCGTCGATGCCTGGAGCGTCGACCCCCGGGACGGTTCAGTCGCCTTCGGCTCCGGCTACGAGAACTGGGCGATCAGCGTGCCCTACATGCAGCGGACCGGCGTCAAGTTCCCCGACATCATCGACTACGTGTCGACCGGTCGGTCACGCGAGATCGCCCAGAAGGCGAAGATCAACGACGTCGTCTTCGACATGGTCGTGCGCCACCTCCCGAGCCCGCGAGTCGCTCAGAAGTACCGCATCCCGAACATCTGGCACGGGGACACCGGCTCGACCATCGGGGCGGCGATGGTGAACACCGACACGGACGGGCCGACGTCGTTCATGGTCACCGACATCACGATGGACCCGAGCGCGGGCGAGATCGCGACCGGCCGCGTCTTCTCGGGGAAGCTCCAGAAAGGAATGGAGCTCGCCGTCGTCGGCACGAAGGTCCGCGACCGCATCCAGCACGTTTCGTTGTTCATGGGCCCCGAGCGCCTGATGGTCGAGGAGGTCACCGCGGGGAACATCGCCGCGGTCATCGGGCTCACCGACGCGTTCGCCGGCACGACGATGGCCTCGAGTGCGGACATGGCGCCGTTCGAGGAGATCCGCCACGTCTCCGAGCCGGTCGTCACGGTCGCGATCGAGCCGAAGCGGATGGCGGACCTTCCGAAGCTCATCGAGGTCATGCGCAAGGTCGCGAAGGAAGACGCGAGCCTCAAGGTCGAGATCAACCAGGAGACGGGCGAACACCTGCTCTCGGGGATGGGCGAGCTCCACCTCGAGATCACGCAGTACCGGATCGTCAACGACTACAAGGTCGAGATCGAGGCGTCGAAGCCGATCGTCGTCTACCGCGAGGTCGTGAAGCATCCCGGCGGGCCTTTCGAGGGAAAGTCACCGAACAAGCACAACCGGTTCTACTTCGAGGTTGAGGCGCTGCCGCCCGGGGTCGTCCAGGCGATTCGCGACGGAGAGATCCCCCAGGGGAAGTCCTTCAAGGACACGAAGACGCTCGTCGCGAAGCTCGACCAGCTCGGCGTCTCGCGCGACGAGGGCCGCGGGATCGTCGCGGTCGAGGGGACCAACATCCTGTTCGACGTGACGAAGGGCATCCAGTATCTCAACGAGACGATGGACCTCATCGTCGACGCGTTCAAGGAGGCGATGAACCGCGGGCCGCTCGCCAACGAGAAGGTCTACGGTCTCAAGGTCCGCCTCGTGGACGCGAAGCTCCACGAGGACTCGATCCACCGCGGGCCGGCGCAGACGATCCCCGCGGCGCGGAGCGGGATCTACGGGGCGATGGTCCTCGGCGACCGGCTGCTCCTCGAGCCGTTCCAGAAGGTCACGGTCAACGTCCCGCAGGAGGTCCTCGCGGGCGCGACCCGCGAGCTCCAGCGCCGGCGCGGCGAGATCCTCGACATGACGAGCGTCGGGGACCTGCAGACGGTCGTCGCGAAGGTGCCGGTCGCGGAGATGTTCGGGTTCGCCTCGGACATCCGCAGCGCCACCGCGGGCAAGGTCCTGTGGGCGACCGAGTCGCTCGGCTTCGAACCGGTGCCGCCCGAGCTCCAGCCGGGCGTCGTCGCGGAGATCCGCCAGCGTCGCGGCCTCAAGCCCGAGCCGTACGACGCGGCCTACTACTCCGGCTAGTCCGCCCGGGGGAACCGGTCCGAGGGCGCCCCGCCCGTCAACCTACTACAATCTGTGGTAGCTTATCGGCAGTGGCCTCCCGTCTACATACTATCACTGGTAGTAGGTTCAGCTGACGGTGCGATCGCGAACCTACGGTGCCTGTAGTAGGTTTCGCGGGTACAAGTTACTACAGTCGATGGTAGCTTAGTCGCGGCGGGGCTTCGCCCGCTCGAGGTGCACGTCGAGCGTCTGCTGCCCGTGCGGCCGGGGGCCCTCGGCGGACTTCGAGCGGATCGGCCAGGCGCCCTCGAGGTCGAGCAGCCATCGCTTCCGCCAGAGTCCCATGCCGAACCCGGTGATCGAACCGGTCTCGCCGACCACGCGGTGGCACGGGATCACGATGGGAATGGGATTGCGCGACATCGCCCCGCCGACGGCGCGGGCGGCGCCGGGGTAGCCCGATCGCCGGGCGAGCTCTCCGTAGGTGATCGTGCGTCCCGCGGGCACGGTGCTGAGGGTCTTCCAGACGGTGCGGTCGAACGTGGAGGTCGTGTCGGGCTCGACAACAACCTCGAAGTTCGTACGGCGGTGGCGGAAGTACTCCTGCAGCTGTCGCGGAGGGCTGCCCTCGGGGTACGGCGGCTTGCGCCGCACGGCGCCGGTGGGAAGCCCGGTCTGCTTCACCCCGTTCTCCAGCAGGTCGACCACGCGCAGGTGACTGCCCTGGTAGACCATCCGAAAGACGCCGATCGGCGTCGAAACGTCCGAGTACTCGACCGCTGCGGCCATCGGAGCGCGATGGACTCTCGTCCTTAAGTCCGTTCCACCGACGTGGGCTCACGCGAGCCCGTTCGCGGTGATGCGGAACTCGGCGGCCCCCTCGGGAAGCGCGCGATGCTTCATCAGGACGACCCGCCGCCGTTCGCCGGGCAGCCGGTCGAAGCGCAGGATCGTCTTCGCCGCGTGGTTCAGGAAGGACCCCCCCAACGGCTCGAGCGTTCCCTCGCGAACGCTCCGCCATACCTGGTTGGTGAACAGCACGGGAATGTGCGCCGCGAGCGCGGTGGCGACCAGGTCCGCGACGGCGATCGCGAGCGTCTGCCGCGCGTCGTCCTCCTCGTCGCCCGAGAGCGAGAGACGGTAGTAAGCGGTCCCCGAATCCACGACGATCAGCCCCACCGGTCGTTTGCCCTCCCGGGCGAGCGCGCATGCGGTGCCGATCGCGCGGCCCTCCTCGTCGAGGTCCCGGGGGCTCGAGAGGAGGAAGTGCCGCAGGATCCGATCCAGCGCGTCGCCCGCCATGGCGCGCAGCCGGTCGACGCTGACCCCCTCGGTGTCGATGTAGAAGACCCAGCGGTCCTCGCGCGCCACCCGCAAGGCGACCTCGAGACAGAAGAGGGTCTTGCCGCTTCCCCCCTCCCCGTAGATCTCGGTGAGGGAGTCGGTCTCGAGGCCGCCGCCGAGGAGCCGGTCGACCGACGGGAGGCCCGTGGGAAAACGGTCCGGGACCATGGATCGGACGACAGAAACTACCGCCTTAATCCCTCGGGGCGGCCGCCGCGCGGCGCCGCTCGCCGCGAGCGTTCGGTCCGCCGCTCGGACCTCAGGAGGAATTCCGAGGGGAAGCCCGGTAGATCGCGCCGGCGACGAGACCGCCCGCCACCACGGTGATCAGGCCGCCCACCGTCAGCGCGAGGGCAATCCGCATGACCTCCGTCTGGTAGGCGGGTATCGGACATGCCTGTGCGACGCCGGGGACGCAATCCGGGGGAAAGGTGATCGAGCCCAGCTCCCATCCGACGATCGCGAGGACGATGCCAAATCCGACCAGCATCAGCGCCGGAAGGAATTCGCGAACCGCGTGGAGTGCCGGCGACGACATTCCCGGGACGATCGAGTGTCGAGTCCCCTTGAATACTTTCGACCCTACCCGGCCGCGGGCAGACCGGCCGACCTAGGTCCCGACCCGATACGGCTTCCCGAGTTCCGGAAGGTGCACGCTCGGCCCGAGGCGCTGGAACGCTTCCGGGTGTTCGGTGTGGATCGGGTAGACGACCCGGGGACGGACCGATCGGGTGAGCTCGAAGAGCTCGGACTCGGAGGCATGCCCGCTCGCGTGCATCTGATGAAAGGCGAGGCCGAAATGGTCGAGCCAGTTGTGCATCACCTTGTCGTCGACGTCGTCCTCGCTGAACGGCTCGCTCATGGAATGGATGAAGGGAGTCCCGGGAGGCGGTCGCAGGTCGATGAGCTCGGGAAAATGCATGAGGTCGAGCGCCAGCAGGTAACGATCGCCCCGCCGGCGCACCTCGTCCGCCGAGAGCGCGGCATCGAGGTAGGGCTTCTCGTAGTCGTAGAATCGCTTCTTCTTTCGGGCGTAGACGACGAGACCGTCCGTCGGGGTCGGGATCGGACCCTTTCCGCCCGCGAACCGCGGAGCGATCGAGGCGAGAAGGAACGCGGTGCGCGCCGAGACGACGAGCTCCCGACCGGCCTCCCGGGCGGCGGCGTGGAGCGTGGTCAGGCGGTCGACGTCGCGCGGATACGTGCACGCGAGCGCCAAGCCCTCGTGCCGACCGAGGAGTCGATCGACCTCGGTCCGGACCCCGTTCTCGGTGAGGTTCCGGCGAGCATCGGGTCCGGCGCGCGTCCCTTCGATGAGGAGGCCGGCGGGCATTTCGTGGGCCGCCGCGCGGAAGAACGCGTGGGTGTCGGCGGCCCGCGGACCGTGCTGGCGGAAGTCCCCGGTGTAGGCGATCGTCCCCTCGGAGGTGCGGATGAGGAATCCGTACGCGAACGGGACCGAGTGGTCGACCGGGTACGGCACGACCTCGATGCGGCCGACCTTGACCGGCACCCGGTCGTGGAACGTCTGCCAGGGATGGTCGCCGTACTTCATCGCGGTCGAACCCTGGATCGCGTTCAGGAGGTCGAGCGTCCCCTCGCCCACGTGGACCGGGATGTCCGGGTCGACCAGTGCGAGGTGCCCGGCATGGTCGGCGTGGGCGTGCGAGATGAAGATCGCCGAGATCTCGGGCGGCTTCCAGGCAAGCCCGCCGTCGCCGAGCGCGTCGCGCGCGTAGAGGCCCTCGACCGGCGGGAGCAACCCGAACTCGAGCATGTCCTTCGCCGGACTCGTCGAGCGCGGCTGGAGGTAGTTCACGTAGTACTGCTCCCAGCGGGGGGAGAACGACGGGCCGAAGTCGAAGAGGACGCGATCCGGTCCGTCCTCGACGAGGATCTTGTTCCCGCCGATCTCGTGGACTCCGCCGAGGAACGTGAGGGTCGGTCGTCCCATCGGGCGGACAGGGGCCGGAAACTTTAGAGCATTCCCGTCGGGATTGCGGCGGAGGGCGGGCGCACCGCTATACTGACGCCACCCCTCGGCCGGTCATGAGCCTGCAGTACGTCGGGATCCGCGTCAACTACATCGAAAGGTCGCTCCGCTTCTACGTCGGCGACCTCGGTCTCACGGAGCGCAAGCGCGGCACGATGAGCCACGGGGGGATCTGGGTGAACCTGACCGACCCCGAGACCAAGACCCAGCTGGAGCTGAACTGGTATCCTCCGGGCTCCCCCTACCGCACGACCTACACCCCGGGCGACGGGCTTGACCACATCGGGTTCAGCGTCAAGGACGCAAAGGCGACGATCGCGCTCCTGCGATCGCACGGGGCGAAGGTCGCGGTCGAACCGTGGCTCGAGGAGGGGCGGTACTGGATCGGGTTCGTCGAGGACCCCGACGGGCTCTGGGTCGAGATCCAGAGCATCGCACCCCCCGCGAAGGCGGAGGGGAAGAAGGCGGGGTCTACCGCGCCTTCAGCGTCTTCTTGACGTTCGGGTGCTCCTTCGTGAAGATCTTGCCGCCGCAATTGTCGCAGCGCACGCCGAAGAGGTTCGCGTCGGAGGGCAGCGCCTCCCCGCATCGGATACAGCGGAACATACGACGGATTGGACCGGGGGCGGCCGCTTAAGCGTTGCCCGCTTCCTCGCGTTCCGAGCGGGTGATCGGGGGCGGGGCCTGGAACACGTAGGCGTTCGAAGCGTACCGGGTGCCGCAGCGGCGGCACTCGAAGACGCCGCTCGCCACGCGGTGGAGCGTGACCGTCGAGCAGCGGGGACACGCCGACGCGCGCTTGCGGGCCTGGTCGATGTCGATGACCCGCCGGCGGATCCGGATCCCGTAGCGCGGGCCCATCCAGCCGGTCGAACCGACCTTCTTCGTCCGCTTGCTCATGCGCGGCCTCCCTTCGCGAGGACGCGCATCTCCTCGCCGTGCCGGAACGCCCGGCGCACCGTGTCCTTGACGTCCTCGGGGGAGAACGCCCCGACGAGGCCCTTCTGCATGGCGACCACGCGGCCGGTCTCGTCCGTGGCGACCGTGAGGCGGCCCTGCGCGCTCCGCTCCTCGTCGAACGTCGGATCGACCACGATCGTGTCCCCGAGCCGGACGAACGTGCACTCGATCGGATAGTGCTGGACGTCGAGCGGATAGTCGGACTCGGCGATCTCGAACCGCTTCGCCGGGACCTTCGCGTGCGCGAGCGCCGAGACCGCGGCGAGGAGCGAGGCGTCGATCAGGTTGCCGGAGTGGTCGATCACGTGCATGTCGACGTAGCAGACCCAGGTCTTCTCGCCGGGGGTGACGCACAGCCGCGTGAGGTCGATCGTCTCGGCCGCACGGATCGCCCGGTCGACGACGCGCGAGACCTCGATCGCCCCGGGTTGGGGCGGACCGGGCTCGAACGTCGGACTCGAGAGCGGGATCAGCTCGGCGTTGGTCGTGAGCACGCCCGCGTTCGGGGTGTCCGGAAACGGTTTTCCCGGTTCGAGCTTGATGCCGGCGACGACGGCGGTGTCGCCGAGGCGCACGAGGGCGGAACCGTCCGCGGTCGTGACGAATCCGGGCTCGATCGTGATCTTGCGGTACTCGTCCGGCCCGCGGCCGTCGAGGCGCTTTCCCGCGGCCGCGAGATCGAGGACGTGGGCCGTGCGGATCTCCGCGTCGATCTCCTCGCTCATGCGCCGACGCCTCCCGCCGGGCCGACCGCGTAGCGGTCGCGCAGCGCCTGCTTCATCTTCTCGTAGATCTCGCGGCACCCCTTCACGCCGAGGTCCAGGGCCTGTGCGAGTTCCGGTTCGGTCATGTGGCCCTCCATCTGGAGGAGGACGAGCCGGCCGGACTGCGGCACGAGCGCCATGGGGAGATCGGCCTCCCCGAAGTTGTCCTCTTCCTTCTTGAGATCGAGCGCGATCGCCCCGCCGACCTTTCCGACCGCGACGGCCGGCAGGAGGTCGGCCATCGGGATCCCGGCGTCCGCGAGCGCGACCGACGCGGCGACGAGGCCGGCGCAGCGCGTGCCCGCGTTCGCCTGCAGTACCTCGATGTAGACGTCGATGCTCGTGCGCGGGTACTCCTCGGCAAAGACGACGGACTCGAACGCCTCGCCGATGACCTTCGAGATCTCCTGCGAACGGCGGTCGAGGCCGGGGCGCTTGCGCTCGTCCACCGAGAACGCCGCCATGTTGTAGCGGCACTGGATGACCGCCTTGTGGTTCTGCTGCAGGTGCCGCGGGTGGACCTCACGCGGACCGTAGACCGCCGCGAGCACCTTGTTCGCTCCCCACTCGACATAGGCGGAACCGTCCGCCTGGTGCAGCGCGCCGGCACGGATGCTCAGCGGCCGAAGTTCGTCGAGTTTCCGCCCGTCGATCCGGAGCCCCTCGGGGCTCAGGAGCACGGGGACTTCCTTCGCTCCCACGTTTCCCATACTATCCTTCTCTCCTGGAATTTGAACGGTCCTCTACGGACCCTCGGGTTCGTTCGTCTCGGGGTCGCGCTCGTCCGGGTCCGGTCCGGGCCCCGTCGGTCCGAGGAAGGGCGGGGTGTCGTCCGGCGCGAGACGCCCGGCGGACTCGCCGCGCGGCTCCTCCGGCCCGACGTCGCTGGTCGGCAGCGTCGACAACAGGTAGCTCTCGACGCGCTCGGTGAGGCCCGAGCGGTGCCCGTTCTCGTCGATCAGGCGAAGCACCGCGGCGACCCGGCGGATCGCGTCGGGACTCCCGTTCACCCAGATCCGGCCGTTCTGGCCGACGACGATCTGGGCACCGGTGTGACGGGTGATCATCTGGATCATCGACCCGCCGCGCCCGACGACCCGGGGGATGCGGGCGGGCGAGACATGGACGATCGTGCCTCCCTCGAGCTTGCCGAGGTTGTCGCCCATCATCGTGACGCCGATGCGGCCGGTCGGGTCGAGGTTCTCGACCTCGACGGCCACGGCGTCCCCGACGTGGAGGAAGCGCTCGGTGTCGCCGATGTCGACCTTCCACGGCGTCCCGGTCATGTGGAGCGGCGCCCAGCGCGGCGCCCCGATGTCGAGGAGCCAGAACGTCCCCTGGACGTCCGTGACGGTGCCGATCACGAGGTCGCGCGGCTTCGGGATGTAGCGGCCCGAGAGCGGGATCACCTGGACGACCGGCGGGTGCGTGGAGAGCAGGCCGAGGACGCTCGCGTAGACCTTGCCGCCGGTCCGGTACGTGCCGGGCCCGGGTTTCAGGCCGTGGGCGGGGAGCTCCTCGCCCGGTAGAACTAGTATCCGTTCGCCGGACGGGCGGGAGGAGGATTCCTCGCGACCGCGCCGCCGGTGGGCGGGACGATGACCTCGGGACATGTTGCGTGCTGCACCGGGCCGCGCGACGGGGGTGCCCTATTTAACCAAAGCGGTCTCGGCGGTGCCCTTCGTGCGCGCGCTCAGCTTCTCGTAGAGCTCGGTCTGGATGCCGGCGGGGATCTCGACGACCCCGCTCCAGGAGCCGTCGCCCTGCCACTGCTCCTCGAGGATGCGCCCGAGCCCCTTGACCTCGCCGATGACGCGCGGGTAGTACTGGCCGGGGAGCCGGATGCGGACCTTGACGACGTCGAGCCGGATCGGGATCAGCGGTCGGAGCTTCGCGAGGACCTCCTGGACCTGCGCGTCGACCGGCTTGAACGGGTCGATGTGGACCTTCGCCTCCTCCATCGCGGCCTCGATCCGCGCGGGCGGATGCGGAGCGCCGGTCTGGGGGTTCATCGCGTTGCGCGCGATGATCGCGACGATCTGCTTGCGCTTCGCCTCCTGGAGCTTGTGCCGCTGCTCGGTGGTGACCTGGACCTCGCCCTTGAGGACGATCTGTTTCGCGATCTCCGCGAGGTTCCGGGTGTGGAACGTGCGCTCGAGGTGTTCCTCGGAGATCTTGTCGCCCTTCTTCGCGTCCTTGAAGACCTGATCGAGCGCGAGCTTGTCGGCGAGATCGACGGGTTTGCCGTCCTTCAGGTCCTGGACCGCCTGGGGATCGACGAGGACCTCGAAGCGCGAGCCCTGCGTCTCCCACCGGGCGATGACCGCGTCCTCGACCGTGACCATCGAAGGTCGTGCCGCCGGGGGCGCCTAGGCGCGGTTGCTCTTACCCGTTCCGCCGGCCGACGGGAGCCGCGCGACGTACTTCTGGACCTCGTCGGGCAGGAGCCGGGTCATGCCGGTCGGTTGTTCCACGGCGCAGACCTCGACGGAGTTCAGGTTCCCGCCCTCCTCGAGTCCCGCGCGCAGGCCCTCGAGGGCGAGGAGGATCGCGTCGTCCCGGCCGAGCCCGGGACGGTACTTCTGTTCGAAGAGGTCCATCACGGGTCCCTTGTTGCCGCCGGTGCTCGCGGCCTTGAAGCTCGTGAGCGAGCCCGACGGCTCGGTCTCGAAGAGGTGGACGCCCGTATCGTCGTACCCTCCGACGAGAAGGGCCGTCCCGAAGGGGCGGACCCCGCCGAATTGGGTGTACTGCTGCTTGTAATCGCAGATGCGCCGGACCAGCTGCTCGACGGACATCGGCTCGGTGTACGTGACCCGGTGGATCTGAGCGGAAAGGCGCGCGTAGTCGACGAGGACCCGGGCGTCCGCGACCAGGCCCGCGGTCGCGCACGCGATGTTCTCGTCGATCTGGTGGATCTTCTCGAGGCTCGCGGGCTCGGCGAGCTTGGGGTTCGGGATCCGGCGGTCCGCGATCAGCACGACGCCGTTCGAGTAGACGACTCCGGCCGTCGTCGCACCCCGCCGGACGGCCTCGCGGGCGTACTCGACCTGGAAGAGCCGACCGTCCGGAGAGAAGACGGTGATCGCCCGGTCGTAGGCCATCTGGCCGGGTTGCATCTCCATCGGCAGTTTCCTCCCCGGGGGCACCGAGGCCCCCCATATAACGAGCGCTCACGCAGTAACGCCGCCGTCAGCCGGTAACGGGTGCGCACGACGTTTCGGGCACTTCCCAGGGGTCCCCCGCAAGCGTATCTGGGCCGCCCGCTCCCTCCGTGGCCGATGTCCGGCCCGGACCCGACGTCCCGTCACGGGGGCTGGCGCTTGTCCGACCAGTCCTCGATCTATCTGCGCTCGGCCGCCGAGCAGCCGATCGAATGGTACCCCTGGGGGCCCGAGCCGTTCGAGCTCGCGCGTCGGACGAACCGACCGATCCTTCTCGACGTGGGCGCGTCGTGGTGCCACTGGTGCCACGTGATGGACGAGGGAACGTACGCCGACGCCGAGGTCGCCCGGCTCATCGGGCAGCACTTCGTCGCGATCAAGGTCGACCGCGACCAGTATCCCGAGGTCGATCGCCGCTACCAGCGCCAGGTCGGTGCGCTCTCCGGCGAGGGCGGCTGGCCGCTCACCGGCTTCCTTACGCCGGAGGGGGAGGTCTTCCTGGGCGGGACGTACTTTCCACCGACCGACGGCCACGGCCGACCTGGTTTCCGGCGGGTCCTCACGGAGGTCGCCCGGCTCTGGAAGGACGAGCCGGAAAAGATCCGTGAAAACGCGAGCGCGATCCGCGCGGCGCTCGAGCGGTTGCGCTCGGCGCGCCCGGCGGCATCCGCCGCCTTCGCACCGTTCCTCGCGGGCGTGCGGGCCGACATACTCTCGAGCTACGACCCCGTCAACGGCGGGTTCGGGATGGCACCGAAGTTTCCCCATCCCACCGCGGTCTCCTTCCTCCTGTGGGACGCGTTCGCCCACGACGCCCGGTCGAGCGCGGACCGCGCGCGGGACACCCTCACCCGGATGGCCGACGGCGGGATGTACGACCAGATCGGCGGCGGATTCCACCGCTACTCGGTCGACGAGGGCTGGCACATCCCGCACTTTGAGAAGATGGGGATCGACAACGCGGCGCTCCTCGCGGTCTACGTGGAGGGGGCCCAACGCTTCGGGGACCCGAGGTTCGAAGAGACCGTCCGCGGCACGCTCGGCTGGGTGCGCGGCGTGCTCGAGGCGACGCCCGGGGGTTTCGGGGCGAGCCAGGACGCCGACAACGCGCCCGGGGACGACGGGGACTACTTCACGTGGTCGCGGGCGGAGCTGAAGCAGGTCCTCGAGGGCGACGAACTGAAGCTCGTGACCCGGTTCTTCGGCGTCGGGACCGACGGGCGGATGCCCCACGATCCGGATCGCAGCGTGCTCTTCCGCGCGCTCTCCCTGCCCGACGCCGCCGCGGGCCTCGAGCTCCCGGGCGGCCCGGCGCGGACGCTCGAGCGGGCGATCGACGCGTTGCGGACGGCGCGCGCCCAGCGCCCGGCCCCCTCGGTCGACCGCGCGCTCTACGCTAGCATCAACGGTCGCTTCATCGGCGCGTTCGCGCGGGCCGGTAGCTTCCTCGGCGACAGCACGGTGATCGCGGACGCCCAGCGCGCGGCGGATCGCTTCCTCACCGAGGCGTACCGCCCCGGCACCGGGGTGGCCCACCTGCTCGATCACTCCGGTCCCCACGGGTTCGGCCTCCTCGAGGACCAGGTCGCGCTGGCCGGCGGCCTGATCGAGCTCGCGGGCGCGCGGGCCGATCCGAGGTACGTCCCCCCGGCCATCGAGCTGCTCGAGACGGTGGATCGGGAGTACCGCGGCGAGGACGGCCTCCTGCGGGACGTCTCCCCGCGGCTCTACGATGGGCCGCCGGTGGGAGGCGTCCTGGAGCCGTCGTACCCGCTCGAGGACAGTCCGCACCTCTCCGCGAACGCCGCGGCGGCGCTCGCCTTCCTGCGCCTCGAAGCGCTGACCCACGAGGAGCGCTGGCACGCGAAAGCGACGGCGCTCCTCGGGCCGGTCGTCGGACGCCTGGCGGGGGCGGGGCTCTTCGGTGCCGGCTCCGCGCTCGCCGCGGGGCTCTCGGAAACTCCGGCGGTCAGTGTCGTCGTGGAAGGTCCCCGGGCCGAGGCCGAGCCGCTCCTGCGCGTCGCCCGCGCGAGCTGGCACCCCAACAGTTTCGTCTTCGCCGGCCCACCGCCGCCGCCCTTCGGCGTCCCCGAAACGGCCGCGGTGCCGGGCGGCGGGCCGGTGCGCGCGCTCGTATGCGCGGGGAACGTGTGCCTGCCTCCGGTCACGGACCCGGGGGAGCTCCGCGAGCGGATCGCCGCGGCGGGGCGGCCGAAATGACCAGCGGCCCGAGATCGGTGCCGTCCAAGAGGTAGGCGCGGGCCGGACCCCGCGCGAGGAAGCGCCGGTAGAGGAACGATCGCCCGCGCGCGGGCGACTCGCGGTTGAGCGACTCCGTGCCGGCGATCGGGTTGAACGCCGGCAGGATGACGATCTCCCGGGCCGCCGGTTCCGGCCGCTGGCGCGGTCGCCGCGGGGGGGTCGGGAGGGGCTCGACGCGGACGCGCACCCAGCAGCGGCGCTTCCCCTCGGGATCCGCGGCTGTCGGCGCGAGACGGAATCCCGGATGCAGGTGACCGGCGACGAGCTTCGATGCGCGGAGCACCTCGTGCGACGGCCATCGGTGCCCGTGGAAGATCCCGACCCCCTCCCGGACGATCCCGTCCGCCGGATGGACGACGACCTCCCGCGGGAGGTGGCGCACGATCCCGACGTCGTGGTTGCCGAGCACGAGCTCGACGTCGAGCCCCTCGCCCAGCAGCCGGCCGAAGAAGTCGAAGACGACGGGCCGCAGCGCCGGTGGCGTGCCGACGATCGGGTGCTTCGCGTCGCCCGCGATGATGATCCCGTCCCCGCCCGCCGATCGGACCGACCGCAGGAGCTGCTCGGCGAGGACCTCCCCGGTGCCTTCGACGGGACCGGCGGGGCGTTCCGGGCTCGCCCCGAGGCCGAGGTGCACGTCGGAGATCACGACGGTTCTCGGCCCCCGCCGTCGGGCCGGCGCGATCGTGAGCGCGGGGGCTCCGGGGACCGGTACGAGCCGAGACTCCACTCCGCGGCGCGAGCCGGATGGACCGCATGAGGGTTACCCCGCGCGGCCGCGGGCGAGCGAGAGGTTCCGTGGGGCCGGAACCGCCCGGCCCTCGAGAGAAGTCGTATAGCAGTTTAAATAGAAGGGGTAACTCATTGCAACGGGTGATCGCCGTTGGCGTCCGTGCGCGACCGGGGAATCGAGCGGATCCGTAGTCGGCTCGAACAGGCCGGTTTCTACGTCGCCGACGCCCACGGGATCCGGCCCTCCAGTTTCGATCTCGCCGCGCGGCGGGACTCGACGCTCCTGCTCGTCAAGGTCCTGAAGAACATCGACGCGTTCGACGCGGAGGAGGCCGCCCGGCTCCGCGAGCTCGCGGCGCTCTTTCCCGCCACCGCGGTCGTGATCGGCCAGACGTCCGGCGCCTCCGATCTCGACGCCGGGGTGGTCTACACGCGCTACGGCGTGGCGATCATCACGGAGGAGACGCTCGACGAGTACCTCGAGAAGGCGGTACCGCCGTTCCTGTACGCGAGCCCGGGCGGCACGTTCGCCCGGATCGACGGGGATCGGCTGCGCGAGCTCCGCACCGGACGCGGGCTTTCGCTCGGCGCGCTCGCCTCGATCGCCGGCGTGTCGCGCCGGGCGATCCAGCTCTATGAGGACGGCGCGGGAGCCGAGATCACGGTCATCGAGCGGATCGAGGGATACCTCGGGGAACCGGTCGCGCGTCCGTCCGACCTCTTCGAGCCACCGAACCGGCGGCGCCCGGCCGAGGACGAGTCGGTGGCGGAGGAGCGCTCCGAGCTCCCGCGTCGCCCGAGCGGCGATCCCTGGCGCGACAGCGTGCTCCACCAGCTCGACGGCCTCGGGCTCGAGCTCACCGTCACTACCCGGGCGCCGTTCGACGCGCTCGGCCGGACGCCCGAGGTGCTGCTCGCGGCGCTGGGGAGCCTCCGGACCGCCCTCCACCGCGCCGAGGTCCTCCAGGGGCTCGCGCACGTCGCCGAGGGCCACGCGGTGTTCGTCGTCCGCGAGGAGGTCCACCGCGCCTCGATCGGCGGGCTCCCGATCCTGAACGCCTCCGAGCTGCGCCGCCAGCGTGACGCGGACGACCTCCTGGAAGAGATCACGGAACGAGAAGGTCCGTGATCTCCGCGCGGATCCCGCCGGACAACTCGGTACTCCTCCTCGCCCCGGTACGGGGACTGCATTCGGAGGTCGCCCCCGCCCTCGCCTCCCTCGGCGAGCACCGGCCGGAGTGGGTCGGGCTCGGACTCTCCGCGGAGGAAATGCGCGGGCTGATCGACTACTTCGTCCTCGCCGACGCGGAGCCGGTCGTCTCGCTCTCCACCAACGAGGCGAGCGAAGTGCGGGGACTCTGCCGCTTCGGGGAGGTCCGGGTCCCGAACCCGTCGTTCGTCGAGGTGCTGCGCTGGAGCCACGATCGCGGGGTCCCGGTCGACCCGCTCGATCCGAGCGACGAGGAGTCGGCGGCGCTGTTCACCGAGCACATCAGCTACTTCGAGCTCGTCCGTCGGACGGTCGGCGAGCGCGGGGCCGCACGTCGCCCTCAGACCCCCTCCACGCCCGACGAGTACGCGATCAAGTGGGACCGGAAGGTCGCGGCGGGCCGAGGCTCCCGGGACCTCGCCGACGCGCGCGACCGGCACCTGGCCCGCGAGGTCGTCCGCCTGCGCCAGGGCCGAGCGCGGACGGCGGTCCTCGTGGACCGCGAGCGCTACGACGGGGTGCGGAAGCTCCTGACCGAGGGAGTCCCGCCCCGGATGAGCGACGAATAGCCCGCTCAGTCCTCGCGGGCGAGGACCTTCTCGAGCAGGCTGCGGGCCGCGCGGCGGAACTCGTCGAGCGTCCCCTCGTTGACGAGCATCCCGTCGGCGAGCGAGAACGCGTTGCCGATCCCCCATTTGAGCTCGCGGCGGTCGCGGTCGTAGAACTCCTGGAGGCCGCCCGCGTCGTCCGGTCGGCTGCGGTTCGCCATACGGGCGTGCCGGGTCTCGGGGGAGGCGAAGATCCCGAGGACGAAGAGGTCGCCGAAGTTGTGGCGGAAGACCGTCACCTCGGTGTCCGAACGGCAGCCGTCGACGAGCATGCGGGTCTCGGTGAGCTTCGGGAGCGCGCGCTGGGCCCAGACCCC
>Ga0187784_10001847_pt1 | contig 16916 bp, 19 predicted proteins | sample 1015_SJ02_MP15_2_FD_132964 | JGI IMG/M metagenome (GOLD analysis project Ga0187784, IMG submission 132964) | Tropical peat soil microbial communities from peatlands in Department of Meta, Colombia - 1015_SJ02_MP15_20_MG | ecosystem: Environmental > Terrestrial > Soil > Wetlands > Peat | place...
GAGATCCTCGAACGATCCGGTGCCACACCGAGCGAGATCGAGCGGATCATGTGGAGGAACGCGGCGGACACCTACAAGGTGCCCTACGACGAGCCGGCCACCGTCGGCGCGGCGGCGTAGGGCACTTTCGATTCTCCCAGAACCCCGGCCCGGGACCTTCGTGCGTACGCTGATCACCGGTATCGACGCAAAGGGCCGATCATGCGTCGTGTCCGACGGTGACATCGCGACGTCCGCTGTTCCCGGCATTCCAGGGGTGCTCAACGCTGTCCTGTACAGGACCACCCAGAGCCCTCCGCCGCCGCGCCCGCCCGCATTGGCAGAGAATGTGGACGTGCAGCTGCCAGCCGGGCTCCTCCGGGTGATGATCGTCGATCACGCCGAGCACGAGCCGAACGACGCGCGGACCACGGCGTCGAAGATGCACAACACGGATGCGCTCGACATCGTGTACGTGATCGGAGGGCACGCGGTGCTGGTCCTCGAGGACGGGCCGCACGCCGTGGGTCCGGGTGAGTGCGTGATCACCCCCGGAACCGACCACGCCTGGGAGGCGGGCCCTGCGGGTGTCCGGTTCCTCGTCTTCAGCATCGGCACCCCACCGCTGGTTGGTGCAGGTCCGGGGAGCTGATGCGTGGACCTTGGACTCACGCCGGACACCCGCTGGGAGACCGATGCCACCTCGCTGGTGAATGCGGCCCGCAGAGCCGGATTCACCATGTTGGGAACCACGTCGTTGCTGGTCACGCCCGAGACGCCAGGCCTTTACGCACGGGCGGGCCTGGGTTGCCACGAGCTGCTGGGGCTCGTGGTCAGCGACGCCGATGCCACTCTCGGCTGGGCGGCCCAGGTGGCCGAACAGGCGGCCCTGATGGGCGCGACCTGGGTCAACACGACGTTCAAGATCGTCGATGGCGAGTCTGCCGGGCTGGTCCGGCGTTGCGCCGCGATGCTCGCCGAGGCGGGTGCCGGGATGGCGATCGAGTTCAGCCCGCTCGGTCCGGTCGCCTCGCTGCAGGACGGGCTCAACATCGTTGACCTCTCGGGAAGTGACCGGGCGGGCGTCGTGGTGGACATCTGGAACGTGTCCTATGGCTCCACCACCTGGGAGGAGCTGGAGCGCCTTTCGGCGGATCGGATCGCCTACGTTCAATTCAACGACGCGCTGCCGCGCGTGGGAGATCTCGGCAGCGAGGCGATGAATCGCCGGACCTACCCGGGTCAGGGTGCATTCGACGTCGACCGGTTCGTGTCCGCCGTCCACGCCACCGGTTGGGACGGTGTCGTGAGCGTCCAGATCCTCAGCGAAGAGCTCCGCCGTGTGCCCCTGGACGAATTCGCTCGTCGTGCCCACACGACGTCGTCCGCCTACTGGCTCTGACGCCTCCACCGGTCGGGAAGACGTCTCGTGAGGGGTGCCGTTCGAGCGAGGGCGGACGCGAGGTCGATGCGACACCGTGCGAGCGAAGGCGACGCGCTGACCGTCTCCCCATTCACGGGGACGGCTGCGATCAAACCTCCCCGAAGCGCCCGACAAGGTGGGACTTGCCGAAGTCCTCGTCGAGTTGCCGCGCGACGAGGTACCCGGCCCCCATCCACCCCCGGCGGGTCCACTTCCCGAAGGACAGTCGGGTCCCCGGAGCGCCGGAAGCGGCAGGGATCATCTTGACCCGTTCGAGGGCCTCCTTCACTCCCCGTGGCGTCAAGGGGTGGGCGTCCGCCAGCGCACGCAGCAAGACCGTTGCGATGTCGCGGTTGACCACGGGTACGCAGTATTCGGGACGTCGCCCATAAGCCGCTTCGTACTCGTCGAGAAATGCCTGCCCGACGGGGTTTGACTCGTCGTATTGGTCCAATCCCGTGTAACCCCGGATGGCATCCCACATCAACTGGTTGATCCAGGCGTTTTGAAACGCCGTACCCATGAAGCGAGGGGGGTCCCAGTGCATGTCCTCGAGCGCCGGGTTGACGAAGACGATCCCGAAGCCAAAGCCGCAGTGGACGATGGCCTCGGATTTGGCTTCATGGAGCTTCCGCACGGACGTACTGATGTCCTGGGCGGTCTGGGGGACCCATTCCTCGGCCACGATCCGTAGACGATGATCCGCGCATGCCATTCGAAAGTTCCTCACGTAGGAGTCGCCGACCAGCGACCGCTCGACGAGGACACCGACCTCGCGCAGGCCCTCCCGGGCGAGAAGATCCGCCCAGAAGATGGGTTCATCGGTCATGGAGCCCATCGGCAGGGAGAACGTCCATTCGCCCAGCCATTCCTCGCTTCCTGTCACGCTGATGGCCGGCACGCGAAACCGTTCTTCGATCGCCTCCCGAGTCGGTACACAGTTGTCCGTGATGGCCGGGCCGAACACGGCCAGGCAGCCCTCGTCGACGAGTTGACCGTATGCGTCGATGACGGCCTTGACCGTCCCTTTGGGCAGGCCCTCGACCTCGCGGAACACAATCTCGACCGCTCGGTCGAGCAGCCCCTGCTCGAGTCCCTGTTTGAAGACAAGCTCGAAGGGCCGGACAAGATCGTCGCGGGACTCCTGGGGGTAGCCCTCAGGAAGCTTGAAGTCGAACAGGTAACCGATCTTGATCGGCTCGGCGCTGCTCACGTACGACATCGCTCCAAAGCCTAGGTCTGAGGCAGAAAGACAAACAACAGAGCACGGCATTCGACGGCACCGGGACCACGGTCGGATGCGGTCCGAACGAGCTCGAAGTGAAGAAATACTGCGGGCCCTTTGAGGGTGACACCGTATCCTGCAGAAGGCGAGTGACCAGAATTCCCTGCGCCCAGCAACAGGGTCGTCCTCGTGGAGCGAGACGGCCTTGGCGTGCCAACGAAACAGGCTCGTGAGCGTGGTCAGCTAGACAAGCGTCGTGGAACCGCACGGACCTCTGCTCGGTCGAGGCCGGCACGCCGACGTCTTCGAGCTCGGCCCCGATCGCGTACTGCGTCGCTACCGGTCCGGACAGGAGGCCGCACCCGAGGCCGCGATCATGGAGCATGTGCGCTGTCACGGCTATCCGGCGCCAGAAGTGTTCAGCGTGGACGGGCCCTCAATGGAGCTCGAGCGCATCGAGGGCCCCGGTCTTCTCGATCTCGCCGCCCACCAACCGCACCGGATCGGTTCCTTCGCCCGGCTGCTCGCCGAACTCCACCATCGGCTCCATCGGATCCCAGCTCCAAACGGCCTGACATCACCCTTCGGGCGCGGCGGCTGCGTCTTGCACCTCGACCTTCAGCCGGGAAACGTGGTCATGACGCGGCGAGGCCCGGTCGTGCTGGACTGGGGATGGGCAGCGGCGGGGCCTCCTGAGGCCGACAATGCCCACACCTGGCTCCAGCTAGAGACGTCGGAGGTTCCCGGATCTGTGCCGGTCAGGCTGGTGGCGACGCTCGGCCGTGGCATGTTCGTGCGAGAGTTCCTCCGACACTTCGATCTGGCCACCTTGACCGGAGAACTCTCCGAGGTGGCCGCGTACCGACTCGGCGTTCGAGAGCTCACCGAGCGGGAGCGCCAGACGATCCCAAGGTTCGTAAGTCGGACGACCTCCCGAAAGTAGACGGGAGGTGGCGAAGAGCCTTCTCTTTGGTGCTTGCTCCACCGCCCCGCCTAACCGGCAGCGGTCGGGGGCACGCCGATCTGTTGCCAGAGCCAAGTGCGGCTCGAACTCCGGGGCTCGGATGACTCTCGCTCACCCCTTCAGGGCGAACAGTCTCCAGTGGTCACGAATCCCTTTCAACTCGTGCTCGTGCTCGAGCGGGGAACCTCGTATCGGCCCGGTCAATCGGACGCGAAAGCCCGCTCGTCTTCGCGAAGGGTGGGCAACTCGTAGATGGCGGGTCATCCTGAATGGATGCAAGCATCAACAAGGTTCGCCCCCAAGTCGTGGCATCGACGCATGTGGCTCGGCACACTCACTCTGGCCACGTCGGCCGTCTTCGTCATTGGCACGACCGCAGTCAGCTCGGACGCCCAGGCACAAGGCACCCGCCCAGCCCGACTCGGATTGTCGTCGAAGCATCACAACCATCAAACGAACAAGCATGGCAAATCCCAACAGAGCAATACTGCCCCCTGCCCTGAGGGGGACTGGGACGTGACGAGCATCACCTTGAGCACGACGGGGTTGACCTTCACCGGCGGTGCGGGGACCACCGTCGACATCATGTCCAACGGGAACGCGGGGGAACTTCACGGCGAGTGCGCCGCTGGTTGGGAGCGTCGGCTCGGCCAAGTTCAGCGGCACCGTGACCGACCACTACGGGCACTACGGGTTCTCACCCAAGACGACGTCGCACTCGGGAACGTTCCCCGTATCGACGGTCACCGACGATGCCACCATCACGGTTGCCGGTGAGACCAAGCCCGTCACATCCTCGCCCGAGCAGGGCTCGTACAGCTGCACCGGCAAGAACCTGTCGCTGACGTTCACCAGCGGCGCCAGCACACTGACGTATCAGATGTCCCCTGCGGGTTGACCGGCACGGCCGCCGGGATCGCCCGCAGCCCAGATCGGCCTACGCGATCGGCCCCCAGACGCACGCTTCGCTGACAGGTTCGAATAGGCGGCTTCGGCGGTCAGCGGGGTCATGATGCATCGCGCTCGACTGGGGTCAACCGGCCCAAAGCCATCCCGGCGACGCCCGGCGGTTACCTTCGGGCGTGACCACGTCAGGCGGTCACCGACCCGATCGGTGGCAGTACCCAGTCGATGGGCGATTCGACTCTCTGGGATTACTACGACCAGCTTGGAAGGCTTCGGGACTCCCTTGAGGTTGCGGGCCGGAGTCCCTGGGCAGAGTATCCCGAAGGAGAATCTGCATGAGAACAATCGTCGTGAACGGCAAGGAGGAAGCATGAGTGATGTGAGCCAGGATGCAACGGTGGCAGATGCGCCGGATGCGCCCCAAACCGAAAGGGAGAAGCTGGACGCAGAAGCAGGTCACTTCGGCATGTGGATCAACGACAACATCGTCGGCAACCCGATCACGTTCATCATCGCCATTCTCTCGGTTGTCATCGTCTATGCGGCGATTCCGTTGGTCGGTGGGTACACGAAGTGGAACACGGGCCTGGGCCTGTTCTTCAATACTCTGTCTTCGTCCTTCGAACTGATCACTGGCGTCGGTGCGGTTGTCGGCGTGGTCGTCTTGCACAAGTCAGTCAAGGCCCACCGGGCGCACACTCGTCAATATTTCGCTGAGATTCACGACAAGCTGGACGCGATAATGGGTGAAGAGGACTCGCCCAAGAAGAGCTGATGTGGCGGTCGAAGGGATGGGACGGCATCGCTGGACAGCCACGAACGACGGCTGAGCTTTGGGGGCCGTCCGAGAAGCGCCCCACGATCCGGCTGTTTGAATCGCGCCGTTGGCTGATTGAATCGGCCGGGTAGGAGGCCCAGTGGTGGATTCCATAGATGGCCTGGATGACCTCAAGGATCACGAGGATGCCAGCAACGGGTGCCAGCAACGGGTCTGATCGGTCCGACCCAGTCGGAATGCTTCGCCGACTCCACGGATGCAACGACCGGTTACCGAATCGGTGGACTCAGCCGTCGGAACGCATCGTCGCCCTCGGGGTACCACTTGCGCGACGGACCAGCCACCCCCCCCGGGGGGGGGAGGTTCATTCACCAGATTCCAGGGATGAGACGCTTCGTCCGATCTGCGTACGCGAGGTAGGGCTCACCAAGCACCCGTACCATCTCGGCTTCTTCGACCTTGATCCGACGGACAAGCGCCAGCGGGGGGAGCACGGCGCACAACGCCAACAAGAGCCAGCTGGCCGAGGCGACGCCGAAACCCAGGGCGATGACGAGCATCCCCGCATAGGAAGGGTGGCGGACCCAGTGAAGGGGCCGGTGGTGACGACGGTTGTCTTTGGTCGACCTCGACCGTGGTCCGAAAGGACGCCCCCAGGGTGGTGATTGCCCAAATCCGCAGGGCGATGCCGAGCCAGACGATGACCAGTCCCGCGGCGCGGAACCAGGTCGGATTCGGTACTACCAAGACGAGCAGCGGTTGCTCCAACCGTTGGGGCGACGGGCGAAGATGCCTTCGCTTGCCACCTCCAAAAGGGGCTGACAGCGGGGCGGCCGGGTCGCCCCTGACTCCCTGGCTCTTCTACAGCGAAGTCCGTCTATTTCTGCCAACAACCCTGAGTGAGTTAAGTGAGTTGGTTGGTGTTGGTTGGTTGGTTTGGTGGAGGTGGCGGGAATCGAAGGTCGTAAGTGGCCTTCGACATAAGTCCATCTCAACGCCACAATTCGCCACCCTAGCTGGTCGTTGTCGAGGTGGATCGAGTAACCGCTGTCATCCGCTGGTACTCGCTGGTGCGCGCTGTCTGCGCGGGATGTGTGTCAGCGTCGTGTCACCGAAGGCCTCGGGGCCCTGCTACGGCTTGGCGGCGCGGACGAAGGCGCTCATGACGTTGCCAGCGAGCAGATCGACGGCCTCTTCGACGTCCTCAGCGGTCAGATTCTCCGGCAGCCGTGGGACCAGCTCGCCAGCGAGCCGGGCGACGTCCTCCCGGCCGTACACCTGCGTCGGTGTGATGGTGACGTCGACGAAGCCGGCCCGGCGGAGCTTGGCCTCGTAGTCGGTGTCGACCAGAGCGCCCGCGACGCATCCGGTCCAGAGGCCCATGAGGGTCCGGATCCGCTCGGGAAGCTCGAGTCGTACGACGATGTCCGAGATGGCCAGTCTCCCGCCCGGCCGCAGCACCCGGAAGGCCTCGGCGATGACGGCGTCCTTGTCGGGCGAGAGGTTGACCACGCAGTTGGAGATGATGACGTCGACCGAAGAGTCGGGCAGCGGCACCTCCTCGATGGTGCCCAGGAGGAACTCCGCGTTGGTGACCCCGGCCTCGGCCTGGTTGCGGCGGGCCAGCTCGAGCATCTCGGGCGTCATGTCGAGTCCGTAGGCCTTGCCATCGGGGGCCACCCGGCGGGCCGAGAGCAGGACGTCGATCCCGCCGCCCGAACCCAGGTCGAGCACGGTCTCGCCGGGGCGAAGGTCGGCCAGCAAGGTGGGATTCCCACATCCGAGCGAGGCGGCGACGGCGGCGTCGGGGAGCGTGGCGGTCTCCGACTCGTCGTAGAGTCCGGCGCCAAAGAGCTCCGCCTCGGCTTCGGATGTGGCGCCGCAGCACGAGGCCTGGGCTGCCTGGGCCGCTGCGCCGTAGCGTTCCTTGACGGCGTCGTGGATCTGTTCGTGGTCAGTGGTGGTCATGATCCTCCCTCCACAGGGCTCTCGGTCCGAGCCGGGATGCCGGACCGCAAGATGTCGTCGACGCCGGAGAAGCCGCGGACCGTTACGGGCACGGTCTCACCGGCCCCCGAGAGCCTGGCGGAGCCTCGCCAAGGCTGAGGGTTCGGCCCGCCACCACATCCAGCGCCCCCGCTTCTCGCCGGTGATCAACCCGGCTTCGGCCAAGACCTTGGTGTGGTGCGAGATGGTGGGCTGGCTCTTGCCCAGCGGCGCCTCGAGGTTGCAGCTGCACACCTCTCCTTCGGCTGCCACGATCGAGAGGAGCCGCAGGCGGACGGGATCGCCCAGGGCGGCGAACACGCCGGCCAGCTCGGTCGCGTCCTTCGCTCCGATCGCGCTCTCGGTGATCGGAGCGCAACAAGCGGCGGCCTGCTCCCCACGCTCGCGGGTGGCACCGCTCCTCGTGATGGTCCTCGTCGCCATGTCAGCTCCCGGGGTCGTTCCTATTGACATTGACATCTGTCTATGTATTCTACAGACTCTCATATCGATTTCAATCAATCTAAGGGAAATCCCATGTCCAGACTGCAACTCGCCCTCAACGTCTCGGACCTCGAGGAGGCCATCGCCTTCTACTCGAAGCTGTTCTCGAGCCCACCGGCCAAGGTTCGCCCCGGCTACGCCAACTTCGCCGTGGCCGACCCGCCGCTCAAGCTGGTGCTGATCGAGCAGGCCGACGGCCGGGGTACCGGCGTGGCGGGTGCCCTCAACCACCTCGGTGTCGAGGTGGAGGACACCGACGAGGTGGCCCAGGCCAAGGGCCGTCTCTCGGGCGAGGGCCTCGACACGGTGGACCAGCAGGGGACGACCTGTTGCTTCGCCGTGCAGGACAAGGTGTGGGTCGAGGATCCCGACGCCACGCCCTGGGAGATCTACACCGTGCTGGCGGACGCTCCGGTCGAGTCCGGGCTGGCGGGCGACGGAGAGTGCTGCGGAGGTGTCGAGACGGTCGCGTCGGGCACGGGGGCCAAGGCGTGCTGCTGAGCAGCTTGCCGGTTTCCTCCACGAGAGCGCGGCGATGAACGACGTCGTCCTGTGGCGCCGGTTGGTCGCCGAATTCGCGGGGAGTGCCTTCCTGGCTGCTCTGGTGATCGGCTCGGGCATCGCGGCGCAGACCCTCTCGCCGGGCGACACCGGGTTGCAGCTGCTCGAGAACGCAGCGGCCACGGCGGCCGGGCTGTTCGCCATCATCTTGATGTTCGGTCCGGTCTCCGGCGGTCACTTCAACCCGGTGGTGTCCTTCGTGGATGCGGCCTTCAGGGGTATGCGGTGGCGCAACGCCCTTGCCTATCTGCCTGCGCAGGTAGCGGGCTGCATTGTTGGCGCCTTTGTCGCCAACATGATTTTCTCGAAGGCCGCTCTCGAGTTGTCGACCAAGCACCGGGCGTCGCCGGCGCACTTCCTCTCCGAAGTGGTCGCCACGCTCGGGCTGTTGCTCGTCATCTTCGCCCTGGCGCGCTCGGGCCGTTCCGCCAGCGCCCCGGCCGCCGTGGGCGCCTACATCGGTGCCGCCTACTTCTTCACCAGCTCGACCAGCTTCGCCAACCCGGCCATCACCGTCGGGCGCATGTTCTCGAACACCTTCGCCGGGATCGCGCCCTCGTCGGTTCCGAGCTTCATCGTCGCCCAGGTCATCGGCGGGGCCGCCGCCTTCGTCCTCATCCGGTTCGTCCTCTATCCCGACGTCACCCCGGCTGAAGCGGCGGACATCGTCTTTCCCCACCCGGTCCCCGAGATCTCCCAGGAGGCGCATTGATGCCGCACACGCCGACGGTCCTGTTCCTCTGCGTGCACAATGCGGGCCGCTCCCAGATGGCGGCCGGCATGCTCCGGGCAGCCGCCGGGGAACGCATCGCCGTCCTGTCCGCCGGTTCGGAGCCGGCGGACCAGCTCAACGCTGCGGTCGTGGCGGCGATGGCAGAGGTGGGGGTCGATATCACCGATCAGCACCCGACCAAGCTCACCGACGAGATGGTGCGGGGCGTCGACGTCGTGGTCACCATGGGCTGCGGCGACGCCTGTCCCGTCTACCCGGGGAAGCGGTACCTGGACTGGGAGCTGCCCGACCCGGCGGGACAATCGCTTGAGGCCGTTCGCGCGATCCGTGACGACATCCGCGGGCGCGTCGATGCCCTGGTGGACGAACTCGTCCGGTCTCCTCGAGCCTCAGCCGATGGTTTCTGGATCAGCTCAACAGAAACCCGCTGACCTGCGATGGGAATCGTCGCCCGGGGAATTGCTCAGGCCGCATCTATCAGCTCCGATCGCAGAGCTCCTTGCTTCCCTGCGACTCGTGCTTTGGGAGCGCTTACGACGAACGATGGGGCGGTGGAAGGTCAAGCCGATGTATGCATGCGTGTTCGGGTCAGCTGCTCGCGGCGACGGCGATGCGGACAGTGACATCGATCTTCTCTTGGTACATCCCCCGGTCGTAGGCGAGCGTGCTCCGAGTCGGATGCGTTCACTCAAGGACTTTGTCGGAACTGCGGTGATGGACGTTGGGGTGTTCCAGATGGGAGAGCCCGAACAGGCAAAATGGAGCGCCCAGATCGACCAGCTCCACGATCAGGTCTTCAGGTGGACTGGAAACCGGCTTCAGGTCGTGAGCCTCTCGGCCTATCGGTGGATCGACCGGCGGAAGGTTGAACCGTCTCTGGTGGACAACATCGGTCGTGACGCAGTCGAGCTCGTATCACCGGGTGCACTACTCAGCACGGCGACTCGGATCGGAACCTCGTGACGCCGTCCGTAGCTTCAGGGCCAAGCGAGACGTGTTGGCGGCGAACCCTCGGACCCGGGCCAGACGTCGGCGGGGGACGTGGGGAGACCCGTGTGCCTCGGTCGCACCGGTCACGCCCGCTCGCTCAGGCGACCGCCCCTCTGATCGTTATACCGCCTCGAGGATTTCTCACGGATCAAGAACTTGATCGGCGTCGTCCGCTCGGACAGCTGGAAGGAGCGGTTCCGCGCTTGCTGGGTGACCCAGCCGGCGACCGGGTTGGCGGTGACGCCGGCCACACGGAGGCGGTGACCTCGTCGGCTCGCTGCTCTACGTCGCGACGCATAAGTTCCACCTAACCTGCGATACGTGATGGGGATCAACACACGGCACCCGTCGGGATTTCTCCAAGGTCTCCGACTCCAGTTCGCAATACGCTTGCCACAACGCCATGCCCTCTGAGCCGCAACATTCTGTGGCCGTCATGGCGAAGCTCTCGAGGTGCATCACCGTCGATACGGTCGGCTCAAAGAGCGAACCATATGTCCGTGACGGCAGTCCCCCCCAGGCGAGCGAGACGGGATGAGATATGCGGTGGCGCCAATTCGGACGAGGGAGCGCTGCCTCAGCGCCCCATCACACGCCGCCGTCACCAGCGCCGGACGGCCGCGGCAGTCACCGCCCCTTGCTCTCCTTCATACCGAAATGGTTGCGCCATGGGCTCGTCATCTTCATCGTGCTTCTCATCGTCGAGTTTTTGGTTGTCCCCGAGTTGGTCGGCGCGAGCAAGAACCTCAAGATTCTCGGCCAACTTCGGCCGGGATGGCTTGTTGCTGGAGTGCTCCTGGAGATGGGCTCGTACCTCAGTTATCCGTTGCTCACCCGGGCCCTCCTTCGGAAGGGAGGGCCCGGCTTGGGCACGCTCGCTCGCATCACCCTTTCGACCACCGCCGTCTCCCACGTCGTCCCCGGAGGGAATGTGGGCGGCGTCGGGCTCGGCTACCAGCTCCTGACCACGAATGGCGTGGAGGGAACCGATGCCGGTTTCGTCCTGGGAACCCAATCGGTCGGTTCATCGGTCGTTCTCATCGCCTTGTTGGTGATGGCACTCGTCGTTTCCATTCCGCTGGCGGGACTCCATCCCGTCTACGTCGCCGCCGCCCTGGTCGCACTCCTGGGCCTGATCGGGGCCGCCGCCCTCGTCTACGGATTCACCAGCGGTGAGGAGCACTCGGTACGACTTGTGCGGGCCCTCGGACGGCGGATCCCGCGCGTGGGCGCCGACCGACTCGAGCTGGTGGTTCACAGGGTGGGTGATTCGATCGTCGAGCTCTGGCGCGATCGCCGCACATTCACCGAGGCGCTACTGTGGTCAGCCCTGTCGTGGCTTCTCGACGCCGCGTCACTGTGGTCGTTCCTGGCGGCACTGGGTTGGATCGTCGACCCGATCGAGCTCTTTGCCGCCTACGGCATCGCCAACGTGCTCGCGGCCATTCCCATCACGCCGGGTGGTCTGGGCGTGATCGAAGCCTCCATGGGCGCCCTCTTGGTCAGCTTCGGTGTGCCGGCGAGCATCGCCACCCTCGGCGTCCTCGCTTGGCGCCTCCTCAACTTCTGGCTGCCCATCCCCCTGGGCGCCGGCTGCTACCTATCGCTTCGGGTCCCCCGGGGCTCGGGTCTGAGGGCGAACCGAAGAGCCCTCTCGGAGATGGCCGCCGAGGCCAAGGGCTCGCAGGACGCTCACCCGGGCCACGAGTAGGTGGCGCTTCCGGGCTCACGAAGCGCCTATGGGCTGATCGTTTGTCCGCTGTGGTCGCTCACGTCTCCAATGCGAAGGGCCTACGAGACGGCCATCGAGCCGGGAAGCACCGGCTGCCAACCGTCGAACAGGTCCACATTGTGAAAGTGGTCACTGTTGAGTCCCAGCCAGACAAGGCTGGGCCGGCGTTTTCGCACATCGGGTGGTGGCAAGGAGCCGAAGCTCCCCACCACCTCCAACGAGGCACTTTCATGAACACTCGACGTGTTCTTTCGTGAACATGCGTGATGAGTGTAAGTGAGTGTGGAGGTGGCGGGAATCGAAGGATGTCAGGCCGTACGAGATAAGTCCACGTCAGCGGCACTGTGTTCAATCTAGCTGCGACGGAGGGGGACGTAGTGGTAGCACTTGGCACTCGCCGGCACGCGTCGTTTCGTCGTTTCGTGTCCCGTTTGTGTCCGTCAGGGTGTCTCCGGAGCGAGGTCACGGCCTGGTTTGGATCCGGTACTCCACTTGGCCGGGGTCGTGCGCGGCTGTGGGGCCCGACAACAGATCAATTTCGATATGGTTGTCCGTCAAGTGAACGGGAGTTGCCATGGCAGATGTAGTCGTTCTTGGTGGAGGACCTACCGGGTTGGCGTCCGCGATCCTTCTGGCGGAACAGGGGCTGGACATCGTCGTGCTCGACCGGGACCAGCCCCCGCCCGATGATCCCGAGAATGCGTGGGAGGTTTGGGAGAAGCGGAGCGTGGGGCAGTTCCGTTTGGTCCACTATCTGCAGCCGGGTGGCCGGGTGCTCATGGAGGAGCACTTGCCGACGGTCTTCGGCGAACTGGAAGGGGTTGGCGCTCTCCGGTTCAATGCCGCCGCCGCAGCTGCTCGACTCCTGCCCGACAACGCGGGAAGTCAGCTCGACCTCGGCCGTTTCGAGACGCTTACGACCTGCCGTCGTCCGCTGATCGAGTTCGCATATGCCGCTGCGGCGCGGAAGACGGCTGGAATCGACATCCGCTACGGCAACGCCGTGGCCGCGCTGGTCACAGGGGCCGAGGTCTTCCCCGGTGTGCCGCACGTGACTGGAGTTCGAACAGACTCAGGCGAGACAATCGACGCGCGGGTGGTGATTGACGCCGCGGGCCGTCGTTCGCCGCTCGCGTCCATGATCGAGGCCGCCGGTGGCTTCCGGCCGCCTGAGCATGCCTTCGAAGCCGGCTTCGTCTACAACACGCAGTACTACCGCGGGCCGGAATTGCCACAGGTGCGTGATGACCTTTTGTCCGCCATCGGTTCTTTCTCTGTTCTGACCATTCCTGGCGACGATGGATGGTGGTCTGTAACCCTTTACCATTCGCCGAAGGACAAGCAGATGCGCAAGGTCCGAAACCCGGAGGTGTTCGAGCGGGTTGTGCGGTCGTTGCCCAACCACGCGCACTGGGCGGACGGGCGCCCGCAGGGCGACGTCTTCTCCATGGCTGCCACTGCGAACACGACGCGCCAGTTCGTAGTCGACGGGACTCCCTGCGCCACGGGCCTCGTTCCACTGGGCGACGCGTGGGGATTTACGAACCCATCCATCGGGCGGGGGCTGACGCTCGGCATGATGCACGTCATCGACATGGCTCCTGCCATCGTCAAGCATATCGACGAGCCTCGCGAACTCGCAGGCGAATGGGAGCGCCGAACCGGCGAGCGTCCGGCAAGGTGGCACGCTTCGACCGTCGATTTCGACCGCCTAAGGGCACCGCAGGTCGACGCCTTCATGCGTGGCTTGCAAGACCCATTCGACCCCTCGGACCCGGCCGTCGCTGGCCCGCGGGCGCTGACGTCGGCTGCCCACTACGACCCGCAGGTCCTGGAATGGTTCTTCGAAGTGATTACCTGTCAGACCTTGCCCGACGACCTCATCGCTCGTGAAGGTGTGCTCGAGCGCGTGCTCGATGTCGCATTGTCGAACGCGCCCTATGAGTCGCCCGGACCGAGCAGGACAGAATTGGAGGAGTTGCTTGTCTGAGAAGAGCCAACCGACGGCGGTGTTCGTGCACGGCAACCCCGAGACCTCCGCGATCTGGGGACCCCTGCTGATCGAGTTGCATCATCCCGCTGCGATCACATTGTCACCACCGGGATTCGGTGCCGCCGTCCCCGAGTCCTTCGGAGCGACCGCTGATGAATACGCAGCTTGGCTGGCGTCGGAGCTGGAGCGACTGGGTGCTCCGGTCGATCTGGTGGGCCATGACTGGGGTGGTGGCCACGTGATGCGGATAGCGATGGAGCGGCCGGACCTCATCCGGTCGTGGGCGATGGACATCGCTGGCTGTTTCGCGCCGGACTACGTATGGCACGACCTCGCCCAGGTGTGGCAGACCGAAGGTGCTGGTGAGGACTTCGTCGCCGGCACCGCGTCGATGCCCGTTGCCGACCGGGCGGCGATGTTCGAATCGCTCGGTATGACGCCGGACATCGCCCAGGCCGTGGCTGAGGCCGCCGACGACGCTATGGGCCGCTGCATCCTCTCGCTCTACCGGTCTGCGGCCCAGCCGGCGATGGCCCGGCTGGGTGAGGAGCTCGGCGCTGCCGCTTCGCGTCCCGGCCTGGTGATCGTCCCAACCGAAGACGAATACACCGGCGGTGAGGCACGGGCCCGCTGGTCAGCAGAGCAGGCTGGCGCGGAGGTTGCAGTGCTACAAGGGCTTGGTCACTGGTGGATGATCCAGAACCCCGCCGCGGGGGCTCATGCGCTGCGATCGTTCTGGAGGTCGCTGTAAGGAACGCCTGCGGCGTCGAGCGACCAGGTGGCGGGTGCGACCCTGCCAGCTCCGACGGAGAGACGGTTCCAGGTACCTCGGGGTCAGGTCGATCTCTCGCTATGCCGAACACGATCCGGCCACGACCTGGTGATCGCTGAAGTCATCCGAAGAGAACCTTGACCGCGCGTGGCTAGTGCGGATTGTCAACAAGGAGCGTGTGACTGGTCGTAGTAGCCGCCTACTAAGACCCGGCAGGGGGTTGACGACTGAACAGCGTCCAGTCTTTCCGGGGCGGTGCTTGTGCCGAAAGACCCCCGACGTGAACGTCAGGAGGCCCTGCTGCGGTACTCGTCCAGTGCCTCTGTCGGAATGTGGGCGATACCGTCGACCAGGACGAAGCGGATGTTCCGGTCGTGCACGAGGCGGAGCAGTTCCTTGGTCGGGATGTTCAGTCGCCGTGCCGCTTCCGTTGCTCTGAGTAGTTCAGTGCCCACCCCGACCTCCATCGTCCAGGCCGAGTCTACGGCTGAGACGTTGGATCTCGCGCTCGACCTGGGCGAGCACCGAGAAGTGATCCGTGTCGACCAAGACGTCGCGGCTGTCCTCCAGGGCGGCCAGCAGCTCCAGGGCCTCCTCGAGGTCGAGCTGTACCCCATCGGGCGGTCCACTCGTCACGAAACGATCCCACCCCGGCGCACGCCCCTCCTGCCCTGGCTGATGGGCACCACGGCAGCCTTCGTGGGCATGGTGGCGGCCCGGAGCGCGTCGATCTTCTCGCTCAGCTGGTGTTGAGCTCCCTCGAAGAGGTGGCCGTAGAGGCGGAGCGTCATCGCCGGGTCGGTATGGCCCATCCTCTGAGCCAGGGCGAGCAGGTTGACGCCCAGGTCGATCATGATCGACGCATGAGAGTGCCGAAGGTCGTAGGTGCGGAACGTCTCGGGGAGCCCGGCGTCGCGCAGTGCCGGCCGGATGACCTTCTCCCGGAGCTTGTCCCGGTTCAGCGGATTGCCGTATCGGGTCTGGAAGAGCGGCTCGTCACATCGAGCGTCACCTTGACCCTGCGAACTGCGTGGGGCGACGAGGTGGGCCAACTGATCGCACAACCACGGTGGGATCGGAATACGGCGGTCACCGGCCGAGGTCTTGGGCGGACCGGTGACGAGTCCGAACCCTTCGGTGTCGAACGAATGGACGGGGAGAACGGTCTGACTGACGTGGATCACGTTCTTGGTGAAATCCACGTCCCGTACTCGCAACCCGCACAACTCGGCCGGTCGCAGGCCGGCCAGGAGAAGCAGCCAGACGGCCGGCTTGTAGGGGTCCCGGACGTGTTCTACCAACTGGTGGACCTGTTCCATAGTCAGCACGTCACCCTCGTGCAGCTTGCGTTGGGGCACCGGGATGTGATGCTCAGCCGCCGGGTTGCTCTTGCGGAGGTTGGCCTGCACCGCACTCTTCATGATCAGAGAGAGGACGGACACGCAGTCCCGCGCATGCTTCGGGGAGAGGCCTTTGTCCAGCAGATGTGCGATGTACTCCTCGACATCCATGTAAGTGATCTCCGAGAGGGGCCACCCCTCGAAATACGGACGAACGTGCCGCTGCAGGATGCCCCAGTGGCCCCGGCGGGTGGTCGGTCGCAGCTTGGTCGTCGTGCCCCACCAGCGGTCGGCCCACTGCTCGAAAGGTATGCGGGCGAGCTTCGGGTCGATCCATTCTCCCCGGCGCATGTCGCGGCCGACCTCTTCGAGGAAGGCACGGGCGTCCGCCTTGCGGTCGAAGGTCTTCGAGCGCGATTGACCCGCCTTGTCGCGATAGCGAGCACGCCATCGTCCGTTCCGTTGATCGATCGAGCTCATTGGGCGCAACCCGATGCGCGTCGATGCGATCGACAAAAGCCCTGCCGCACCGCCTTCGGCGGCTTGGCCTCCGGACAGTGGCTTACTCGGACCGGGTGTACCACTCGAACTCCGCTTCCCGTCGTTCCTCGGCCCGTTGCCGCTGCTGGTAACCGGCGAAGATCTCCTCGCCCCGGGTGGCCCACCCACCGCGGACGGCCTGCCACCTGCCTTCGCTCACCGGCTCGGCCGACGTGCCCGCACCGCTGCGCTGTTCTTCTCGCCACAGCGCTCGCGCTGCACGGAGCGAGCGGAAGTTCGTCGAGTAGGTGCGCGACTTGGAAAGGAAGTGGCCGCTGTAACCGAGACGGTGGGCGTAGCGACGCAGGCGCAAGGGCTCGAGGTCCCGCTCAGCGCCCAGCGCCCATGCCGTGGCGGCCATGCGGTGCAGGTGGTCCGGGAGATTGCGTCCGGCCAGGTCGTGCTCGGAGGCGATCCGGTACTCGAGGCCGGCGTGTTCGGCGGACGACTTGGTCGAGTACTTGGCGACGTACGAGGCGACGCGTGCCGC
>Ga0187784_10001849_pt1 | contig 16903 bp, 14 predicted proteins | sample 1015_SJ02_MP15_2_FD_132964 | JGI IMG/M metagenome (GOLD analysis project Ga0187784, IMG submission 132964) | Tropical peat soil microbial communities from peatlands in Department of Meta, Colombia - 1015_SJ02_MP15_20_MG | ecosystem: Environmental > Terrestrial > Soil > Wetlands > Peat | place...
CGGCGTCGTCGAGATCCCAGTTGAGCCAACTGGTCTCGTTGTCCTGGCAGTAGGCATTGTTGTTGCCCTGCTGGCTGCGCCCGAACTCGTCGCCGGCGGTCAGCATCCGGACTCCCTGCGAGAAGAACAAGGTGGCCAGCATGTTGCGCTTTATGCGCTCACGCATGCTCTGGATCCGAAGCGAATCGGTCGGACCCTCCACGCCCCAGTTTCGGCTGAAGTTCTCCCCCCTCCCATCTTGGTTGTTCTCTCCGTTGGCCCAGTTGTGGCGCTGCTCGAAGCCAACTAGGTCGCTCAGAGTGAAGCCGTCGTGGCAGGTGACGAAATTCACGCTGGCATACGTGCGCCGGCCGCTTGGCGAGTAGAGGTCGCTCGACCCGGTGAGCCGTGACGCTAACTCAGGCACCTGGCCGGCATCCCCTCGCCAGAAGCGTCGGACGCAGTCCCGGAAGGCCCCGTTCCATTCAGCCCAACCATGAGGGAACCTCCCGAGCTGGTAGCCGTCGGGCCCGAGATCCCAGGGCTCGGCGATCAGCTTCACCTGGGAGAGCACCGGGTCCTGCTGGATCACCTCGAAGAAGGCGCTCGGGTGTCCATTGAATCCGCGGGTGAGCACGGGGGCCAGGTCGAAGCGGAAGCCGTCCACGTGCATATCCGTCACCCAATACCGAAGGCTGTCCATGATGAGCGCCATGGTCCGAGGGTGGACGATATTCAGGCTGTTCCCCGTTCCGGTGAAGTCGAGGTTGAAGCGAGGGCTTCCCGGGTCAAGACGGTAATAGACGGAGTTGTCGATGCCGCGCAGCGACAAGGTGGGTCCGCGGTGGTTGCCCTCTCCAGTGTGGTTGTAGACGACGTCGAGGATCACTTCCAACCCGGCGCGGTGCAGCGTCTTGACCATGGACTTGAACTCGGTCACCTGCTGGCCGACTCCGCTGCTGGCGTACCCCACGTGCGGTGCGAAGTAGGCGATGGAGTTATAGCCCCAGTAGTTGGTCAGTCCCCGCTCGACGAGGTGGCGGTCAGCGACGAATTGATGCACCGGCATGAGTTCGACGGCGGTCACGCCCAGCCCGACCATGTAGTCGATGACGGCATCGGACGACAAACCGAGATAGGTTCCCCGCAGCGCCTCAGGGACCGCTGGGTGACGCATGGTAGTGCCCCGTACGTGACATTCGTAGATGACCGTACGGTTCCATGGGGTGCGAGGTGGTCGATCGTCGCCCCAGGTGAACGCCGGGTCGGTAACGATGCACTTCGGCATGGCCCCGGCCGAGTCGCGGCGGTCGCGAAGCAGGTCGCCGTCAACGACCTCAGTGTCGTGGCCGAACAGCTCGTCGCTCCAGCGGATGATGCCGCTCACTGCCGTGGCATAGGGATCGATCAGCAGCTTGGCCCGGTTGAAGCGGTGTCCTGCCTCCGGGTCCCACGGACCGTCGACCCGATAGCCGTACGGGCGCCCTGGGCGCACATCGGGAAGGTAACAGTGCCAGACTCGGTCGGTGACCTCCGACATGGCGATGGTTTCCGCTGACACGGCGTCTTCGGGGTGATCGAAGATACACAGCTCCACGGCGGTGGCGTGGTCCGAGAACAGGGAGAAGTTGACCCCCTCGCCGTCCCACGTCGCCCCTAGGGGCAGGGGTGATCCCGGCCAGACCCGCATCATGCTCACGCCTCCATGTGCTTGAGCATAACGATGGCCAACGGCGGAGAAGTCAACTTGACAGTTCCCGCAAAGCCGTCGTGGGGGACAGCTTCGGCCATTACGCCGCCCAGATTCCCCATCCCGCCGCCGCCGTACTCGGAGGCGTCGCTATTGACGAGCTCTCGCCAATAACCGGCTTCGGGGACGCCGAGACGCAAGTTGTGTCGAGGCACCGGGGTGAAGTTGCACACCAGTAATACAGTCTCACCATCTTTGGAGCGGCGCAGGAAGCTGAGCGTGGAGCCGGGGCCATCGCCCGCTTGCACCCAGGCGAAGCCCAACGGGTCGGCATCGAGCTCGTGGAGGGCCGGTTCGGCGCGGTACACGCGGTTGAGGTCGGCGAGCCAGCGGCACAGCGATGCATGGCGCTCGTAGCCGAGCAAGGCCCAGTCGAGCGAGTGCTCGTGGCTCCACTCTCCCCACTGGCCGATCTCGGCCCCCATGAACAGCAACTTCTTGCCGGGTTGGGCGTACTGGTAGCCGTAGAGCAGTCGGAGGTTCGCGAACTTCTGCCAGTCGTCACCGGGCATTTGCGACAGAAGCGACCCCTTGCCGTGCACGACCTCGTCGTGGGACAAGGGAAGAATGAAGTTCTCAGTAAAGGCGTAAAGACCGCGAAACGTCAGCTGGTCGTGATGGTAGCGTCGGTGCACCGGGTCACGGTGTAGGTACACGAGCGTGTCGTGCATCCATCCCATGTCCCACTTGTAGCCGAAACCCAGACCCCCGACGTCGGTGGGGCGCGACACCCCAGCCCAGGCCGTCGACTCCTCAGCAATGGTCTGGACGTCAGGGTGGTCAGCATATATTCCAACGTTGAGCTGCCGTATGAAGTCGATGGCCTCGAGGTTCTCGCGACCCCCGAAGCGGTTGGGGACCCACTCGCCCGCTTGGCGGGAGTAGTCGAGGTAGAGCATCGAAGCCACCGCGTCGACCCGTAGCGCGTCGGCGTGGTAAGTGGCGAGCCAGTGTTCAGCCGACGACGCCAGGAAGCTGCGGACTTCGTTGCGGCCGTAGTTGAAGATGTAACTGTCCCAGTCGGGATGGATGCCCTGGCGGGGATCGGCGTGCTCGTAGAGGTGCGTTCCGTCGAACTTACCGAGCGCAAAGGTGTCCGTCGCGAAATGCGACGGGACCCAGTCGAGGATGACGCCGATGCTGGCTTGGTGCAGCTCGTCGATCAGGAACATGAATTCCTGTGGTTTTCCGTACCGTGAGGTGGGCGCGAAGTAGCCGGTGGTCTGGTACCCCCAGCTGCCGTAGAAGGGATGCTCCATGACGGGGAGGAGCTCGACGTGTGTGAACCCCATGTCCAGCACGTGGCGAACGAGCAGCGGCGCCAGCTCGCGGTATCCGAGCACCTCGCCGGGTCGCCGCGGCGACCGGCGCCACGAACCAAGATGGACCTCGTAGATCGACACCGGGGCGCCGAGGGCGGCCCGCGCCCCCCGCCGTTGCATCCACTCGGTGTCGCCCCAGTCGTAGGCCAGGTCCCACACCACCGAGCCCGTCCGCGGGGGCACCTCACTGTGGAAAGCGAAGGGGTCGGCCTTCTCGACACGCGCTCCGCCCGCAGTGGTGATGGCGTACTTGTAGACGTGGCCGACGGCGGCGCCCGGCACCACCGCCTCCCAGACACCCGAGGATGCCCGGGGCTCCATGGGATGGGCCGAGGGGTCCCAGCCGTTGAAGTCGCCGACGACCGAGACCGCCCGGGCGCTCGGCGCCCACACGGCGAAGGCGGTTGCCCGCTCCTGGCCGACGGCCATGGGGTGGGCGCCCATCCTGGCCGCCAGTCGCCGGTGCGTCCCCTCGTTGAACAGGTACAGGTCCTGGTCGGTCAGCCGCCAGCTCGGCGCTTTCCCCGGTCCCCTGGTCGTCGCTCCGGTCGGGAACGTCATCCGCCCTCCGCTCTTTCTGTCGCCGGACCACGTCCGTCCTCGCTCCGCCGGGCCCGGTCCACCTGTCGGAGCATCGCCGACGGCCCAGCGGGGGGCACGAGGTCGTCCGGCCAGATCTTGGCCCAGCGGCGCAGGAAGTTCGCCTCTTCGGCCCCCGTGCCGGGGCGGTTCTGGGGTTCGCGCTCCCCCCACAGGTCGGCGGGGTCGACGAGCATCAGGCGCGCCGGTCCCGATGCCAGATGGATCAGACAGGCGCGCAGCGCCTGGGATGGCGACAACGCCGGCGAGCGGGTACCGGCCGCCCGTCCTGCTCTGACGACCGCCTTGCCGACCGCTTCGCGCAGTGCCCGGCGTTCACTGCGTTCGGTGACGGCCTCGGCCTCGGCGGTGCACCCCTGCCGCACCCTGTCCTCGATGTCGGTGCCCTTCCACCACGCTGCAAACGGCGGCAGGTCGTGGGTGCCGAGCGACGCCAGCGCGTCGGATGGGGCGACCGGGAATGGGTCCTGCGCGCTGGCGGCGAACTGATAGACGTGGGAGCGCAGCATGCCGTCGCTGCGCATGTCGCGCCGGACACCGGCGGGAACGGTGCCGAGGTCCTCTCCGACCACCGCCACGGCGGCCCTGGCCGCTTCGAGCACCACGACCGCGCGGAGCTCCTCGGCGCGATAGCGGACATAGACGCCCTCCCTGGGGGCCATGCTGTCGGGCACGAACCAGAGCCGGTGCAGGCCCATGACATGGTCGATCCGCACGACGGCGGCGTGGCGCATGGCGTGGCGCAGCGCAGCGATCAGGTAGGCGTAGCCTTCCTCGCGCAGCCCGGCGGGGTGCAGAGGGCTGAATCCCCAGGACTGACCGGACGCGAAGAACTGGTCCGGCGGAGCACCGGCCGAGGTCCCAGTGACGAACGCCTGCGGCTTCCACCAGGGATCGAAACCCGATGGATGCACACCGACGGGCAGGTCCATGTACAAACCTGCCCGCGTCGCGGCCTCGGCCAGCTGTCTGTCGGTGGCCCACTGGACGTACAGGTGGTAGCGGACGTCGGGGTCGTCGCTCGGGGGGAGCCCGCGACGCCTGTCGCCGGCGCCGCGCCAGGGCCCACTAGCCCGGCTGCCGTCCTCCATGGAAGCCCGGAAGCGCGCGTACGCCAGGAGCTCGGGACGAGAGGCCACGAACTCCTGGAGTTTTCGGAGCCAGCGGGAGCTCCCCGAGAACAGCGCGGAGGCAAGCAGCTCCAGCACCCGCCGCTTGGCCGCCATGGTGGCGGCCGGGTCGGCCAACGGCGCAACACAGAGTCGCTCCCGGTCCCGCTCGAAGCCAGCGGATGCGAGCAGGCGCCGCGCCTCGGCGCAGGTCTCCAGCTCCGGGAGGGACTCGACGTCGAGGTAGAGCTCGTTCCAAGCCAATCGGCTGGCCGGACGATAAGGGCTCGGGTCCGCGGACGGCCCCTCGAGCAGGGCGGCGAACACCGGCAAGGTCCCGACGAACAAGCCGCCCAGCTCGCTGACCCAACCACCGACCTCGCCCAAGTCGCGATAGCTCCCCACCCCCCAGTCGGTCGCTGTCCTCAGAGCGTGGAGCGGCGCCAGCACGCCCCAACCTCGTGGTGGCTGGGGGCACCGGGCGGGAGACGCCACCACCAACGCCTCGGCCTCGATACCCCGGCCTTCGGCCGTAAGCCGGTGATAGCCGTCGGGCACGGGAGGAAGGCGGAACCGGCGACGGAGGCGGGCCCCGCGCCCGGCCGAAGTCGGTCGGGCCAGCTCGCGCTCGACCAGGAGCGTGGAAAGAGGCCGGCTCACCGTGGTGCCGTCCTCGTGCCGGACCGAGATGTCGACCTCGGCGGGGTCGAGTGCCGCCGGGAGGACGATGGCATGCGTCGAGATGGTTCCCCGCCGCACCAGTACGGGCTCGAGGACCGGGCCAGCCTCGGCGTCGTGGGCACGCAGGAGCGCCGGCGCTTCGTCGGGCCCGGCGAGGGCCACGCCCAAGGCGCGCAGCACGGCGATCACGGTGTCGACCGACGCTCGTCGATGCCGACCGCGGTAGTCGGCGTAGGCCACCTGCACGCCGTGGCGACGGGCCAGCTCGTCGAGCGCCCACCGTCCACCGGCCACTGACGTCCCGTCGGCCGTCATGAGGCTGTCTCCGAAGAGCCCTCCACGCGGAAGAGGTGGGCTGGGGTCGCCGGGTCGAGAGCCACGAAGTTGCGCGGCCCGCACCATTCGAAGCGGGCACCAGTCAACAGGTCATGGACGCGGTAGGGGCGCCCGGGGTCGATGCCGAGCAGATCCAAATCCAGATGCACCCAGCCGCTCTGGTTGTGCAGGGGGTCGAGGTTGACGACCACCAGCACCACGTCAGGACCCGATGCCGTCTTCGTGTAGGCGATCAGCTGGTCGTTGTCCACGTGGTGGAAGCACAATGTGCGGTTCTGCTGCAGGGCAGGGTGCGCCCGTCGGGCCGCGTTGACCCTAGTGATGAGCGGGGCGAGGCTGTCGGGCGGGCCAAGGTCCCACTGGCGCACCTCGTACTTCTCCGAATGGAGGTACTCCTCGGATCCCGGTGATCTCGGCTCGTGCTCTTGGAGCTCGAAGGCGGGACCGTAGATGCCGTAGTTCGAGGACAAGGTGGCGGCGAGCACCAAGCGGGTCACGAACGCGCCGCGCCCTCCGTGCTGCAAGGTGTCGTGCAGGATGTCGGGCGTGTTGGGCCAGAGATTCGGGCGGAAGTAGTCGGACATCGCAGACTGGGTCAGCTCAGTCATGTAGCTCTCGAGCTCCCACTTGGTGTTGCGCCAGGTGAAGTAGGTGTAGGACTGGCTGAAGCCGACCTTGGCCAGGTGCTCCATCACCCGCGGGCGCGTGAAGGCCTCGGACAGGAAGAGGACCTCGGGATGATCGGCTTTGATCGACGGAATCAGCCATTCCCAGAAGCGCATCGGTTTGGTGTGGGGGTTGTCGACCCGGAAGATCCCGATGCCGTGCCCGATCCAGAATTCAACGACCTCGTAGAGCGCCGCCCACAGCTCGCGCCAGGTCGCTGTGTCGAAGTCGAAGGGGTAGACATCCTCGTAGCGCTTGGGGGGGTTCTCGGCGTAGCGGATGGACCCGTCGGGAAGACGACGGAACCAGTCGGGGTGCTCGGTGATCCACGGATGGTCGGGCGAGCACTGGAAGCCCAGGTCCAAGGCGACGTCGATCCCTGTACGGGCGGCCGTGCGCACCAGGCGATCGAAGTCCTCGAAGGTCCCGAGATCGGGGTGGATCGCGGTATGGCCTCCGGTTGCGCTGCCGATGGCCCACGGGCTACCCGGATCGTCGGATCCACCCCCCGGGTCGCCTTCACGGCCCTTGCGGTTGGTCCTGCCGATCGGGTGAATGGGCGGGAGGTACAGGATGTCGAAGCCCATGCCGGCCACGTACGGCAGCCGAGCCTCGACGTCGGCGAGACTGCCCGGTCGGGACGGATCGGACGATGCCGAGCGGGGGAACATCTCGTACCAGGCGCTGAACCGGGCCTTTGGCGGGTCGACCGACAGCACGTAAGTGTCGGAGTTCGCCGCCCACGCGGGGTCCGACCATCGCGCCATCAGCTCGACCAATGCCGGCGCGGTGGCGAGGTCGAGGCCCGGCTCGGGGTCGCCCCGGGCGGCGGCCTCGGACGCAGCCTGCAGACCCTGGGCCAGCTCGAGCAGCACTGCACGATCGGCGCGGCTCGCTCGTGCTGTCGTATCCGCCACCAACGCAGCACCGACCTGCAGCTCTACGACGATGGCCTGGCCGGCGTTCGCCTTCACCAGCAACTCACGACGCCAGGTCCCGAAGCGGTCGACGGTGGCCCGGATCGAGAAGCTGTAGCAGCCCAGGCGATCGACGGGGAACTGGCCGGACCACCGGTCGTTTCCCAGGGGCCGCATGGGATGGGTCGACCAGGTTGGATCTTCGTCGTGACGATAACGGACCGTGCACGCCAGGTCGTCGTGCCCGTCGGTGAAGACGTCGGCGCTGACCAGCACTAGCTCGCCGATCGTCGCCTTGGCCGGCCACCGTCCCGCGTCGACCACCGGCCGTACGCCTTCGACGACCGGTCGGACCCGGCCGGCGGACTCCGGCAACGAGGTCGTGCCCCTTGAACTCGACGTGCGCGCCATTCACTCGTGTCAGGTCGACCGGGCCGCCGACGCGTCGTGACTGTAGGCGACCGCTACATACTCCGAAACCATCCGTTCGGTGGTGAAGAAGGACCCGTTGAGAGCCATGGCGCCGCGTCTCACGGCGGTGAACCCGTCGGGGTCCACGTAGTAGAGCGGGCCCACCACATCGTGCAGAACCCGGTACATAGCCTCGGCGTCGAGGGCGTCGATCCTGGGGTCGCCATCCACGAGCGCGGCTCCGCCTCCCCGGTCGGCGCCGATGGCCCAGCCGGTGACCCCTTCCACGTGACCTTCGACCCACCACCCGTCGAGCACACTCAGGCTCGGGACGCCATTGATCGCGGCCTTCATGCCGCTCGTGCCCGAGGCTTCGTGCGGCGCCACCGGGGTGTTGAGCCAGAGGTCCACGCCGGCACACAGTTGCGCGGCCAGGGCCATGTCGTAGTCCTCGAGGTAGAGAATCGACACAACGTTCTTGAGTCGTCGCGCTCCATCGGCTACCCGAGCGATCACCTCCTTGCCCATGGCGTCAAGAGGATGGGCCTTACCGCTGTAGAGCACCTGGAGCGGGCCAACATCCCGCACCAACCGGCGCAATCGCTCTGGATCCGACAGCAACAGGTCGTTGCGTTTGTACGCCGCCGCCCGCCGCGCCACGCCCACGGTGAGGATGTCGGGCTTTAGCTTCAGGCCGGACCGGCGCGCCACCTCGTCGAGGAGCTGGTCCTTGGCCTCCTGGTGGGCCGATCGGATCTCCTCCAGCGGAACCGACAGCATGTAGCGCACCAAGGTGTTGTCCTGACGCCATCTGGGGATGTGACGGTCGAAGAGGCGCCGGGTGCTAGGCGCCGCCCATGTGGCCACGTGCACGCCGTTGGTCACCGACCGCACGCGGTAACGGGGGAACATGGCCTGTGATACCTCACCATGGCGCTTGGCAACGCCGTTGATGAAACCCGCGAAGAACATTCCGAGGGTGGTCATGTTAAGTTCGCCTCGCTCGAAGCAACCGAGCCGATCGAGGGCCTTGGTGACATTCGAGCCGAGCACCTTACCCACATCATCACGCTTAAACCGGTCGTGACCGGCGGGTACCGGCGTGTGGGTGGTGAACACGCAGTCGGCACGCACGACGTTGACGTCGGCGGGGGTGGCGTTGGACGTCTTCGTGCCAAGGAACCGGGCAAGCAGCGCGACCGGAACGAGCGATGCGTGTCCCTCGTTCAGGTGGTAGGTGGCGATGTCGTGGCCGAGGACGCCGAGCATGGCCACGCCACCGAAGCCGAGCACGGCCTCTTGCGACAGCCGCGCCGTCGGATCGCCCGTGTAGAGCTTGTCGGTGATTGACTGATCCGCGAGATCGTTACCAGGCAGTCGCGTGTCGAGGAAGTACACCGGCACGCGGTAACCGTCTACCCCGGCGATCTCGGTCCACCACGCCCCGATGGCCACCTGTCTCCCGCCGAGGCTGATCACCACGCGCTCGTCGAGCCGCTCGAGTTGTTCGGCGGGCGCCCATCGCACCGGATGTTCCTCCTGCCGGCCATCGTCGGCGAGGGTCTGGCGGAAGAATCCGTCGTGGTACACGAGGGTCACGCCGACGATTGGGAGCCCGAGATCTGCGGAAGCACGCAAGTGATCACCGGCAAGAACCCCCAGGCCACCGCTGTAAGTCGGCACAGAATCGGAAACGGCGATCTCCATGGAGAAGTAGGCAATCCCCGCCGTCAGGCGGGCTCTCGGTGTTCTCACGGCGCCCACCGTAGTCATGACTGCACCTGGACCGTTGAGCCCTCGATCCGGGGGTGCGCCATCGAACCAGTGGATTGCATGCTGCTGCCAGTGCTCCCAGTAGGTGCCCGCTGTGTCCTCCGGGCCGTGTCTTCTGTGCGGCCCTTGCCCTGTCGAGGCAGGCGTGGCGCGTTCGACACGCGGCGTCTGGTCGCGATCTGAGCGCGTCAGCGACAGCCTCGCCTCCCTAGGGGGGTGCCGACACGGTCCGACGGGCTACGGAGTCGGCGCGGGCTGCGCATGCGCGGCGCAACAGGGTCAGCACCTTCCCGATGCGACCGGCCAAGGCGTCGATGTCGTCGAGCCCGTCGGGCGAAGGGATCGGTCGAACCCGAGATCAGATCGACGACCTGGACGCCCTGGCGGCCGGCATCGGGGACGAGGTCATCGGGTTGAGCAAAGCGTGTGCGGAGTGGCCCAACAGCACCTCTCGTCACGAGTCATCAGCCCAGCCTGGCGATACGGTCTGAGCCCTCGCCTTCGTGGCTCGGTGGTGTCCTCCAGACCGCGACCAACCGACCATTGTGTCGGCTCGCCACCCCGGCCTCGACCAATGCGTCGGAGATGCACCGTCGGACCGCGGGGGCGCCGAAGAACCCGAGGTGCCCGCCCTGGTACCACGAGATGGCGGGCGTGTCCCAGTGGGCAGCCAGGCGCTCGACCTGACTCGGGCGGACCAGGCGATCGGCGCGCCCGGCCCAGATCCGCCGGACCGGTGTCGCGGGTGGTGAGAGCCCCAGAGGCGAAGTGACCGGGTCGAGGAGGCTGGCGACCTCATGGAGCTCAGTAAAACGTGGATGTCGTTCATAGCGCGCCGGGGCGTGGGTGCGCAGTAGGTCGGGGATGTCCACAACAGGCACCCCGACGACCACACCGGCCAGCGCCGGCTCGAGGGCGGCCACGGCTGCCGCCACATAGGCGCCCAGCGAGAGGCCGAAGAGCACGACGCGCTCGTCGCGGGCCGCGATGTAGCCGAGCAGGGCGCGTACGTCGGCGATGGCCTGGGCGGCGCCGTGCAGGTTGCCGGCCGGGTCGTCGTTGGGGAAGGCCAGCGTGAACCGGCCCGCGCCCCGGGGCCCGTGGTGGGGGAGCACCGGGATGGCAACGTTGAATCCCGCTGCGCGCAGCGACACCCCGCGGAACGCCATGATGTCTGCCACCGGATCGCCCATCCCTGCGCCGTGGACACACACCACCCAAGGCGCAGGGCGATCCTGGCGCAACAGCCAGGCGTGCACGATCTCGTTCCGTGTGTGCTCGGCGTAGCGCTGCGCCCCAGGCACGGCAGACGACGGCGCGTAGGGGCTGGGGTAGGTGGCGTGGGCGAACGAGAGATGGGCGGCACGGCGGGACCGCTCGCTCAATGTGGCCGGCGGCGGCACGACGTGCCACAAGTGCGGCGTAGTGAGCACGCCTGTACGCTCGAAGTAGCTGACGAGTTCGCGCGACTCGGACAGCGTGGCCGCGAAGCCGTTGTCATCAACCGGCGCATGGAGTTGTTGGAAGCAGGCGAGGAGCAGCTCGTCAGCGGCAGCCGCGCCCACGAGCATGGCCCGGCGCAGGCCCCGCTCGGCTTGGGAGCCTGCGCCAAGTTGTCGGGCGAAGGCGAATGTGCGGCGGATGGCCGCCGACAGATCCGATCCGACGGTGCTGACGCGCCGCGCAATGGTCGATGCTCGCCCTCCCGTAGCCATCACCTCGAGCTAGATATGCGGCCTCTGCCTCGAAAAGAGTCGAAGGTCCCCGAGATGGGCGTTTCGGGGATCCCCGACCTCGCATACCAATAATGTGAATGCCGATCGAAGCGAGCGCTGGCGAGCTCCAACCAGAGTCTCCAGAGGCGGCTTCATATGCAGTCGAGATCGCGCCTGGGCGGGTCTTGGCATTGTCCGGCGTCTGGCTCGCCGACAAAGAGATCACACTGCTGCGAGCCTTCCTTGACCAACTGCGCTTCGCTCGAGAACGGTCGGCGCTGAGGCCGCTCCAGGGGGAGGATGGGAGTCCTTAGGGTCCCAAAATACAAGCCGACGATGAAGCCACTGCCCCCAGCGACGGCCGCAGGCGCATAGCACTCCCCACTAGCCGTCCTTGTTGGCAGCGCGGTGTCGGCGCCACCTGGCCTGAGTTTGCCAACGCAGCCCCTCGGCCAGATCGTTGCACCACCGTGACTGCTGGGGTTCCGTAGACCTCGCCGCTATCTTGACGAGGACCTTGAGGGCTCGACCGTACTGACGCATTTGCCGCCAGTTGCCGGGGAAGAGTTCGCAACGCTCGAGTATCTCCTTGGCGGTAAAAGCAACCGCGTTCGCCGCCCGCTGCTCATCGGCGTCGAGGAGTTCGGCGTAATAGGCGATCATGTCCGGGTCCTGAGCGACAGAGCGGGCGAAGATGGCGACCGGATCGGGCACCGAACCATGTTAGGAACGATCCTGTCGGATGCCATCGTTGCCGAGCCGCGGCGAGATGAAGTCGCCGATCGAATAGGCAGGCATTCCCCTAGTGCCCGTGATGGCTGCCCCAGACCAAATTCTTTCCTGTCGCCTTCCCTCCTCAACAAGGGCCCGAGACCTTCAGGCACGCAGAACGGTTATGTTGCAAGGACTACCCCGAAGGGCCCTCGGCGCTCGGCAGACCGAGCGTGGCGGCAAGCCGGTCGAGGTCCCGCAAGAACTCCAGGGGACTGGGAACCAACACAGGCTGACCGTCATCGATGGCGGCGACCTCGCTTGGGGCCATCCTTCCCCTGGTCGTCAGCTGCTCGGTGTCGACATGGGCATTGACCATCGCCCGCTGCAGGGCGCTGGTGACCGACTGCGGGGTGGCAGCCCGGCAGGCCGAGAGTCGGGCGGATCGCCAGTGTCGAACGGCGTGCCTACGTGCCGAACCTGGCATCGGGGACAGGCGCTTGGGGCCGGCCCTCGACCTCGGCACGTACCAAGGCAGGGAAGAGCTCGGCGTCGAAGGATTCGACAAAGCGGCGCAGAGGGCCCGACAGCCTGACGTGGACGCTCCGGCGCCAGTGCTGGGGGGTCTTGAGCACGACCTTCTTGTTGGTCACCTTGACGGAGGTGATGCCCGGGTCAATGGCCAGCGCGGCGTGCAGGAATACCGCGATGGCACACCCGTCTGGATCCCGGGGGATCGCCCGGACGCCGAGAGCTTCGAGTTTCGAGGCGATCAGCACCGGCGTGTCCCCGAGGGAGCAAAGCAGTACCCGCGTATTGTTCTGGAGCCGCCGTCGAAAGTGCGGTAAACGGATCGTGTCATCCTCCAGATGGTCGACCAGGATGCGGTCGCTGGCTGGCCAGCTCACGAGGCCCGAGGCATTCGACCGGGGCGCGCCCGTTTGTGGTCCTCGGTCTGGGCAGGAGCGAGGGTCATTGGGGTCCCCGGCGCCAGGTGTGTGCGCAGGTCGGCCAGGTGCTGCACCCTCTGTTGGGACACGGCGATCGACGCTTGCTCACAGGCGATCGCCCGCTCGATCGCCTCGTGGAGTTCTTGCTCGGACCCGAGCAACCGCCAGGCGGGGTTGTCACGGGGTGTCTCGAGTGGTTCGGCCCGGTCCCCTGCTTTGCGTCTCGCCAGTCGGTGACGTAACCCACCGGCTGCGCCGACGGCGCTCAGGGCCGCCCCTACTGCTGCAACCTCGACAACCATGGTGTCCCCCCTCGTCTCGTGTTGGTACGTCACTTTCTGCCGCCATTGGTCGACTCCGCTCAAGAAACAACGTGAAGTCCCTGCACAGGTTCGGTCGGTTGCTCGTGGACAGAGGAACGATGCGACACTTGCGGGTCGACGAGGCTCCGATACAACTGCTCGTAGCCGTCAACCATGGAGGCGGCCGAGAAGCGGGCCTCGACAAGGCGCCGGCAGTGACGAGGGTCAAGTGATGGCGCTCGGTCGACCGCCTCGGCCATCTCGTCCAGCTCGTGACGTAGGAAGCCGCTCACACCTTCCACTACCACCTCGGGGACTGCGCCCAGGGGCCGGGTAATGACCGGAGTCCCGCAGGCCATCGACTCGACCATGACCAGGCCGAAAGGCTCGGGCCAGTCGATGGGGAACAGCGTGGCGCGGGCGTGGGCCAGGATGTCCCACTTCACCTCGTGCGACGGCTGCTCGACGACCTCCACGTCGCTGGAGAGCCGGGGGGCCACCAGCTCGTCCCAGTAGGCCCACTCGGCGGGTTCGTTGCGTTTGACCGCCATCTTCAGGGGAAGCCCTGCCTGCCTGGCGATCTCCACGGCCAGGTGGGTGCCCTTCTCGGGGCTCACCCGCCCCACATAGGCCAGGTAGTCGCCCTTTTCCTCGCAGTAGGGGTAGGCATCGAGGTCGACCCCGTTGTAGATAACCGCCGCGTAGGAAACCTCGGGGTTGGCACGTGCCTGAGCGCGGCTGATGGCCACCAGGTGCACCCGGTCGTGGACCAGTCCGGCGAAGCGACGGCCCAGAGCAGTCCAGGGCCCGTGCAACGTCTGGACTACTGGGGGCGATCCGCCGAGAACCGCACCCAAGGCGGGCCCGATGCCCGAATGGTCGTGGATGACGTCGAACTCCTCGGAGTGGCGGTAGGCGCTCAGGGTGTGGAAAAGCTCGTCGGCGCAAGAGCCCGGGTCGGCTGCCACGGGCGGTGCCTCCAAGAACGTGACCAGGCGGGCGCTGGTGGACGAGCCCCCCACGGCGAAGAGCGTCACGTCGTGGCCTCGTCGGGTCAGCTCCTCGGCCAGGAGGTGGACCACCCGCTCGGTCCCGCCGTAGCGGCTCGGAGGAACAGGCAACCAGACAGGTGCGATGAGCCCGACGCGCAAGGGCTCTGTGGACGTGTTCTCGCACCTGTTCGCGCCCACCGACCAGGGGAACAAGGTCATCTGCAATTTCCTCCAAGGAAGCTCAGTCACAATTGCTCAAAGCGTTCACGTGCGGTGGAAATGGAAAGTTCTAACCGCGCTCGCGCGATCTCCCTAGAGCGAGGATCCGCACGCCCGGACTCACTCGTTAGCTGTCGATATCTGACCAACTCTTCGGCGACTCTGATGGCTTCTCGGGCCATCGATACAAAGAGGTCTTGCAGAGTGCTACCAAGGGGTATTGCAAGCAGGGCTTCGATCCCCTCGACAGGCGCTGCGCTCGAGTACCGGTCATCGGCACACACCCGTTCGTACCAGGCGACGAGTCCCCGGAACTTCGTCTCCTGGTCCTCGGACTGTGCGCTCAGAGGTAACGGTATGACGATGCGCCTCCAGCGCTGAATGCTGGCCAGAGCGAGAGACTCGAGCCCGTCTCTCGGGCCAACCGGATCCAAACGTCTCACCGTTTCTGTGGACATCTTGACTTCCAACCCCTTATGCGCGATACCGTACAGAGCGAGCCCAGGCTGGAAAAGGGGCCAAGGTCACACCGGTCAGGCCGCCGGTCGGGCGGATCAACATCAGCCGCGCACTGTCTCGGTCATCGGTGCCTGCCAGCGCGGAAATCGGTTCGCGTCCAGAAGGACCGAGATGTCGATATCGGCGCTGATTTGTCGACATCACGTTTGGGACTTCAGGCCCTGGCGGCGTTCGCGATAGCGGCATTGCATTGCCCTTGGTCTGCGAGATGTGAGAGGGAGCGCAAGCGGCTGAGAGGCCGGTCACAGCACACCGGCGACCTCCATCACTTGATCCGGGTAATTCCGGCGAAGAAAGACCATCCCGCAGATCATTTCCGCGTCGGGGAAGTGGGGTTGAATGAGCGATTCGGTGGTTGTGGAGTCTTGCCACTCTATCTGGGTCTTCGATAGCGAGGACAAGCGATTCCAGCGCCTGTTGAAGGGCTTCACGGTCGCCGGACAACCAACGACCACCGGATGGAGACCCTACTTCAGACTGGACTTCGATTCGAGGTCGGACGCCTTCGTGGTCGTCCTGCATGAAGACGGGTGACGCTTGCTCCGGTCCTGGTGTCATCTCGAGCCCTGTGCTCGTTGTCCGGATGCAGTCACCGCCGAGCTCGACATCAGTGAGCTTCGTGAGGCAGCCGGCACGTGAGCCTCGGCTCAACTAAAGAGAGCGCACTGTCGGGTCGGCCAGCTCGTTTGCCGCACCGATCAACGTCTCCTGGCCGGTCTGACGCGACGCAGAGTTCGCGCCACTTCGATGCTGAGGTCGCCCTCTCCAATGGAAGCGGTAGCTACCGTGCGGATCGGCGAGATCGTGATTGTCCTTTGAGAGGTCGGCGCGATGTCGATGGCGCTTTGGTGCTCTTTCTCGATGCCTGTACGCGGCCAGGGGTATGGCCAAGTAGCCGGTCGAACTCGTCGCGAAGCACCCGGTAGCACTCGCAGGACACGTTCTCTAAGCCTTGCCGGTCGACGATTTCCATCTGGCCACGTCTGTAGCGGATAAGACCGGCGCTCTGGAGAGCCCCGGCCGCCAGGGTGACAGAGGCCCGGCGCACGCCGAGCATCTGGGCCAGGAACTCCTGGGTCAGGGGGAAGCTGTCGCTGTGAACCCGGTCATGGGTGAGTAGCAACCATCTGGAGCAGCGCTCCTCGACACTGTGAAGGGCATTGCAGGCCACCTGCTGAGCGATCTGGGTGAAGAGGGCCTGGACGTATAGCTGAATGACGCCTCTGAAGGTGTCGTTCTGGGACAGGACCTCGGCGAAGGCCTGCTTGTCCATCCGGAGAATGGTGCCCGGCACCTGGATTTGGCAGAACTCGCGCGCCGGCATGGCGTCGGAACCGAGAACGACCGGCGAGCCGAGCATCCCTTCGTTTCCGACCGTCGCGATCTCCACCCCTGCCCCGTCAGAGAGCGTTGTGAGGATCGACGCCACCGAGTTGACCGGGAAGTACATCGCCTCGACGCGACCTCCCGGCTCATAGAGAAGCTGCTTCATCTGCACGTGCTCGCGCTCTAGGAGTGGGCTGATCCGTCGTCTGTCTCCTAGGGGTAGCGCGTCGAGCAGGCGGTTTCCGAACCCGCTTTGACTTCGTCCAGTGGAGGGAGTTCTAGCCACCACGGCGCGACCGCCCTAGGAAGACTCCGTTGCCACTACGTAAGGCTAACCTCGGCGGAGATGTTCGGCAAGGGGGAGAGCTTCCGAGACGAGATCGACGCTCGGGTCAAGGCGCTCTTGCAAGAACTCGTAGGACTCCGCCCATAACAACAGTACGGATCCAGCCACCAGGCCACCTCAACAAGCGCTAACGCGAGCATATCGGCGGGATGATGCTTGCATGGTCACGGTGACTCGAACGACAGAACGCGCGCATGAAACTAGGGTGACGCGGTGACTGGGAACGAGGTGTTCAGGCCGCGCCGATTGGGTAGAGCCGGCCTCGAGGTCTCCGCCCTC
>Ga0187784_10001850_pt1 | contig 16895 bp, 14 predicted proteins | sample 1015_SJ02_MP15_2_FD_132964 | JGI IMG/M metagenome (GOLD analysis project Ga0187784, IMG submission 132964) | Tropical peat soil microbial communities from peatlands in Department of Meta, Colombia - 1015_SJ02_MP15_20_MG | ecosystem: Environmental > Terrestrial > Soil > Wetlands > Peat | place...
ATGTTTCGGGAAAGGGCGGACGTGGAGTGCGAGGACGAAGCTGCTCGAACCGAAGACCTGAAGACCGCCGATCACTGGGTGGACGAAACCATGCGGGTGAAGAAGGCGAATGCCGAGAAGGCGGCGGCAGCCCAGGGCGGCGGCATCACCATGGATCAGCCCACGAAGTAGGCCTTAGCTCTTTGTTATTCCCAGCCTCCTGCGCTTGCAGGAGGCTTTTCTTTTCGGACTTTTCTTTCTCGAACCCAGGTCCGGTTCACTCCGCGCTATAGAGCCTCACTTCCACCTTGGTGAACTGCCAGCGCTGCACCTTCGGGAAGTATTGCGGAAGTACTTCGCCCAGCAAAACAGCGGTCGGGTCGGGCAGCTTGGGCCCGTTGTACATCAGGAAGACCCAGATGCGGCCATGACTGCGGGCAGCGGTGCGAACCGCGTCCGCGCTCAATTTGCTTTTGAAGTCACGGTAGTCGAGGCCGGGCGCGTTGTGCGGGTAGACGATATCTGGGCCAAAAGCGGAGGTGAAGCTGGGACTGGCTGTGTCCGTTCCGGCGCGCAGGGAGCGAAAAAATTCGTAAGGGACCCGAATCTGCGGGATGTGAAAGATGATTCCATCCCCGGGCCGGGCATGATCCAGAACAAAATTGGTGGCTGCGCCGGCTGCATCGCGCTCATCATCGTAGTCGTGCTCATAGACAAAAAGGGCGCCTTGCCAGCCGAGAAGCAGAAGGAGAGCCAGAGTGGCCGCCGAGAGCCATCGCCAGCGGAGTCTCGCCACGCCTGCGGCCGCCAGAAGCAGAAACGCTGGCAAGCAGAAACTCATATAGCGCGGCACAAACACGGGACGCACAAACGACAGCACGACGGTCAGGCCGATGGGGAACAGAAGCCACAGCAGCAGAAACTGGCATCGCCAAATCTCCCAGGGCTGATTCCGCTCGAGCAAACGCCTGCCCAGCGGTGCAACCGCCGCCGTGGCGGCTGCAATCATTGCCAGCAGCAGCCACACGTTGCCTCCGGCAAAGTGCTTGCCAAAAGTCAGCAGATCGTGCAAGCCTGGCCGCTGGATCCAGCGGATGGGACCACCTCCGGTTTTGGCCACGAATACGATGAGCGGCGAGACAGCGGCGCCGATCCAGATCCATGCCTTGCGCAGCGTGGCCCCCCGGCCATCGGCAGGTGCTTCGATCCCGTGGACCCCGAACCTTCGCACTACCAGCATATGCGCCGCCAGCAGCAAGAGCGCGTAGAAGTGGGCGTAGACCGCCAGAACCGACGCGATGACGTAACCACGCCAGTTCCCTCGCGAGGGCCGCCGGAGCCGGGCCGTCAGGAATCCCGAGGACAGCGTCGAAAGCAGAACCAACAGCGCGTAGCTGCGCGCTTCCTGCGAGTAACGAATATGGAAAGCATTGATGGTCAACAAGGCCGAGGCGAACAACGCAACCCGGCCGTCATACAACATTCGCCCCAGCCAATAGAGGGCCGGCACGGTTGCGACGGCCGCCGCCACCGACAGGCCGCGAATGAACGACGGGCTCTGGCCAAAATGCAGCCAAATGCGCAGCAGAACGTAATACAGCGACATGTTGGCTTCGCGCCACCACAGCAAGTGCAGGAAATTGCGCCAGTCGATCCGCGCCAGTTCCACGCTGAAGCACTCGTCGAACCAGAACGGCTTCCGGGGAAGGTGAAACACCCGGAGAGCTATGCTTGCGGCCAGCAGGAGAAGGAGTGTCACGCGATTGAGCCAACCGATAGGCCCGGGTGTGCAGACTGAACTGCTCGCGCTTTGCTGTGGAGCGGCTCGCGGTTGCGGCATGCGGGGAGCGGTCGATGCGAGATCGTTTCCGATCATACTACGAAGCAAACAAGCAACGAAGGCAGCGCCGCGCACCGTTGGATCCGAGGCAAAGACAGTGCCGCGTGCGGTGAATCACATGCCAGATTTCTGCGCCTCCGGTACAATATGCGGTCTGACTAGGCTTGTTGCCCCCCAGAGCTTCGGGCATGGCGATTCATGTTCAAGAAGATTTTGATCGCGAACCGTGTCGAGATTGCAGTGCGGGTGATCCGCGCGTGCCACGAAATGGGAATCGCCGCGGTCGCCGTGTACTCGGATGTGGATCGCGCTGCGCTGCACGTGCGCAAAGCCGATGAAGCCTATCCCATCGGGCTTCCGGCGGCTTCCGAGTCTTACCTCAACATTCAGAAGATTCTCGACGTGGCCGCGCGGTCGGGAGCCGATGCCATCCACCCCGGTTACGGATTCCTGTCGGAGAACGCGAAATTTGCCCGGGCATGTGCCGAGGCGGGCGTGAAATTCATCGGTCCTACGGCGGCCGCGATGGATGCCATGGGCTCGAAAACTCGCGCCCGTCAGGCGATGGAGCGCGCCAATGTTCCGTTCGTGCCCGGCACGTCGCACGGGCTGGAATCGTTCGAGCAAGCCGAGCAAGTGGCGGCGCGCATCGGCTATCCCGTCATGCTGAAAGCCGCTGCAGGCGGCGGAGGCAAGGGCATGCGTCTGGTTCACGCGCCTGCTGATCTCAAGTCTGCGCTGGAGAGTGCGCGCAGCGAAGCAGAGCGTTCGTTCGGCGATGGTGAAGTTTACATCGAAAAGGCCATCGTCAACCCGCGCCACATTGAGGTGCAGATTCTCGCCGATGAACACGGCAACACGGTGTATCTGGGCGAGCGCGAGTGCTCGCTGCAGCGCCGCCACCAGAAAGTGGTCGAGGAAGCGCCTTCACCCATCGTCGATCCCGACATGCGCCGGCGCATGGGTGCGGTCGCCGTGCGCGTGGCCCAGGCCGCCGGCTACAGCAACGCCGGCACCGTCGAGTTCCTGGTCGATCAGCAGAAGAATTTCTATTTTCTGGAGATGAACACCCGCTTGCAGGTGGAACATCCCATCACCGAACTCATTACCGGGCTCGATCTGGTGCACCTGCAGATACACGTCGCCAACGGCGAAAAGCTTCCGTTCACCCAGGACGACGTCAGGATTCGCGGCCATGCCATCGAATGCCGCATCTACGCGGAAGATCCCGACAACAACTACATGCCGAGCCCGGGCAAGATCACGTTGCTGCTGGCGCCCGCTGGACCAGGCATTCGCCGTGATAGCGGGATGTACGAGGGCTGGACTGTGCCGCTGGAATACGATCCGCTGCTGGCCAAACTGATCGGCTATGGCACCGATCGCGAGCAGGCGATCGGGCGCCTGACGCGCGCACTGAACGAATATTTTGTCGGGGGCATCAAGACCAATATTTCATTGTTTCGCCGCATTCTCAGCAACCCCGATTTTCACGCCGCGAGAGTGGACACCGGTTTCCTGGACCGCCTGCTGAAACAGGAAGAGACGCCGACAATGGCTCCGGCAGGCGAACAGGCGGCGGAAGTCGCGGCCATCGCCGCCGGGATGTTTGCCGCGTTGGGCGCGGCGGCGGCGGGAGCGGGAGAGCGCACGGTTACCAATGGAGAAGCGAGCAAGCCGAGTCCGCCCTCGAATTGGAAAGCAGCAGCCCGTCGCGAGGCATTGCGGTGATTGCTTCAGAAAGCTCAGCGTTTACAGAATCGGCGCGATTCAAAACCGGCAACTGGCAACTGGGTACGGGCAACTGAGTTCATGACTTACGAAGTCGCCATTAACGGAAAGAACTATCGGCTCGAGCTGAACCGGCCCGACGGACGCTGGACATGTCGTCTCGACGGGCGCGAGATCGAAGTCGATGCCGTGCTGGCCCGTCCCGACGTTCTTTCGCTTCGCGTTGGCAACAAGGCGTACGAAGTGAAATGCGAACGCGTCGCGGGCGATTTGCACCTTTGGGTGGGAAGCGCGCGATTTGCGGTGGAAGTGCGCGATCCGCGCTCTCTGCGCGGGCGGACCCGATCGGCCGATGAGCACGGCCCGCGCAAGCTGACCGCGCCCATGCCGGGCAAAGTCGTGCGCGTGCTGGTCAGCCAGGGAACTGAGGTCGCGGCTGGGACCGGGGTGCTTGTCGTCGAGGCGATGAAGATGCAGAACGAAGTGAAATCGCCGAAAAAAGGGACGATTCAGAAGATTCTCGTCAGCGAAGGCGCGGCGGTAAATGCGGGCGATGTGCTGGCGATTGTGGAATGAGCCTACCGTCCTCCGCTTTCGAGCTCGCCTCTGGGAGCCACACTGACTGAATGATTCCAAGCCCGGTTTTCCGGAAGCCGACTAGCGAGCGCCGCGAGCCGGGTTATTTCTCCATCCCGTTTGCGTCCAGCACTTTCTTCGCGTAGTAATTTTCCACTTTGGCGCTGTCCCGCAGGACTTCGTAGTACGCAGCCTTGAGTAATTGTTCGCGCCGCTCGTGCAATTGGGAGCGAATGGCCTGCTGCACTCGCGGGTCCTGTAGCTCGCGCTGTCCCGCAGGCTCTTTCGCCACCAGCTTCACGATGCGGAACCCGACCGCCTGTTTGGTCGCCGGATTCACCACGCTCACGATCGGACTGTATTGGCCGGGCTTCAGCTTCAGCACCGCCTCCCGCGTCGCCGGATCGGTCCCTTTCAGGCCAGACTCGGGCACTGTGCCCAGATCGCCGCCATTTCCGGAAGTTTCCGGGTCTTCCGAGTACTTCATGGCCAGAGTGGCAAAGTCGTCGCCGCTGTCCAGCCGGTTGGAGATCATCTGGATCTTCTTGCGCGCATCCGCCTCGTTTTGCGCCTTTTCGTTCTGGTTATGCACCTGTGGATTGGGCAACGCCGTCACCAGAATCTGGGCCAAATGATATTGCGGCTCGATCAGATTGAACTCCGCCTTGTGGGCGTTGTAGTAATCGGCAATGTCCTGATCGGTGACGTTGATCTTGGAAGATACTTCCTTGTTCAGGACCTTGTCGACGGTGATGGAGCGGCGAATATCGCGCTTGAAGTCGGCCAGCGTGATCTTCTTGTCGCTCAGGCGCTTGTCGAACTCCTCCTGTGTAAAGGGAGCTTTGATCTCGTTGAATTTGCGGTCGACTTCTTCGTCGGTGGCCAGCAAGCCTAGCTTTTCCGCGCGCCGCATCAGAATCTCATCGTCGATCATCTGGTGCAGAATATTCAGCCGGAAGGCGGTCGCTTGCTCGCCGGTGGGCGGCTGCTGCGCCGAAGCGACGTTGTTGTCGTAGACTTTGTCGACGTCGGCGCGGAAGATCTTCCGGCCGTCCACCGTGGCCATAACGTCACTGCCGGGCTGCGAACTGCATCCAGCCAGCGTGGCCAGCAAAACCGCCGCAGAAACCCATGCGACGACCTCCACCCAGTTTTTCTTCAAGGGCTTTCTCCCGTTTCCAACTGGAACCGAAAATTATGACCGAGTACGCCCGCCGAACTCGGCTTATGACTTTACTTGGATGCGGGCGCCGGAGCGGCCTGTGCCGCATGTAAAGGCACAGGTTGTCCCGCATCCCGCAGGGCGGCATCGAGTGCCTCACGCACCGTGGCGGCCGGGACGACACCATCGATCTTTTGACCGTTGATGAACAGGGTCGGCGTTGCGTTCAATCCCAAATCTTCCGCTTCTTTGATGGAGGCCCGCACGCCATCCTCATTCTGCGCTTTCACGCACGCTTGCAGCTTGGCGGAATCGAGGTTGTGCTTCAGCCCCTGCTGCATCGCCATCTTGTCGATGGCTGCAAAGCGCGCCTCCGGCGTTTTTTCCACGTCCACCACGCCTTTGTTGGCATGGATGAAGTCGGCGAAGTCCCAGTACGCGTCGCCGTTCTGTGTCGCCAGGCAGTTGGCATCGACGGCCGCATGAACCGCCCAAGGGTGCAACTCCGTCAGGGGAAAGTCTTTGTAAATGAACGCGACCCGGTCGCCGTATTCCTTCAAAATCTCAGGAAACAAGGTTTCGTGCATCCTGGAACAAAAGGGGCATTCGAAATCGTCGAAATTGATCACGACCACCTTGGCGGATTTCTCGCCGCGGATCGGCCGGCCGATGACATCGATCTTGTTCATAACTTCCGCAAAGGCGTCCTTGGTCAGATCGAACTTGCTGACCCGCAGCATGGTGTTGCGGTCGATGGAGAGCAGGAACTTGTAGTCTTTCTGCTTGCTGCCGCTGTCGATGCTCACGGTCACGGTGTCATAGCCGGGCAGTTCGCTGGAGGGGGTGATGGCGCCGACCACCACTTTGATGTCGGCCGGAATCGAATAGGTGGCGCGCACCTGATGCTCGATTCTGTGGTTCAACAGGGAAGGCGCCGACTGCGCCGAACAGCCCAGACAGATCAACACTAGAATGAAGAAGGAACGTCGAAGTAAAGTCACCAGAAACCGCCTCAGCATTGGTCGTTAACGTTTGATTATCTCACACGGTGAGACGGCGGCTGCCGCGGAGGAGCCTTGCAGCATTAGCCTGAGCGTCGGAGTTGCCCGGCGGGCAGCAATGCGTTCATCGATCCCGAGCGGAATCCCTCCAAGTCGAGAGTGACGAAGGTGAACCCGAGCCGCTTGAAGATGGCGGTGAATTGGGCCGCCATTTCGGGACTCAAAGCGCGCGGCAATTCCTCGCGGGCGATCTCGATGCGGACAATGTCTCCGTGATGGCGTACGCGGAACTGCCGGAAGCCGAGCGCGCGTATCGCGTCTTCCCCACGCTCGACGGCATCGAGCGCTTCGCGCGTTACCGGACGGCCGTATTCAATGCGTGACGAAAGACATGCCGATGCCGGCTTGTTCCAGATACGCAGACCCGCTTCGCGGGCCAGGTCGCGGATTTCCTGCTTCGTCAACCCGGCGCTCAGCAGCGGCGCTGACACGCGATGCTGCTTCGCAGCCTGCTGCCCGGGACGGAAGTCGGCCTGATCGTCCACGTTCAGGCCGTAAGCGATGGCGTCGAAGCCTCGCTCAGCGCGCATTTTTTCCATCACCGTAAAAAGCTCGTCCTTGCATTGAAAGCAGCGCTGCCCATCGTTGCTCACGTACTCGGGCCGGTCCAACTCTGAGGTGGAGATGACTTCGACCGGGATGCCATGCTCAGTGGCAAAAGCGAGCGCATCGGCCAGTTGGGTGCGGGCCAAGCTCGGCGAGTCCGCGATTATGGCGAGCATGTCGTTGCCAAGGACTCGGTGAGCAGCCCAGGCAAGATAGGCGGAATCCACGCCGCCGGAATAAGCCACCAGCAGGCGGCCCAGCGCACCCAGCTCCTTCTGGAGTTGCGTCTTCTTCGCGGGAAGGCCAACTGCGGAATCCATGACTCCTATCCTAGCAGCCGAGACGCCCGATCGGTCTAATACAGCCGCTCCTGCCGCCGCAGATTGCCAAACGACCCGACATTCGCCAGGCTGAAGGTGAAGCGAAACAGATTCTCGTTGCGCACGTTGGCGATGGCGTAGCGCCGGTATTCCAGCGTCACGCCGCAGCAGTCCCAGTTGTAAGTTGTCTGGGCGGTGGCGAACTGCAGCTTATGAGTTTCCTCATCGAAGCCAAAACTTGTGGCGGCGCTGAGCCCGCGCCGCGCCAGGCTGCCATAGCCCAGCGCCACGCGAAATTGCTGGAACTTGCAAGTGATCTGGCTCTCGCTCGCGGGTCCGCACTTGCCTTCATTCAGGCTGCTCGATGAAGACTGGGTTTGAGGAATCTGCAGGAACGCGTCTCCTGCGCCGATAGTGAACGATCCCAGGTTGTAGTTCACCAGCAACGTGCTGGCATTGATGCGCCCCAACTGGAAGTCGTAGTCGAGGTCCCACTCCGTGTCGGTGTGGCTGCCAGTAGCGACCCGCAACCGCGAAACCACCGGAGACAAATGTCTGGGCTCGGTGATAAAGGCAATGCCGGTCAGGTCCTCGGTTGTGGAAAATACATTCCTCTCTCCACTGACCAGCGCGCCGCCGAAGGTGGGATCGAGAAAGTATTTTTGTGTCAGCTGCCAGGTCAGAACTTCCTTGACCTCAGGCCCGGTGAGGCAGGGCTGATTCTCGAGATTACTCACTCGCTGCCAGGGCACGATCTGTTCGGGCGCGGCCGCTCCCACCGCGATTCCCCCCATCTGTGTCTCGCACGACGGCTTCGCCGTGGGCGGACCTTTGGCGTAGAGCCGGGTCACAAATCCGTACTCCACTTCATGCGTGTTGCTCAAAATGTCGCGTTCGTCGAAGTGGAGCACATTGGCAAAATCGTTGACGCCTGTCACCAACCGGTAGGTCGCATGCGGCTCGATGACGTGCTTCCACTTCCGTCCCAGAAATTCCTTGTCGAAAATCTTCTCCACAACCGGCGCACGCAATTCCACCGCAGCCTCGAGCGCCTGGCGGTTCGTAGGGTCATTCACGGCCGCGCCGTTCACGAAGCGCTCGCTGTAGTACGTCTCATGCAGGGTCAACGCCGGGCGAAGGGACCACCCGTGAAACTGCAGGGGTAAAGAAACTTCCGGATTGAAATCGAAACGCCCCAGCAGGCTGCTGGTATGAAAACCGGGCTCGCTGCGCGAAAGCCCTGTCAGGGATGCGTCGAAGGACCAGAACAGCGGCCAATGTCCGAACGCGCGGTCCACGCTGGACGCGTCGACGCTGGGCGTGTGCCAGATCTGCACATCGTCGAACACCGGCGGATTCGACAGGGTTGTGCAATTCACCACGGGCGGAGAACAGCTCGTGGTCTGGAAGAAGTTCTGATACCGTTCCACCATGCCGCTCAACGAAAATCCGTTGTAGGGCCTGGCCAGAAAGAGCTGTGATTTCACCTCCGAGTACACCGCCTGGGTGAAGACTTCATTGAACGCCAGCCGGAAAAGAAACGAACTCAGGTAATCGATGTTCGAAACCGCGCGGAATCCGTGCAGATTTCCCTCTGCGGTCAGGCGCGCCTCCTGACCGCCTTCCTTCAACAGCGGCAGGCCTGCGCCCTGGCTGATGCCACGGTCAATGACTCCGAAAAAGCCGAGATCGACATAGGAAGTGTCGCTGGGACGCGCGCGAAATTCTCCACGCTGCGACCAACCCCGCTTGGAGAAATATTCCCCTCCGATAGTCGCATCCAGGCTCCGGTTGATGACCCAATAGAAGGCATCGCCGAACTCGTTTCCGTTGGTCGAGGAGCGGCCGCCGGTGGGAACAAGAAATCCTGACTCGCGGGCATCGCGCACCGCCGGGTGCGTCGCGTAGGGGAAGTAGAAGATCGGCAACCCATGCAGCCAGAAATCGCTGTGATAGATGCTGGCGTTGCCTCCCACATCCACCACAACTTTGTGAGCCTGAAACTTCCACATCGGATGGGGCAGTTCGCAGGTGGTGATGCTGCCGTCGTAAACCACATAGTGGTCGGGGCTGGTTTTGTCTACGATTTTGCCAGTGAAGGCGAAGGGCGCGCTCGAAGTGAGAATGACCTGGTTGCCCTTGAACTGCATCCCGGTCGTTGCCGTGACATCGTAAAAGCGCCCCCTTTCCGCCGTCAGGTTGTAGGTGCCGTGGCTCGCCTTGATGTGGTCGTCGTTGGGTCCGCCATCCAGACGAAAATGTCCGTTGGCTGTCGCCCCTCCGCTGTCGGAGTCGTAGGTCACTTCGTCGGCGCGCAGAATATAGCCGCGATAGTGAATTTCGCCGTCGCCATGCAGCTTGTACTCATCCCCGATTTTTTCCTGCTGGTCGGCACAGATGATGGTTCCGTCGTTGAGCCGTGTGGCGGCGCGCTTGCCGCAAGTCGAAGCAGCTTCGTCGGGTGAGATGGTTTTTGCCGCACCCGGCTCCTGGGAAGACGGCGGAGTCTCATCCGGGCCGGTCCGCAACCGGCTGGTAACTAGTTCCTGCGCGAGAAGCGGATGACAAAGCACCAGCATCGTGATAAGGAATCTAGTGCGAAGTGTCATCGGAAGAAATCAACGCAAATCAATCGTGCAGAGCTTTGCCGCACCGTGACCTTAGCACGCCGCTGGCGGCGAGGCAAAGTGTCGATCATGGATAGGATTGCGCCTGGTTCCCTTCTGGTTGCACGATGGCAGTCGGCAGTTTGAGGTCGTGGATCGATCTTCATGAATTGCGCGAAGTCTGATGTAGCGTGCGAAGAAGTGTCCGGTGGCCCGAGGGAGCGCCCTCCCGAAGCGTTACCGGCGCCTGAGTCAGTGTTGCCGCCGTCGGCGGTCTGCCAGGCCCTGGAGCAGGAGTCAAACCCTGCCGAGGTCGTCAACGCCACGCCGAACGAGGCCAGCCCAAGCCCCGCGGAAGACACGGCCTGGCGCAACGAAATCTCCGCCCGTCTGCGCCGCTATCGTACCCGCCGCAAAGCGCCCCCGCCGCGCTATCCCTCTCTCCTCTTGCCATTCGAATCCTCCGATCCCCCAGCCGTCCCGCTTTCCGACGATGCTGCACGGGCGTTTCACGCCATCTCGCACCTAGCCATCGCTCTCGACGCGAATGACATCTTGCCCACTCCGATCCCGCCTGCTGCCCCAGCAACGATCAAAGAGGAGCCACCGCCGCAGGCGACTTTTGCCCGGCGCAAGCCTGCCAGAATCATCGAATTCCCACGCTTCGCCTGGGGCCCCCCGCCGCCCCCGCTCGATCAATTGGCCGAGCCGGTTGGCAATAAGCCGCGCATCCTGGACGTTCCCGAGACCGCGCCGCCTCCGCCCGCTCTGGGCGGAATCACCATCGAACCGGCGCAACGAAAAGACACCGAAAAACGGGCAGGCATCGAGCTTCCTCTGCAGAAAGCTTTGCTCGGCCGGAGGATCGCAGCTTCTCTGATCGACTGGCTGGTTATCGCCGTGGCCTCGGTCCTGTTCGGATTCGTCTTCTGGAAAGTCGCGGCCGTGCGTCCCCCGCGGATCCAGATGGTTGGACTCGCCGCCGGGATTCCCTGCCTCTTCTGGGCCGTTTATCAATACTTGCTCATCGTCTACGCTTCCACAACGCCCGGGTTGCGCCTCGTCAACCTCGCGCTGACCCGCTTCGACGACTCCTCGACCACGCGCTCCTTGCGGCGTTATCGGGTGATTGCTTCCTATCTCTCTGCGCTCTCTTTAGGCATGGGCTTCGCCTGGATTTTTCTCGATGAGGACACGCTCTGCTGGCACGACCGCATCACACGGACTTACCTGTCGCCCCGGAAGGCGGCCTAGTCACCTGATGCGGCCGCGAGCCAGCAAACTGCTGGCCCTGCGCGATTCCCACAATCCAGCGAGCCAGCAATCCTGATTTGTCCTCGGCAGCGCTGCGCGGCTAATAGAAGAGCCCCAGCCATTCACGGCCGGGGCTCAGACCACCCGCGATCGCCTGCCTGCCGGCAAAGGCGCAAACGGCTTCGCTGCGGGAATCGCCTTCAACCCTTGGCGGTTGTTTTCGTCTTTGTGGAAGAGCAGCAGCCATTTTCGCAGTCTTTGCCGCACTTGCCATTGCAGCAAGCTGCTAGGGTCTTGTCTTTGCCGCAGCTTTCTTTGCAGCAGGCAGCAGCTTCCTTGTTGTCCTTCATGCACGATTTGGCATCCTTGCCGCCGCAGCAGGAATTGTCCTTGTCCGCGCAGCACGAGGCCATCTCCTTGCCTTCGCCGGACATCTTGTGGTGACGCGCGCAGCAGGCCGCACCGCCTTCTGTGCCGGCCGCATCCTTCTTGTCACAGCACGGACACTTGCCTTTCTCCGTTTGCGTGTCGCTTTGTGTCGGCGGATTGGCTTGGGTTGCGGTTTGAGCCCACGACACGACGGCCAGGGCCAGGATCAGAGCGAGAAACCTGTATCTCTTCATAAACTTTTCTCCGTTATCGGCTGAACTTCGTTCTGCGGACTTACGCCCGCGTGGCAGGCAGGTCGTACGTGCAAACTCAAGGACCTGCAAATCGAGGGATTGCGCACTCTGGCGCGAGCGAAGACTCAGTTGCGGAGGACCGTGCTTCGCACGGAGTAGAAGTCGAAAGCGCTGCGTCCCAAAACTCCCGTTGCGAGCGCCCACTGCACGCCGGGGAGGGGATTGTGCTCGATGGCGAGGGGAATGCCTCTTGAATCCGGCCGCAAGACACGGCTTGCCGCAGGCAGAGATGGTGAGTTCTGGGGCAGAGGCTGAACACAGCAGGGAAGCGTTCCGTCGCAAGGCAACTTGGCCGGCACAGGTTGAGCCCAACCAGCCAGATCGATTCCTGGTGAAACGCCCGGACAGCAGGAGTGGCCATGCCTGGCCTGCCCCGGAACCGCCATCGCCGCAAGGGAGGAGGTCCAAGCGGGCGGCATGAGGCCGCAAACCATTGAGGCCAGAATCAGCGTGACCAGCACCCGCTTCAACATAAACCAGAATTACTGCTCACTTGAGAGTCTCGCAGACAGGAGGAATCTCAGAATGTGACGGAAATCACGCTGCAGGGTGAGCGACTTTATTTCTTGCTTGCGTTCGTCGCCAACGACGTCCGCAGGTCATTAAAACGGAAGGCGTAGCCGCTGGCGACCAACCGCGCCGGTTCCACGCGCTGGCTGCCCAGAAGGAGCGTCTCTCCCATTTCTCCGAACGCGAGTCTCACAGCCAAGGCAGGCATGGGGAAAATGGCCGGCCGCGACAGAACGCTGGCTAGAGTCTGGGTGAATTCCTCGTTGGTTACTGGTTTCGGCGCGACCATGTTGACCGGGCCTTGCAGCCGATCGGTTTTCAGGATGTGATGGATCGAGCCCACCATGTCCTGCACATCGATCCAGCTCATCCACTGCCGCCCGTTGCCGACTCGGCCGCCGAAGCCCAGCTTGAAGGGCGTCAGCATTTTCCCGAGTGCGCCGCCCTTCGGACTGAGAACAACCCCAGTGCGGATTTGCACCGTGCGAATGCCAGCTTCCGCTGCAGGGCGAGTTGCCGCTTCCCACTCCCGGCAAACGTCGGGAAGAAATCCCGTGCCCGGCGCACTCTCTTCGTTGAGCACTTCTTCTCCGCGGTCCCCATAGAATCCGATTGCCGAACTGCAGACGAAGACTTCCGGTTTGGAATTGGCCTGCGCCAGCGCTTCGGCCAAGTTACGCGTTCCGATCACACGGCTGGCGCGAATCTTGGCCTTCTTTGCGGTCGTCCATCGCCCCACGATGCTCTCGCCGGCAAGATGGATGACGGCATCGAATCCAGAAACGGCTTCCGGTTCAATCGGAGTCGCCGGATCCCAATGAATCTGCTCTTCTCCTAGGGCAGTTCCGCGGATCAGGCGCACGACTTGATATCCGCACCCCTGCAGCGAAGGCAGCAGTGCGGCCCCGATCGGCCCGGAAACGCCGCTAACCAGGATTCGAGAAGTCATGGCTGGCAACCCACTGTATCAGGCGCCGTCTCTAGGCACCACACAGCGGCGAATTTCGAAGAATACGACAGAGATGAAAATTCAGGTCGTGGTGCGGTCTGAAGTTTTCTTACTGTCCATCGTGGCTTTAACTTTTCCAGAGGCTCCAAACTGCGCCACGCCAAGGTCTGCTTGGCCGGTAAAGCCGCGCCCCGGAGCTATAAAGCAAACGGGTCCAACGGTCGATAAGAACTTTAGCGGAAGAAAGCGGAGGGTTCGTGCGGTTCGGGAGAACCAGGCGTAGCTCGCGTTTGCTGGCGACCGCCTTGTCTGTGGCGGTCAGTGTTACCGCACTCTCACAGGAAAGGGCCGTTGTCGTCGGCTCTGGCTCGACTACTCCGGCTCGCCTTTATGAGGCCTGGTCGCGTGCGTTCGGCAACCAGAACCCCGCCATCCAGGTACACTATCTGGCGCTCAGCTCGTCGGAAGGTATCAACGAAGTCAGCCTGGGCATCGGAAATTTTGGCGCCGGCGAGGTCCCCTTGACCAACCAACGGTTGGAAGGTTCCCGCGTCCCATTAGTGTCGGTTCCTACCGTCCTGATTGCCGAAGTTCCCATCTACAACCTGCCCGGCAACCCCACACTGAACTTCTCCGGCGACGTGCTGGCAGACATCTATCTCGGGAATATTCTGAATTGGCGCGATCCGCGCATCGCCAGGCTCAACCCTTCCCTCACACTGCCGGACCTGAGCATCGCCGTCGTGCATCGCACTCCAGGAAAAGGATCGAATTTCGTCTTCACCGACTTTCTTTCGAAGACCAATGCCCAATTCCGCGCGCGGGTGGGCAAGAGTGCCTCGCCCCATTGGCCGCTGGGCACGGAAGCGGAAACCTGGCAAGACATGGCCAAAAAGGTGGCCGCGACCTCGGGATCCATCGGTTACATGGAGCTGAGTTTTGCCCACCGCTATGGTATTGCCTACGGCCGCGTTCAGAACGCGTCGGGTCGTTTTGTGGCGGCCACTCCCGCCAGCATTACCGCAGCCTGCACCTCCAGCGATCAGGCCCTCGACCAGAGCATCACTAATGCTCCCGGCGTCAACTCCTATCCCATGGCCAGCTTTAGCTGGATTTATGTGCCCACGGCAAACACTTTCCCCCGCCGCAGTGCTCTGCTGCAGTTCCTGGCGTGGTCCCTCCAGGAAGGACAGCAGATGGTAACCGACTTGGGCTATACGCCCCTGCCCGCCCGTGTCGCCGCAAAGGCCTTGTCGCTGGTTCAATCGCTGCCTGAGCGAAACTCTGATTAAACCGCGAACCCGCGAACTCGAATTCCTCCACTAGCCGCGGCAGTGCGACAATGCTGTCATGCATCGCTTTCCCGACTTCATGTGCTGTGAAGTGAACCGAATCGCGACCGCCGAGCAAGCCACACCCGGCGTTGAGGGTTATGTGTTCGACGGAGCCGATGGCAGCCAAATGGCATTCTGGACTTGCCATCAGACCGCCGCCTCCGCCGCCCATGCGCACGACTACGACGAATACATGGTGGTGGTCGAAGGCTGCTATACGTTGATCATCAATGGCGAGCGAATTGCCCTAAGCGCTGGCGAGGAGTACTTCATTCCGCGCGGCCTGCGGCACGGAGCGAGGTTGTGCCAGGTACCAGGACCATCCACGCGTTTGGCGGCCACCGGGCCAACCGCGTCTCAGGGTCCGAATATTAGGCAAACGGTCGACACGCTCCGCCACTCGCCCTCGCGCTACCCATCCTCACCTTTGAGCCGTGTGACGGCAATCACTGCTGCGGGCCCGCCCTCGCCTTATATTCCGACGTTGTCTGCACCGCTGGAAGTGGAGAGGAGCAGCGCGCCATGAAGAAGAATTCGGAGAAGGAGAATTCGGATGCTGCCTGGCATGAAAAGGCCAAGCATGCTCGCAGGCTCGCCGAGATAGTTGAAAAAGGTGTGGAGGAAATAAACGCGGGGCGCGACATGGCCGAAAGGATCGCCAAAGCCACCGAGGAAGAGCTCCCGGGAGTCCTCAAGGAGATGCACGAAAAAGATACCAAGGCTCAGAAAAAGTAGTCCGAAAGTGCCGCTTCCCTAGGCCGTTGCGATTAGAGCTAGCTGTTCCCCAGCACGCTCCACTGCTCGCCTTTGCGGAACTCTTCTCTTCGTTTCGCGCCGGCCGTGTCATACCAATTCCGCCACGCAGCAGGATCGTTGCCGATGTGCTCGTTCGTAATCTCCCGCAGCGCCTGATACACCCAGGACCGCGTGGTCGCATCGAGAGACGGATCATAAGCCAGATCGATCAGCCCCGGCACCGCCAGCACGCGCTGCTCACGCGTGAGCATGCCCGACTTCGCCATGCTGCATCCGGCGCGCTCCCGCACGTCCAACGAAGGATCGTTGCGGAACACATCCAGAAAATCCTTGACCGTGTCATCCGACCCGATGTGCGCCAGTCCTTCCACCGTCCAATGCCGCGTCTTCTCATTCGGATCGTGCACAAAGCCACGCAGAAATTCGTGAATCTTCTCCGGCTCTACGCCGCGATTGGCCAGCATGCCCAACTCCCACATGGCAAACGGCCGCCAATCCTGCGATTTCTGCGCCTTCGCCATCAAGTTTTCAGCGGTTTCTTCAGTTTTCGACAAATTGAACACCGCGAGGTTGATCTCAATGGCTGCCGCCCGAACCCGCAGATCGTTCGAATACAGTGCCTCCATGTCGAGGTCGTCGAACTTCTGCGTGAAGTGCAGCTTGCCATGCCAGCCGTCGACCAGTTTGTTGATCCAGTCGGTCGCGCCGCGATCATGATTGACGGCTGCGCCCAGCAGAAATTCCGCCTGCGTCTGCGGAGGCTGAGTCTGCATCCACTCGATGTTGTGCTCGGAAAGCTGGCCATGATCGGCAGGAACCATCCGCCCCGGAACTGGAATCTGCTCGCCGGATGCAACCGGAGGCGCCGGCGGCACCGCCTGAGCGACGCCCATCGCCGTCAGCGCCAATGCAAATCCCGGGGCCAACCAACCCGTCGCTCTCACTCGAAATCGCCTCATGCGCCCCTCACGCAGAACAGTGCTGTCCGCTCGCAGCTCCAAGTTCGAGACTCGCAGCTCACAGCCTTCCCGAGCCTATCCCACCGGTTGTTCCGATCAAATTACTGGGGTCACCACGGTATAATCTTGGCAGAGTCCCGTTGTGCCTCTGCCCCGGAGCCCACTTCCCCGGCGGGTATAATCCATCATGGCGACCTTGCGCCAACAGATCGCTACCACTGCCCTTACGCTGACCAAGTTCCGCGATCTGATGCGGCGGCTGCAGGAGAACCGCCCCCAGGACGATCTCTCGATCGTTAAGAAAGCCTACGACTATTCCCTGAAGAATCACGAAGGCCAGACCCGCGCCTCCGGCGAGCCTTATCTCGTTCACCCACTCGAAGTCGCCATCGTCCTCGCGGAAATGAAAATGGACCCCATCGCCATCGCCGCCGGTCTTCTGCATGACTCGGTGGAGGACACTTCGGTGACGATCGTCGACATACGCAAGGAATTCGGCGAGCAGGCCGCGCACATCGTGGAAGGCGTGACGAAGATCAGCAAAATCGACTTCGCCACACGCGAAGAACGGCAGGCCGAAAACCTGCGCAAGATGATGCTCGCCATGGTTGACGACATCCGCGTCGTGC